>ERZ791623.1269-NODE-1269-length-10734-cov-4.329619_pt1 | contig 10734 bp, 9 predicted proteins | sample MGYA00510268_ERZ791623 | MGnify/ENA primary metagenome ERZ791623 (study PRJEB30046, sample SAMN00715216) | human gut metagenome | study: EMG produced TPA metagenomics assembly of the A metagenome-wide association study of gut microbiota in type 2...
GACGTTCTGGCCGAAGCTCGTGCGGTACTTCAGGCGGCCAATGAGCTTGACAAGGTCGGGATGCAGGCTGTGAATACCAAGCTCCATGACGGCCTTGTCGCCTTCGCGCTTCATCTGGATTTCCAGCTCGCGGCGGCACTTGTCCACGGTCTCCTCGATGCGGGCCGGATGGATACGGCCATCGGCAATCAGGCGCTCCAGCGCCATGCGGGCGACCTCGCGGCGGGTCTGGTCAAAGCTGGACAGCGTGATGGCCTCCGGCGTGTCGTCGATGATAAGGTCACAGCCCGTGGCGGTTTCGAGTGCACGGATGTTGCGGCCCTCGCGGCCAATGATACGGCCCTTCATCTCGTCGCTGGGCAGCGGCACAACGCTGACGGTGGCCTCGCTGGTGGCGTCTGCCGCGCAGCGGGCGATGGCCTGGCCGATCAGCTCACGGGCGAGGTTGTCACACTCGTCCTTCATGTTCGCCTGATAGGCGCTGATCTTCATCGCCTTCTCGTGAGTCAGCTCGTCGTCGACCTGCTTGAGCAACACGGCGCGGGCGTCCTCCTTGGACATGGCGGCGATGGTTTCCAGCTTTTCGGTCTGGCGCAGCTTGAGCTGCTCCAGCTCGTCCAGGCGGGCCTCCACGGTCTCACTGCGGCGCTTGAGGTCCTCCTCCTTGCGCTCCATCTGGGCGGTGCGCTTGTCGAGGGCCTCCTCCTTGTGGTCCATGCGGCGTTCCTGGCGGCTGATCTCCGCGCGGCGGTCCTTGATTTCCTTGTCCGCGTCGCTCTTGAGCTTGAAGGCTTCGTCCTTCGCTTCGATGATGGTTTCCTTGCGCTTCTGCTCGGCAGCCTTGATGGCATCATTCACGATGCGCTTGGCTTCCTCCTCAGCGCTGCCGATCTTCGCCTCGGCGGTGCGCTTGCGGTTTTCACCGCCAAGGTAAAAACCAAGCGCCCCGGCAACAGCGGCAGCAACAAGGACCAGCACCACGGTCAAAATTGGTGACATAGTCGGTTTCACTCCTTATCAAAATAGGAGGATGCGCGCAGCGGGACGCTTTTCACTATGACATTGTTGCATGAAGAAACGCGGCAGGTCAGCCAAAAAGACACACGATGCCCCTGCGCGCAGAATATACACAAACCGTCATCAGGACGTTAAATATCGTAAAAAAGCGGCGTTCCCGTTGGGCGACACCCTTTAAGGAGCCACGCACAGGTTGCGCCTGCCGTTTGGCTCTTTATTTCCTATATATAATTTTACTTTGATTTCGTGCAAATGTCAAGATAACACAGGGAGCAAACTGGTATTTTTCATGCAAAACGCCCCGCTTTTGTGCCAGCGGGGCGCAGAGAAATCATTTTTTGCCGCGGTAAACGCCGGCCTTGCGCAGCAGGTCCTTGACGACCTCGGACCCGCAGACCAGCCCGCAGCCGGCGGGCACAAAGGCGTTGCTGGCGGGCACCGTGCGGCGCGCAGCGGTGGGAGCTTCCTCGATTTCCTCCTGCAGCGGCGGCAGGGTCTGCTCCTCCGAAAAGACGACCTTCACCTTGCCCAGACGGCGCTTGCGGCACTCGAGGCGGATGACCTTGGCCAGCGGGTCCACGGTGGTTTTTTCAATGTCGGCCACGCGGAACGCCGTCGGGTCCAGCTTGTTGGCCGCGCCCATGCTGCACAGGATCGGCACCCCGGCCTTTTTGCAGCAACGGATCAGCAGCAGCTTGGCGCTGACCGTGTCGATGCAGTCCAGCACGTAGTCAAACTGCGTCAGGTCGACGTCCGGGGCGGTCTCGGCATTGTAGAACATGCGGTTGGCGTGCACGATGATGGTAGGGTCAATGTCCGCAATGCGGGCGGCCATGGCATCGACCTTGTACTGCCCCAGCGTTGAGTGCAGCGCCACAAGCTGGCGGTTCAGGTTGGAAAGTGCGACGGTGTCGCTGTCAAACAGGCTCAACTCCCCTACCCCGCTGCGGGCCAGTACCTCAACAGCCTGCCCACCGACGCCGCCGATGCCAAAAACGGCCACATGGGCGCGGCGCAGCACGTCCAGTGCGGGTGTGCCCAACTGGGCACGTGTGCGGGTGTATTGATCGGGCATGGTGTTACCTCCATAATAATCTTGCCTCCCTCTGCGAGACAGGCTCCCCCAATATGGGGGAAGGTGGCGCTTGCGCCAGAAGGGGAGCAGGGGGCCAAGAAGTGTTTTATTTCTTTCTTTTCGCTTTCCGTTCCAGCACCGTCTCATAGCTCGAAGACATCTTGTCGGCCATGCAGACAAGCGCGGCCTCGCGGCTGTGGGGTATGTCGGTGGGGTTCAGCGGCCACATGTGGCTCTGGATGATGTCCTTTTCCTTGTCGGTCAGTTTAAACACAGTTTCGGCGTTGTAGCGTGCAATACGAGCATGCTTGAAGCCGTGCCAATGGGTGATGTTGCTGCAATTATGCCAGTCGTACAGGTAAAAATCGTGCAGGAACGCCCCCTTTACAAGGCTGGCCTCATCCGCGCGGGCGTGCAGATGGATGTTGAGCCAGAACGCGATGCGGGTGACGCGCAGACAGTGCTCGTAGGTGGTCACGCTGCCGTGCTGGATGAATTTTTGCATTTCCAGCGCGTTCGGGTCATCGGCGATGCCTTTCAAAAGTATGTGCATACGCACTTCTTCTTCGGGGGTCAGTTTGCAGAGCATAGCAATTCCTCCACACGGGCGGCGGTCTCGGCCAGGGGCGCAGTGCCGTCCACTGTCAGGATCGGGCAGGCAAGCTGCTTCTGCCATTCATTATGCAGCACAGCGCTGCGCGTGTCAAGCCCGCCGTCATCATAACCGGCGGCCCACTGCAAAAATGCCTGATGATGGTCGTACATATCGCCGCCCGGCAGAATGCGCGCGCCAAACCGCGCGTACTCACGTTGTTTTATACGCGCCAGCCGGGTGGATGTGTCGGTCACAACGCGCACCGCCAGCGTGAAATCCGGGATGAGAGCATCCCCCCAGCCGACGAGCGAGCCGGAGAGGACAGCACCGTTTTTTGCAGCGGCAATGTCCTGCCGCATGAGCGGCACGCGCTGCTCAATGGGACGCTTTGTCGTGAATTTCGGGTCAGTGGGCAGCCAGAAATAGTCGTCTGAGTCGAGGAAGGCATACTGAAATTGCTCCGCCAGGTATCGCCCCAGCGTGGACGTCCCGGAGCCGGACGCGCCGTAGATGTGGAGGAGTGGTTTCATGTTATTTCACCAGCAAGCGACATACCAATTTGTTTTGGTTCTGCTTTACCATTTTTTCTTTATCGGACAACTTAATCCATCCATTAGCTTCTATTGTATCAAGCACCACTGTTTTGCTTGCATTTGTACCGCACATCAAGGCTTACAGGAGTATCAAAAATCGTTTTTCATTTTCCAGAGTCATATCTTATCTCGCTTTCATATCTTCTAATATCATTTCACCAGCAAACATACCGTCTCGATATGTGCATCGTTGTCCAAACTCAAACTCATATCTTCCGCAATGATTGGGAGCTTGAACTTGATGGACTTGAGCCACTGACCGTTGGGCTGCCGTTCCTCATAAATCTGGACTTCGGAAAGCAGCGATTCCATAAGCTGCCGCTTTTCCTGATCGTCCATGACGGAATAGAGCTTATCAAAGTAAATCAGCACCTTGTAGATGTTGTCGCCTGTCAGCTTTTCCGCCTCAATCGCCATCTTCTTGGCTCTGGCGGCAACGAGCTGGTTTTCTGTATCCTCGATCTTATCATACATCTTGTAAAGTCGGTCATCAAGGTCTGCTTTGCGTTTGATGTAATGCTTATCGTCCGGGTCGAGGGAATCAATCTCATCCATCAGCCGAGCCTTTACGGAGTAGCTCTGGCGAAGCTGCTTTTCATGCGCCGCAATCTCCTGCTCAATGGAAGAGGTATCCACCTTCATGCTGATTTTTTCCTGCACCATGGCAGCGAACTTCGGATTGCTTACCAGTTTTACGATAACCTCCGCAACGGCGCTGTCCAGCAGTTCTTCATTGATTTGTTTCTTGAAGTCGCATTTATGACCGCGCGTCATCGCACGGTGCTTACAGCCATAGTAATAAAAATCCTTGTATTTTGAGCCGTCCGCCTTGTGCTTGATGCTTTTGTTTCCGTACATTCCCACGCCGCAGACCGGACATTTTACGATACCTGACAGCAGATGTATTTTTGTATCCTTGCCCCTGTTGACGTGTTCGTATTTCTCCGCTTGTGCCAGCAGTTTGACCTGTGCCTCGTGCCATAGTTCTTCGGAGACAATTCCCTCTTGCAGTCCGTCAACCAGCAAATAGTCATCCTGTTCCACAAGCCGGTAATCATTTCTTGTGCCATGCACCTTCTCCGTTCGACGTCTGCCATAGGCGATTTTCCCGCAGTATACCGGATTTTCCAGAATCCTGCGGATCAGCGCCGCATCGAATAAGGGATTTTTTCCGTTTTGCCTTTGGATTTTGTGAATCCCGTGGGTTGCAAGATATTTTGCAAGACCATTTGCGCCGGTATCCGTATGCACATACTGGTCAAAAATCACGCGGATTGCCGCTGCTTCTTCCTCATTGATGAAAAGCTGTCCCTTTTCCAGCTTGTAGCCATAAGGAGCAAAGCCGCCATTCCATTTCCCTTCACGGGCTTTCTGGATTCTGCCCTCCATTGTCTGCACACGAATATTTTCACGCTCAATTTCAGCCACAGCTGAAAGCACGGAAATCATCAGCTTTCCCGCATCCTTAGAGGAATCGATCCCATCCTCCACACAGATTAGGTTAACGCCAAAGTCTTGCATGACCTGTAGGGTAGACAAGACATCTGCCGCATTTCTGCCGAAACGTGAGAGTTTGAACACCAGTACATAGGACACGCCGTCTTTACCAGACTTGATATCCTCCATCATGCGGTTAAACTTTACACGCCCTTCAATGGACTTGCCGGATTTACCGGCATCCTCGTATTCGCCCACGATCTCATAGTCATTGAACTCGGCATAGGCTTTCATTCTAGATTTCTGTGCATCCAGAGAGTATCCGTCAATCTGCATGGCGATAGACACGCGAGTATAGATATAGACTTTTATCTTTTCTTTTTTCATCGCATCTTCTCCACCCCAGCTTACTTTTTATCTGTTTTCTGCTCCAACAGCTTGATGGTATCCAAATAATCCTGCTCCACTTCGCTGAGGGTGCGGGCTTTGTATTTTCTGTACTCGCCGGTTGCCTTGTCGATGGCCTGCTTGTGGCTGACGCTTCCATTGCCAACCAGTAACTGTTCTCCGCTCATGGTCAGAATCCGATCCAGATGTTCCGCCCAATCCTGCATGGTCATTGCCTGTTCCCGTTCTGCTTGACGTTCCGCAAAATCCAGATAGCCGGACACAAGCTGCCCCATAGCACGAAGCTCTTTCTCGTTCAGATAGTTCTTGGCAACTACCGCCTCTTTCAGCGTGGGCTGATTGCCCGCAAAGGTGGTCAAGCCCATAAATTCTTTCTCCGCATCGGCGCGTGTGTAAATGACCTCCGCCGCGGTTTGCCCATGAATGGCATAATGAATTTTATTTTGGACTTTCTTGAAAAACTGAACGGAGATGTCCGCCTTGGGATCATAGTCAATACTGGTCGCGTAGATTTCAAGTACCTGACGGTAAAACACCTTTTCGGAAGCGCGGATATCGCGGATACGCTCCAGCAGCTCCTTGAAGTATCCGCCGCCGCCCAGATTTTTCAGGCGCTCATCATCCAGAGCAAAGCCTTTTCGCATATACTCCTTCAAAATTCCCGTTGCCCAAATACGAAACTGCACACCACGCTGAGATTTCACACGGTAGCCGACAGAAATGATAACATCAAGATTATAATAATCGACATCATACACTTTTCCGTCGGCGGCAGTATGGGCAAATTTTGCCCATACTGCTTCCTTTTGAAGCTCTCCTTCTTTGAAAATGTTTCGCACGTGCTTGCCAATCACACTTCTATCACGCTGAAACAGCTCTGCCATCTTGTCAATGGACAGCCAAACCGTATCGCCGTCAAAAGTCGTTTCAATCTTTGTCAAGCCATCCTCTGTGGTATAAATTATCATTTCAGAATCGTTCAGCTCATTCTCCCAGCGTTCCATTGTCACTTCACCTTGCTTTCTGCCATTGCAGGAGCTTTTGCTCCTGCAATGGCGGTTTGGACACTTATTTCATGACAATTATATCATGCTGCTTTCACGGGTTCAATATCGTTTTCGTGAATATTCTTATCATCATCATCTTTTTCAGACACGGCTTCCTCTATGACGAGATCACGGCTTCCTCTATGACGAAATCGGGCAGCGCATCAAGATTCAGAACCACGGCATACTTTTCAATCAAATTTGCCAGCAAAGCGGCGAAGCCGCTCCATTCATCTACCATAGGCAGTCTCCCTCTCTTTCTCCGTTCTGTGCGTATATACCGCCAGCACTTCCTTCGGAATACGATACAGTACGGCGACGGCATCCTCATAATCCCGATGCAGCTTGGCGTCAGCCAGCTTTTTCAAGGTGCTTCCCTGCGTGGCTTTGTCCAGCGACTGCTCCAACTGCTCCGTTTTCTTTTTCAGCTTTTTATTTTCGGAAGTCGTAACCGTGAACGCCGTATTGTACTTTTTCAGTGTCGTGTGCATCTGCTCCACAGCAGGAATATACTTGTCCCCAAAAGTGCCGATTTCTGCTGCTTTTCCCTTGGCATTGAACGCATTGACGCCTGAAAGCAATTCTTCCAGCTTGGCCTTCTGCTTGGTCAGACGAGTCATTTGCCCTCACGGGCCTTCTGGATTCTGCCCTCCATTGTTTGGACACGGATGTTTTCTCGCTCAATCTCCGCAACGGCTGATAGAACAGACCAATGCGGCTTTTACCCTCGCCGCCTTTGCCAATCAAAAGAAGCATCTTCTGGCCTTTAGTGGAGGGGATAAAACAGTAACCCATAAATTCCCGTAAGGTCAGGATGTCCTCCGGCTCCAAAAGCTGAGACAAAAAATGCAGCCATGTCACTGGCTGCGGAGCTTCTGGATTGTAGGAAACAGGCAGACGGTTCCGGCAGAAATCCTTTTCCGGACTGAATGTGCCGTTCAGATAATAGGTGCCGTTTGCCACATGAATGCGGTCTTGGTACAGGGGCAGCTTTTCAGTACAGCACTTCATCCGCATGACATCTAACAGGTTTGTAACCTTCTTTGCAATGCAACTGGTCACATAATACTTGATGAGATCATAAATCACATTTTTCAGGCGGTTTTCATCGTGTACTCTGCCGTTGACCGTGAAAAACGCTCCGTTTACCGTGACCATTGGATATTCCCGGAGAAATTCTTCGCAGAATAGGGCTTCGTTGATCTTCTTGCCATCAAACCACACCGGATTATCAAAGTGCGCGGTCTGCGTCATTTTCTCGCTCACAACGTACATCCTCCTCTCTCCTTCTTACGGTGTAGCCCTAGAGGAACGCAATCTTGCCATCCCTCATCAGCTCGTCCACCACAGCAACACGTTCTTTCAAATCACCTACGGTCAGAATGTCCGTCAGATACTCAATGCGATCATGCATCTGGCAGGCTTCCACAAAACGGTCATCCAGATCATCGTCCGGCGTTTTGGGTGCATACCGTACTTTCCAATCTTCCAGCAGATGCTGCTCGCCCCTATTGGAAACCCAGAGCCAAAGGGGCTTTGCCCCTTTGGACGCCCCGCCTGTCCATGCAGTGGCGATCCATCCTGCTCCCACACGATAGATACGCTCCTGCCCGGAACAGGTAAAACAGGCCCAGAGGTTTGCCCAAATAGCGGGTAAATCTCTGGGCCTGTTTTGGTCAGCAGCGGCTGGGAAAAGGTGAACGGAAAGCCTTGCTGACTGATAGATTTGAGTTGGATATTTTCGTATTGAGATGCGAAAATCTGTTGTTCTGAATTCCTGTATCTGGTATAATTAAAGTGTCGAATTTTCTGACCGGAGGTGCCCATATGGCCATTTCTTACAATAAGCTCTGGAAACTGCTCATTGATCGTGAAATGAGCAAGGCAAACTTACGCCGTGCGGCGGGAATCGCCCCCAACACCATGACAAAACTAAACCGCGATGAAGAAGTGACCTTGGAAACACTGGGGAAAATTTGCGCAATATTGAATGTAAATATTGGAGATATCGTGGACTTCCTGCCGACTGATCAAATCACCGAAGTGAACTTGGAGATAAAATAAGTATGACAGAAAATGTATTGTGTGCGCTGATTGGCGTAGGGGGAACACTGTTAGGGACCATTGTTGGTCTTGCTTTTCCATACCTATGCAGCGGATTTGGACGCAAACTTCTTGTTATTTCCAATATTGATGTGCGGTTTGGTACAGGAAAACCAGACGGCGAAGGCGGATATGATGGCTCGTGGATAAATTTTAGGGCTTCGATTCTCAACAAGAAAAATAAATCGTTGATTATTGAGAAAATTGCATGCGAATTATACAGCGGTTCAAATAGAATTGCCGTATGCTCCTGTGCCGATAAAGACACCGTTAGGAAAAGCGCAGGAGCCTACAAATATGATGAACTTCGATATATTGATGTTGCTTCAAAATCAAGCACTACAAAAAACATCCATGTATTTGTGCGTGGAGATTTGACCTCATGTGATAAGGTGGTTTTTGTGTATTCATGGGGGATAGTAAAAAGAAAGCAAATTGTTTGGGTCAAGGAGGATACACCCCATGCCAACACTTGAATGGATTGGAAAAGATAAAGTGGTAAACCACCACCAAGAGGTGCCTTACCGGGTGCTGGAGCGCCAATACAGCTATGATGAAGCCGGACAGCATACCGAGGACAACGGCAGCGAAAACATGATTATCCACGGCGACAATCTGGAGGCACTGAAAGCCCTGCTGCCCCGGTACGAGGGAAAGATAAAGTGCATCTATATTGACCCACCATATAATACAGCTCATAGTACTGATGATAACAGGCGCTGGATTTATAATGACAATGTTGATTCACCAGAGATACGGAAATGGATTGGGAAAATTGTTGGAGACGAAGGAGAAGATTTATCTCGTCACGATAAATGGCTTTGTATGATGTATCCCAGATTAAAACTACTTCAACGCTTCCTTTCTGAAGATGGGATTATTTTTATTAGTATCAGTGATGTCGAACACGCTCATTTGCGAATATTGTGCGATGAAATTTTCGGCTCAAGGAACTTAGTCTCAAACATCATCTGGCAAAATAACTTTTCACCTCGAAATGATGCTAAAGATATTGCCTATGTTACAGACAACATTCTGGCGTATAGCAAAAATCCAGACTGGCATCCGAAAAAGCTAACTCGCTCTGACGATATGGATGCCAGGTATGATACTCCAGATAATGATCCAACACCGTGGACTTCAAGCCCTGCGCATGCGCCAAGCGCACGTACTCATAAGGGAATGGTGTATGCCATTCAGCATCCATATACGGGTGCGCTATTTTATCCCCCTTCCGGAAGATGTTGGGCGAATGAACAAGCGAAAATGTTGAAAAACATGAAAATGTGGGCGGATTATAAACTTGAGCAAATTGATGATGTTGAAAAAAGAGCCCAGATCTGCGGAGAAATTGATATAGCATCTATGCCTGATGTAAAAGCAATTCTGCTGGATGAGCCAGTAGAAAGTTCAAGAGAAAAAGTTCAAACTCGTATACAGATGGGGCTTTGGCCACCTTTCTATTTTACCAATAATGGACAAGGCGGAATGCGTGTAAAGAAATATCTTGATAGCATGGACGGAAAAGTTGTTACTACTCTATGGCCATATGAAGAAGTAGGCTCAAATACAGAAGCCAAAAATGAACTAAAGAAAATTTTTGGAGGGCAAGCAACTTTTGATACGCCAAAACCAGAACGACTGATTGAACGGATACTTCAAATTGCCGGAGACGAGGAAGTAATGATTCTAGACTCCTTTGCCGGTTCTGGCACTACTGCACACGCCGTGCTCAAAATGAACAAGACAGACGGTGGAAACCGCAAATTCATTCTAGTAGAAATGATGGATTATGCTGATAGCATCACCGCCCAACGGGTCAAACGTGCTATTAGCGGGTATAAAGCCGATATAGAAACTGTTCTGTATGATAAAGAAATTACGGTAAAAAATTTGGCACAAGGTGCCGTTATGCTTGAAGAAGCTAGGACCGTCGCCAAAGAGGCTAAAGGAAAGCACAGCTCTGTAAAATCCCCCAAAATCGAAGAAGGTCATCTTCGTGTCATTGCAGTTGATATAGCAAAAGATATGGTGGATGGATTAGGAGGCAATTTCAGCTACTATGAGCTGGGGCCTGTGCTTCTGCTGCCAGACGGCAACCTCAACGAAGAAGTAGGCCCGCAAAAAATCCGGGAATACGTCTACTATATGGAGACTAAAGAGCCCTTGCCCGCCGAACAGCCCACGGACGAGCCTTACTTCATGGGCCTGTGCCGCAACACCGCCTATTACTTCTACTATGAGCGGGAAAGCGTCACCACGCTGGACCATGCCTTTTTGGCTACCGTCCAGACAAAAGCCGAGGGCTACACCATCTATGCCGACTTATGCGCCATCCCGCAGGAGACCCTGCGCAAGCATAACATCACCTTTAAGAAAATTTCTCGGGACATTGCCAGGCTGTAAAGGAGTCCTGCAAATAAAAGTCAATAGGTTTTTCTCCAAAATCGCAAAAAATAC
>ERZ791623.1272-NODE-1272-length-10716-cov-3.194447_pt1 | contig 10716 bp, 10 predicted proteins | sample MGYA00510268_ERZ791623 | MGnify/ENA primary metagenome ERZ791623 (study PRJEB30046, sample SAMN00715216) | human gut metagenome | study: EMG produced TPA metagenomics assembly of the A metagenome-wide association study of gut microbiota in type 2...
CTGTACCGCCGCAGGTTTTGCAGGCACCCTGCGAATTGAAGGCCAGCTCCTCGGCCCCGCGCCCATAGAACTTCTCGCCGCAGACGGGGCACACGATGGGTTGCTCGAGTGCCACGTTCATGGTGGGCGGGCAGCGGTGCCCGTTTGGGCAGGTGTACGAGCCAACGCGCGAGAAGAGCAGCCGCAGACCGTTCAAGAGCTCGGTCGAGGTGCCAAAGGTCGAGCGCACGCCGGGCACACCCGGTCGCTGCCGCAGTGCGAGGGCGGCGGGCACGTGCTCGACCAGGTCGACGTCGGCGCGGGTGGACTGCGTGAGGCGGCGGCGCGTGTAGGTCGAGAGCGCCTCGAGGTAGCGGCGGCTGCCCTCGGCAGAGAGCACGCCCAGAGCCAGGCTCGACTTGCCGGAGCCGGAGACCCCGGCGATGCCCACAAGCTCGCCAAGTGGCACGGATACGTCAACGTTCTTGAGGTTGTGCACGCGTGCGCCGCGGACCTCGATGGCGCGCGGAGCGGAGTTGCTGCGAGACATGCTTGGGTCCTTTCCTTGGCTTCTGCACCGTATGGTACGGCAGGGCCACATACAACACTGCCGGCCGCTTCCTCTCGAACACATTGCGTATAGTGTGTCCGTTGTTATCCCAAGCGGAATGAATGTAAGCGCGCATGGCCAAAACCAAACAGCCCTCGGTACCTTCCCCAGCAGCTCCCGCGCGCGGACCAGTCCGCCGTGCATGCAAGGTGGCGCTGGGCTGCTTTGTCTCGGGCATTGTGGGAGGCGTCACGGAGCCGGCGCTGTACGGGCTGGGCCTCCGCTATCGTCGGCCGCTCATCGGCCTTGCCGTGGGCGGGTTTGTCGGCGGGGTCTGGGCGGGCGCAACGCACGTAACGGCCTACATCATGGGCTCGTCGAGCTTCCTCTCGATTCTGGGCTACGTAGGCGGCGGCGTGCTCAACACCGTGAACGCGGGGATATCCGACCTGCTTGCGATGGGTATTGCGGCAGCAATTACCTACGCCACCTGGCGCGACGGCAATGCCTCAAGCCGCGGGTAGCGGCCTCCACAACCGACGGGGGCCCCTAATCGCCCGTCAAACTACGCACGGTCGCGATTCAGCTTTGTGTGGTGCTGGGCTTTTGTCCGCACTGCACTCGACCGTGCGTAATTCGCGTGCCGAGAAGCACCGGAGAACACGCATGACGAGAACCTCGCGCCCATGAACCCCTACGAAAAGCGGCGCCGAGGCCCCAATGGAGCCCGGCGCCGCCGCGCTTCGTTCCCCAGCGCTCCCTATGAGAAGAACCTTCTCACCAGGTCGCGGGAGTACTCGGCCGTCTCCTCCATGTCGCCAAAGGCCATGACCTCACCGGCATAGAAGGTATTGTTCTCGCCCTGCATGGCCTCGACCTTGTCGTACCAGCCGTCCGCATAGTCCTTCGAGCTCACGTGCGGGAAGTAGTACCAGTCGTCGATGCGCTCGGTCTTGGTCACCGGCAGGCCGGACTTTGCCATGTCGGCAAGCGTGGTGTCGCGTGCCTCGTCAAACGGCACGTCCTCCATGCCCTCGTGGTTGCGCAGCGTGAAGGTGACCAGCGGCTGCGGGCCGGCGTCCGGCCAGCGGTGGTAGAAGACCATGAGGTGGCCGCGGGTCTTGGGCGTCATGTTGTCGAAGTAGTAGTACGAGATCTCCGGCGCCTTGTCCTCGTCCGTGCGCACGGCCATCGTGAAGTACTCCTTGTGGACGATCTTGGAGAAGAGCTCGTTCTCGGCCTGGTTGGCGTCGCCGTACTCCAGGAAGAGCTCCAGCGGCGTGCAGATGACCAGCTTGTCAAAGGCCTGCTCCTCGCCACCATTCACGGTGACGTAGACCTTCTCGGGCGTGCGGCGAATGGACGTGATGGTGCTGTTGAGCTCGGCCGGGTGCTTGAGGTGGTCGTTCACGCCCTGCCAGATGGACTGGGTGCCGTTCTTCCAGGTCCAGAGCTTGCCGGTAGAGAGGAACTGCCTCACGGTGAAGGCGTCCAGGTACTTGAGGACGTAGGCCGCGGGAATCTCGTCAAAGTAGCCGTAGCCAAACGAGGTGAAGGGGCCCTTCCAGACCAGTTCGGCGTCCTCGCAGCCGTTCTTCTTGAGGAACTCCGAGAAGGGCATCGAGAGGTCCTTGAGGTTGGGGTTCTCGCCCTCGATGTGCGCAAGCTTGAGCTCCGGCGAGGGGCACGGGCCCTCGTAACGACCCTGCGCCACGCCACGGTGGCCGTTGACGTCGTAGCCCTTGTACTTCTTGTCGAGCAAGCGCGACAGCTTGTTCATCTTCATGACCTTCTTGAGAAGGTCAATCTTTTTGGACTTGAGCGGCGTGCCGTCGGTGTTCATGAACTTGCGGCCCATCTTGGGACCGTCCTCATGCGTGGTGCCGCCGAACTCCTCGCACTCGTGGACAGCAAAGTAGGTGTCGCACCCCATGACCGCGCCCATCTCGATGGTGCGGTCCTCCCACTCGCCGTTGGCGTTCTTGACCTTCATGAGCGGCGAGAAGGCCTTGCCGCCCACGTGGTCTGCGCGCTCAAAGATGCGGTAATTGTCGTAGCCGCTCTTCTCAAGGTACATGGCCAGCGAAAGCCCCGCGGGGCCACCGCCAACAATGCAGATGCTGGAGTTCTTGTCCACCGTGCCCACCTTTCGAAGTAAATTGCTCGAAAGCAAATAAATTCACGTAATTTCGATGTTACACCGACGGACTCGAGGTGCGGCCGACTATTGGACGAGCGGGGCAAGGAATTTCAGATGTCTGAATGTGATGTACAGCTCCACCTGCATCGACACCGCCCTCGTTACACAAATTCGCGAACAAATGCGCTGAACTGCCCTTCGTTACACGTAGTTTCGAAGGATGGCGAAGTAGAGAGGTATGCATGTTGTGGTCGTGGTCAACCTAACCACAACATGATGAGTATCGCGACACCTCGATACTTCGGAGTCTCTCCAAACCCTATGTAACGAAGGGCAATTCAGCGCAAAACTTAGGAAAATCGTGTAACGAGGGGGATTTCGATGCAAGTGGGCGGCCACGACGGGCGGCCGCCCACCAGAAAACGCTATCGCCTAGCCTACTTGGCATACCCAACAGACGTCATCTTTGCAAGCAGGGCCTCGACCTCGGGGCGCGTTGCCAGGTTATCCGAGAACGCGCTGGCAGAGCCCGTGCAGACACCCATCTTGAAGGCCGTCTCGTAGTCTCCGTTGCTCTCAATCCAACCGGTAAGGAACCCGGCGACCATCGAATCGCCCGCGCCTACGGTGTTGACCATGGTCCCCTTGGGCGCCTCGCTCATGATCACGTCGCCATTCTCGGGAACCAGGACGGCGCCCTCGCCGCCCATGGAGACCAGCACGTTTCTGGCACCGCGCTCCTGCAGCATGCGCGCGTAGGGCTCGACCTCGTCGCGGTGCGTGATGGTGGCGCCAACGATGTCGCCCAGCTCGTGGTTGTTGGGCTTTACCAGGAACGGATGGTACGGCAGGACGTTCACAAGGAGGTCGCGCTCAGCGTCCACCACAATGTCGATGCCACGCCCGTCGAGGCGGCTCATGATGCGCTCGTAGATGTCGGAGGGCAGCATCGAGGGTACGTTACCGGCAATAACCAGCAGGTCTCCGGCCTGAAGGGCATCAAGCTTTGCGTAGAGCGCGTCGATATCCTGCGGCGTGATCTTAGGCCCAAGGCCGTTGATCGCCGTCTCCTCCTTGGCCTTTGCCTTCACGTTAATGCGGCTCATGCCCTCTTTGACCTGGATAAAGTCGCAGGTGGCACCGTAGGCGCTCATGCGCGCCTCAATCTCCCTACCCGTAAAGCCGGCGACAAAGCCCAGCGCCGTGGACTTGTGCCCCAGGTTGGAGAGCACAATGGAGACGTTGACCCCCTTGCCGCCGGGCAGGACCTGCTCGTAGTTCACTCGGTTAATCTCGCCCAGGCGAAGGTCGTCGAGACGAACGATGTAGTCGAGCGACGGGTTGAACGTTACGGTGTAGATCATAAGCTGCTCCCCACTTCCACGACGTTGTCTGCATCCTGAAAGCTCCCGCCTTGCGGGAGCCGGTCGGTGAGTATGGTCGCGTCCTCGAAGGACGCAAAGGTGACGAGAGAGACCTGGTCGAACTTGCTCTGGTCGGCCAGCACGTAGCGACGCAGAGTATGCACCATGCTGACCTCCTTGACCTTGGCCTCGCTGTACTCCGGCGTTGTGAAGCCAGCCTCGCGCGAGATGCCGTTGGTACCCCAGAAGCCCAGCGTAAAGTGGAGATTCTCAAGCGAGGCGATGGTTGCCTCCCCCACCAGCGCCTCCGTGAGGGGCTTAACCATCCCGCCAGGGAGGTAGGTCTTGCACCCCTTGGCGAGAAGAAGCTGCGCGTGGGGAATCGAGTTGGTAAAGTACGTTGCCTCCGTCTGCGTGATGGCCTCCGCAAGCTGCATGGTCGAGGTGCCCGCGTCGATGTAGACAAAGTCATCCGGACCAACGAGCGAGGCCGCTCGGACGCTGATGGCGCGCTTGGCAACGGTATTGACGTCGCGCTTCTGGGCAACGGATGCGTCATGGAGGACGAGACGCGCACGGGAGACCGCGGCCGTGGCACCACCACGCACGCGGACAAGCTGGTGTTGCTCGTCGAGAATCTCGAGGTCACGGCGGATGGTCGACTCGGAGGCGCCAAGCATGGCCATGAGCTCTTGCGTGGTGACAGATCCACGCTCGTGCACGAGCCGAACGATGATGTCCTGTCGCTCACGCGCAAGCATGCGCGCCACCCCCACGGCTCGCTAAACAAGAAGCACTGTCAGAGCTGGTAGACCACTCTTTCAGCATGGTAATGCAATACAGGCGCGAGACCCGCACGCTCCCCCAATGAATCGTCGTACGGGCCTCGCGCGTGGCATGATTATCTCGCAATTTCAATCAATTTCCGTCAAGTTCAGTCAAAATCTCTGCACAATGCAGAGAATGTCCTGCCGCGTCGCACGGGTTTCTGCTCAGCCCCGCAGGATGCCCAAGAGTGTGACAAAGCCAGGAAGCAAGATCATGGCTGCCGCGGCGCTGCCGTCGAGCTGACCGGACATCCCATAGAAGAGCAGCGAGAACGCAAAGATGGCAACAACGGCGACAAGCCCGTTCCAGGTGCCGGGCCGGGGGCGCGCATCGGCGCCAAAGAAGGTGCGCAGCACGCAGATGGGAAGGCCGACCATCACGCCGATCCCCGCGGCGCACGCGATGCCGCGGGCGAAGGTGCCCAGCTGCTCGGCAATCTGGAAGACGACGGCCATGGCAATGAACGCCACAAGGGCCAGCCCCGCAAGCTTGAGAAACTTGTCCTCCATGGTGCCTCCTCTCAAGGACACTCTATCCCAAGACAAACGACCGCGTTCGCCATCACGCAGCAAAGACCTGCTAGCATCGTGCGTAACCGCGCAACGCAGAGGGAGGCAGCATGGCATCCGACCACGGCAAAAAGCACCGAGCCGGTCACGTAATAAAGACCGTCCTTGCCGTTATCGGCGGAATCACCGTTGTGCTGGCGGTACTCTTGGTTGCGCTGGCGTATGAGCTGAACTACGCCGTCCGCACCGTGGACACGTCAACCTCCCCGGACGGCAGGTTCACGCTTGAGCTTCAGGCCGTTGGCGAGCCCTTGTTCTTCTCGCCGGCGGATGCGCGCCTTGTCCTCAGGCTGGGCCGCTACGAAGTCTCACACGTGGACACCAGCATCGCGGATGACGGCGGACAGGTGCGCACCACTAGCTGGCAAGTGAGCTGGGAGAACTCGGGCGCCGAGGTGCGCCTTAAGGGGTCCGAACAGAGCGACGAGCTTGTGACCATGGGCTTTGACGGAAGCGTCTCGAGAGGTCGGGCAGCAGCGGACGAGAGCCTGGGCGAGCTGCCGGACGCGAAGACGGACGGGCCTGCCGCGCCAACCGATGGCGGGGTGGCATCCTCCGAGGTCGCTCAGCAGGAGGCCGAGGAGATAGACGCGGGCTACAAAGCCGTCTACGACGCGGCGCTCAAGTCGCAGGGCTACGGCTACCAGGTGACGTACAACGCCAAGGGTGATGAGCAGGTCATTCTCTCCCAGGACAGCGAGAAGGTCGTGATTCTCGTCTACGACCGCGAGTCCGCCAACGGCGCGTGCGCGCTCTTTGCGCTGGAGAGCTGCCCCGTGGAGGATTATGGCAGCTGGTCGATCGAAGAGGCGGCGCTGCTCGACGAGTACGCATACGTGCACGAGACGGGCGAGGTCATCGCATCTGGAAAGACCTCCTGGTCCGATGCCGGCACGCAGGAGTTCCGCGACGTGACGGGAGAGTAGGGAGTCGCAACCAAAATCCGCTCACAGGTACTCGAGGAAGCGCCGCGCCGCTCGCGGCAGCGCGCCCTCGCGGCAGACCACGCGAATGTCGCGGTACGTTGCTGGCTCGAGCGGCTTGGTCACGATGGCATAGGGGTTTCTCCGCAGAATGAGTGCGGGAAGGATCGAAAGGCCCAGGCCGCTCTCGACCATCGACATGATGGCGTAGTCGTCCCAGGTGGAGAAGCGTGCGTTGGGCGAGAGACCCGCGCGTTCGAAGATGGGGGTTATCTCGTCGTCCTGGCCGCGCTCAAGCACGATGAACGGCTCCTCGCAGAGCGCCGAGACGGGCACGGACGCCTCCCCCGCCAGCCGGTGGCCCACTGGGAGCACCGCCATGAGTTCGTCTCGCTCCACCACGCGCTCGGCGAGCCCCGAGTAGCGCGGCGCCCGCGGCAGGAATCCAAAGTCCACGCGGCCGGACGCCACCCAGCCGTCGATCTCGGTATAGTCACCCATAAGCAGCTCGTACTCGATTGCGGGATAGTCCTTCTGGAAGCGACCGATGACCTTGGGCAGGATGTGCGTGGCCACAGACGAGAAGGTCCCTATGCGGATGCTGCCCGCGGCAAGGCCATTGAGGTCGTCTATCTGCGACTCCAGGCGACGGTAGTCGTCGCACACGCCCTCCACGAAGGGCAGCACCGCGCGCCCCTCACTGGTGAGCGTCACACCCGCGCGGCTGCGCTCGAGAAGCGTCATGCCCCAGTCGCGCTCGAGATCGGCGATCATACGGCTCACGCCGGACTGCGTGTACGAGAGCGAGCGCGCGGCCCGCGTGAAGCTACCCGTGCGCACGGTCTCGACAAATGCCTGGTACTTCTGGATATTTGCGTCCATGGAGCCCCCTCGTGGCACACGGCGCGGCACTGCGAGCCGCCGGTACCGATTACATGACGAATCGTCATGTATCTCATGATAAACATTCGCTCTTCTCAGTATACACATTCTGCGAAAGTGTTTGAGGAAATTGAGGGGCCATGGGAGGTCATGCATGTCGCGCGCGTCGAGGAAGTACCTGCTGTCACTGCTCGTCTTTGGCTCGAACGGCATCATTGCTAGCCAGATCTCGCTTCCCAGCTGGCAGATTGTCCTGCTCCGCACCCTGCTCGGAGGCACGCTGCTTGCCCTCATCGTGCTGGGCGCCCGCAAGCGTCCCGCGTTTCTCGACCACCCGCGCGACGCCGCCTACCTTGCCGCTTCCGGCGCGGCGCTGGGCGTGGGCTGGATCTTTCTCTTTGAGGCCTACAAGCTCATTGGCGTAGGCATTGCATCTCTCGCCTACTACTGCGGACCAGTCATTGTGATGGCGCTCTCGCCCGTCCTCTTCCACGAGCGGCTCACCCCTGCCAAGCTGCTGGGCTTTGCTGCCGTAATCTGCGGTGCGTTTCTCGTGGTGGCGCAGGGCCAGGGCGTGGCGCTCTCGCCGTGGGGGCTTGTGTGCGGCGGCATGTCGGCCGCCATGTACGCGGTGATGGTCATCTGCAGCAAGCGCGCGTCCAACGCCGTAGCCGGCATTGAGGCCTCTGCAATCCAGCTGGTTGCAAGCTTTGCCGCCGTCGCCGTGTTTGCGCTTGTCGCCCACGGCTCCGAGCTTGCCGTGCCCCTCTCGGCAAACTGGCCCGCCATTCTCTGCCTGGGCCTGGTGAACACGGGCCTTGGCTGCTACCTGTACTTCTCCGCTATGGGCCAGCTGCCCGTGCAGCGCGTCTCGGTGTGGGGCTATCTTGAGCCTCTTTCTGCCGTGATTCTCTCGGCGCTCATTCTCGGCGAGGCGCTCACGCCCGCGAACGTTGCCGGTACGGCGCTCATCCTGGGAGGCGCCATCTTCTGCGAGGTTGCCGGCAAGCGCCGTGGCGCCGAGAAGACCAGCCGTCGCCTTGCAGGGAGCCGCTCCGCTAGCAACCTCGCAGCGTAGGGTCTCGCAGGCGCGACGAGCGCGTCCCTCTTGCAAGCTGGTTGTTTCTCTTGCACGACGCACGTGGCTTTTTGGTTGCCGCATGGCGCCGGCGGCGGTTCTGGGACGCAGTCCTAGCCCACAACCTCTAGGCAGCGGTTCTGGGACGCGGCTCTCGCCCGCAATTATTGAACGTTATTCCTGGGTGAAAAAGCCTCAACTGCGGAAACTCTCAACAAGCCAGCTTTTTCGCGCAATAATCAAGGGCCATGCTGGCCGAGTGGCACACTAATCGAGGGTCGCACGGGACGAGACACGCAGGCCGAGAGACACCCGGAGCGAGAGCCGCACTGGACGAGAAGCGCGCTAGACCGGCAGAACGCACAGGTGGCACGTATTCCGCGCCGATGACCGGGGACATCGGAACCCGCCCCAGTTCGGCCGCCCTCCGCCATCGACCTCCGTGAGAATCCCAAGGGAACTTGAAAGAGTAAGGCAGCTGAAAGCTCATTTGTCGCATACTGTGGCCCAAGGGGATTTTTCAGGGGGATGAGGAAGTCACGATGGGGCTTGAAACAGAGAGCCAGATGCATGCTGGCCAGGGCAAGGACTCCGCGTCATCCCCCGCATCAAAGCACAAGCCGTCGCACTTCTCTCAGCTGGTGTCCAATGTCGGTCACGTCGACAACCGCACCCTCATCTACGTGCTGCTCATCATTGTGGCCTGCGCGCTGGTAATAGTTGCCATATCTGCCATGTCACAGACGTTTCTGGCCCAGCCCTCCACGGCAAGCTCCTTCGCCAGGCACCACTAGCCGAGAAGCCCACTCGACTAACGGCCGCCTACCCCAGCACGCCTGCGACCACCAACACAACGATAAGCACCACCACGGCCACAACAGCAATCGCCACAACACGTAGCGTGTCGCGCCGCGCCTGCTCGCGACGGCGCCTTGCGTAGACCTGCGCCTCTGCATCGCGTGCGTCAATGGCGCCGTAGCTGCCCGTCTCGTACGGAGATCCCGTTGACACGCGCCGGGCGGGAGCAGCCTGGCGCTCCGCAGGCGCAGCGGGAGATGCACTCGCCGCGCACCGGCGTCCATCGCGACCGGCCGTGTTGCCATCATGCCGCGATGCCGTGGGAGGCACGTGCACGGCCCCGGCGGCCACGCGAGCACCCTTTGGCTTCCTGTCAAACAACGCCATGAGAGACCCCCGCCCCCATCGGGGCAGCTGGCCCCAAACGATGCGACGCGCCGAGAAGGGCGCGCCGCCTACATTCTGATGATACCGAGGCGCAGCGGCCCACAAGCCGTCGCCGCGCAAGTTTCGGCACACTGACATGTAGCTTGAAGGCCCCCGGCACGCGGGAGCGGTGCGCTACCCTACGCCATGTGCTGCCTGATACTCGAAGCTTCCCAGCTCGTAGGTGCCAAACACGCGCATGCGCTTGAGCTGCATGGGATCGTCACCCGGATGCACTTGCCCGTACTGCGTGGTGAACGCAAGAAGGAAACCGGCCTGCTCCACCCCTGCAGGCGCCGCGTCGGAGACGTCGCCAAACGGATAGGCAAAGGCATCGCTCGTCTTGAGGATGTCCGCGGACTGCTTGAGGTCCTCGGCGACCTCGTCGGAAGTAAGGTCGTAGATGCGCCCGCCATGGCCCTTGCCCGAGGTGCCCGCCCGATGCAGGTCGTACGAGTGCGACTGGAAGTCCACGTAGGGGCTGGCGTAGTTCGAGAGCTTGTCCTGGATATCACTGTCGCTGCAGATAACAAACGAGGTAGCAGGGATTTTGTAGTTCTCGAGCAGCGGAATCGCATAGGTGAGGAAGCCCTCGGAGCCGTCGTCGAAGGTGAGCACCACCGACTTTGCCGGCAGCGAGTGGCCACCCTCGATGTAGGCACGCCCCTCGGCCCACGACGGGAAGTAGTAGCCGTTCTCGTTGAGCCAAGAGAGCTGCTGGTCAAGCAGGGTGGTCGAGATGAGGTTCTGGTCGCTCGAGGCACCTTCGGGAGGGTTTGCCGCATCGTAGACGTCGTGGTACATGAAGACCGAAATGCCGTCGTCGTCCCAGCCGCCATCAACGTCGTCTACCACGTGCACGATCCGCGTGGCTGTGGCCACCATGCCCGCGGAGTCCTCGACGGTATACGTCACGGTATAGTCTCCCAGCGTCGTGGTATCGACCTCCCCCGAGGCCGTGACCTTGTCCGTGATCATGCCGTCCGTGCGGTCGTGCGCATAGCAGCCGCCGTCCACGTAGCCCTCGCCACGCTTGACGTAGGTGTCTGCACTGCCGCCAAGCGTCATCACGATGTTGCCGTCGTTCTGGGAGCCCGTGGCCTGGGCACCCTGCTCCGCACCCTGCGATTCGCTCGCTCCCTGGGTCGCGGGCTCATTGCCGCTGCCAGAACCGGCGTT
>ERZ791623.1283-NODE-1283-length-10650-cov-3.848797_pt1 | contig 10650 bp, 4 predicted proteins | sample MGYA00510268_ERZ791623 | MGnify/ENA primary metagenome ERZ791623 (study PRJEB30046, sample SAMN00715216) | human gut metagenome | study: EMG produced TPA metagenomics assembly of the A metagenome-wide association study of gut microbiota in type 2...
CGTGCAGCCGGTGGACATGTTCCCGCACACCAAGCACGTGGAGTGCGTCGCAACGCTCGTGCGAAGATGAGACAAAGGGGCTGTCCCTTTGTCTCAAGAACAGTTGGCGCCACACAGCGCAGCGCCCGCCCCTGGGGTCAGGGGGCGGGCGCCGTGTAACGCCGTATTACTGTGTGCCGGGCGCGTCGCTACTTGCTGCGGCGACCCCTCCTCCTCACCATTACGGCAGCTGCGAGCACTGCCGCTGCGGCAACCGCAAGACCAACGGGCAGGGCGGTCTGCGTGGCGTCACCGGTGTTGGGGATGGCCGGCTTCTTGGGCTCCTCCTTTGCCGGCTCGGGATCCTTCGCAGGCTCGGGCTCAGGCTCGGGCGCCGGGGTCGGTTCCGGCTCAGGCTCGGGCTCCGGCGCGGGCGCGGTGTAGACGTTCTCGAAGGTCACTGCGTCGGCAGCGGTTCCGTCGGAGGTGGAGATGGACGTGCTTGTCCCCAGGACGCCAGCGCCGTCATCGGTCACCGTGTAGGTCACGTTGTAGACGGTGTTGTCGTACGTCCAGCCCTCGGCGTTGCCTGCGACCTCGTACGCCTTGTAGGAGTACGTGCCGGCCTGATCAAAGGTGACCGAACCCAGCGAGACCGCGCCATCGCCGTTGATGATGCCCGTGGTCACGCCGTTCTCGCCGGCGCTATCGGGCAGGATCGAGCCGTTCAGCGCCTCCAGCGCAAAGGTGAACGTAGGGTACGCGTCGGGCTTGTCACCCGAGACGATCTTGGTGACGGTGGGCAGCGCGGTGGTCACCGCAGCGGCCTTGTAGGTGTTGGTAAAGGTGGGCGCGGTGGCCGAGCCGTCGTCGTAGACCGGATCGGAGACGCTCAGCGTGCCATCGCCGTTGTCGGTCACCGTGACAGAGGCGGTGTGCTTGGTCTGGTCGTAGGTGACGCCCGCCTTGCCATTTGCGACCTCGGAGATGGTGTACGTGAAGGTCTTGGAGGTCTCGCCAGCAAGATCGCCCAGGTGGTACGTGATGGGCGAGAAGGCCACCGTGCCATCGGCAGCATTGGTTGCCGTTGTGGCCTGGGGCATGGGCGTGCCCTCGGCGGCGGTGAGCTGGAACTCGAACTCGCCCTCGGCCAGGCCACGACCCTCAAGGGCCTTGGTTGCCGAGAAGGACTTGGCCGTCACGGGCTGCGCCTCGTAGTTGTTCGTGAACGTGGTGTTCACGGCCTCCTTCAGCGTTGCCGTGATCTTGCCGTCATGGGAGTCGACAAGCTCAAGCGTGTAGGTGGCGACGTTCTGGGAGTACGTGTAGCCAGCCGCGCTGCCCGCAACCTCGCGCGCCGTGTAGGTAACGGTCTTGGTGCGAGCGCCCGTCGTCTCATCGGGCTCGATGCCGTTGAAGTCATCCTGCGAGTAGCGCAGCGCAGGGAACTGGATGGAGCCAGAGACGTCATTGGTCACCTGCTCGCCCACGGGCTGGTTGTTCTCGTCAAAGAGGTGGAACGAGAACTGCCCTGCCTCGAGCCTGCGGCCCTCGAGGACCTTCTCGGCGGTAAGCATCACCGGATCGTCAACACCGGACTTATAGCTGTTGTTGAACGTGGGCGCCAGGCTGGTGACAGAGGCGTGAATCTGGCCCGTGCCGTCATCGGTGGCCACAACGGTAACCGTGTGGACGGTGGAGTCGTAGGCCATGCCAGCGTTGGTTCCAGCGACCTCCTTGAGGTTGTAGGTGTAGGTGCCGGGCTTGGTATAGGTGATGGGGTCGAAGGTGATGGAGCCGTCGGCGGCATTGGTCGTCTCGCGAACCACCTTGCCATCCGCATCGATCAGCTGGAACGAGAACTCGCCAGCCATGAGCGGGGAACCGGTGAGCACCTTTGTGGCCGTGATCGTGACGCCGTCGGACTCGGCGGCCTCGTAGCTGTTCTCGAACGTGGGGTTGTTGCCCGTAACGGTGGCAACTAGCTGGCCCTTGCCGTTGTCGACCACATTGACCGCGATGGTGTGAGTGCTCTTGTCGTAGGTCCATCCATCCTTTGAGCCTTGGACCTCAGTGACGTTGAAGGTGTAGGTGCCGGCCTTGGAGAAGGTCACGTCGCCAAAGGAGACGGTCTCGGTGGCGCCGTCGGCAATGGAGGCGGACGTCATCGCGCTGTCCGCATAGCTGACGCCAGCGGAGTCGCCAGAGGCGAGCGCAAGGTTGAAGGAGTACGCCTCGGAGCTGTTGAATCCGGTCACGCGCTTGGTCACCGTGAGCGCCGTGTCGCCGGTGAGTGTGACGGGCTTGGCAGTGTAGGTGTTATTGAAGACCGGCTCGTCCTTGGTAACGGTGGTGTCATCACTGTTTGTCTTGGTGGCGGACTTGGTGGCAGTCAGGTTGCCCTGGCCGTCGTCCTTGACGGTCACCGTGATGGTCCACTCGCTCTGATCGTATGTGACACCATCCTTCACGCCGTTCACGGCATCAGAAGGTACGAGCTCCTTGACCGTGTACGAGAAGGGCTTGGCGCGGCTGCCGTCGGACTGCACGGGCTGGCCGGCAAGGACGTCCACGGTGTAAGTGACGGAGCCAAAGCTCACGTTGCCGTTGGCATCGTTGTGCTTATCGACTGAAATACCGTCAACATTGGCCTCGAACTCGAACTGACCGTCTTGGAGCGTAGCGCCCGAGAGGACCTTGCTCGCGGTGAGGTCAACAGTGACCTCGTTGGTCGTGTAGGTGTTGGTGAACGTGGGGTTGTTGCCAGTGACGTTGAACGACATGGTACCGTCGCCGTTGTCGACAACCTCAACCGTCACTTCGTGGACAGCGGTGTCGGAGGTGACACCGGCCTCGTCGCCTGCAACCTCGGAGATGTAGTAGTGGTAGGTCTTGCCCACGTTTGCCTGCTTGAAGTTGATGTCGCCAAAGACCACGTTTCCATCGGCGTCGTTGGTGGTTGTCGCACTGGCGGGCATGGGGGCGTCGGCCTCGCCAGACTTCAGCGAGAAGGTAAACTCGTCGGCCTTGAGGTCGCGACCCTCAAGCACCTTGGTAGCGCGCAGGGCATCATCGCCGGAGAGGGTCTTGTCCTCCACGCCATACGTGTTGGTGAAGATGAAGTCCGGACCCTGAACCGCGACGCCGTCGGAGTCGACCTTCTGGGCTACAAGGTGGCCGCCCTCATCGGTCACTTTGACCGTCACGGTCTTGGTGGCATCTGCGTCGTTGGTCACGCCGTTAACGTGGCCGGACTCGGTGATGGTGTAGGTGTAGGTGCCCGCCTTGTCATACGAGATGGGGCCAAACTCCACGGTTCCGCCCGCCTGGTTGGCAACGGTAGTCTCACCGGGCATGGGCGCGCCGTCTCCGCCCGTAATGGTGAATTGGTACTTGCCGGTAATGTAACCAGGACCAGCAAGCTCGTCGCCAACCATAAGCCTCTTGGCGCCGTTGATGTAGAGCTCGGCGTCGGTTGCGTCGTAGGAGTTCTCAAACGCAAGCCCGTCACCGGGGTAGTTCACCGTGGCGCTCAGGGTGCCGTCGCCATTGTCGACCACAAGGACGTTAATCGAGAAGGTATCCTTCACGGCGCTCACACCGGCAGGAAGGTTGGCGGTGTTCTCGTACACGTTGTAACGATAGATGGCAGTTCTGCCAGGCTTGTCCGGATCCGCCGGACCGTCCTCGGCAATACCGGCCTTGATGTCGCTTTCGACCTGGTCGAGCGTATAGGTAAGGCCACTGGCGCTGCCGTCGCCATAGGTGAACGCGAGGCTGGCGGCGGTGCCATCGGTTGCCGCAGCGTTCGTGGCGGTGGCCACGAGTTTGCCCTTGATGTTGGCAACTGTGAAGGAGAATTCGCCCTCGGTCATGTCCCGGCCGGTGAGGATCTTGGTCGCGGACAGCGTGGTAGCCGTGGTCGTGGAAGCCTCGTAGCTGTTCGTGAATGCCAGCTCCGTGGCACCATCGGGATAGTTGACGATAGCGGCAAGCGTACCGTCGCCGTTGTCGGAGACCGTCACGGTGAAGGTGAAGCTCTTGGCTCCGGCCTTCACGCCTCCAGGCAGCGCGGCGGTGTCCTCGGCGGCTGTATACCTATAGGTGTAGGTACCGTCGTTGTTTGCCGTGGCAAGGCCGTTTTCCACGTCAGCGGCAAGCTGATCGGAGTTGTACTCGAGCGCACGGAAGTTCAGCGGCGCCGCCTCGCCGTCATTGGCGGCGGGGTTCTTGGCCGTGGCAACAACGTTGTCGTTGGCGTCCCTGATGTTGAACGTGAACTCGTTGGCGTTCATGGCCCGGCCGGTAAGGGTCTTGGTCGCGCTGACGGTCGCGGTGCCAGAAGCGGCGTAGGTGTTCTCAAACGTGGGGTTGTTGCTGTTGTCACCATACGCAGCGACAAGCTGGCCCTCGCCGTTGTCGGTCACAACGACCACAATGTCGGGCTGAGCGGTCGAGTAGGTCCAGCCACTTGCAGTGCCTTGGGTCTCGTTGACATGGAAGCGGTAGGTGCCCGCCTTGGTGAACGTGATGTCGCCAAACGAGACGGTCTGGGAACCGCCATCCGCAATCGTCCCGGAGGTGGTGGCCTTGTTGTTGGCAACGGTCACGCCGGAATCGGTGAGGTCAAAGTCCGGCGTCAGCGTGAACTCGAAGGCTTCCGAGCTGTCGTGGCCCGTGACCGTCTTGGTCACCTGGATGGCAGTGTCAACGGTGAGGGTGACGGAATCTGCATGGTAGCTGTTGGTCACGACGGGGTCGTTGCCGGTGACAGACGACACCTCGAGCTGGCCATTGCCGTTATCGACCACGGTGACCGCAACGTTGCGCGGGGTAGTGTCGTAGGTCCAGCCTTGGCCACTCTCGCCCTGCTCGGTGATGGTGAAGTTGTATGTACCGGGTGCGGAGAAGGTCACGTCGCCAAACTTGAGAGTCTGCTCGGCGCCATCCGCAAGAGCACCCGTGGTTACAGAGGAGCCGCCGGCAGCGATGCTCGCCTGGTTGGCATCCGTGCTCGACTGGGCCAGTACGAAGGTGAAGCCCGTGGAGGCGTCGTGGCCCTCGACCTTCTTGGTCACGCGATGGGCAGCGTCGCCGCCAAGGGTCGCAGGCGTGGCGCCATAGGTGTTGGTGAAGATGGTCGTGCCGCTCGTTGTGGCGGTCATGGTGCCATTGCCGTTGTCGACAACGGTGACCATCACGAGCTTGCCCGTGGCCGCTTCGGCGTCGTTGGTCACGCCGTCAACACTGCCGGACTCGGTGATGCGGTAGTTGTAGATGCCGGGCTTGGTGAAGGTGATGTCGTCAAAGCTGGCAGGGGTGCCATTGCCGTCCACGCTGGTCACCGTGGTGCTTTCAGGCATGGGCGCGTCGGCGGTCTCGGCCGCGAGCGTAAAGGTGTACTTACCGGCGATGTCACCGGGACCAGTAAGACCGCTGGGTACGGAAAGGTTCTTGGCGACCTCGATCGCAGCGGTTGTGGATGTGGCGCTATAGCTGTTGGTGAAGGTAAAGTTCGCGCCCTCCACGGGGTTGTCGTTCTCGTCGACTGTCTCGGCGACCAGGTAGCCGCCCTCGTCGGTCACCTTGACCTTGACGGTCTTGGTGGCAGTGTCGTTGGTCACGCCGTCAACGGTACCGGACTCAGTGATGGTGTAGGTGTACTCACCCGGCGCGGTGTAGGTGATCTCATCGAACGTAACGGAGCCGCTGGCGTCGTTCGTGGCAGTGTCGATCACCTTGCCCGAGGCGTCCTTGAGCTCGAACGTGAACTTGTCCTTGATGTCTCCGGGGCCAGAGAAACCGTTGGTTTCGAGCATCTTGCTGCCAGAGATCACAAGGCGCGCGTCGTCTGCATCGTAGACGTTCTGGAACGCCAGGCTCGTGGCGTCGCCGGGATACTTAACCTGAGTGCGAAGCGTGCCGTCGCCGCTATCGGTAACCACAACAGTAACCTCGAAGGTGTTCTGCACGGGGGTCACCTTGGTAGGCAGATGCGCGGTGTCCTCGGAGACCGTGTAACGGTAGACGTAGGTGTTGGCAGCCGAGCCAATCTGTGCCACGCCGCTCTCAACGTCCTGTTTGACCTGGTCGATGGAGTAGTTCAACGTGCCAAAGTCCAGCGTTGCGGCCTGGCCGTCGCCGGCAGCGGGATTTTGTGCCGTAGCAACAACATTGCCCTTGGCGTTCGTGATGTTGAACGCAAACTCGTTGGCATTCATGTCACGCCCGCTGAGGGTCTTGGTTGCGCTGATGGTCGCAGTACCCGTAGCGGCGTAGGTGTTGCTGAACGTGATTGCCTTGCTGGTGCTGTCCTTGACGGACCACGCCACCTCGAGGGCGTTGGTGTCGGCGTTGGCCGTCACCGTTGCCACCAGTGTGTAGGTGGCAGAGTCATAGGTGTAGCCGTCAGCACCGGCGTTAGTCTCGGCCAGAGTGTACTCGTAGGTGCCAACCTTGCTAAACGTAATGTTGCCAAAGCTCACAGAGCCGTCTGCCGCATTGGTCGCCGTTGTCGAAGCAGGCGCAGGTGCATCGCCAAGCGCCGTGAGCGTGAACGAGAACTGCTCGGCCGTCAGCTCGGTGGGGCTGAGGGTCTTGTTGATGGTGATGTCGCCATCACCGGTAGGGCTGGACTCAACCGGCGTGAACTTGTTGGTGTAGGTCACGGAGTACTTGGTGTTGCCCTGGTCCACGCTGCCAGAGACAGCGTCTCCGGAGATGGTGCCAGCGCCGCCTGTGGCCACGGACGAGAAGGTCCAGCCAGCAGGCGAGGACTTCTCGTCAACCTTATACGTAGTGCCAACGGGAAGGTTCTCGAGGAGGATGCTCTGCCCTGCCGCGAGGGAAAGGGTCGTGGTCTGACCGCTTGTAAGCGTACCCGTGGTGTCACCGATGGCATAGGAGACGTCCGAGCTATCCGGAGTGGTCACGGTGACGTCAAAGTCGAAGCTGGCGTCCGTGGGGTATACGCCACCATCAGACGTGACGACCTTTGCAATCTCGAGCTGGCTCTTGAGGGTGTTGGTAGCGGTTACGGTAGTGGACCCGTCATCGGCGTAGTTGGGCACGCCATCCACCATCATGGGGGTGAAGGGCTCGTAGCTCAGCTCGTAGCGGGAGTCGATGGCAGGCTCGGAGAAGGTCACCTCGCGACCGGCAGTAAGCACCTCACCGTTGACCTCGATGCCGTACGGTACGTGTACCTGGGTCTTGTAGCCGTTGTCGGCGTTGAGCGTCACCGTGGTGAAGGCCTTGCCATCAAGGAGCACGCCGAGCGAGATATCACCGGAGGGTCGTACGGCAGCATTGTCAAGCGAGTCGACCCATTCCTTGCTCACGGTGATGGTGGGAGTGTCCACGGTCATGGGGTCGGGGTCGGCAAGGGCCACGCTGCCAGTATCGGATTTAGTCGCTACATACAGACCCGAGGACTCCTGGGTATAGGTAAGGCCGGTGGAGGGTGAGGTCCAGGTACCGTCAGCCTGCGGCACGGCATCAGTTGGCAACACGTTGGTGGTCGTAGTGCTTGTCTGGTTGTAGGACACGTTGGCCGCAGTGTTGGTCTTTATCCCATAGGTACCAGCGGTCGAATCATAGACAATGTATGTGGGCAGGCCGGTGGTAGTTCCTGCGTTCTGCAGACGGGCTACCTCAGTGATGGCTTCCTGGCTCGGCCAGACCTTGAAGCTCACGGTATACGTGACACCATGCTCCAGCGAGCCAAGCGAGGAGAGGTCCCAGGTCACGTTCTTGTTTGTCTCGTCATACGTAGCCTCAGGAGCATCGAGCCAGTCGCTTGTCACGCCGTTCTTGGTTTTTGTGTAAGCAAAGGCGTCAGCAGAACCCCCCCCCCAGCGAAGTGGCAGTAAGCGCCGTGATGCCGTCGGTCACCTTGACGTTGCTGTACGTGAGGTTGTTCGTGATGGTGTTGATGATGTTGTCGAAGGCAGCATTAAGGGCGGCGCTGTCGGCAGCGTTGTAGTAGTTGCCCGTCTGGCCAGTAGCGGCAGCGAGGTCCTGCATGTTGGAAACGGTGCCAAAGGCGCCGATGGCGAAGAACGACTTGCCCTCACCTGCTATGGCAACGGCCTGGACCTCGGCGTAGTCGTAGTTCAGGCCATAGGCGTCGGAGTTGCCTGTGCCATAGTATCTGTGGCCGTCTGAAGAGTGAGCTTCGAACTCATCACGATTCTGCCACCAGATTTTCGTTCCCCGCGTATTGCGGAAGGTTGGGTTACCGTCAGACACAAAGATCACGTAGGCCTCCACGCCATCACGCGTCTGAATGGCGTTCGCGGTTGCCAGCGCGTCTTCCCAGTTAGTGCCACCAGTGGCAGTGAGGCGGTTTACCTGCCTTTGGAAGCTCGAGAGGCTCGTCGTACCCGTGACGCGCGTAGTTGCGTAGTCAGCGAAAGTGACAAGAGAGAGCCTGACGGAGTCGGGGTTCTCGGTCGTGTTGTTGGACAGAAGCTGCTCGGCAAGCGAGTTGACGGCTGACTTAGCCACGCTCAGGCGCGACTGCTGGCTGTCGTCTGCCCGTTCCGACATCGATCCCGACGTGTCGAGCACCACGATGACGTCGGCCTTGCTCGAAGACGAGGAAGCCTGCGACTTGCCCGTCACGCTGAGGCTCAGCGTGTACGTGCCGTCGCCGTTGCTCTTCACGGTCTTGCTGGTGGCAGGCGGCTCGGCGGCAAGCGCCGGCGTCACGCCAAACGCAATGAGCGCAGCAAAGACGGCCAGTAATGCTCGTAGTAGTGTTCTTCCCCTGTGTCTCATAGCTGACCCCCAACCAGAAACGCAAACGAACGGACAGATACCTCTTCTGCTGTCAGATTTGCGACAGCAACGTGCATGCTTGTTAATAAATCTATGCTATTTACGTGACGAATAAGATTGTTCGTGCTTATGACGGAATGAAATGGATGCCATGCGGAATGAAATTCTCGATTTTGAAGATTCGGCACCATTCACCGGCAACTTGGACACGACCACCAGTCATGTTTTTCAGGTTCTATAAAGGTCGTCCACAAATGGGTTTCCATGCCACACCCCCAGTGCGTCGTAGGTACTCGCTGGTAGGCTGACCAACGCAGCCTTCAACCTATGCATGATGCCGATATCCTGAAGAACTGGCATCATTCCAAAGTATGAGATGGGGTATGAGAAGACCCGGCGGCCCGTCTTGCCGGCGACCATTTCGGCATGGCACAAATATGCGGTTGGGCTATGGTTTTTCTCGGCCACCCCAAGTAGAAGCGTGGGCCAACTTCATGGAACCGCAGGCAGATAGTTGCACTCTGCCAGATAGCACATGAGGATTTTAATCAAAACTGCTGCCAAACGGAAAAGCCCCTCCGGTCGAGGCCGGAGGGGCAACGTCAGGCCTCAAATAGCGCAGTCAACCGCCACTAGACCTGGTCGATCACCACGTGTCCGTCTTTGCGCACATGTACGCGCCCCTCCGCAAGAAGCTGCGCAACATGCGGGTAAATCTGGTGCTCGACCTCGTGGATGCGAGCCTCGAGCTGGTCGACGGTCCAGCCCTCCTCTACCTCCACCGGCCGCTGCGCGATGATGGGACCGCAGTCGTAGTCGCTGTTGGCAAAGTGGACCGTCACGCCCGTGACCTTGACGCCGTAGTCGAAGGCGTCCTGAATGGCGTGCGCTCCCTTGAAGCTGGGCAGCAGCGCCGGGTGAATGTTGACCACGCGGTTGGGGAAGCTGGCAAGAATGGGGTCGTGCACCATCCGCATGTAGCCCGCCATAAGCACGTAGTCCACACCAGCGCGGCGCAGCTCGGTGGCTATGACCTCGTCGGCAACCATTGGGTCAGCGTAGATCTCTTTGGAGAGCGTAAGCGTCTGGATGCCCGCCGCCTCCGCACGCTTGAGCCCGTACGCGCTTGGCCGCGAACTCACCACTAGCTCGATGCTGGCATCAAGCTTACCTGCGGCAATAGCATCGATAAGCGCCTGCAGGTTGGTGCCCGAGCCGCTTATGAGCACTCCCAGCTTAATGCTCATCGATAGGTCACCTTGCCCTCGCCCGCGACGCACTCGCCCATCACGAACGGCGAGAACCCCTGGGCAACAAGCCCCTCGCAGACCTCGTCCACGTCGTCGCGACCACAGATGATGCTCATGCCAACGCCCATGTTGAAGGTCTTGTACGCCTCGTCGGGCATGAGGCCCGCAGCGCGCACCATGTACGTGATGACCGGCGGCACGTCCCATGCGGGGCCATCCTCGCCGCCGCGGTCGACCACGGCGTCAACGTTTGCGGGCAGCGCACGATTGAGGTTCTCGGTGATGCCGCCGCCGGTGATGTGTGCCATAGCGTGGATGGGCACGCCGGCCTTGAGCGCGCGTACCAGCCCGCCGGCGTAGATAGTGGTGGGACGCATCACGGCATCAGCAAGACTCTCACCACCCAGCTCGGGAAGCGGGCGCTCCAGCTCTTCCTTGGTGTAGCCCAGTGCGTAGAACAGGCTTCGGTTCGGGGCGCGCTCCGAACCCTTGGTCACATTGTCGCTTCTCATTGTTTATTCCTCTTTTTCTTATAGCAAAAGACTCCCTCCCAAAGGAGGGAATCTTTCCTGATTTTATCACAAGTTTTGGCTGAACTCCTTCCGTCATCGCTTGCGCGATGCCACCTCCCTCACGGAGG
>ERZ791623.1284-NODE-1284-length-10643-cov-4.899509_pt1 | contig 10643 bp, 7 predicted proteins | sample MGYA00510268_ERZ791623 | MGnify/ENA primary metagenome ERZ791623 (study PRJEB30046, sample SAMN00715216) | human gut metagenome | study: EMG produced TPA metagenomics assembly of the A metagenome-wide association study of gut microbiota in type 2...
GTGACCGCAAGGCTCGCAAGGGCGACTTCCGCAAGCTGTGGATCCAGCGCATCAATGCTGCCGTCCGCGCTGAGGGCATCACCTACAACCGCTTCATCCAGGGCCTGCGTCTCGCCGGCATCGAGCTGGATCGTCGCGCTCTGGCTGAGATCGCCGTCTCCGACCCGGACACCTTCAAGACCATCGTGGACGCCGCCAAGGCCGCCCTGCCTGAGGACGTCAACGCTCCGGTTGAGGCCTGATTGCTTGAAGTCGTGACTTCACACTAGAAACCCCGCTTCCGAGCGGGGTTTCTTTGTACCATGGGCACTATGACCAACGGATTCACCAGACTCACCGAGCAGTTCCTCGTCCACATCGGCGTGGAGCGAGGGCTCGCCACGGCCACCGTCACCGCCTACGAATCCGACATCGCCAAATACATTGATTGGCTCGAAACCCGCGGCATCCACGAACCGGACGCCATAACCAAACAAGACGTCGAAGACTACATCGCCGCCCTTGACCAGGCGGGGGAGTCCGCCCGCTCCAAAGCCCGAAGACTGGCCTCGATCCACGAATTCCACCGTTTCGCGCTCGGTCAGCACGCGGTGACGGCGGATGTTTCGGCCGCAGTCAAGGCGCCCAAAGGCGCCAGCACCCTGCCCGACGTACTCACCGTGGACGAGGTAACCCGTCTGCTCGACGCGGCGGCAGTCGGCGGCTCAACCGATCCGGTGGTATTACGGGACAAGGCCCTGCTCGAATTCATGTACGCCACCGGCTGCCGCGTCTCGGAAGCCACCGGTGCGAATCTGGACGACATCGACCTGGACGAGCACATCGCGCGACTCATGGGCAAGGGCTCCAAGCAGCGGCTTGTGCCATTGGGCAGTTACGCATGCCGGGCCATCACCGCATACCTCAATGCGGGGCGTGGCGAGTTGGAACAGCGCTCCAGCGCCAAGATTCCCGAGAGGCGCGCACTGTTTCTCAACAAACGCGGCAAGCGCATCTCGCGGCAATCGGTATGGGAAATCGTCAAAGCAACCGGGGAGCGGGCCGGCATCACCAAACCACTCCATCCGCACACCTTGCGCCATTCCTTTGCCACGCACCTGATCCAAGGCGGCGCGGACGTGCGCACCGTGCAGGAACTGCTCGGGCACGCCAGCGTGACCACCACGCAGATCTACACGCACGTAAGCCCTGAAACCCTGATCGAAACGTATCTGACCTCACATCCCAGAGCGCGGTGAGACACACCATTTTGCGACGCGTCCGCCCATAGCGGAATCGCGGCGGGGGAGCACCAAAGTCGGCCGGAAATTCAAGGCGTGACAATACAGTACATAACAGCGAACCGTCAGCCAGGAAGAGGTATTCATGCTGCAGATCAAATCGATCTCGAAGCGCTATAAAACCGGTGATTTCGTTCAGCAGGCGCTTGACAAAGTCAGCCTGAACCTACGCGACAGCGAATTCGTCGCGATTCTGGGTCCCTCGGGTTCCGGCAAGACCACCTTGCTCAACATCATCGGCGGCCTCGACCGGTATGACGACGGCGATTTGGTGATCAACGGCATCTCGACGCGCCAATACAAGGATCGCGATTGGGATTCGTACCGCAACCACACCATCGGCTTCGTGTTCCAGAGCTACAATCTGATCCCTCACCAGACGATTCTGTCGAATGTCGAACTCGCGCTGACGATTTCCGGCATCGGCAAGGCCGACCGTCGCGAACGTGCGCGCAAGGCGCTGGAGAAGGTCGGACTCGGCGAACACATCAACAAGAAGCCAAACCAGCTGTCCGGCGGCCAGATGCAGCGCGTGGCGATCGCCCGCGCACTGGTCAACGACCCGGACATCGTCCTGGCCGACGAGCCGACCGGCGCGCTCGATTCGGACACGTCCGTGCAGATCATGAACCTGCTCAAGGACGTGGCCAAGGACCGCCTCGTGGTCATGGTCACCCACAACCCCGAACTTGCGGAACAATATGCCACGCGCATCGTCAACCTGCGCGACGGCGTGATCCGCTCCGACTCCGACCCGTTCGTCGTGGACGAGACGGCCGAACAGCCGGCCGTGTACAAGACGATGGGCCGCGCGTCGATGTCGTTCGCCACGTCGCTGGCGTTGAGCTTCAACAATCTGAAAACCAAGAAGGCGCGCACCCTGCTGACCTCGTTCGCCGGCTCGATCGGCATCATCGGCATCGCGCTGATTCTATCGGTGTCGACTGGCGTGAACACATACATCAGTGACATCCAGCGTGACACGATGACCGCCTACCCGATCACCGTCGACTCCCAGACCTTCGACCTGAGCAGCATGATGGGCGGACAGATGGGCGGCGATGACGGATACGGCGGCAAGACGCACAAAACCGACGGCATCTACCCGGACGACCGCAGCGTCAAGCAGGCGTCCAGCCTGACCAGTTCGATTACCGAAAACAACCTGACCCGCTTCAAGAAATACCTGGATAATTCCAAGAGCGAGATTCACCAGTATGTGGGTTCCACCGGCATCCAGTACACATATGACGTGAAATTCTCCGTGTTCGACCACGACCCCGACGGCACGCTGGTCAATGCGGACGGCGTGACGATCGGATCCAGCGACTCTGCCTCGATGGCCTCGCAGATGGCGTCCACAAGCTCGTCCGGCATGTCCGGCACCTCGTCGATCACCTCGCAGCAGATGTCGATGCTGACCGGCAAAACCGATGAGAACGCCGCGCCCGACTCGTTCAACGAGATCATGCCGGGAGCGGACGACAGCAAGCTCGTAGGCAAGGTCATCACCGACAACTACCAAGTGGTCAACGGTTCATGGCCGAAGTCCAAGGATGAAGTGGTGCTGGTGCTTGACGACAACAACAGCGTGCCGCTGACCACGCTGTACGAGCTCGGCCTGCTGCCCGCCTCCGATTACCACGAGATGATGTCCAAGCTCAACGCCGGCGACAAGGTCAGCACTCCACAAGACAAGATCGACTATGCTAAGGCCCTCGATCAGACGCTGTACATGATTCCGGCATCCGACCAGTACGTCAAGGGCGATGACGGCCACTACCGATTCATCGGCAACGACAAGGACGAAATCGAACAGCGCCTCGAAACGGCCACCAAACTCAAGGTGGTGGGCGTCGTCAAGGCGAAGAAGGATGCTTCGGCCACGCCGTTGGCCGCTGGTGTGGGGTACGCGCGCGCTCTGACCAATGATTTGATCGACCGTGCGGCCTCCAGCGCCATCGTTACCGATCAGAAGGCCAATCCGAACACGAACGTGCTCAACGGCATGACGTTCTCGCCCTCGGACGATGCCACCAAGGTGGCCGACGCGCGCACCTACGTGGCTTCGCTGGGCGTGACGCAGAAGGCGAACATGGCCAAGTCGATGATGAGCGCCGGGCAGCAGTCCGGCACGGGCGCATCGGACGCCGCTGGTGCTGGTGCTGCAGGTGTCGCTGGCCCGGCGGGTGCCGGCGATCAGGCCGCCGCCATGGCCGCGATGAGCGAACAGCAGCTCGCCGACAGTTTCGACGCGTATATCGCCACGGCTTCGAACGACGTGCTTGTCGCGATCTACGACCAGTACGTGTCGACCGGCACCTACGACGACAACCTCGCCGCATTCGGTGTGGTGAGTCGTGACGCGCCCAGCTCGATCAACATCTACGCCGACAGCTTCGAAGACAAGGACCACATCGCCGACGCGATCACCGACTACAACAACACCGTCTCGAAGAAAGACAAGATCACCTACACGGATTACGTTGGGCTCATGATGAGCTCGGTGACCACCATCGTCAACGTGATTTCCTACGTGCTTATCGCGTTCGTGTCCGTCTCGCTGATCGTCTCCTCGATCATGATCGGCATCATCACCTACATTTCGGTGCTGGAGCGCACCAAGGAAATCGGCATCCTACGCGCAATGGGTGCCTCGAAGCACAACGTATCCCAGGTGTTCAATGCGGAGACCGGCATCATCGGCCTATGCTCCGGCCTGTTGGGCGTGGGCTTGACCGTGCTGCTCAATATTCCGATCAACGCCGTGCTACACCACTTCATCGGCAATGCGGACGTCAATGCCGCCCTGCCGGTGACCGGTGGCGTGGTGCTGGTGATCCTAAGCGTGGTGCTCACGCTGATCGGCGGCCTGATTCCCTCGCGTAAGGCAGCCAAGCAAGACCCGGCCACCGCACTGCGCACCGAGTAAGCGCATCGACATAGTACGAGACGAGATCCATAAACCTCGGAACACTGGAATACCAGCGGCAAAACGGTGTTCCGAGGCGAGCCCGGCGAGTACATTAGGATGGGCGAGCAGGTATTCCCGACAAAGGGGGCGAGGGCAACGATGGACGACTGGCGAGATACCCGCGATAAAGACAGCGCATTCCGTCAAGGAACGCTGCCTATGACAGGAACGTATGTCGTTGCACCCCCAGCGAACCCGGATGTTGATAAGGTAGACAGTATGCCTACCGATTTGCTTGGACGTGAATACGAAACCTTCCCCGCACCCGAACCGCTGCAACAGCACGGTCCGGCGCGTGTCATTGCCATGTGCAACCAGAAGGGTGGCGTAGGTAAGACCACCAGCTCCATCAATATTGCCGGTGCGTTGGCCCAGTATGGCCGCCGCGTGCTTATCGTCGATTTCGATCCGCAGGGTGCCGCCACTGTGGGACTGGGCGTCAACGCGAATACCGTGGAGAACACGATTTACACCGCGCTGTTCGATATTTCCGTGGACCCACATGATGTGGTGCAGCACACCGCATTCGAGAACATCGATGTGATTCCGGCGAACATCGATTTGTCCGCCGCCGAGGTCCAGCTGGTCACCGAAGTGGGCCGAGAGCAGATCCTGAACAGCGTGCTGCGCAAGCTCAAGTCGGAATACGATCTCATCATCGTCGACTGCCAGCCATCGCTCGGCCTGCTCACCGTGAACGCGCTTGCCGCAGCTGATGGCGTGATCATTCCCGTGGCCGCCGAATTCTTCGCCTTGCGCGGTGTGGCCCTGCTTATGCAGTCCATCGAAAAAGTGCAGTCCCGCATCAATCCCGCATTGGAAGTGGATGGCGTGCTCATCACCATGTACACCAAGACACTGCACTGCGAAGAGGTCTGCCAGCGCGTTTACGAGGCGTTCAGCGAAAAGGTGTTCCACACGTTCATCTCCCGCTCCATCAAACTGCCCGATTCCACGGTTGCCGCCGCGCCCGTGGTGGTCTATGCCCCTGAGCACAAGACATCAAAGGAATACCGTGAGGTGGCACGTGAGCTCATTGCTCGCGGCATCGTGGCGTAACGATTGTTTCGATAAACGATGAATGAGACTTCCCTTTCTCGGCTCCCCTCTCTGAGGGAAGCTGGCTCGCGTAGCGAGGCTGAGGGGAGCTCCGCGGAAGCCGAAATCAGCACGGAGGAATCCGCCACTTCCGGCTTCCGGGTCAACCTCGAAGTCTATTCCGGTCCGTTTGATGCCTTGCTCGGCATGATCGCCAACAACAGACTCGAGCTGACCGAAGTTTCCCTCTCCTCGATCACCGAGGAATTCCTGACATACGTGCGCGGGCTCGATTTCACAAAAAACATGGATGAGGCCAGCGCCTTTCTCGATATCGCCTCTATTCTGGTCGAGGCCAAAAGCGTGGCGATTCTGCCCGGCGGCGAAGACAGCCAGCACGACGAGCAGAGCCTCGAAGTGCTGCGCGAACGCGATTTGCTGTTCGCCCGACTCCTCCAATACCGCGCCTACAAGCAGGCCGCAGGTGACTTCCGGGCGCGTATCGCCGCCAACTCCGGCCGATTCCCGCACCCGGCGGCCATGGACGAGGGCGTTGCCGCCATGCTGCCTGAGCTGGTATGGACGCTGACTCCGCTCGAACTCGCCCGACTGACCGCCCAGGTCATCGCCAACGCGCCCGCCTCCGAAGTGTCGATCCATCAGCTGCACGTGCCGTTGGTCGATCTGCGGGCCCAATCGCTGGTGGTGCGCGACCGGCTGATCGCGGCATTGGAATCCAAGGGCGACCAGTCGATATCGTTCAGCGAATTGACCCGGGACTGCACTTCTCGTATTGAGGTGGTGGCTCGGTTCATGGCCGTGCTCGTGTTCTTCAAACAAGGTGTGCTGCAGTATCAGCAAGATGGTCCGTTTGCCGAACTGCACCTGAGGTGGGTACCCGGCGTAGCCGAAACGATGAGCGACGTGAACATTTCCGAAGGTGATTTTGCGTAAGGACGGCGATTGGTGACTGAACAGATTGACGCAACGAATACAACCGAACACATGGCGGATGCCGAATCGACGGCTGAATCCGCAAAGGCCGCGGTGAGGGGAGTGGAGGAGACGCACCCCGAATACGTGGATTTCGCGGTAGACGATTTTCCCGGCGGGCTGCCCGCCTGTCTGGAAGCGATTCTGATGGTCGCCGACCAGCCGCAGACCGCCACCGAGCTGGCCCGTATTTTGGCATTGGATCGCAACACAGTCGAAGAGGCATTGCGAGCCCTGCACGATGACTATGAGGGCGATGAATCCCGTGACATCCGCCCGCGCGGCTTCGAACTGCGCCGCACCGCTCGTGGCTGGCAGTTCGCCAGTCGCGCCGCGTTCGAGCCGGTCGTCTCATCATTCGTCACCGACGGCCAGACTGCGAGACTCAGTCAGGCCGCACTGGAGGCGCTTGCCATCGTGGCCTATCGCCAACCCGTCACCCGAGCCCAAGTGGCCGCGATCCGCGGTGTCAACTCCGATGGAGTGATTCGCTCGCTCACGGTACGCGGCCTTATCAAGGAAGACGGCGTGGACCCCGAATCCCGCGCGGCCCTCTTGGTCACCTCCGAATTCTTCCTCGACCAAATGGGTCTGAAGAGTCTCGACGAACTACCCTCCCTAGCGCCATTCCTCCCGTCCGTCGCCGAAATGACACAGTCGAAATCGGAAGATACGGACGTGATTTCGTAGCGATTGGGGCCCGCTGCCTGACCAATATTCGTGCGCTAGACCATCCGATATGTGATTTATGGTCATTGTGACTATAAGTAGTGCTATGCTCTCAATGCAGGGAGAACAACCGGTATGGAAAGAGGCATGGCATGGGATTCGGCAATGTGTCCGAGCGCCGCAGCGCACCGCCACAGGTCGGCGTGTCAGTGGTGATTCTGGCACTCGGCCCGGAAGACGATACCGGCAACAGTGCCGCCGATTCCGGCAACGCCGCGAACTCGGCCCATTCCCGTCTCTGGTTGCCCCTGGTCAAGCGCGTCCGTCAGCCGTTCCTGGGCTGCTGGGCGTTGCCCGGCGGTGACCTGCGCTCCGACCGGTCGTTGGAACAGTCTGCCTACGCGGCCCTCGAATCGACCACAGACCTGCACCCGCGATACCTCGAACAGCTGTACACCTTTGGAGGCCCGACCCGGTCCCATGGCGGATTGCCCATGGTATCCGTCGTGTACTGGGCGCTCGTCGGCCAGACCGAGGCCGCGGGCTTCGAGGACGGTGACAACGTACGATGGTTCCCCGAAGACGAACTGCCCGAGCTGGCGTTCGACCATCGCCAGATCATCGACTACGCGCTGCTCCGCCTGCGCTCCAAAATCGAATACTCCGACGTGGCCACCCGACTGCTCGGCCCCACGTTCACCCTGCGCCAACTGCACGGCGTCTATGAGGCGATTGGCGGCGAACCCCTCGACTTGGCGAACTTCCGCCGCAAAATGCTTGCCTCGGGCGACCTTGAAGACACCGGGGAGAAGATGCGCGAAGGCCGCCAACGACCGGCCACCGTCTACCGCTACATCCCCAAACGACCTGTCGAGAACGGTACGCCCCACGAATCCGATGGTGACGACATCGTGGAACTGTCCAGACAAGGCGAGCGTGAAGACGCTCTCGACGCGCTGATCCCATCCGCGCGCATCTGATTTTTCCCGCCGACCCGCTTCGGGCCGGTATCACAGACGTATATAGGAAAGGAACCACTATGACCGCACTATTCACTGCGCCGTCCGTTGACGAGATCATCGCCAAGCTGGGCGCGCAAAGCACCTGCGATGCAGGACTGACCCAGGACCCATGGCACTTCGACACCACCACACCCAGCTACGGTCCCGGTGCCTCGATGCTCGACCGTCTGCCCGCCAACGCGCCGCGCCAGCAGGTGTTGCCGGACGAATACCGCAAGGCCTCCGACGAGGAACTGCAGCAGCGCATCTCCGACGCCAAGCAGCGTCTCGGCTCCAAACTGTTGATTCTGGGCCACTTCTACCAGCGTGACGAGATCATCAAGCACGCCGATTTCGTGGGCGACTCCTTCCAGCTGGCCAAGAACGCCACCGAACGCCCGGACGCCGACCACATCGTGTTCTGCGGCGTGCACTTCATGGCCGAAACCGCCGACATCCTCTCCACGCCCGAACAGAGCGTGACCCTGCCCAACCTGTCCGCCGGCTGCTCGATGGCCGATATGGCCAACATCGACCAGGTCCAGGAATGCTGGGACCAGCTCGGCGAGATCTGCGGCACCCAGCCGGACTCCGATGGCTTGCAGCAGATCATTCCGGTCACCTACATGAACTCATCCGCCGCGCTGAAGGCGTTCTGCGGACGCAACGGCGGCATCGTATGCACCTCTTCCAATGCGCACGCCGTGCTGGAATGGGCGTTCGCCCGCGGCAAGCGCGTGCTGTTCTTCCCGGACCAGCATCTGGGCCGCAATACCGCCCGCGCGATGGGCATTCCGCTGAGCGAGATGCCGCTGTGGGATCCGTTCAAGGCACAGGGCGGCGCCGCCGATCCGGCCGATTACGCCCGCGCCAAGATGATTCTGTGGAAGGGCTTCTGCTCCGTGCACCAGCGTTTCACCGTCGAACAGGTCGAACGTGCCCGCAAGGCATACCCGGGCGTCAAGGTGATCGTGCACCCCGAGTGCTCGATGCAGGTGGTCGATGCCGCCGACGGTACTGGCTCCACCGCGTACATCGTCAAGGAGATCGCCAACGCGCCCGCCGGATCCGCCATTGCTGTGGGCACCGAAATCAACCTGGTGAACCGTCTGGCCGCGCAGTACCCGGACAAGACCGTGTTCTGCTTGGACCCCGTGGTCTGCCCCTGCTCCACGATGTACCGCATCCACCCGGCCTACCTGGCTTGGGCTTTGGAGAACCTCGAAGCCGGCAACGTGGTCAATCGCATCACCGTGGACGAAGACACCGCCCGCGAAGCCAAGGTGGCACTGGAGCGCATGCTGCGCGTTCACCCGTGATTCGTCCCTGGCGCTCCTCGTACATGAGGGGAGCTGTCCGCGTAGCGGACTGAAGGGAGCAGATGACGCAAAAACAGAGGAAAGCAACACAATGAGCAACACTGAAATCGTCGTCGTGGGCGCCGGCGTCGCCGGACTGTCCGCGGCACTGGCCGTGGCCGGCACCGGACACGACGTGACCTTGGTAACCAAGGCCGAACTGGTGGAATCAAACACCTATCATGCGCAGGGCGGCATCGCTGCAGCCATCTTCTCCGACGACGACCCGAAGCTGCATGCCGCCGACACCATGGCCGCGGGCCACGGCCTGTGCGACCCGAAGGCCGTGGACATCCTCACCCGTGAGGGTGCGGAGCGCGTCCGCGAGTTCGCCGCGGCCGGCGTCCACTTCGACCGCGACGCGCATGGACACATGCTGCGCGGCCTGGAAGCGGCTCATTCGCGCGCCCGCGTGGTGCATGCCGGGGGAGACGCCACCGGCAAAGTGTTTGAACTGGACGTCTCCGCCATGGTGCGCAAGAACCCGCGCATCCACATCATCGAGAACGCCTTCCTCAAAGATCTCATCGTGCGGGGCGGCCACATCGCCGGCGTCCACCTGCTGATCGACGGGCAGGACAAGGATCTGGCCGCCGACCGGGTGATCTTGGCCGCCGGTGGAGCAGGCCGTATGTACCCGTACACCACCAATCCGCCGGTCGCCACCGCGGACGGCCTCGCCGTCGCATGGCGTGCCGGTGCCCAGGTCGCCGATCTGGAGTTCTACCAGTTCCATCCCACCGCCATGGCCGTGGGCGAGCACTTCCTCGTCTCCGAAGCCGTGCGCGGCGAAGGTGCGGTGCTGCTGGATGAGCATGGCCACAGGTATATGAAGGACATCGATCCGCGCGCCGAACTCGCGCCGCGTGACGTCGTGGCCCGCGAGAACTTCCGCGTGATGCAGGCGCAAGGCGGCAAGCCCGTGATGCTCGACGTCTCGCCGATGGCCCGCGAGAACCCCGACCTGGCCAGCTTCTTGGCCCACCGATTCCCGACCATCGACGCCTATACGCGTTCGCTTGGCTTCGACTGGAGCAAGGAGCCGATTCCGGTGGCGCCCGCCGCGCACTACTACATGGGAGGCATTCGCACCGATCTGAACGCCCGGACCTCCATTCCCGGCCTGTATGCGGCCGGCGAATGCGCTCGTACCGGTGTCATGGGCTCCAACCGTCTTGCCTCCAACTCGCTGCTCGAGGGGCTCGTCTACGGACGCCGCGCCGGTCTGGCCGCCGTCGCGGACGGTGACGACGCGGTCTGGGCACCCGAACCGTTCCTGAACTCCGCCACCGGTGCCGTGTTCGACCATGCGCCGATCGCGCTGGCCGCC
>ERZ791623.1295-NODE-1295-length-10553-cov-2.817680_pt1 | contig 10553 bp, 10 predicted proteins | sample MGYA00510268_ERZ791623 | MGnify/ENA primary metagenome ERZ791623 (study PRJEB30046, sample SAMN00715216) | human gut metagenome | study: EMG produced TPA metagenomics assembly of the A metagenome-wide association study of gut microbiota in type 2...
CCACATATGTGCTCTATGAAGGGTGAATTACGCGTTCGCGAGCGGGCGTACGCTGACCCTGTGCTTGATACCCTTGTGGAACTCAACGGTACCGTCGACCAGCGCGAACAGCGTGTCGTCCTTGCCACGGCCAACGTTATCGCCGGGGGTGATATGGGTGCCGCGCTGACGAACGATGATCTGGCCGGTCTTGATTGCCTGACCGCCGTAAATCTTCACGCCAAGACGCTGGGCGTGGGAATCGCGGCCGTTACGAGACGAGCCGAGGCCTTTCTTGTGTGCCATAGTGCTACCTGCCTATCTGAAGTGGACGGAGTGGGTGAGGCTACGCGGTGGGGAGCTCGGAGATCCTCAGCTTGGTGAGGTTCTGACGATGACCCTTGGTGCGGTGGTAGCGCTTACGCTTCTTGAACTTGAAGACAAGAACCTTCTCGCCCTTGTGCTGGTCGACGACCTCGGCGGTGACCTTCTTGTCCTCGAGGGCGGCAGGGTCAACGATGGTCTTCTCGCCGTCGTTCAGGAGGAGAACGTCGAGCTGGACCGAATCGCCAGGCTGCGCGTCGAGCTTCTCGACGTCGAGGACGTCGCCCTTGGCAACCTTATACTGCTTGCCACCAGTTGCTACGATTGCGTACATGTGTGTAACCCTTCATTGCTGGCGTGAGTGCAACAGTAAGTTATCTTACTAGCCGCGCGGAGAACCGTCAACGAAAAATCGCCTTGACCTGCGGTGCCGCAAGGGAAACTGAATCGGGTGGCCGAGGCCTGACGCTTTTCCGCACAACCTTGATAAGTCTAGCCTGCTATGAGCCCAAGGAAAGACCCACTACAATGGCTCCACAAGACTCCCATCTTCATCCTCGTGCCACTGCGCGACCCTGCACACGGAAAGCACCGGCATGTCAAGCCCCGCCTCCCGAGCGGCGGCACCAATCAGAATAGCCGGCCTGAGCGAGCCCGCCTCGGTGGAACGGCAGTCGAGAAGAAAGCCGTTGCCACTGGGGCGCACCTCGCACGAGACGAGCGTGCGCCCAAGGTCAACGTGCTTTTCCTTCTCGCCGCGCAAATATGTGAGGTTTCCCTTTGCGCGTGCGGCTTCTACCCCCCGGGCAAGCGCCTCTACGCTGGTCTCGTCGATCACGTTCGCGCTCCATGTGGAGCGCGTGAGCCATGCCTCAAGGGCAGGCAGGCCATAGGGAACATAGGCCGCCGCCGTTGGTGCCAAGAGCGTGGGGCTCGACGCGACAAGCCGGTTGAGCGCCACCTTGGGGTCCACCTCCTCGGTCAGGAAGAGGTCGAAGTACTCCCCCATCGACGCCGCCCCCACGGGAAGGGCCTGCGTGAACTGCAGGCGCATGCGACGCGCGAAGCCGTTGCCAACCGCAAAGGGAAGCTGCGAGCGACGCACGCTTCGGTTGATGGTGTTAATGACCTCGAGGTGCCCCAGATGCGCGAGCCTGCCATCCTTGCGGTAGCGCACGCGCAGCCGGTACTGGTTGAGCTTGCTGTTGGTGATTGCGACGGTGTTGATCATGCGCGCTCGCCCCAAACCACGTTGGCCACACCAAGCGTGGGACACACACCGCAGCCCACGCAGGAGTCGCGCGTGCAATCCGGTGTGGTGACGCCCTGGGCCGCACGTCGCCACTCGCGCTGAAGGAAGCCCTTAGAGACGCCGGGCGAAGTGTGGTCCCACGGGAGCCTCGCGTCAAGCGGGAAGCCCTCAGACGCAATGGAAGGAAGGTCGTAGCCAAGCTCATGCGCGGCGGCATCCCAGGCGTCATAGTCGAACTCGCTCGTCCATGCGTCAAAGCGGCATCCACGGCGCCATGCGGCAAGCACCAAGTCAAAGCCCGCGCGTCCCATCTTGGAGAGCGTCCCCTCCACAAGCGAGGTCCTGGGGTCGTGATAGGAGATCTTCACGTCGCGGTCGGTGTTGGCGCCCAGTAGCAGTCTGGCGCGGCGCTCCACCTCTCCCACCTCGAGCTGCCCCGCCCACTGGAAGGGGGTGTACGCCTTGGGCACAAAGACGGCAACAGAGGCAGAGACTTGTACCTTGCTCTTCTTGCCACGCCCCACGACCTCGCGGCCTATCTCGAGGACACGATGCGTGGCGGCGGGTATTGCCAGGATGTCCTCGTCTGTCTCGGTGGGAAGGCCCATCATGAAGTAGAGCTTGACGCGACGCCAGCCGTGCTCGAAGGCGTTTCTCGCAGCGCGCTCGAGGTCCTCCTCGGTCACGTTCTTGTTGATGACATCACGTAGACGCTGGGTGCCCGCCTCGGGCGCAAAGGTGAGACCGCCGCGCTTGGAGCCAGAGGCGGCGTTTGCCATGTCAACGCCAAACGAGTCAAGGCGCTGAGAGGGAATCGAGACGCGGATGCCACGACCAGAGAGGCGCTCGTCGAGCTCGTTCAGCATGGGTGCGCACTGCGAGTGGTCCGTTGTCGAGAGAGACGTGAGGGATAGCTCGTCATAGCCCGTCTCGGCAAGGCCGCGCTCGCTTGCCTCCACCACCTGGTCCATGGGACGCTCTCGCACGGGACGGTAGGTCATGCCCGCCTGGCAGAAGCGGCACCCACGCGCGCAGCCGCGCAGGACCTCGATGGCAAGGCGGTCCTGGACAATCCCCATGTATGGCACGATGTGCTCGGCGCAGGCGGGCGTTGACGCAAAGTCCGCGACGCAGCGCTTGAGTACGACCTCTGGTGCACCGGATCCAGGCTTGGGCACGGCGTAGCCCCAACGCGTCGACGTGCTGTCCACGACCACGTCGTAGAGCGAGGGCACGTAGACGCCCTGGATGCGCGAAAGCGCAAGGAGGATGTTCTCGCGCGATGCCCCGACAGATCTGGCATCGCGAACGCAAGCGGCAATCTCGACGATGGCGTCCTCGCCATCGCCCAGCAGGATCGCATCGAACATGGGGGCAAGCGGCTCCGCATTCCACACGGAAGGACCGCCGGCGATGACTATTGCATCGTCCTCGGCGCGATCAGCCGCGCGAACGGGAATACCGGCGAGGTCGAGGGTCTCCATGATGTTCGTAGCCACAAGCTCGTGGGCAAGCGTGAAGCCCACCAGGTCAAAGGAGGCCAGCGGGGCCGCAGACTCGAGGGCAAGCAGCGGCACGTGACGCTCGCGCATGAGGTCTGCCATGTCATGCCAGGGCAGATAGCAGCGCTCGCAGGAGATGCCATCGGCGCCGTTGAGGGCGTCGTAAAGAATCGATATGCCCAGGTTGGGCTGGCCGACCTCATAGGCGTCGGGATAGACGAGACACGCATGGAAGGGGCCAGGCTGCTCCTCGACGGCGCCCCACTCGTGATCGAGGTAGCGCGAGGGCTTCTCGACAAGCGGCAGCAGGGGCTCGATGAGCCGGAAGAGGTCCTCTCTTGCTAGGCGCACGGCTACTCACCCCTGCCCACGGAGCCGTCGGGACAGAGCACCACGTACGGCAGAGCAGAGGCGTGCCCAGCTCGGGCATGCCTGCCATCCTCCTGCTTGTGAGCGTGCTCACCGGACCTCTTGGGAAGCTCGAGGTGACGCGCCGGCGCCTGGCGGGAGATCTCCTCGCCATGCGGGCGGAGCGAACCATCCTCGAAGTCAAAGCGAACCTGCAGCGCGCGTGCCGTAGCCACGGTGCCGGCATAGCCCATGGCACCCTTGAACGCCCAGCCAAGGCCGGGAACAACGCGCGAGACAGCGCGGGCCAGCGCACGGTAGCCAAAGCCGGCGCCAACCACGCCCGCGAGCTCCAGCGCACGCGAGGGGTCGAGGCCACGCCCATAGGCAACCGCGATGTCGAGGGCGAGCTTTGCCTGGTTTGCCGTCATGACCGCCATGTCAGAGCCTGGGATGAGGGTCACAGCCCCCACGGCAGCATTCTCCATGGCGCAGCGCCTCACCAGCGAGTCGACCTCAGCAGGACGGCAGAAGGGGAAGTTTGCCGCAAGTGCCAGGCCTTTGTCGGTGGCTCCCACGAGCCAGGTGCCAAGCCGTGGAACCAGCGCGAGGGCATCCGCACATGCAAGGACTTCCAGGAAGGGCAAGGCCTCCTCGGGAAGCTCGACGTCGGGGACCTCGACCGCTGACTCCGCCACGAGCGCCACGGGCACGGCGCGCCTGGCAGCATCGCGGGCAAGCGCGGCCTCGGCAGCGGTCTGCTCTCCGCACACAATCACCAGGGCGTCGGGGGCCACACCATCGGGAGCGGGGGCGTCTACCGGACGTCCACGATGCCTGTCGCCTCACGAGCGACAAGAGCCTCCTTGATGGCAAGCACAAGCCCTCGGGGTGCGCCCGACGAGATGCGCACCCACACGCGCACGGCCTCAGACCCGCCCTCGCGGGCATCCCTGCCTGCGCCGGCGACCTCCAGAATCTTTCCCCATGGAATCTTGCGCGCCATAATCCTCCTTACGACCGGCCGCCGCTAAGCGGACTTCTGCCGGTGCCTCCACACAGACTGTACCATCCCCACGGCCATGAGCTGCGCAATCATGGAGGTTGCGCCATAGCTGATGAACGGGAGCGGAATGCCCGTGATGGGCATGATGCCCATGCACATGCCCACCTCCTCAAGCACCTGGAACGTCCACATGGCGGCGCAGCCCACGCACACGAGCTTGCCAAACATAGACTCGCAACGCATGCCCAAAAGTATTGTCGAGAGAATCATCCACGCAAAGAGCCCGAGCAGCACGACGCCCCCAACAAAGCCAAACTCCTCGGCGAGGAGGGCAAAGACGAAGTCTGTCTGGGCCTCGGGAAGAAAGCCGTTACCCGCCTGAGTGGCGCCGCCAATGCCCTTGCCGAGAAGCCCGCCAGACCCTACGGCGATCTTTGCCTGCTGCAGGTTGTACCCGTTATTTGTGGGGTCAACAGAGGGGTCGACAAACACGATGAGGCGGTTGAGCTGGTAGGTCTTCAGGATATGCGGGAAGCCGTCGAGCATGGACGTCACGATGATGGCGGCAGCGCCAACAACGATGAGCGCAATGGTCACGAGGACCCAGCTGCGCTTGGCACCCGAGCAAATGATGATCGTTGCACCAAACACCAGAAGCACCAGGCCGGTGCCAAGGTCTGGCTGGAGAAGAATCAAGCCAAAGGGCACCAGGAGGATCGCACAGAGCCGCACGTAGTCGCGAAGCGACTCGATCTTTCCGTTGTACTGGGCACCAAGCGCCGCCATGAGGTAAATCACCACGAGCTTGGCGAGCTCAGAGGGCTGAAACGTGATGCCAATGCCTGGCACCTTGACCCAGCCCGTGATGCCCTTCGCCGAGTAGCTGAGGCCGGGGATCTTAGGTGCGATCATGAGGATGCAGGCAATGATGAGGAGCGTGCGCGTCATGCCCTGGAGGTTTCGGTAGTCATAGCGCCATACGAGCACGGCACCCACGAGACCCATGGCAATGCCCACGAGGTGTCTGGGGAAGTTTGCCTCGGGAATTGTGAGGGACGCAGACCAGATGACAACCACGCCATAGACCACGAGAAGCAGCGCTGGAATGAGCTGCGAGAGGTAGAGCCCGCCCAAGGTCTTGCCAAGCCGGCCGGAGCCCGTGGTCGCCCTTCTCGAGGAACCCCGGTTGAGGTGGTTGCTTGCAGAATTGAGAAGCCCTTGCCTTCTTGCCATGTTTGCCATGAGTCCGCCTCCCCTACCGGTCGACGTTGGTCGTGTCGTAGGAGACGTCATCCGGCTGACCGTAGATGGCACCGATGATGTCGCGGACCACGTACATTGCAGACGAGGCACCCGAGAGAACGCGGTCCATGTTTGCACCAATCGCGTACTTGGGATTCTCGGCAGGCACAAACGCCATGAACCAACCAACAGGCTCGCCCACGGAGGTCTGCTCTGCCGTGCCGGTCTTGCCACGTACGGCGACGTCTAGGTTGGTCCAGTGGGCCGCCTGGGTGGCAGACTCCTGGTAAACAACGCCGGAGAGGCCCTCGTCGACAACGTCGAGGTTGGCCGAGTCCTCGTCGGCGTTGATGATGACTTCCGGGTTGTAGTCGATGACGGTTCCTGAGCCCGTGGCGCTCTTGACGCTCTTGAGCACGTGCGGCTTGTAGATTGGCCCGCGGTTGGCGATGCCCGCATATGCGTCGACCATCTGCATGCACGTGACGAGAAGGTCGCCCTGGCCAATGGCAAGGTTGCAGTTGTCGCCGCCTTGCCAGGTGCGCTGCTCATCCGTAGCGCTGGACCAGTAGTTCCACTTCCAGTCGGCGTCGGGGACGCGGCCTTCCACCTCGCTAGGAAGGTCTATGCCCGTGAGGGAGCCCAAGCCAAACTTCTTGAAGGTGTCCTGCATGCCCTCAGGGTGGTCCTGGTCGTAGTAGAAGCCCTTGCCTATCTCGTAGAAGACGACATCGCAGGAGTAGGTGATGCCCGTCACAAGGTTCATCTCGCCGTGGCCAGTTGTCCACCAGCACTTCATGGGGTAGGCGTCGCCAAAGCCCGTCCACCAGCCGGTGCAGTACCACGAGGAGCTGGCTGTGGCGATCCCGTAGCTCAGCGCGGCGAGGGTGGTGAGGGACTTGATGATTGAGCCAGAGGGGTACTGCCCCGAAATCGCACGGTTCATGAGCGGGTAGTTTGCGTCCTCGGACTGCAGCGACTCCCAGTCGCTGGTCGAGATGCCGCCCACAAAGATGCTCGGGTTGTAGGTAGGGTAGCTTGCCATGGCGATGACCTCGCCATTTGTGCAGTCGATGGCGACGGCGCAGGCACCCGTGGCAGAGTATCCGGCCTTTTGCTGGTACTCGGCCACCTTGACTAAGGACTCCTCCGCCGCCTTCTGAACGTCCATGTCCAGCGTGAGCACCACGTCAGAGCCGCTACGTGGTTCTACGTAGGTGGAGTAGTCAAGCACGTTGCCGTCTGCGTCAACGTAGACGGTCTGCTCGCCCGCAACACCCTGCAGCACGCTCTCATACTGGAGCTCGACGCCCGACTGCCCCACGGTGTCGCCAGAGCTGTAGTGGACGGCGCCCTCATCGGAAGAGTCCATAGAGTTGAGCTGGTCAGAGGTAACGGTACCGGTGTAGCCCACAACGTGCGCGGCAAGGGAGCCGTAGGGGTAGGAGCGTTGGGTCCTCTCAGCCACCGAGACGCCCGTGAATACGGTGGGGTGCTCGCCCAGGAACGCCACGACACGCCGGGAGACGTCGACAGCCACCGAACGCAGGCTCTGGGCACCTGCCGAGGAGTCCTCGACCTTGCGTTTGACGGCCAGGGCAGGCATGCCAATCAGGTTGCCGATGAGCGTGAGCTCGATGTCGTCGTTGGCGACATCCGCCTCAGCGAGGACCGTAAGGCTCGAGCGGTTGGTGACAATCTCCTTGCCGTTGCGGTCGAGGATGCGCCCACGCGGTGCCGGAACCGAGACGGTGCGTGTGCGGTTGGACTCGGCCTGCTTGGTGTACTCGTCGGAGGACAAAAGCTGCATGGACCAGAGCTTGCCCAGGAGGACGGCAAAGATTCCTCCGGTGACGGCAGCCTGACCCACAAGGCGTCCCTGGGTGGTTGTCTCGGCGGACGTGTCGGAGCCGCCCGAGGCCTTAGGGCCGTTGCCCCCAATATCAAACTTGAAGTTGGTCTCGGAGCGTCCAAAGACGAGGAACACAGCGACAAGAGCCGCCGCCACCGCGACGCAGACGATGATGATAATGACCGTGAAACTCATGATCCGACCCTAGAGACCCCTGGTGCTGAGGTGCGAACCACCGCGGTGCCGGCCGCCCATCGAGAGGTTGGGCCCGCCGCCAGTGGAACGCGAATAGAACCAGGCAAAAGGCAGGAAAGCGATGATGGTGAGAAGTGTCGTGGGAAGCGTGCGGAGGACGATCACGTCGAGAAGCGACGAGGACTGCCCCATCATGAGCATCGCAAGGTGGTAGACGAGAGACACCACGAGGGTGGCGATCGAGAACTCGGCGACACTCGCGCCAAACTCGCCAGCCATGCGGTTTCTCCCCTCCTGGCCCATCACGTAGGCTGCGGCAGCGCAAAGTCCTGCCATGAGCCCGATGGGCCCCGTGGTCGAAAGGTCAAAGAAAAGCCCCGCGAAGAAGCCCGCAAGGACGCCCCTCCGTCCACCCACGTTAAAGGCAACGCACAAGGTGAAGATGAGAGCGAAGTTGGCACGGCCATTGCCGATGCCAATGTTGGGCGCAAGCGCAAGCTGCAGCACAGCGCACACGATGGCGAGGACGAGCGTGCCCCGCCGGTCCCTGTTCTTATCGGCCACCTGCATGGCGAGCCCCCCTCCCTAGTCTCCCGTGGACGTGATCGACGTGGTTGTCGACGACGTGGTAGACGTGCCAGTGGTTGAACTGCTGTCGGTGCTCGAAGAGTCCGTGCTGGTAGAGTCTGTACTCGTGGAGTCGGTCGTGCTCTCAGAGGTCTCCTGGGCATCAGCTGCCGCAACGTCCTCGGAGGTCGCGACCTGCGAGTCAGTGAGCGAAGTAATGACGAGGACCTCCTCGGCATTCTCGGTGTGGGCGTACGGCTCGACCACGATCGTGTAGTACATGGAACCGGGGTTCTTCTCGACGCTGGTGACCTTGCCAAGCGGCAGACCCTTGGGGAAGACTCCGCCTAGGCCACTCGTAACCACGATGTCGCCCACCTCGACCGTCTGGTCGGTGCGGATCATGTCGAGGCTCACCTCGCCAGCGGCAGAACCATTTAGCATGCCCTGGGCCCTGCTCGACTGGACTATGGCCGAGATACTCGAGGACTCGTCGGTCACCAGGAGCACCGTGGAGGACGTGGCGCTGCACTCGACAATCTGGCCTATGACGCCAGAGGACGAGGTCACGGGCATGCCTACGGAGAGACCCGAGCTGGTGCCCTTGTCGATAGTGACGGTCGAGGACCACGAGTCACTCGAGCCCGAGATGATATGGGCTGCAGTCGACTGCAGGTTGTAGGTGCTCTGAAGGTCGAGAAGCCCCTGCAGGCGCGTAGCCGTCTGCTCTGCCTCCTCGAGTTCGGCGTTCCTGCTACGCAGCTGGTCATTCTCCGCCTCGAGCTCCGAGAGCGTAGCCTGGTCGGCCGTGAGGTTGGAGAAGATGTTTCCCAGCCCCTGGAATGGCATGGAGATGGCAGAGCCCACCAGGCGCACCGGCGTGGTGATGGTCTGGAAGCCGCCGCGAACGGCAGCGAGCGGGCCATCCTCACCCGTACGAACGCCAACGGTGATAAGCACGACCGAGATAATAAGGCACACGACAAGCTCGCGCCCACCCGTGCCCTGGCTGTTGTTTCCCAGCCCCGAGGACGGGGCCCGGCTTCCTCCGAGCGGCACGCCTACTGGCCCGTACTCTGGACAAAGCCACCGGAGAGCGCGTTGGCCTCGAGGACCTTGGCGCAGCCGGTGACGACGTTTTCGAGGGCAGTGGGGCTCACGTTGACGGGAACGCCCGTCTCTTCGCGGAGACGCTGGTCGGGCCCGCGGAGAAGCCCGCCGCCACCCGTGAGCAGGATGCCGTAGAACATGAGGTCAGAGGCAAGGTCGGGCGGCGTCACGTCGAGGGCGTCCTTGACGGCCTTGGTGACCTCGTCGAGCGGACGATCCAGGGCACGGCGGATCTCCTCGCTCTCGATGCGGACCGTCTTGGGAAGGCCACTCATGACGTCACGACCGTTGACCTCAACGTCAAGCTCCTCAGCGAGCGGTGCCGCCGAGCCGACCTTGATCTTGATGTCCTCGGCCGTGCGCTCGCCGATGGAAAGGTTGTAGGCATCGCGGACGTGCTCGAGGATGGTCTGATCGAACTCGTCGCCGGCGGTACGGATGGACTGAGAGACAACAATGCCGCCCATGGAGATGACGGCCACCTCTGTGGTGCCACCGCCAATGTCCACGACCATCGAGCCAGTAGGGTCCTCGATGGGGAGGTCGGCGCCGATAGCAGCTGCCATGGGCTCCTCGATGAGGTAGGCCTGGCGTGCGCCGGCCTGAATGGTTGCCTCGAAGACGGCGCGCTTCTCGACGGACGTAACGCCCGAGGGAACGCAGACAACCACGCGCGGCCGTGGCGACCAGGGGTAGCGGCGCTCGCGCGCCTTCTCGATGAAGTACCTGAGCATGACTTCAGTGACATCAAAGTCGGCGATGACGCCGTCCTTCAGGGGACGAACGGCCACGATGTTGCCGGGCGTACGGCCGAGCATGCGCTTTGCCTCGATACCGACCGCCAGGATGCGCTCGTCGTTCTTGTCGATGGCGACAACAGAGGGCTCGCGAATGACGATGCCCTTACCGCGCACGGAGACAAGCGTATTTGCGGGGCCGAGGTCGATGGCAAGATCGCCCGCATAGCTACCGAAGAACATATCCATCAAAGAAAACAACGCAACTCCTGATGTGTTGGATGATTGCTGGAAAACTACTAGCTCATCATACTAGCGCAAGCCCGGCACCTCACTTGCGGTGAAGCGCCGGGCAAAGCTAAATCCCATAAGGTCACTACTGGTTGTCAGCAGCCGAGAAATCCATATCGAGCGAAGAAACGGCCCAGCCGATATGGTT
>ERZ791623.1296-NODE-1296-length-10540-cov-3.083548_pt1 | contig 10540 bp, 7 predicted proteins | sample MGYA00510268_ERZ791623 | MGnify/ENA primary metagenome ERZ791623 (study PRJEB30046, sample SAMN00715216) | human gut metagenome | study: EMG produced TPA metagenomics assembly of the A metagenome-wide association study of gut microbiota in type 2...
GTCGACGGAGTGACCGGACGCGCCAGCAATCTCGCGCGTGAGGTCGATGGGGAAGCCGTAGGTGTCGTGCAGGGTGAAGGCGACCTTGCCTGAGAGGGGCTCGTCCTCGCCCAGGCGAGAGAGCTCGGCCTTGAGCTGCTCCTCGCCGTTGTCGAGGGTTGCGCCAAAGCGCTCCTCCTCGGCGTTGATGATGCCGTCGATCAGCGCCTGCTGCTCGACGAGCTCGGGGTAGGTGTCGCCGAGAAGGCGCGTGACCTCGTGGGCGTAGGTGGTGAGGAACTGGCCCTTGATGCCCATGAGGCGCCCATGGTAGACGGCGCGACGGAGCAGGCGGCGCAGCACGTAGCCGCGGCCCTCGTTGGAGGGCAGGATGCCGTCGCCAATCATGAACGTGACGGCGCGGGAGTGGTCAGCCACAATGCGCAGGCTCTTGTCGGTGGTAGCAGACTCGTGGTAGCGCACGCCCGCAAGGCCCTCGCCCACACCAATGAGGGTGCGCAGGATGTCGCCCTCGTAGTTGGAGCCCTCGTGCTGCATGATGGCCGCGATGCGCTCGAGGCCCATGCCCGTGTCGATGTTGCGGTGCGGCAGCTCCGGCATGGAGCCGTCCTCCTGGCGGTCGTACTGCGTGAAGACGAGGTTCCAGAACTCGAGGTAGCGGTCACCGTCGTCGCCGGGCTTCTCGCCCTCAAACTCGGGACCCTGGTCAAAGTAGATCTCGGAGCAGGGGCCGCAGGGGCCGGTGGGGCCGGCGGCCCAGAAGTTGTCCTCCTCGCCTAGGCGCGAGATGTGATCGTAGGGAACACCCTGCTCGTGCCAGAGCTCGATGGCCTCCTCGTCGTCCTTGAAGACGGTCATGTAGAGGCGGTCCTTGGGCAGGCCCAGGTGCTCGGGCGACGTGATGAACTCGTAGGCCCACTCGATGGCGTTGGCCTTGGTGTAGCCGCCAAACGAGAAGTTGCCGAGCATCTCGAAGAACGAGAGGTGGCGCGCGTCGCCAATGTTGTCGATGTCGTTGGTGCGCAGGCACTTCTGGCAGGAGCAGGCGCCAATCTCCTTCATGGTCTTGGTGCCCTGGTAGTACTCCTTGAACTGGTTCATGCCGGCGTTGGCAAGAAGCAGCGACGGGTCATCCGGCACGAGCGAGGAGGACGGGTAGAGCTTGCAGCCCTTGCCCTCGAAGAACTTGAGGAAGTCCTCACGAATCTCTGCCGTGGTCATGGTCTTGTAGTCAGACGCGCTCATGTCTCTCCTCGTCTGTGGACGACGCCGAAGCCTTGGCCGCCGGGCTAGTGTCGTCGCCGTCCTGCTTGTTGGTTGCAACGTTCCTATTTTTACTCATATCGGCCGTGTACACAGCGTTTTCATCGTCATTACTTGCGGTATTTGTGGCCTTGCGCGCACGAGACCACGCAGAGGAGGTCACAAGGCGCGTGCTCTCGAAGAACTTCTCGTCATCCAGGGCGTCATAGACAGCCTCCACATTGCCCTGGGCGTCTTGGTGCGGTGTGCTCTGGAAGAGCGCGCCGTCTTCGGAGACCAGCTGACGCTTGGCGCGCGTCTCGAAGTAGTAGACAAAAACGCCGCGGATGGCCGCCGTGAGCGGGATGGCGAGTACCATGCCCACGATCCCGCCCAGGCAGTTGCCAATCACGATGCCCACAATGGAGAGGACGGGATGGATCTTGACGGCGGAGCGCATGATGAGCGGTGAGATGACGTTGTCCGTCACGTTGGCCGCGACCACCATCACCACGAGCGACCAGAGCGCGAGCCAGGGGCTCTCGAAGAGGGCGAGCAGCGTGGCGAGCGCCGCCGAGACAAACGGGCCGATCACGGGCACAAAGTGCATGAAGAACGTGATGATGGCAATGAGGCCCGCGTAGGGGTGGCCGAGAAGCGCCAGTCCCAGCCACACGGCAATGCCGTTGATGAACGAGCAGATGAGCTGCCCGCGCATGTAGCCGCCCATGGAGCGGCTCATGACGGCGAGGAGCAGCGTAATGTCGTCCTTCCGAGTAGGACCGGCAATCGTGGCAAGCTCGCGCACAATCACGGGATAGTCCTTGGCAAACCAGTACGCAAGGATGAGCGCCAGGAAGAAGTTTACGAGGTTGTCAACGGTGTCGAAGAGCCCCGAGACGGCGCCGTTCGAGAGCTGGCGCACGGTGTCTGAGGCCATGGAGCTGCCGGCAGACGAGACGGTCTGGACAATGGAGTTGACCATATTCTGCAGCTGCTCGTTATCAGAGGTGCCGTAGCTCTCCCAGAAGCTGGAGAGGGCGTCCTGCACGCTGCGCACGTAGGTGGGCACCTGGCGAAGCACCTCGACAGACTGCTGCGCGAAGGTTCCGCCGAGAACCACGATGACGGCAGCGAGAACCGCCAGCACCACAAGTAGCGAGACAAGCGCGGCAAGCGCACGGGGAACACGGCGGTCCTCGAGCGCGTTGGTGATGGGGCTGCAGATGAAGCCGATGATGATACCCATGAGCAGCAGCTCGACGGCAGCGCCAATCATCGAGAGGCCCCGCACCGCAAGGACGAAGACCGCAATGGCGCCTACGATTGCCCAGGCGACCACCAGGCGCTTGCGCCAGGTGACGTACTTCTCGTCAGCGTCCTTGTTCCCCACCGGCAACTCCCCTCGTTGAAAGGCACCTCATTGTAGCAAGGCGGGGGCATTGGCCGTTGGCGGCAGGGGATGTGCGGCAGTTGCGCCTCCCGCACACAAAAGCGGCGCCGGAGCCGCAGCCCCGGCGCCGCCTGTGGCGCTACTTGCTCATGAGACCCTCTGGGTCGATCTTGTCCTGCACGCGGCGTAGCGTGCGGCGCAGGAGTCGAGAGACCTGCACCTGAGAGATGCCCAGGCGCTCGGCGATCTCGACCTGCGTCATGCCCTCGAAGAAGCGCATGCGGATGACGTCCTTCTCGCGCGGCGAGAAGTCCCTGATGGCGTCCTCGAGAACGATGCGGTCGTCCGAGGCGGCAAGGTTCTCGTCCTCGGTGGCGTAGTGGTCGATGACCGAGGGAGCGTCATCGTCATCCGAGGAGCCGCCGCCCTCGAGCGGCACGGAGCTGTACGCACTTGAGGACTCCATGGCCTCGAGGACGTCGTCGACGCTCGCGCCCACGCGCTTGGCGATCTCCTCGACGGAGGGACTGCGCGAGAGCTCGTTGGTGAGCTCGTCGTTTGCCTGGTTGACCTTGGCCGAGAGTTCCTGCAGGCGCCTGGGCACGCGGACCGACCAGCCCTTGTCGCGGAAGTGACGCTTAATCTCTCCCAGGATGGTGGGTGTGGCATACGTGGTGAACTCAAGGCCTCGCGACGGGTCGAAGCGATCGATGGCCTTGATGAGGCCGATGGTGCCCACCTGAATGAGGTCGTCCAGGGGTTCTCCCCTGTTCTTGAACTTGGAAGCGAGGAAGCGAACCAGGTTGAGGTGGCTCACGATGAGCTGGTCGCGGACCTCGGGGTCTCCCGTAGCCTTGTACTGGCGGAAGAGCTCGCGTGTGCGGTCCTTGTCCCAGGCCGCCTTGCCCTTTGGCGTGCGGTGGAGCGAGCGGTGGCGGGCCCTCTCGGCACGCGCCTCAGAGGCCTCGCGCGCAGTGCGCGCCTCCTCGGTCTCTTGGGTTGCGACGTTTGGTGTGTTCGCGGTCTCCTGCGCGTTCGTGGTGCTAGCGCTAGGCATTCTGCACGTCCATCCGCTTGGAGAGGTGCAGCGTACGACCGTCCTCCGAGATGCTAAAGTCGTCGCATACGGCGCCGAGAAGCACCTCAACGAGGTCGATAGGCTGGGGCTCGCCGGAGGGGTCAGTGGCCTCGTCCGGGTCCTCGTCACCCAGGGAGAAGTCTGCAGTCATACCATCTGGAGCAAGGCCAAAGACGATGTCGCAGGTAGTTGGCCTGGTCGCGCAGGCGTAGACAAAGCCCTCCTCGGCGGCCATGCGTACGTCCTCGACGTCGTCCACGCTCATGTCGCAGCAGACGGCGAGGTTGGAGGCGGTCATGCGGACCGCCCGGGCGAAGCGCGCCTCCGCGGGCACGCTGAGCTTGACGATACTGGTGCTAGGCATTGTTCTCCTCGCCATCTGCCGCGGTCTCTGGGGTGGAGACGGGCGCAGCGTGCTTGGGCTTGTGGGGCTGCTTCTCCGCAGCGGAATCGGATTCCGCGGAGGGCGCAGGGTCTGTGGCGGGCGCGGGCTTCTCAGCCTCAACCGGCGCATAGGTCACATACGCGGTGGTGCGCTGCTGTGCGGATGCAGGGTTCCCCTCGCCCTTCTCGCCGTCCTTGCCTGCGGCATCCTCCAGACGAGCCTGGGGCGCCTCGCCCTTGCCAACGAGCTTGGAGACTGCGCCGGCAACGGCACCGGCAGCACCGGCAACGCCCTTGCTCACGGTGTCCGTCACGACAGAGGCCGTGCCCGTGACCGTGGAGACGTCGCCCAAGATGTTGTTGAGGCTGTCGAGGCTCTGGGTAGCGCCATCGATGGTCTCGCCGGCCTTGACAAGGAGCGGGTTGACCTGCTTCATGGCGGGGTCGAGGTCGTCAACCATGCCGTCGACCTTGGCGATGATGGGCTGCACCTGCGCGATGGTCTCGTTTGCCGAGGTAGTGACCTCGTCGACAGAGGCGCGCGCCTTGCGGATGGTAAGCGCGAGCTCGACCACGGCCCAGATGGCCACGATGACAAGCACGACGAGGGCGATGTCCAGAGGACTCATCTTGTGTCCCTTCTCTTGCGACGTCCCTCGGGAAGGCCTGGGGCACGACGCACCACACGTACGCCGACATTCTACCCGTTTGGGTGAACTTGGTCGCATGCCAGACACCTGTTGGACGCCAAAGGCTCTGGGGGTTGGACAAGCTGGGGAGGAGAGGGACTGGGCACCGTTGCCGGAGTGGCGCCGGGAGGCCGGCTGCCGTCATCCGCGCTTCAATGCCGCGCCATTTCGCCATTTAGGAATTACTCGAACGGTTAGGGCGGCTTAACCGTTCGGAATCCGCGGCATTTCCACGATGTCGCGCCATTTTGCCATTTAAAGGACCCTAACCGTTCGGAATTTTTCCTAACCGGCGAAATCCCGCGGCATGGCCGAGAGGGCCGGCGCCGCTCGCCGCCCAGGCGCCACTCGCCGCCGCTCCTCATGCGGCCCTATGCGCGCGTGCCCTCAAACTGCATGCGGTAGTACCGCGCGTACGTGCCGCCACGTGCGAGAAGTTCCTCATGCGTCCCGCGCTCAACCACGCGCCCGGCGTCGATTGTCGCGATTTCGTCGGCGTCCTTGATGGTCGACAGACGGTGCGCAATCACGATGGTCGTGCGCCCGCGCGAGAGCTCGGCGAGCGACTCCTGCACCGCGTGTTCAGACTCGTTGTCCAGGGCAGAGGTCGCCTCGTCCAGGATGAGGATCTTCGGGTCCTTGAGAAAGACGCGCGCGATGGCAATGCGCTGCTTCTGCCCGCCCGAGAGGCGCGTGCCCCTCTCCCCCGCCTGGGTCTCGTAACCGTCAGACAACGTCTCGATGAACGCGGCGATGTTGGCCTTCTCGGCTGCCTGCTCTATCTGGGCCATGGTCGCGCGCGGGTTACCGTAGGCGATGTTCTCGGCGATGGTTCCCTCGAAGAGCCACGCATCCTGGAGCACCATGCCAAACTCGCGGCGCAGGTCGCGCCGGCGTAGCTGCCTGGTGTCAACGCCGTCAAGCGTGATGCGTCCACCGTCAACCTCGTAGAAGCGCATGAGGAGGTTGATGAGCGTGGTCTTGCCGGCTCCGGTTGCGCCCACGATGGCGACCTTCTGACCAGGCTCGGCCACGAGGGAGACGTCGCGCATGAGGGGTGCCTCGGGCGAATAGCCAAAGCGCACGTGCTCGAAGGCCACACGGCCCTGCACGGGCTTTGGAAGCTCCACCGGCATCTCTGGGTCTGGCGAGATTTCTGCCGAGTCAAGCAGCGCAAAGACACGCTCGGCGGCAGCAAGGGCGCCCTGCAGCATGTTCACCGTTAGCGAGAGCTGGGTGAGTGGCTCGGACGCCTGGGTCACGTACTGGAAGAAGGCCTGGAACGCGCCGACAGACATCTGACCCCCCGCTACGAGCACTCCAGCGGCAAGTCCGATGGCCACCTGGGAGAGCCGCATGAGGAAGCGGATCACGGGGGAGATTGCGTTGGTGAGGAAGTCTGCCCGGGCACTTGTGGCAGCAACCTTCTCAGCACGCAACTCCACCGCCTCGAGGCTCGCGTCCTCCACGCCAAATGCCTTGATGACGGTTCGGCCGGAGTACGCTTCCTCGACGCTCTCGGTGAGGTGCCCCAGCGCGTCTTGGCGCGCCGCCGCCGCGTCGAGCGTGCGGCAGGCGGCAAACCTGGTAACAACCACAGACACGGCGGCGAACCCGCAGAACACAAGTGCCAGCACCAGGTTGGAGACAAGCATGAGCACGACTGCGCCCACGAGCGTGGTGAAGGCGATGATGAGCTGCAGCAGGCCACGCTGCAGGACCTCGGAGACCTTGTCGAGGTCGTTGGTCGCGCGGCTGATGATGTCGCCGGGCTGATGGGCGTCGAAGTATGAGAGTGGGAGCCTTCCCAGCTTTGCCGAGATCTCCTTGCGCAGCGAGAGGTTAAGGCGCTCGGCAAAACTCGACATCACGAGCGACTGCACGCTGTAAAACACCCACGCGCAGGTCCAGATGCCCAGGTAGATGAGAACCTCGCGTCCACCGTTGTCGAGGCCCACAACGTAGGGCTCGCCTGCGGAGAAGCTTTGCTGGATATGCTCCCACAGCACGTCAACCACGTGCGCGCTGTAGGCAGCGGCACCCAGGCTGGCGGCCACGTACACGATGGCGCTCACGGCAGCGACCACAAGGCGCCAGCGCTGCTTGCCGGCGGCCTGCCACAGGCGGCGGGCCGTCCCCATGGCGTCGTGTGGGCGCTCCTCGTCCAGCTGGTCCTTCTCGTCACGCATGTTCTTCTCGTCACGCATGTTCTTCTCGTCACTCATCAGCGGTGGCACCTCCCCTCGTCTGGGACTCAACAATGTCTTTATAGGCAGGGCACGTCTCCATGAGCTGGTCATGCGTGCCGCGCCCAACCACGCAGCCATCGCCTAGCACCACGATCTGCGCCGCATGGCGCACGGTGCTCACACGCTGGGCGATGATGACCACGGCCTGGTTGGCAAGCTCGCCCTTAAGGGCATGGCGCAGGGCCGCGTCGGTCTTGTAGTCGAGTGCCGAGAACGAGTCATCGAAGACGTAGAGGTCCGCATGACGCACGAGCGCACGGGCTATGGCCAGGCGCTGGCGCTGGCCGCCTGAGAAATTTGACCCGCCCTGCGCGACGCGCGTAGAGAGGCCGTCAGGCAGCTCGCGCACGAAGGCCGCCTGCGCCACGTCAAGCGCATGCCAGAGCTCCTCGTCGGTAGCGGAGGTGTCGCCATCGCGCAGATTCTCGGCGATGGTACCCGAGAAGAGCCATGCCTGCTGCGGTACGTAGGCAATGTGGGAGCGCAGGTCCTGCTGCGCGACCTCACGCACGTCGGTTCCCAGCATGAGGAGCGACCCCGCAGTCACGTCGTGGAAGCGAAGCAGCATCTTGGCAACTGTTGACTTGCCCGACCCGGTATTGCCCATGATGGCTGTGACCTCACCTCGCCGAATGGAGAAGTCAAGGTCATGGAGGGTGTCCTCATCGGCATCAGCAAAGCGGAAGCTCGCGTGCGAGAAGCGTGCCACTTCGTCGCCAGGCCTTGGGTCTGTCGGCGCAGCCAGGCGCTTGGGCTCTGTGGGATCCGCCACGCTTGGCACCGCATCGAGCACGGCCGCGGTGCGCGTGAGGCACGAGAGCGCCCTGGGTACCTGGATGATCGCGAACTGCGCCATCATCATGAAGAAGAGGATGAGCATGGCGTACTCGAGCAGCGCGGAGATGGAACCAATCTGCATGGCACCTGCGCCCACGCGGTCCGCGCCCATCCACATGACAAGTACCTCGACAACGTTCATGAGGAAGAACGTCGAGCAGTCTACGACCGAGAAGAGCATGTTCACGCGGATGGCGTTTGTGGCATAGTCCTCGAAAGTCTCGTTCAGGCGGCCGCGCTCGCGCTCCTCCTTGCCAAAGGCGCGGATGACGCGCGTGCCAGTGACCACCTCGCGCAGGCGCGAGTTCATACGGTCGACAAAACCCTGCATAGCCATGAAGATGGGTGTGGACTTGGCAACGGCAACGCCCGAGATGGCGAGCATCGCTATGGTGATGAGGAGGAGCATGCGCCCCATCACGGGGTCTATCCCATATGCCAGAACGATGGCAACCACACAGGTCACGGGCACCGGGAACACCATCATGAAGGTCATGAGCAGGGTCTGCTGCACCACGTTGGCGTCAGACAGCGTGCGGGTGATCATCGAGCCCGTGCCAAACGCGTTGAAGTCGGCACCCGAAAGCGCAAGCGACTTCTTGTAGACGGCCACGCGCAGGTCTCGTCCCACGTAGGCAGCAAGGCGCGAGGCCACGTAGTAGGAGGCCACGCACCCGCCAGAGCCCACCACGGCAGCTACAAGCATGGCCACACCATGCGAGGTAAGCTCCGCGGTGTCACGCGTGCCTACGGCAACGTTCACCAGAGCCGCAAGCTGCGTGGGGATGAGGAGCATGCCCACGATGTCGGCAAGCAACAGCACGCAGGCAGCCACCGCCATGTGCCAGTGCGGACGCACGAGCTCCTTGAGGACCCTCCATGAAGCGCGCTTGCTGTAGTCGCGCTCGGCAGCCATCAGTTCCAACCTCCCTGGGTGTTATCAGTCAGTTCCTTCTCGGCAGTGCCCTCAGTATGCAGGGCGCGTGCCTCAATGTCGATTGCCACCACGTAGCGGCGTATAAGCGCCACGAGCGCCGTTCTGTCCTTAGGGGAAAGGGACTCAAAGGCGCGTCGCTCTGCCTTGAGCGCTGGCGTAACCTCTTTCTCGCAAAAGGAGCGACCCTCGGGCGTAAGGGTCACAATCTTGCTACGACGGTTGTTCTCATCACGCTCGAGCGTCACCAGGCCGCGGGTGACGAGCGACCTCATGGCCGAGCTCACCGTCTGACGCGAGAGCGAGTGGCACGTTGCGATTGACCCCTGCGGGCAGCTGCCACCGGCAACCACGATGTCCACAAGAATCCAGTATGCCGTCTCGGAGAGACCACATCCCTTTGATATCTCATAGTAGAGGCGCTGAACCTCTTGATAGACGATGTCCATGTCGCGGACGGTGGGAACGCGCGGCACTTGCGCGCCAACGTCTCCCGACTGTTCCTCCGGCATTGGGAAGCCTCCAAAGTTACGGTCTCGGACAATAGGAGGCTTATCTTAAACAGAGCTTAGGCATACTTCAAGTACCGGAAGAAAAATACAGAACTAATGTTCTATCTATGCCTCGCGAACGAGAAGTGCCAGGAAGTGGCCATCAAGCGGCAGCTCGGGCGCATCCACGCGGGAGGTGCGCACCATGCCATCAGGGCCAACCATCGCCGTGACCAGACGCTTGGCCTGGGGTGGCAGCGCCACGAAGGCAGCCGTCGAGCGGGGGTTCACCAGCGAGAAGGGCGCACCCTCCGGCCCCGCAAGAAACGCTGCCACAACACCCTCGTCCTCCTCGCGCAACTCGGAGCACGTGGCGTAGGCCAGCGTGCCACCAGCACCAACGCGAGTTGAGACAGCTCGAAGAAGCTCCAGTTGGAGCGTCGGGAGCGACTGTCCCGTCGGGCGAACGGCAGGCTCCTGGAGCGCCCAGGCGATCTCGGGGTGGCGGCGCATGGTGCCTGTGCCGGAGCAGGGGGCGTCCACGAATGCAGAGTCGAAGCTGCCGGAAAGCTCGGGCAGAAGGTCCTTCTCGCCGAGACGCCGACCATCCAACGCGGTGCAGGTCACAGCCTTGCACAGGCCGGCCCGCTCCATGCGGGCGCGTGAGACGGTAACCTTGAAGGCCTCGGACTCCACCGCAGCAATGTGCGCAAGTCCACCGCGGCGCAGCGCGTAGGACTCGAGGAGAAGCGACTTGGTACCTCTCCCCTGCCCAACTTCAAGCATGCGGGTGCCAGGCGTGGGCGAGGCGAGCCAGGCCACAACCTGCGCCGCCATGTCTGCGGGAACAACGTCCACGGCGTCCACAAGGCCAGACGCGGACAAGCCGGCTGCAGACGAGAGCGAAAGGCATCCCGGCAGGCAGGTAGCGCGCGGGATAAGGCCCGCGGCAGAGAGCAGGCGGTCGACCTCGGCATCATTGTGCATGCAGGCGTTGCCGGCCACATAGACGCCAGGTGCGTCCAGAGCGGAGAGCGCCATGCGGCACGCACCCTCGGTGCCCAGCGAGACCACAAGCTCATCCGCAAGCCACTGCGGCAGTGCGGCAACGAGCGCGATGTCGGAAGCGGTGCAGTTGCGGCTCTCTACGCGCTCACGTGCGTGGACAAGCGCGGGAAGGTCCTCCTCGGCAACGCGATGCAGAACCGCATTGGCCAGGCCAGCGCCATGGGGCGAGACGCGT
>ERZ791623.1301-NODE-1301-length-10498-cov-4.979316_pt1 | contig 10498 bp, 8 predicted proteins | sample MGYA00510268_ERZ791623 | MGnify/ENA primary metagenome ERZ791623 (study PRJEB30046, sample SAMN00715216) | human gut metagenome | study: EMG produced TPA metagenomics assembly of the A metagenome-wide association study of gut microbiota in type 2...
GCTGCGCCTGTCACTCCTCTCGGCGGAGGGCGCGCTGCTCGCCCGCGGCGCGATGGTGGCGACCGAGAAGAGCGTGGCCGTGCGAATTCCCGTTAAGGCGCCACATCTGTGGTGCCCGGAAGACCCCTATCTCTACGGTCTGCGCATCGAGTACGGCGAGGACGTGGTGGCGAGCTACTGCGCCTTTCGTACTGTTTCCGTAGAGCCGGACGCCGAGGGCGTGCCGCGCTTCTGCCTCAACCATCAGCCGCTCTTCCTGCGCGGCCTTCTCGACCAGGGATACTGGTCGGACGGCCTTCTCACGGCGCCCTCGGCAAGCGCGCTGGAGGCAGACATCAAGGCTGCAAGGGACCTTGGCTTTAACATGCTGCGCAAGCACATCAAGGTTGAGCGGGACCGCTGGTATTGGCTCTGCGATCGCTTGGGCATGCTTGTCTGGCAGGACATGGTAAGCGGTGGCACGGCTCCCTACAACATGTGGCAGGTCAACCAGAAGCCCACTATTTCACGCTTTGCCTGCGGGCATTTCCGCGACGACACCGCATCTCACCAGGTGCGTCTCTCCTCGGCAGACCCTGCCTTCCAGGAAGAGTGGATGCGCGACTGCGAGGACACGGTGCGCTACCTGCGCAATCACCCCTGCATTGTGACGTGGGTCCTCTTTAACGAGGGCTGGGGGCAGTTCAACGCGCGCGATGCCGTCCGTCGCGTGCGTGCAATCGATCCTACGCGGCCCATCGACGCTACCAGCGGTTGGTTTGACCAGGGCTGCGGTGACTTTGTGAGCGAGCATAACTACTTCCGGAAGCTCCGCGTGCACCTTCCGCGTGGCTCGTCCCGCGCCTTTGTGATCTCTGAGTTTGGCGGGCTGACCTGGCACGTTAAGGGCCACAGCTCGTTTCTGGAGCCGTATGGCTACGCTGGGTTTACCAGTTTGAGGGAGTGGCGTCGCGCGGTGCGGGCGCTTCTCGACAAGGTAAACGCGCTCGAGGTCAAGGGGCTTTCTGGCTACGTGTACACGCAGCTCTCGGACGTGGAGGAGGAGACCAACGGACTTCTCAGCTATGACCGTCGGGTGAACAAGCTGCTGCTGTAGGTGGCAGGTTGCCTCACGTGCGCTGTTGAGAAGAAATTCGCCAGAATGGCGCCTCCACACGGCCCAAAACGTCCGAATAGTTCTCAACAGCACCAGGAGGCATGTCGGGGGATGCCGAGAGGGGAGAAGTAGCCATGGCAGACAAGACCGGACCTACCGCATTGCGTGACACCAGGCCCACAATATCTCGAACTACCTGGCTGGTCATCGTGCTTCTCGCCTTTGTGGGGCAGGTTGCTTGGGCGGTCGAGAATAACTTTCTCAACCTGTTTGTCCAGGACTCCTTTGGAGCATCGCTGCAAGACGTTGCTCTCATGGTCTCTGCCTCGGCGCTTACGGCCACGCTGACCACGCTGTTTGTGGGCGCGTGGTCGGACCGCGTGCGCCGCCGCAAGGTCTTTGTGGTGGCGGGAGCGGCTCTGTGGGGCGTCTCGATCATTGGGTTTGCGGCAATCCAGGGAATCTCGGACGCGCTTTCGCCGGATGCCGCCCAGGCGGCACGCATGGGCGTCACTCTCACGATTATCTTCGACTGCGTGATGACGTTCTTTGGAAGCCTTTCCAACGATGCGGCGTTCAACGCTTGGCTCACCGGCGTGACGGACGAGACAAACCGCGGGCGTGTGGAGGGTGTGAACTCTGCGATGCCGCTCATCGCGATGCTGGCCGTCTTTGGCGGTGCGATGGCCCTCATGCACGTGGGTGATGACGGCACCGTGACGTACGACTACCCGTCTCTCTTTGTGGCCGTTGGCGTGCTGGTGGGGGCGGCTGCGGTGGTGGCCGGCGTCCTCATGCGCGATTCCCACCCGGCACCTACGGTCGAGCAGGCCTGGCTGCACGGGGTGGCGCGGGGTTTCTCGCCTGCGGCGATGCGTGAGAACCCGGTGCTCTACCTGGTGCTTCTCGGCTACTGCATCTTCTCGACGGCACTTCAGGTCTTTATGCCGTACTACGTGCTCTACCTGCGACTTCCCTATGTGCTTGGCGAAGGATACGTATTTGTGATGGCTCCGGGCATTGTGATTGCGGCCGTCTTCACCATCTTCTACGGCAGGCGCCTGGACCGGCTGGGCTTTGAGCGCGCCGTGCGCCTGCCGCTGGCGCTTTTTGTGGCGGGCTGCCTGGTGCTCACGCTTCTCACGAGCGTTGCGGGCGTCTTTGTGGGCTCGGTCCTCATGCTGTGCGGGTATCTGGGGGCCGTGGCCTGCTTTGCGGCCGAGGTGCGCAACAATACTCCGGCCGACCGCGCGGGGGTTCTCCAGGGCGTGCGCATGTTCATGGTTGTACTGGTCCCCATGCTTGTGGGACCGTGGATTGGGTCGGCGGTGAGCTCCGGGTCTGGCGCCATTGGCGGCTTTGGCGTGGTGGGGGATGGGTTTACTCCCTCGTCGCTCATCTTCTTGGCGGGGGCGTTGGTGTCGCTGGCGGTTGTTCCCACGCTGGCGGCAATAGGGCGGCGGCGGACTGGGGGGCGTTGACGACCCGCCTTGTACTGATGAGAAGGAATTCGCCAGAATGGGGCTTCCACACGGCTTAAAACGTCCGAAAAGTTCTCAACACCATCGGCCGGAAAGCACGATAAGAACTCTCAGCCCAGGACTATTGACTCAGCGATTGTTTCGGGAGCCATAACTCGTTTCGCTTGTGCTGCGGCTATGTTGCAGGTGGATATAAACGCGCAGTTCCATCACGTCGCCTGCCACGAAAGTGGCAGGCGACGTGATGGAATGCTTCTTGTCGACTTTTTAATATGCAAAACCAAGGAGGAAAGATGCGAACCATCGAGCTCATACAAACACTGCTTGATGACGGGGGTGATTCCCTTGAGACGCTCATGGAACGTTTCAAAGTGAGTGCCCGTACAGTGCGTTCGCATGTCCATGCGGCAAACCAAATGCTTGAAGATATCGCTCTCATTCGGTTCTCGAGAAAAAACAATGTATATGAACTCGAGGTCCTTAATGAAGATGCATTTCAAACTTGGCTTGATCGGGGCAATAAAGTCGAACAGGAGCAGGCTGGTTCGGTCAGGCGCGTGCCCCGTATCCTCAATTACCTTCTACTTACCGATGGCTGGGTGCGAGTCCCAGATCTGGCCGACCGCCTCTTCGTTTCGTCTCAAAGCGTTTCCGTGGACTTGCATGAGGTTGAAACTGAACTCTCCAAGTTTGGGCTTTCGCTTGTAAGGCGTCCGCGGTATGGGATTCGTGTCGAGGGGCCAGAAATCAACAGACGTACATGCCTTGCTTCGGTCATCTCGTCCTCTCTTGTTGGTGATACCGAAAATACTGAGGCGTTATCTAATCGAGCGCAGACAATAGGGAAGACCGTCGAGCGGGTACTTGGAGAGAATAACTTCTCTATCAGCTCTACCGCATTTCAGAATCTTGTGGTGCACCTTGTGGTTGCGGCCGAGCGAATAGAGCAAGGTTGCTATGTTCCTATGGATGTCGAGCAGAGAGAACGCCTTATGGCGTTGCCCGAAAACGTTACTGCGCAACGACTTGCCCAGGCCATCGGGAATGACCTTGGGATAGATCTTCCAAGTTCAGAGATTGCTTTCATTACTATCCACCTTGCAGGGAAGCATTCCATCGATGCTCTTTCCCAAGAGGTTGATACGGATGGCACCGTAATCAGCGGTAGTGTCTGGGATATTGTCGGTGAAATCCTTGATGCCGTTCGTCTTACTATGCGGATAGACCTTCGAAGTGACCTAGAACTGCGAATGAACCTTGCTCGCCACATTGTGCCGCTCTCAGTGCGGCTTCGATATGGAATGCCTGCAAGGAATCCATTGCTCGAAGAGACTAAGCTGCGCTATCCGCTTGCATGGACAATGGCGCTTGAGGCGGGGAAAGTGCTTGAGCGCCACTATGGTGCAATGCCAAATGAGGACGAGACTGGTTTTCTCGCTCTGTCATTTGCGCTTTCGCTGGAACGTCGGCGAACGCCAGCCCGAAAAATGCGTGTGCTAGTGGTGTGCGCCTCTGGAATGGGGAGTGCGCGTTTGCTTCGCCAGCGCTTTATTTCAGAGTTTGGTGAATTGCTCGAGCGGTGCGATACATGTGATGCCGCAAGTGTAGCCGGAAAAGATCTTTCCGATGTCGATTACGTCTTCTCTACGGTCCCGCTGCCAGATCTTCCAGTGCCAGTTTGCCAGATTAGCTACTTCTTCGATAGGGATGCTGGAAATGGTATACGACGCCTTTTGGAGAGGGCAGATGCAAACGATGCCACATCATTGTTTTCCCGTGAGCTGTTCTTTCCCCACGTGAAAGCGAAGGACAAGAACTCGCTGTTGGACATGATGTGCTCATCGATCGTCTCTGCAGGATTTGCAGATTTGACGCTACGTAAGTCGGTGGATTTGCGAGAGCAGGTGGCACCTACGTGCTTTGGGAACCAGGTGGCTCTTCCACATCCCGTCGAGGCAAAGGGAAGCACAACGGCAGTGGCAGTCGCTCTTCTTGATGAGCCTCTGTCTTGGGATGAGTTCAATCACGATGTTCGTGCTGTTTTTCTCGTTTCTTATGCACGAAGTGGCAATGACGTAGCAGACGCATTTGCGTCTCTAGCCGATTTGTTTGTGAGCAAAGAAGCGATTTCCGAACTAGTTAATACGCAGACATGGGAGTGTCTCATCGATTGTCTTAGGAAGGGGAACCAATCATGCAGGGGATGAGTGATGTGCCGGAAGCACCTGGGTCTTCAGAAGAAGTATCGTTCGAAATCATCGCGTCCGCGGGTCAGGCTCGCAGTTTAGCTTTTGAAGCGCTCGGATATGCGCGAGACAATAATTTTATAAAGGCCCGCGAACTTATTGAAGAATCCAAGAAAGAAAGTCTGCTTGCACACAGGTGCCAGACGCGCCTTTTGACTCAAGAGGCATCTGGTGATCATGTTGACGTTGACGTGCTGCTCGTTCATGCCCAAGACCATTTGATGACAGCACAGTTGGCAAGGGAATTAATTGAGGAAATTATCAATTTGTATGAAATCAAGGCGGACAAAGAGATTGATTTGCGAGGACGGTGTTCCAAGTAGATTGAGGTGAATGGGAGATGAACGGGAAAATGCTTTGGGGATCGGCAACGGCTTCCTATCAGTGTGAAGGCGCATGGAACGAAGACGGAAAAGTCGAATCGATGTGGGATCACTATCTTCACCAGGAAAACCTTGAGAATGGAGATGTCGCTTCCGACCACTACCACAGGTTTCGTGAGGACATTAGACAGATGGCTGAGGGCGGCCAGAATGCCTATCGCTTCTCACTCTCCTGGCCAAGGATCATTAAGAATGAATCCGGGGAAATTAACGAGAAGGGCTTGGACTTCTATCGGCAGATGATCGACGCCTGCCACGAGAACGGAATTGAACCGTTCGTTACCTGCTATCACTGGGATCTTCCGCAATACCTAGAGGAGAAGGGAGGTTGGCTCAACAAGGCGACAGCGGCTGCTTTTCAGCATTATTGTGAAGTTGTATTCAAGGCGTTTAACGGCCTTGTCGATCACTGGACAACCTTCAACGAGCCTAAGTGGTTCGTTTTCTCGGGATACATGTCGGGCAATTACCCTCCTTGTCACAAGAATCCACAGGAAGTAGTAAATGCCGCATACAACGTCATGTATGCCAACGCTCTTGCAGTTAAATCCTTTAAAGAGCTTGGCATTCTGGGTTCGATTGGTATCGTGACCTCATATCAAACGATTTATGGAATTGATGACAGCGAAGCGTGCCAGCTGGCATTCCGCAACGCTGATAACTACTGCAATAACTGGATTATCGATACCGCCTGCTCTGGGGCATTCCCTTCCGACATGGTTGCGAAACTGGCAGCTGAGGGCTTTGATCTCTCGATTGCTCAGCCCGAAGAGTTGCAGCTCATCAAAAACAATACGGTCCAATTTTTGGGCATGAACTACTATTCGCCTCAGTTTGTTAAGCCATATACGGGTGGTGAGACAGACGTCAAAGTTAACAATCTTGGCAAGAACTACAAAGGCAATATGAGAACCGTCGTAAAAAACTGGTTTGAGGTTGCCAACGATGACATGACGGAACTGCCTCGGAATGACTGGGGAATGATCATATATCCTCAGGGGCTCCGCGAAGGCCTAAGACGCAATTCAGCAAAGTTCTCAGGGCCAATCTATGTCACCGAGAATGGATTCGGGAACTACGAGGATATCCATAACGGACCAGTTCACGACCAGTATCGGATTGAATACATCAGAGAGCATGTCCGCTACCTCTTGAAAGCTCAGTCAGACGGTGTTGACGTTCGCGGGTACTTTGTGTGGTCACCCTTTGACCTGTATTCATGGAAAAACGGTTGCGAGAAACGTTATGGGCTTGTTGCCGTTGATTTCGACCACGGGTGTAAACGCATTCCAAAGGACTCCTATTACTGGTATCGGGATGAAATAGCAAGCAACTGGCTGGACGTTCGCTAGAGGAGGTTTCGATGAAAAAAGTTGTGCTGGTGTGTAATGGCGGCCTATCCACATCAATTATGGCAAAGAAGCTAAACGATATGGGTGGTAATGATTACGACGTCTATGCATACGGAGAACAGGAATACGAGGAACATTTGGATGGGGTTGATTGCGTACTAATAGGTCCTCAGATTCGATATCTCCTTCCTGGAATACAAGCAAAGGTTGGCAATGATGTCCCGGTGGAGGTGATAGAGCCCCGGACATACGGCACCATGAACGTAGCAAAGGTCGTTGAACAACTCAACCGTATGACAACGAAATAGCTGGTTGGAGGAGGAGGTTCTTCTATGGAAGCTTTTATCGCATGGATTGAAAAGAATATCATGCCAGGCGCGAATAAGCTTGCAAGCGAAAGACATCTAAAGGCCATACGTGATACTTTTATGACCATACTGCCTCCAATTTTCTTTGGCGGCATTATTGCAGTCATTAATTCTGCTCCAGTAACCGATGACACGACCAACGGAATACTGTTGGCTTGGGCGGCTTTCGACCAGCAGAATGCCCTCGTTCTGGGTTGGCTCAATCAGGTTACCCTTGGGTTCCTCTCTCTTTATGTTTGTATTGGTATTACCTATTACCTCGCCAAATCGTATGAAATGGAGGTGTTTCTTCCAATCATTATTTCTCTTGCGGGATACTGCATGCTTGTAATTGATCCGCAGGAAATATCGTTTGGGAATGTGCTTGGCCAGCTGACTTACTTTGATGGCAAGGGAATCCTGGTTGCCCTCTTTGTATCCATTATGACTGTGGAGCTCTATCGTGTTCTTTATGAGCACAAAGTCGGATGGATTAAGATGCCAGATTCCGTTCCACCCGCTCTGATGGTTTCCTTCGGTTCTCTTGTCCCTTGTCTCATTGTTCTCGGAATTGATTCGGTCATCTTTATACTTTGCAAGAACATTGCGGGAACTTGTTTCGCGGCAGTTGTTATTGGGGCACTCTCGCCTGCGGTTGAGGCGACCGATAATATGGCGTTCGCCATTCTTGTTGCATTTCTGCTCAATTTTGGGTGGTTCTTCGGAATACACGACACGGTTTGGTCTGGATTCCTTAGCCCTATTGAGTACGGTACTCTCTCCGTTAATGCTGCTGCTCAGGCGGCGGGTACAGCTTTGCCTCATGTCTTCACTGTTTCGTTTTGGTGCTATTTTTGCATTATCGGGGGTTTGGGAAACTGCCTTGCTCTAGGTCTGCTTTGTCTTCGCTCTAAGAATAAGGAAGTCAACCTTGTTGGAAAACTCGGCATCGTCCCTGCCTTTTTTGGCATTTCTGAGCCAATAACGTTTGGACTTCCAATCATGCTGAACCCGCTGCTGTTCATTCCCAGCATTGTAACCAGCATCGCTAACGTTATCATTTCTTATTCACTGATGTCCGCCAACATCATCGGGAGAACCTATGCGATGCTCTCATACAATATGCCTTCAGTTTTTGGTGCGTACTTTTCGACCGGAGACTGGAAAGCAGTATTGCTCATCGTCGTATTGATTATGCTTGACATGGTTATCTACTTCCCATTCCTCAAGGCATACGAGCGTTCTATGGGAGAGGAGACGACCGAGGCGAACGCGGCCGTTTAGAACTAGCGATTCAATTTCTAAAACAATGCAGGGAAGGGCCGATGCATTTGTATTGACGAGGCCGACCGTGAGGTCGGCCTCGTTTTTCTGGAAAAGGGATTCTTTTCAATACTGTCTCAATCAAAATGTTGAACTAGTCAATTTGAAAGGCTGTGGGGATGTGAGCAGCACTAACACGAGTGACAAAGGCACATTTTCCCGAGTACTCGATGCGAGGACGGTTGTTTCAATAATCGCTTCGGGTAGTCTCGCCTTCTGTGCGATTGGATTGTGTTTGAGACTTCAACAAACGTTGCTATTCCGGTCATGATGTTGGAGCTAGGGGTTGATACGGCGACAATACAGTGGATTACATCCGCGTACCTACTCGTTTTGTCGGTGACGATTCCCGTATTCCCTGTACTCAAGTCACGCTATTCCTTGCGTCGTCTTTTTGTCGCTTCAACACTTTCCTTTACAGCGGGAACGCTGCTTTGCTGTACCGCAGCTACATTTCCCCAGCTCCTGTTTGGTAGAGTTATTCAGGGGTTGGGGACTGGCGTTGCGATGCCGCTTATGTTCAACGTTGTAATAGATCAAGTACCCTTTGAGCACATGGGCATGATGATGGGCGTTGCGTCGCTGATAATTTCGTTGGCACCGGCAATTGGGCCTGCTTATGGTGTAGTTGTGCTAGAAGCGTTTGGGTGGCATGCGATGTTTTTTGTTTGCGGTCCCCCTCCTTGCTGTGGCATTCGTTGCAGGAGTTGTCTGTCTACGACAGACAACGGAACTGGCTATACGCCCATTTGACGCGACGGGGGTTCCTTCTCGTTGCATTTGGTTTTCTCCTAATTGTGGTGGGGGTGAATCGACTCTCTAACGGTGGGCTCACTGTTCTTGTTGCAACTCTTCTGATTGCCGGTCTCATTTTTCTTGTTCTATTTGTAAGACACATAAGACGTGCCAAATATCCCCTAGTGTCTCCTGAAGTGTTTTCCTCAACTCGGTTTATTGCTTCAGTAGCTGCAATCTCGAGCGCGTCATTCGTATGCCTCGGATATGCGTGGTTGATTCCCAACTTCATCCAGGTAGCTCTTGGTATGGGGGCAAAGGTTTCTGGCTTTGTGATGGTCCCAGGTTGTGTGGCGACAATGCTGTTCTCACCGGTTGCTGGTCGACTCCTTGACAGAAAAGGATCGCGCGCTCCCATTGCAGCAGGTGCAGCACTGTTGGTATTGGGTGCCATTCTGATGTGCGTCCGCTCATTAGACACCGCCTGGGGATTGGCAGTGTGGTACCTGCTATCAGGAATGGGGCAAGGACTGCTGTCTAGCCCCTCAATGACTTACGGTCTTTCTTCTCTTGACGATGGCCTGCGGGCTGATGGAACTTCGGTTTGCAACTCTCTTCAACAATTGGGTGGCCCAGTAGGGGTGAGCGCTGTTACAGCGGTTGTGGCATCTGCCCAAACTTACAATACTGAAATAACAGCTGGTATGGTACTTGATGGACAAGCTGCCTTTGTCGTGCTGGCAATCGTTGCTGCGGGTGCACAATCGTTGCTGCGGGTGCAGCAGCTTTCTCGTTGATTGCTCTGCGGCTTGCTAAGTCCTGATTGACCCTGCGAGCTCACCCCGAGTGGGCGAGCAACACACCAAACAGTCCTCACTACCCGGCCGTTTGGTGCTGTTGAGAAGAAATTGGACAGAATGGCATCCTCGGGCGGCCCAAAACGTCGAATTTGTTCTCAAAAGCACTCGGTGGTGCTGGCCCTGGTGCCAAGAGGGCTGCTCGATATAAAGAACGGGGGACGGCCGCCAGGCAGCCGTCCCCCGTACGTGCGTCTATCGCGTAACCGTCCTACATGTGGTCGTGGCAGGTGCGCGCGATAACGTCGAGCTGCTGCTCGCGCGTGAGGTCGATGAACTTCACCGCATAGCCGGAGACGCGGATCGTGAAGTTGGCGTACTCGGGCTTCTCGGGATGCTCCATTGCGTCCTTGAGCTTCTCGACGCCAAACACGTTAACGTTGAGGTGGTGCGCGCCGTTGGCAAAGTAGCCGTCAAGCACGTTCACCAGGTTGCCAATGCGCTGCTGCTCGTCGGTGCCAAGCGCGCCGGGGTTGATGGTCTGCGTGTTGGAGATGCCGTCGAGTGCGTACTCGTAGGGCAGCTTCGCCACGGAGTTGAGGCTTGCGAGCAGGCCGTTCTTCTCGGCGCCGTAGCTGGGGTTGGCGCCGGGCGAGAAGGGCGTGTAGGCGGGGCGGCCGTCGGGCAGGGCACCGGTTGCCTTGCCGTACACCACGTTGGAGGTGATGGTCAGGATGG
>ERZ791623.1303-NODE-1303-length-10483-cov-2.977752_pt1 | contig 10483 bp, 7 predicted proteins | sample MGYA00510268_ERZ791623 | MGnify/ENA primary metagenome ERZ791623 (study PRJEB30046, sample SAMN00715216) | human gut metagenome | study: EMG produced TPA metagenomics assembly of the A metagenome-wide association study of gut microbiota in type 2...
TTGTATATTTACGTATGAAGCGCCGAATGTGCACCTTTTCGTTTTCCGGTTTTTGCTGACCGGATCTGAATGAGCTGTGCGGCAATGCTGATTGCAATCTCCGCCGGCGTCTCGCTTCCGATCTCGATTCCGATCGGGGCATAGACACTGTCGAGCTGTTCTCCGGTAAAACCCTGCGCTTCCAGTTTTTCGCGCACATACTTTGTCTTTCTGCGGCTTCCCACCCCACCGATGTACGCCGCGCCGGTGCGGGTAAGCGACGAACCGGGATAGTCTGTGCCCGTAAGCGTATAGCCGTCGGCCGGGGTCAGGGTGAAGGTCACACTCTGCCCCGGGGTAACGGCTGCGGTCTGGGTCTGCGCTGTAAACGCAGGCGAGGATTCCAAAACGATGCGGCACTGCACCGCCGGGGCTGCCGGGGCGGCGGCACAGCCTGCCAGCAGAACCAGCATGGCAAGGATAAGCATCAGGCGGCGCAGGTGGAACACATCCTTTCAGAAAAAATCTGCTTTTTACATCATAATACAAAATACCCCGGAGAGAAAGCCCCCCGGGGTGTGGATGAGGAAAAAGCTGTCACGATGAAGTGACGCGGGAATGGCGCAAATTACTGCTCGTTCACATTGGTGAACGCGGCAATGATGTTCAGCACCACGGCAATCAGCAGCGCGGCCGTGCCGTAGATGGCGCTGGACAGGTCAGCCATCGTCTGGGCGTTGTTCGTAAAGGTCATGATCGAGGCGATGGTGTTGACGCGGGGACTGATGAACTGGGCAGCGGCAATCACCAGCGTAACACCGGCGACAACGCTCATAACATCGGCGGCAATGGCCTGCTTGCCGTCCAGCAGGACGCGCAGAACCAGTGCGACAATGGCAATCACAGCGCAGGCAATGACAACCGGGCTGGTGCCGACTGCACGGAAAGAGTCCGTGTTGGCATTGACCATGCAGAACACAAGGCCAACCACACCGGCGATTGCGGTCAAAAGCGACAGGATAAAGCCTGCGCCCTTTTTATTTGTAGAAGTCATGGTGTGCTCTCCTTTACTGCTTCTTGGACTTGCGCTCGTCCAGAACATACATGGCGGCAGCCAGCACGGTCAGGGCGGCAAAGACAATCTGTACAGCGGTCAGGGCGTTGTCGTACCAAGTACGGACGCTGACCAGTTTGGTGTTGCTGGCCATGCCGTCCATAGCGTTGGAGTTGGCCAGTGCGTAGTTCTGGTACTTCATAGCCTGCTTCAGGGCGGTCATCATGGTGGTATCCTGACTTACGGCCTCTACGGTCCAGTAGGGATACTTTTCGCTGACAGCAGCCATCGTGTTGTCGCCGGTGTTGCAGCTCATGGTAACGCCGTTCAGCACAGCCTCTTTCAACACAACATAGTTGGCATCCTGGATGAAGTCCTCGGAAATCAAGCCTTGGAAACCCCACTCGTTGCGCAGGATGTTCTTCGTCAGGCCGGTGTGGGCGTTGTCCTGCGTGATGCCAACGCGGTTGTAAGCGGTCATAACGCCGAGAACATGAGCGTTCTCCACAATGCCCTGCGTGCCGCGCAGCTCGTTCTCACGGGCCTGCTGCTCAGTCATAAAGACGGAAACGCCGGTACGGTTGATTTCGGTATCGTTGAAGGCGAGGTGCTTGGGTGCGATGATAACGCCGTACTCCATAGCAGCGGCGGCGTAGGCAGTGCCCTGACCGGCGGTCAGAACAGCGTCCTCGGAGTAGTACTCGTGGTTACGGGCGTTGTAGGGCAGGCGATGCAGGTTGGTGCCGATGCCCCAGAAGATAGTAGTGTTGGCCCACAGGCTGTAGTTGCCGATCACGCGGCCATAATCAGCGGCGAGGTCCTTGTTGAAGGTTTGGGCGATGACAGTCTCATTGACCATGGTGCCCATCTTGTAAGTCAGGTTGGGGTCATTGGCATCGACCACGCAGGGATCACCGGTGGAAGCATCGGTGTTGGCATACTGGCCGAGAGGATAGCTGTAGATGCCGTTGGGGCCATCATTCTGGATGGTCTCGGGGCTCATGATGGATTCGATAACCTTGGTGGAGGTGCCGCCGAAGCCTGTGCGGATCATGCACTCTTCCAGCGTGATCTCATCCATCAGCATATCCCAGCGCTCATCGTTGATATCGGAAACGCCCTTCAGGTCAGCCAGCGTCAGACCGTTGTCAGCGCCGAAAGTAACCGTGGAGGGATCGCCGTTGGCGTTGATCTCGTAGATGTCGTTGTCAAGGATATCGATCATCTCATCGGTAGCGGTCAGATCCTTATAGGTCTTGGGGAAAGTGCCTTCCCAGTCGGCACGGGTCAGATAGGTAGCAGTGCCGGGCAGCCAGTAGTTGACATCCATGTCAGCCAGCTGGTTCTCCACAGCGGTGCCATTCTTGGTCGTTGCGAAAGTGGTGGTGTCCTGAGAGCCCAGATTCCAGCTCTTGGCCTTGTCTGCGTCGCCGCCGACATCCTGACCCTCGGCAGCCAAAACGTTCTGCACAGCCTCATGTGCACCGTTGCCGATGGTGAAGTAGTAGTCACCGGCATCCAGAATGTAGCAGCCCTTGGTGCCTGCGGCGTTGTCAGCCGTGGAATCCCAGCTGGCCATATTCTGCATATCAGCGGTGATGGTCACGGTCTCGGAAGCGCCAGGGGCGAGCTCTGCGGTCTTGCCGTAGTCCAGCAGCTGGACAGCGGCCTTCTCGACGCCGTGTTCCTTGTCGTAGTCGGTGTAGGGCAGGCTGACATACAACTGCACAACATCCTTGCCGGCCACGCTGCCGGTGTTGGTGACGGTCACTTTGGCGGTGACGGTCTCGTTCTCAAGGTCCACATGCAGATCATCCAAAGTCTGGGTGAAAGTGGTGTAGGACAGACCGTAGCCGAACGGATAGGTAACCTCATCGTCATAGTTCCAAGCGCTGCCGGTGGAGGAGCCCACGGTGGAGGAAGCGTTGCCTTGGTTCATAACGGTGTCAAAGTAACGGGTCTCATAGTACTTGTAGCCGATGTAGATGTTTTCTGCCTCGACAATGGCATCATTCATCTTAATATCGGGGTTGGCATTGGTCCACTGCAGGTCGCCGAAGTTCTGTGCAGCGGGAGAGTTTGCGTTCTTGACGGCATAGGTATCGGTCAGATGACCGGAGGGGCTGACCGCACCGGAGAGAATGTCGGCCACACCGTAGAAGCCGTAGCCGCCCGGCAGACCGACCTGCAGGATGGCGTCAACACCGACGTTGTCCTCGATCTCCTGCACCTCCATGGCGCTGGCATTATTCAACAGAACGATGACCTTGCCGCCGTTGGCCGCCTTGGCGGTGACGGCTGCATTGATGAGGTCGCGCTCGTCGTCGGACAGGCCCAGCGGGTCAGTCTGGTTCAGGTTCTGGGTGGGATCAACACCGGCGGTGCCGGGGTTGTAGCTGCCGTTTTCAGAGGCGGAGCGGGCAATCGTGACGATCATCACGTTGTTGTCGTTCATGCTGTCTTTCCAAGCGGCGTTCTGGCCGTCCAGCGCAGCCTGACTCGGCTCCTTGCTGGAGAAAACGCCGGTCGTGGAGGGTGCGGTGATGTGGTTGTACTCAATCGTACCGCCCCAGCTCTGAACCTCGGACTTGAAGGTGGGCTGCAGGGCCTCGTACATATCGGCCACGGTCTGGTTCAGGCCAAAGCCCTTGGCTTTGAAAGCCGCGACCATGTCCACGGTGTCGGCATCGGTGCCGGTGTTCTCCACAAGGCTGGAACCCATATCGCCGCCCTGAACGGGATAGTAGCTCGAGAAGCCCAGAAGGGTGATCTTCTGGGTCTCATCCTTGGTCAAGGGCAGTGCGCCGTTGTTCTTCAGCAGGACGCTGCCCTCTTCGCTCATCCGCTCACCCACGTCCTGAATGCCGTGCAGCAGCTCGGTAGTGGAGGTGTAGTCGGATTTGAAAGTATACAGGTCAGTGCCGTCGGAGTTCTCGGTCACGAGCTTGGTGCTCTTGGTGCCCAGGAACTTGTCAATGTCGGTGCGGAATCCGTCCACGACGGTCGAGGCGCAGACACTGAGCGCCAGCAGCGACGCCGTGGCTGTGGTCACGCCGCGCCAGACGCGGCGGCCGGATTTTTTCTTACTCATGTTTTTCCTCCTTGTGTATATCGTAATCGCGTGTAGGGCGCGTTACTTCTTGCTGCGTTCCTTGATAGCCTTCTGCTCCTCGGGCAGGTTTTTCTCAACCGTCCAGAACAGGATCAGGATGACGGCGCCGATGATATAGCAGACGGTCTCGACCCAGATATAGCTGACAGAGATCGCGGTCTGCACACTGGCGGTCTGGGCGGCGGTGCCCAGAGCGACGTCGGCGGCTTGGTTATAGCCGCTGCCGTTCAGCATGGCGCTGAAAATGGAGTTGCAGATCGGCGTGGCGGCGACCATAAGGGAGCTGTAGATGCTCATGGTCAGACCGTCGGTGCGGATGCCAGTGCGGTACTCAATGTGGTCGATAACGTCGGCAATCATGGCCAGGATCAGATAGCAGGCCGGGGAAGAACCCAGACACTTGAGGGCCACGCCGATGGCGACCAGCACGATGTTGCCGCCGCCCAGACCTGCGATGATGCCGCCCACGGCACCCATGAGGTTGATGATCGCGTTTGCGGGCGAGCGCAACGGCTTGGGCGTGCAGTCGGGCATAAGCGCTACGGCTGGGCTGCGGTAGGTGCCCATGGAAACAAGCACAAAGAGCAGAACGCCAATGAATGCGGCGAGAAGGGCGCCCGAGCCGTCCGCATAGTACGCGTTGTTGATGATGGGCAGGAAGATCATGCCAACCACGGCAAGCGCCGTACCCACGAGGATGAAGGGCATGCGGCGGCCCAGGCGACTGTGGCAGCGGTCCGAGAGCGAGCCAAAGAACGGCAGGAGGAAGAGGGCAAGGACGTTGTCGGCAGCCATGATCATGCCCGAGAAGGTCTCGTCTAGGTGGAACGTGTTCGTGAGCATGAGCGGAATCACACTGTTGTACATCTGCCAGAACGCGCAGATGGAGAAGAACGCAAAGCCGATAAGGACGGTCCTGCGCACATTGAGTTTCACGGGTTCCTCCTAACACCGGGGTTGCCGCACATCTTTGATGCTAGCTGGCAGGAGGGTCGGTGGTGCCGTCGGCCGCCGGCGGTCTGGCAGGCGGCGCGCTCCTCGCCCGGCGGCGCCCAAGGGGCCCTTTTGTACGGAATCCCTGCGACAACTCACGCTCCGGCGCCATTTTGACGCCGGAGGGCGCGTCTCGTACGGAATCCCGTCTGAAACCCACGTCCCGGCGCCGTTTTCTCGCCCGAGAGAAGATTTTCTCCGCTCTCGTCGGCGCAAGCCCCATCCGCGCCGAATCCGCCGTGCGCCGACACCCGCGGGTGATACTGTAGAAACTTGCAAACTCAGGCTCCCACCCAGGAGCTCTTAAAGGAAGGCCGTAAACGATGCCCAGAATCACACCAGGAAACAGGCTTTACCTGTACAAGCTTCTCTCGTCCACCCTTGGGACCAACCACCAGGCACTTCTCTCGCGCGTCGAGGAGGTGCTTCTGGAGGACGGCATTGCGCCGCAGGACCTTGGGCAGGAGGACATTCAATCGCTTATGGAGGCGCTTCCCGAGTTCGTTCGGCTCACCGTCTTCAAAAAGGGGCGCGTCTACGCAACGATTGTGCCCAACGAGGAGTACGACGGCTACCTCGAGCGCGCGGGACAGTCTGGCTCTGGCAACGCAGGAGAGAAGGGAAGCAAGAGCAAGCCGTGGAAGCGTCGCAAGGGCTCGCACGACCCCAAACCGACAAAGCCACGCCACGTTGAGAAGCCCGAGGCCAAGCCGGAGCCCGCACCGGAACCGGAAGCTCCGGCCGAGCCAGAGCCGGCATCCGCGCCGGAGCCGGAGCCTGAAACCGTAACCGTGCCGGAACCCGAACCGGCGCCAGCACCTGCGCCGACGCCGCAGCCCTCCCCAGCCGACGAAACCCCCAAAGAGCCAAACGAGCCACAGGCAGAGGCCACTGGAGCCGAGATCCGCGAGCAGCCGGCGCCCGAGACGTCCGCCAGCTCTGGCATCAACCTCACCATCACCTATGACCCCTACGAGGACATGGAGGCGGACCTCGCAGCCGCTGCCCAAGCACAGCCCACGGCGCCAACACCGGCTGCAGCCCCGGCGCCCGTCGCTCCGGCACCGGCCCCCGCACCGGTAGCCGCCCCTGGACCCGCCCCAGCCACGCAGCCCCTCCCCCACCAGAACCTCCCCGAGCTCTTCTCGGCAGAGGTCCACTGCAAGGACGAGCTTCTCCGCGTGCTCTACCAGAAGCTCCCCATCGACGCCGACGTCACCCGCACGCTCGATGAGGACTGGCGCGTTGCCCGCTCGACCGGGACCCTCTCGGGCACGAGGAGCCGCGTCACCTTCCCGCTCCGCTACCTCCACGAGGATGGCTCCGGCCCGGTGGAGGTCACAATCCGCCGCACGTCACGACCCTTGTCCGGCAAGCAGTGGAGCCTTGCGTTGGTAGATGGTGACGACGGTACCGGCATGGTCCACGAGCAGGTTGGCCTTGAGGGCCTTCCCGCGGCCGACGAGGGCGCGTGGAGCGACCTCTCTGGTGCGTCGCTGCAGGGCGTGGGCACTTCCATCGTTAGCCCGCTTCGCGAGTTTGCGCAGTTTGCGGTTATCGGTTCCTGGGAGCGCACCCTGGGGACGCTTGCCACCATGGTGGCGCCCGAGCGCTGGAACTTCCCCGGCGAGGGCGTGGGCGCGCCGTCCCGCTATGGCGTCCTGCGCGAGTACCTCACCGTAACCTTCCATCGTGTCGTTGAGCAGGACCGCGTTGCCACGGCGGCAGACGGCTCGCTCGCAGCGTTTGACACGGGGCTGCTCACTCCCTTTGGCGAGGACGTCTACGCGGTCTTCTCGCCCAACGTCGGTGACATTGCCTGGAAGCTCGACGGATTTGCCACGGCAGGCTCGGGCGAGCTTGGCGCCCGCCTTGTGGCGACGCTTCCCGATCTGCCCCAGCCGGCCAGCTACCTCGAACGCGTTGAGGACGTCGTCTGCCAGCCCGGTCGCATGCTCATCCTGGACACCGAGGCACTTCTCGGCGAGCAGGTCGGGCGCCTGCCACGCGCCTTCCTCGCCGACCAACTTGCCGACAGCCCCGAGGCGTCTCGCCTCCTGCGCGAGGGCGTGGACGCGGGCAGCGGCCGTCTGGGACGGGGCGCATGCAGGGACCTGGCGCGTGCAATAAAGGCAGACCCCAGCCTCTACCGACGCATGGCCAGGGCACTGCAGGATGCCACGTCCCTCTCGCTGCGCCTTGCACAGGCAAGCTTCCGCATGGCAGCGCCGGCGTTTGATCCCGCCACTGGTACCATGCGGCTCCTGCTGCCGCTCTGCCTGGTGGACGATGGCGTGGCCGACTGCGCCATGTCGCTTGAGCTCATGCCGTCCGGTGCATACCGTGGCGCAGCGATCCTCTCGCTGCCGCGCGCGTATGCTTGTGCGCGCGTAGTGAGCCGTGACCAGTCCGCATGGCTCTCGCCGGAAATCGTCCTGTAGCCTTGGTCGACTAGACTGGAACCACAGACTAGGCTTGGGCCGCAAAGGCAACGAAGGTCCGTAACAACACCCCGCTGGAGGCACGCATGTCGAAGATCGAAATGAAGACCCCGCTCGTCGAGATGGACGGCGACGAGATGACCCGCATCATCTGGCAGATCATCAAGGACGAGCTTATCTGCCCGTACGTCGATCTTAAGACCGAGTACTACGACCTGGGCCTTAAGCACCGAGACGAGACGGGCGACCAGGTGACCATCGACTCCGCCGAGGCCACCAAGCGCCTGGGCGTGGCTGTCAAGTGCGCAACCATCACCCCCAACGCCCAGCGCGTGGAGGAGTACCACCTGCACCAGATGTGGAAGAGCCCCAACGGCACCATCCGCTCGATGCTCGACGGCACCATCTTCCGCGCACCCATCGTGGTCAAGGGCATCGAGCCTGTGGTCAAGTGCTGGAGGCGACCCATCACCATTGCCCGTCACGGATACGGCGACGTGTACAAGAACGTCGAGTACCGCGTGCCCGGTGCCGGCAAGGCCGAGCTGGTCTTCACAGATGCCGATGGCCACGAGGAGCGCCGCCTGATCCACGACTTTGACCAGCCCGGCGTCATCCAGGGCATGCACAACGTGGACTCCTCAATCGAGGGCTTCGCGCGCAGCTGCTTCGAGTACGCGCTCTCCACGCACCAGGACCTGTGGTTTGCCTCGAAGGACACCATCTCGAAGATCTACGACCACCGCTTCAAGGACATCTTTGCCGACATGTACGAGGCCGAGTACAAGGAGCGCTTCGAGGCAGCCGGCATCACGTACTTCTACACCCTCATCGACGACGCCGTTGCTCGCATCATGAAGAGCGAGGGCGGCTTCATCTGGGCGTGCAAGAACTACGACGGCGACGTGATGAGCGACATGCTCTCATCCGCGTTTGGCTCGCTTGCCATGATGACCTCGGTGCTGGTCTCGCCCCATGGCCAGTACGAGTATGAGGCTGCTCACGGCACCGTTCAGCGCCACTACTACAAGTACCTGCGCGGAGAGGAGACGTCGACCAACTCGGTGGCCACGATCTTCGCGTGGACCGGCGCGCTTGCAAAGCGTGGAGAGCTGGACGGAACGCCTGAGCTTGTCGACTTCGCAAAGCGCCTGGAGCGCGCGACCGTCAAGACCATCGAAGATGGCCGCATGACCGGTGACCTCGCACGCATTACAACGCTGAAGAACCCGACCACGCTCAACACGCGCGACTTCATCCTCGCCATCCGCGAGGAGCTTGAGGCCGGCGCGTAGGAGACGCATCCCGGGTGCCAATATCGCGCGCGGGGGGCGAGGCCGCAATGGCCTCGCCCCCGCTTTTCGCTCGCCAGTCGACCATGAGACAAAGGGACTGTCCCTTTGTCTCACTACCTTACCGTCGCCCAAGGTCCGCGAGTGCCTCAGCGACATCGTCCACCAGCACATCGGCACCCGCCCGAACGACCTCTGGCGCACGGTTGAACGTGTACGCCACATCTGCCTCACCAAGAAGTGGCAGGTCGTTGAACGAGTCCCCTATGCCACCAACCAGTCCCAGCCCAAAGCGCTCCCGTGCGATTGCCAACCCCGTGCCCTTCGAACACCCCGCAGGCACCACGTCCACGGAGTCGAGGTTCTGAAACGCCGCAACCCTCCCGCCAAGCCGCTCTCCCACCCCGGCAACAAAGCTCGCAGCCCTTTCTTGGCTGGCAAAGCCCAGCGAGACAACCTGGACCGATTCGCCGCGCTCCCCTGGCTCAACCGAGAGCGCCTCATCAACGGAGCTCACGACCCTCAGCCGTTTAAGAAACGCCTTGGGCAGCCCGGGAATGCTGCTCTCCCCAAGAACAAGATAGCCTGATTTCACAGCCAGGAATGACGGTCGCGACGTCTGCCCATGCGCAACGTCCAAGACCGCCCGCACGTCGTCATTAGGTATTTCTCGCGAGAACAGCGTGTTTCCCTCGGCATCACTCACGCACGCTCCGCTGCTCGTGACGGCGAAGTCAAAGCTGAGGGCGTTCCCCGCATCGTCGAGAACGGCACCGAGCGGGCGTCCCGTGCACACGCCAAAGAGGCCGCCCTCCACTCGGAACTCCTCGATAGCGGCGAGGTCACGAGGGAGAAAGCGATGGAGCGGATGGACGCGACCGCCAATCCCAAAGAAGAGCGTCCCATCGAAGTCGCTCGCCATCGCCTTTCTCGCATGTCCAAACCCCGCCATCGAGAGCCCCTTCCACTTGCACGACCAGGCAATCATGCTGTGCCACAAGCGCCGTCGCTCGTTCCGAGCGACGGCGCCCCGTTAACCCAGATTACGCGAACTTGGCCCTAGAGGTTTAGGCTACCTCTCGGCGTCGCGTTGCTTCCAGGCCTCCTCGTTGCGCCAATCGTTCCCGTCGAGATGCCAGTTGTTGAAGTCGGAGACGTCCCCAACTATCTGATACTCAAGCAGGTCATAGTCACGCTTGCCGTCGTGCGTAAGCATGCAGTAGGTGCGCAGGCGATCCGCGGGGTCATGTCGGTCCTCAAGCGCCACGTTGAACTCTCCGTAGTGGTCGAGAACGTCCTGCGAGGCGCCCATGCCCTTAAGCATGGTGGCCTGAAGGTCCTTGTGACTGGCCGGCTCCTGGGAGATTGCGCAAGGCGCTGCGTCGGCGCCAGCGTCCTGTGCAGGCTTCACGAAGATGATGGGCGAGGTGGGCTCGGTAAGGGGCTCGTCCGTGAGGTACCACTCGCCATGGTCCGCCGTCACAATGATCGTAGACTGGTCATAGACCCCAAGCTGCTTGAGCTGTCTCAGGTACTCGGAGAGGATGTGGAACGTACCGAGCGTCTGGTCCTCAAGGCTCGTGCCTTCCTCGTTGGGGTTGCCCTGCGCGTC
>ERZ791623.1312-NODE-1312-length-10457-cov-6.670448_pt1 | contig 10457 bp, 8 predicted proteins | sample MGYA00510268_ERZ791623 | MGnify/ENA primary metagenome ERZ791623 (study PRJEB30046, sample SAMN00715216) | human gut metagenome | study: EMG produced TPA metagenomics assembly of the A metagenome-wide association study of gut microbiota in type 2...
AGACGCTGTACGGCAAACTGCCGGCATGGAGCCGCCCGATGATTGCGATTGCGATCGCGTTGCCTGTCGGCATCTGGTTGCCCGATGTGCTCGGCGGCGGCTCGAATCTGATTGATACCGCCGAACATGCGCGCGTCGGCTTGGGAATGCTGTGTCTGCTGTTCGTGGCGAAGATGCTGTTCACATCCACGAGTTTCGGCTCAGGCGCGCCTGGCGGTATTTTCATGCCGATTCTTGCGGTCGGTTCGTTGGCCGGCGGCATCTGCGGTGAAGTGTTGCATCGAATCGGTGATCTGCCATCCGACGCAGTGGCGGTGTTTGCGGTGTGCGTGATGACGGGCACGCTCGCCGCGTCCGTGAAAACGCCGATCACGTCGATTCTGTTGGCTGTGGAGATGTCCGGAACGTTGACGCACATGCTGCCGGTCGCGGCCGTCGCTTTCGTCGCGCTGTTGGTGTCCGATTTGCTGCGCACCAAACCGATTTATGGGGAGTTGCTGGAGCGGTACGTGCGTGCGCAAGGCATGCAGATGGCAATCGCAAGCCATGTGGGCAGCGGCATTATGGAACTGCCATTGGAAATGGGAGCGATTGCGGACGGCAAGCGGGTGCGTGACGTGCGTTGGCCGTCTGGGTGCCTGATCATCGGCCTGCGTCGCGGCGAAAGCGAGATCGTGCCGCGCGGCGATACACGGCTGCGTGCCGGCGACTATCTGGTGGTGCTGTTCAGTGGCGAGGAGGAGCGCGAGGTGCGACCTGCGATGCGGCGGCTGTGTGATGCCCGGCTTGACTGAGCCTGGCTGAATTCGGCTGGACTCTGGATGTACGAATCTGCGGAATCGGACATCCAGGGTGCATACGTTGGCGCTCCGTGTAAACTCATATGCGTTAGGAAGGCGGCAACCGCGGCCCAGCTCGTTGTTGCACGGCCTATGGGCGGAACAACGCTGTCCGCGGAAGGCCAGTACAGGGGGAGCGCAATGGAATCGCAAGAACAATCGCCGGGAGACGTGGTGACTGCGGGTGAGGACTCACATCCCATCACGCAGGCAATCGACGCTGTTGAGGTGATGCATGCTGGTGCAACCGCGCCCGCCGCTAACACCATGGATCCGCCTACGATTCCCCTGGCGCCGATGAAACGTATGCAGGCGCGGTTCAATCCGCTCGCCGACGGACTGATGTATGTTGTGGTGTTCGTCGGTGGATTTGTTGGAGTCGGCTGTCGGCATGCGTTGGATATGCTTCTGCCGTCGGTCAGCGGGACGCCGTTCGTTGTGGGCACGTTTGTGTCGAATATGGTCGCCTGCTTCCTGTTCGCGATGCTGACCGAATTCATGGCGACCGCTTCGTGGCTGCGTCGCCGGGTGCGGCAGGTTGTCAGCCGTGGTGTTGGGCTTGGCTTGCTCGGTGGGCTTTCGACGATGTCCGGCGTGATGCTGGAAACGATGGAAGGTCTGCACGAGCGGCATATCGCCAGTGCGCTTGGCTATCTTGCGGGAAATTTTGCAGGCGGTTTGCTCACTGCCGCCGCCGGCGTGGTTCTGATGCAGGCACTGCTGTCACGGAGTACTCGAAAGCGGGTTCGGGGTGCGTTTTCAGCTGTTTCCGTGTCCGACTCTGCCGAATCGGACACGCAGGGCGTACGCCATGTGAAAGTGGCCGACGTGGCGCGTTCTGCCGCGCAGGCCGCAATGGAAGCCGCGCAGGCGGCGCAGCAGGCCGCGCAGACGGCCCAGCAGATTGCACAGACGGGACAGGTTCCGCGAGTCGAAACGCCAACCGTGCCGCCGACTGCCATCCAGCCTATGCAGACAGGCCACGTTCCGCAGATTCCTCCGCTGGTCGTTCCTCAGCTGACACAGTCATCGCAGCCGTTGTTGCGCGAGCCGGATACTTCAGACTTGGGGCAGCTGCCCGAGCCGATTCAGCAGTCGCAACCAATCCAGCAGCCGGCTAACCCGCTTCCGCCCAGCTTCGAGCCCAAACCGATCACTGCGGAGATTTCGCTTGTCGCCGACCCGACTACCGGGGAGGTGCGCTGATGATGTGGATGATCTGTCTGTTCGGCGGTCTGGGAGCCATGGCCCGTTACGTGCTCGACGTGTCAATTCAACGAGGCTGGAACCGCGAGAATCGAAGAACGAACCGCAACTTCCCGCTATCCACGCTCGTCATCAACGGCGTCGCCTCGCTATGCGCGGGCATCGCCATGATGTCCTACTATTCGCAATCGGTGGATATGGACACGGTCATGATGTTCGTTGTCGGATTTCTCGGTGGTTTCTCAACATTCTCCACGGCGCTCAACGAAGTGGTTTCATTGATTCGCCAGCGTCGTTTTACGCTGGCTCTGGGCTATGGAATAGCAACCGTCGCGGTGCCTCTCATTTGCGTGGCCGCCGGTTTCGGCATTGCGCTGCTTGCCAATCCGGCGTAATTTTCACGTTACACGGACGGTCGCTGAGTAACGTGAAAGAAATCTGAGCGCCACCGCCATCAAGGCCGCCAGTCCGGATGCAACGCTGGTGATTGCATTCGACCAGACCAAGCCGCTGCTGAAGGCCTTCGCCTCCGCAGGAGTCGACACTAAGAAGCTGTATTTCGTTGCCGGACTGTCGAACAGGTTCGAGAGAATGTAAATGAATGTAATATTTCGTGGTAAGCACGTGAGCATACAACGATAGAACAGTGATAACGGGGAAGGTGCGATCATGGTCGGCATGCGCGATGTGGCGAAGAAGGCCGGGGTGTCTCTGAGCACCGTCTCGCTGGTGGTGAACGGCAACGGGTACGTGTCTGATGACATGCGCGAACGTGTGCGCAAAGCCATGCAAGCCCTCAATTATGTGCCGAACGAGCTTGCCCGCAATCTGTATCATGATTGCACGAATCTGGTCGGCGTCATCGTGCCCACCATCCGCCACCCGTTCTTTGCGACGTTTACCGCACATCTGCAGCATGCGCTCGCCGCGCAAGGATTACGCACTATGCTGTGCTCTACCGCAGATGAGGCGGACGGCGAAATCCAGTATGTCGACATGTTGCGTCGGCACATGATGGACGGCATCGTCATGTGTGCGCACACTTCGCATCCCGGCGATTATTGGACGTCGATTCATCGCCCGATCGTCGCGTTCGACCGTGTGCTTGGAGACGGTATTTCGTCAATCGGATCCGACCACGAGCAGGGTGGGCGATTGATTGCGCAGATGCTGATCCGCAATGGTGCCAAACATGTGGTGATGATTGGCGGTCCGCGAGATCAATTCTTCGATTTGGCTGCGCGCGGAGAAGTCGAGGAAGGACCGTTCGATTTGGGAAAGACCACGTTCCCGACGGTGCGCTACTACCTCACGTTGGAACAGGAATTGACCTCCGCAGGCGTGAAATACGAGTATGTTGAAGCTGGCGAAGTGATGGATTTTGCCGGCTATCATCGTGCGGTCAGCAATGCGCTCGACAAGGTGACGACCGACGGCGTCGATGCCGTGGTCAGTTCCGATATTGGTGCATCGTTCTGCGTGCGCGAAGCGTTGGGCCGTGGAATTTCCATTCCTGACGAGCTGCAGATCGTTGCCTACGATGGTACGTATTTGACTGATTTGGCCGGCATGAAGCTGACCGCGGTCGCGCAGGATTTCTCGGCGATCGCACAGTCGGCGGCCGACCATATCGTGCAGGCGATTGCCAATGAGGAAGTGGCCGCGGCTAACGCTTCACGCAAGAACATCCCCAAGCCGTTCGAGCCGAACGTGCTTATTCCCATGACACTGGTGCCAGGCGATACCACGCGTTGATACTGTGCGTCTTCATGCGTGTGCCCGGTGTGGATCGCATCGATTTCAGCGGCGTCCACAACCGGCGAACGCCCGTCGATAGTCGTGCTCATCATCCGACTTGTGCACATGTGTCCGATTCTGCCGAATCGGACGTCTGAGTTCCGAAAAAAGTGTTCTGTGTGTCCGATTCCGGAGAATCGGTCATGTGTGATGTGAATTGGGATGTTTGGATGTCCGTTTCTGCAGAATCATCTTTGCTCTGTACTCGTTGATTCGCAAATACGGCGCATGGCTCGTCATACCGGCCATGCTCGGCGGCGCGGCCTTCCTGGCGGACTCGGTGCTGACGCCGGCCGTGTCGATCTCGTCCGCCGTCGAAGGCCTGAAGACGCTGCCGGCGTTGGAGCATCTGTTCACCGAGAACAAGGATCTGACGATGATGATCACCGCGGTGATCATCATGATCCTGTTCGCCGTGCAGTCGCGCGGCACCGAATCGATCGGCAAGGTCTTCGGCTCGGTGGTGATGGTCTGGTTCGCGTTCCTGGCGATCGTCGGCGTGGTAGCCATCGGCAACGACTGGTCCGTGCTCGCCGCACTCAACCCGTACTACGGCATCAAGTTCCTGTTCAGTCCGAATAACGCCACCGGTCTGGCGCTGATGGGCACCGTGTTCCTTTCGACCACCGGCGCCGAGGCGCTGTACTCGGATATGGGCCACGTGGGCCGCGGCAACATCTACTTCACCTGGCCGTTCATCAAGGTGGCGCTGGTGCTCAACTACTTCGGCCAGGGCGCGTGGATGCTGCGCAACCAGAACAACCCCGAACTGGCCGACGCCGAGGGGATCAACCCGTTCTTCCAGATGATGGATCCGAACGTGCGCTATGTGGCCGTCGTGCTGTCGGTCACCGCCGGCATCATCGCCTCCCAGGCACTGATTACGGGCGCGTTCACCATGGTCTCCGAGGCCACCGGCCTCAACTGGATGCCGCATCTGCAGGTCCGTTACCCTGCCCGTACCCGCGGCCAGCTGTACATTCCGGTCGTCAACGTGGTGCTGTGCGTGGCCACGCTGGCCGTGCTGCTGCTGTTCCGCGATTCGGAACATATCTCGGCGGCCTACGGCTTGGCACTGACCATCACGATGATCACCACCACGATCCTGCTGGGCATCTACCTGTGGCACCGCAGCAACAAGTTCGGCGCCGTTGTGTTCACCATCGTGTTCCTGGCGATCCAGGTCCTGTTCTTCGCCGCCTCGATGGCCAAGTTCCTGCACGGCGGCTGGTTCACGCTGCTGCTCACGCTGGCGATCCTCATGATCATGTACACGTGGAACGAGGGCACCAAGCTGGAGCGCTCGCAGCGTCGGCACATGATGCCGAAGGACTTCCTCCCCGCGCTGGACAAGCTGCACGGCGATAGCCGCATCCACCGGTTCGCGGACAACATCGTCTACCTGACCAGCGATCCGGACCTGAAGCGTCTCGATACGGACATCTTCTTCTCGATCTTCGCCGACCACCCCAAGCGCGCCCGCGCATGGTGGGCGGTGGCCGTCGAGACCACCGACGAGCCGTTCACCCGTGAGTATTCGGTCGAGAGCTTCGGTACCGACTACCTGTTCCGTGTGCGCATCCGCCTCGGCTTCAAGGTCTCGCAGTCCATCCCGGCCTACCTGCATCAGATCATGCACGATCTGGAGAAGACCGGCGAGCTGCCGAACCAGCAGTCGATCTACCCGAAGCTTGACGCCGATCCCGGCATCGGCACCATCCGCTACGTGGTGATCCACAAGGCGCTGATGCCCGAGTCGAAGGTCTCCGGCCGTGGCGCCCTCTCGCTGCAGATCAAGTACGCGATCCGCCGCGTGGCCGGTTCCCCGGTCAAGTGGTTCGGCCTGGCGCCGTACAACCCGCTGGTCGAGGTGCAGCCGCTGTTCGTGTCCACGCGCCGACCGCCGCGCCTGACCCGCGTGGCCAGCCAGGCGCCCAAGCGCGAGGGCTGAGCCGGCAGGCCGAACAGCCGGTGCGAGCCGGGTGGCCTAATGGCATGTCAGGGGGCCGCGAACCGTCATCGTACGGTTCGCGGCCTTTGCATATGCGAATGATGCAGAGTGGGCGGTACTGCTTGTGAATGTAGCGGGTGGACGGGTGACGTGGTTGATGCCTTTTGCCGTATGTTCACGGTGGCTATGCGTCGGATGGGACTGTAATTCGACTTCTTGGGATCTTTTTTGCTGCAGTGGTGCGCCAAAAGGTCTCAGCCGTCTCTGCGCCACGCCTTCCGGCAGTCAGTACAAGGTTGTACTACACTGGTGGCTGTCACACGGATGTCCCCGGTCGCCCGCGCCTCCGCGGTACATCGTTGTATGGATACGTGTCACGTATGCAGAGTGCATGCAGATATGTAGAAAGGAATCCCATGCCCCAGCAGGACCATCTGACCGCACGTCTCGTCGTCGATGACGATTTTGAGGTCGCTCCGGTCAACAATCGTCTGTTCGGTTCGTTCGTCGAGCACCTTGGCCGTTGCGTGTACACCGGCATCTACGAGCCCGACCACCCGACCGCCGACGAGCACGGCTTCCGCAAGGACGTCATCGACCTGGTCAAGGAACTCGGCGCCACCACCATCCGCTACCCGGGCGGCAACTTCGTGTCCGGCTACCGCTGGGAGGACGGCATCGGCCCCAAGCAGGAACGTCCCCGTCGACTCGATCTGGCCTGGCATTCCACCGAAACCAACGAATTCGGCCTGCACGAGATGGCCGAATGGCTTGAGGCCACCGGCGGCAACGAGCTGATGGAGGCCGTCAACCTGGGCACGCGCGGCCTGCAGGAGGCCCTGGACCTGCTGGAGTACGCGAACGTGCCCGGCGGCACCGAGCTGTCGGAACGTCGCCGCGCCAACGGCGCCGACAAGCCGTTCGATATCCGCATGTGGTGCCTGGGCAACGAGATGGACGGCCCGTGGCAGCTCGGCCACAAGTCCGCCGAGGACTACGGCATGCTCGCCGCCTCCGTGGCCGCCGGCATGCGCCAGATCGATCCGGACGTGGAACTGGTGGTGTGCGGCTCCTCCGCCCATGGCATGCCGACCTTCGGCAAGTGGGAGCAGACCGTTCTTGAGAAGACCTACGAGAACGTGAACTTCGTCTCCTGCCACGCCTACTACCAGCCGTTCTTCAAGGAGGACGGCACGCGCGACATGGCCAGCTTCCTGGCCTCCGGCGTGGATATGGACGGCTTCATCAAGGACGTGGCCGCCACCATCGACGCCACCAAGGCCCATCTGAAGAGCGCGCACGACGTGTACATCTCGTTCGATGAATGGAATGTCTGGTACCAGGGTGAGGAACCGAGCAAGACCCCCGAGGGCATCGGCAACTGGCCGGTGGCCCCGCGTCTGCTGGAGGACATCTACACCGCCGCCGACGCCGTGGTGTTCGGCGATCTGATGATCACGCTGCTCAAGAACGCCGACCGCGTGCGCGCCGCCAGCCTGGCGCAGCTGGTCAATGTCATCGCCCCGATCATGACGGAGCCGGGCGGCCCGGCCTGGCGCCAGACCACGTTCCACCCGTTCTCCGTGACCGCGCGCCTGGCCAAGGGCGGCACCGTGCTGGAGCCGAAGCTGTCCGCCGGCACCGTGGATACGCCGCGCTATGGCGAGGTCGACGGCGTGAACGCCGTGGCCGTGCGCTGCGCCGACGGCTCGCTCGCCGTGTTTGCGGTGAACCGTTCGCTCGAGGCGACCGCCGAGTTCGAGATCAGGCTGCAGGACGGCGCGCAGCCGGCATCCGTCGAGGCGCAGACGCTGCACGACGACGATCTGTTCGCCGCGAATACGCTCTACGACCAGAACCGTGTGACCCCGCACGCCAACGGGTCGGCCATGTACGATGCCGAGTCCGGCGTGGTCCGCGTCTCCCTGCCGCCGGTGAGTTGGACCGCCCTGCACATCAAGTGACGCGATGGGCCGCGCGGTCCGTTCCGGAGAAGGACGGATCGCACGGCCCTTGCTTCCCGGGCCGGGCGGAAGGGACCGGACCGGCCGGGGAAAACGCGTTATGCTGGAATCAGACGGGCGTTCCGCCTGAACCGTGCGGAACATGCCCGATGGTGCGACGAGAGGGGTGCTGTGGCGAAACGGGTGACCATCACCGACGTGGCGCGCGAGACGGGCGTCTCCATCAAAACGGTGTCGAATGTGCTGAACAACACCGGCAGTATGCGCCCGGAGACGCGCCAGCGTGTCCAGGATGCCATCGAACGCCTCGGATACCGCGTTAACGTGTCCGCCCGCGCCATGAAAACCGGCGGCACGAAGCTCATCGGACTGGCCATCACCGATTTCTGCCAGCCGTTCATGCCCTATCTCGCCGACAGCATCGTGGCGGCGGCACGTTCCCGCGGGTACGCGGTGATCACCGATACCTACAACAGCGCCGGCGGCTTGGCGCAGGCGATCCCGGAGACGAAGAAGCTGGCCGCGGACGGCTGGATTTTCTTCATGGGCTCGCCGATCACGGATCGCACGATACTGCACCAGCCGTATCCGTTGGTGATTGTGGGCGATTACGATACGCAGGGACTGGCCGATTGGGTCACGATGCCGAACGTGGAGGCCGTACGCACCGCGGTGGGGGCGCTGCTGGATTCGGGATGCCGTAGGATCGCGTTGATCGGCGGCACCGCGGAGAACGCATGCCCGGATGCCGACCGCGAGTCGCGGCCCGAAACCACCAGCACGATGCGTACCCGCGGCTATGTGTTGGCCCATGAGGAGCGTGGCCTGCAGGTCGATTGGCGGCTGGTCCGTAACGCGGATTGGGTGCAGTCCGGCGGCCGCGATGCGGTGGCGGGGCTGTTGGACGATCCGGATGCGCCGCGTCCGGATGCGGTCATGTGCCTGAACGACGCGCTCGCCATCGGGGTGATTCATGAGCTGCAGCGGCGCGGCGTGCGCGTGCCGCAGGATATGCAGGTCATTGGGTTCGACAACGTGCCGGATGCCGAGTACTGCATGCCCGGATTGACGACGATCGACCCGCATGTGGATGATTACGCGCGACATGCCGTGGATATGCTGATCGCGCGCATCGAGGGGTCGGCGGATCCGTTCCGCACGTATGTGACCTCCTACGATCTGGTGCGTCGTGCCTCGACGTGTTGACGGCCCGGCGTTCGCCTGGACATGGGTCTGTGACGGGCTGCTGTCGCCTCTCCCGTGGCGTATTCCGGGAGAGGCGACATGCGGGCTAGGATCGGAGCAGCACCTCCGTCAGCGCTTGACGGACGGCGCTCGGCATATGCGAATCGGAGCAATCTTCCATGTCCGGCCCGCTGACGTGCTCGAGTGAATCCATCGTGGCCAATGCGTCGATGCCGTTCTCCGCTATGGCGGCATAAGCCTGTTCCTTGGTCAGATATCGCATTTCGGCATGCCGAAGGATGTCGAAGACGTCTTCCATGCGGGGATCGGGGGCCATCGTCGTGTCGCCGATGGTGACACGTATCTCGCTGCGGGTGGATACGTCGGCGACCGTTACCTGCAATGTGAGGGTTTCGGCATCATACCGGCGATCCGAATCGACGGATGCGCCGTCGGCCTGTACGGATATGTCGCTGTCGGTAATGCCTCGGAACAGGAAATCCCATGTTCTCCGGGCCGGCAGAGCGTGAACGTCTCCCTGGGCTGGCGATACCGTGAGTGCGGATGTGGCGCCGTCCTTGCGCCATCGATAGGTGATCGCGGTGGTCGCCGGGGTGATCTGCCGAGAGTAATGTCCCGAATCCTCCATCAGCGTGAAGTCGCCGTCCGCTCCGGGGAAGACGATGATCTCCAGATGCTGCGGGTTGTCGACGGAGTTGATGGAATCCCCCTCGGACAGGGGCTGCATCGGCACGATGCCGCCGGCCTTCGCGAACACGGGAATTCCGTCGAGCGGACGCCAGACGGTCATGCGCCGTCCGTTGGGCGAAGACGCGCTATACCGGCGCCCGGTGAAGAAGTCGAACCAGTCGCCCTGCGGCAGCCATACGTCGGCCTTGCCCCGTCGGGAGGATTTATCCATCGGTTCCGTGATGGGCGCGGCCAGCAGTTCGGTGCCGAACATGTATTCGTTGGGAACGTGGTATGCGGCGTCGATGTCGGGCGATCCCCAATACATGGGCTCCACCAGGGGAAGGCCTGTCCGGGATGCGCGCCAGTTCATGGTGTGGAGGTACGGAATCATGCGATGGCGCAGGCGGAGCGCATCGTCCATGATCGCACGGAGGGGGTGCGGATGTTTTTTTGGACGGTCAGGCGGCCAGTCCAAGACTTCTGCGGTATTGCACGGGGCTCATCCAGTCCAGTGACTTCTTGATCCTGGTTTCATTGTAGTGGGTCAGGTAGGCGGCCAGGCGTTCGCGGAACTCCTCGTAGCCCACGCCCCTCCAGTCCCGCCCGTAGAATAACTCGTTCTTGAGCCTGCCGAAGAACCCCTCGGCGGCCGCGTTGTCCGGGCTGCATCCCTTGGCGCTCATCGACCGGATCAGCCCGTGCTCCTCGCAGATGCGGATCCATTCGTCCCACCGGTAGTGGCAGCCGCGGTCGGAATTAAACCGATGTCGGTTTAATTCCGATTAAGCCGGTTTTGTTGTTAAGCCGGGGAACGGTTCGGGG
>ERZ791623.1318-NODE-1318-length-10433-cov-4.168626_pt1 | contig 10433 bp, 9 predicted proteins | sample MGYA00510268_ERZ791623 | MGnify/ENA primary metagenome ERZ791623 (study PRJEB30046, sample SAMN00715216) | human gut metagenome | study: EMG produced TPA metagenomics assembly of the A metagenome-wide association study of gut microbiota in type 2...
GGTGGGGGCCTGCACGGTCATGGGGTCGCCGCCGTTCATAGCGGTGTTGATGATGGCGTCAATGTGGCTGACCATTGCCTCGCACTCGGCCTTGGCGGCGTTGTAGCGGACCATGCCCTCGCTGGCCATGATCTGGCTGTACAGGTCGTTGACGCGCTGGTTCAGCTCGGCCACGCGGGCGGCATCGGTCTCGGCCTTGGCACTCTCATTGTTCAGGTCGAGGCGGGCGAGGTTGAACTCACCGATCATGTTCTGCAGCTCCTCGTCCATGTCGTTCTCACGGCGGGCAGCGTCCAGCTCCAGGTAGCGGGGGTCAGTCTGCAGGGCAGCGGCGGCTTTCTTGAAAAGATCAATGCAATCCATTGTAAAATTCTCCTTATAAATATAAATATAATGTATAGGTTTATTCAGCAAGCTCGCCCACCAGCAGTGCGGCGCGCGAGCCGGTGATGTGGACGTCGGCCCACTGGCCGATAAGACTTTCAGGAGCCTTGAACTCCACGACCAGATTGTTGTCGAGGCGTCCGTTGACGGTGCCCTCATTGCGGCCAGCAGCCTCAACCAGCACGCGGACGGTCCGGCCTGCCATGGCGGCGGTGGCGGCAAAGGCGAACTCCTCCTGCGTTTTCAGCAGGCGGTCCATGCGTGCGGCCTTTTCAGCGTGGGTCGTTGGGTCGGGCAGCTTGGCCGCCGGGGTGCCGGCGCGCTTGGAATAGATGAAGGTGAACAGCTGCATATAGCCCACCTTGCGCACCAGTTCCAGCGTTTTTACAAAGTCCTCCTCGGTCTCGCCGGGGAAGCCCACGATGATATCGCTGGAGAAGGTGATGCCGGGCACCTTTTTGCGGGCGTACTCGATCAGCTCCATGTACTGCCCGATGGTGTAATGGCGGTTCATCCTTTTCAGCAGCTCATCCGAGCCGCACTGCACCGGCAAGTGCAGGTGCTTGCACAGGTGGGGCTGGGCCGCAATGGTATCGATCAGCTTGTGGCTGGCATCCTTCGGGTGGCTGGTCATAAAGCGGATCTGGTAATCTCCGGGCACAGCGCAGAGCAGATTGAGCAGATCCGCAAAGTCCACCTGTTCTTCCAGGCCCTTTCCGTAGCTGTTCACGTTCTGGCCCAGCAGCGTGATCTCCTTGTATCCGGCTTCCACCAGCCCCCGGAACTCCGCCAGGATATCGCCGGGCTTGCGGCTCTTCTCACGGCCCCGCACATAGGGTACGATGCAGTAGGTGCAGAAATTGTCGCAGCCGTACATGATGGGCAGCCAGGCGCGGAACTCACTCTCGCGCCGGATGGGGATGTTCTCCACGATGACCGGGCGCTGGGCAGGCTCCATCAGCACACGCTTATGCTTCTGCAGCTTCTGGGCAATGAGCTGGGGCAGCGTATCGATGCCATCCACACCAAAGACCAGATCGACATAGGGATAGCTCTTGCGCAGCTTTTCCACCACATGTTTCTGGTTGGCCATGCAGCCGCACAGGCCGATCATCAGGCCGCGCTTTTTCTCCTTCAGGCCCTTCAGCGCACCCACATTGCCGAACACGCGCTGCTCGGCGTGCTCTCGCACAGCGCAGGTGTTGAAGAGGATGAGGTCTGCATCCTCAGGCTTATCGCACAGGCCGTAGCCGATATCCACCAGCACGCCCTTGATGCGCTCGCCATCGTTGACGTTCTGCTGACAGCCATAGCTGTGTACAAAGGCCAGCGGCGGGGTGTCGTAAGCCGCACGCACCAGCTCCGCAGCCGTCTCGTTGTGTTCAAAGTTAATGTATTCCAATAAAAACCATCCTTATTTTTTAAAAGCTCTTTTTAGTATACCCTCTTTCTGCCATAAGGGCAAGTGGGAAACCGCAAATTTCAGAATCCTTCGGGGCAATTCAGCCTTCTGCCTGCTTTTTGGCGCATGCTTCACACAGGCCGAACAGCACTACAGCGCAGTCCTGCACCACAACATCCTTCTGGCGGCGCACCAGCCTCATCACCTGTTTCTCGTCCACATCGGCATCCACTACGCCACCGCAGGCTGTACAGTAGAGGTGGCTGTGCCAGCACAGGGTGTGGTCAAAACGATCCGCCCTGCCCGGGATGGACACCCGGCGCACCATGCCTGCCTCCACCAGACTGTTCAGGTTGCGGTAAACGGTGCCCAGGCTCAGGCCCGGGCACTCCGGGGCCGCCTTATCAAAGATTTCTTCGGCGGTGGGGTGGTCACAAAGCTGCTCTACGGTGTGCAGCACCAGCTCCCGCTGTTTGGAATAACGCATCTTCCTCTCTCCTTCTCTTCCCTTTATACGTTCTCTTCGCCCTTGATCCGCGCCCAATATGCGCGGGAGGCCTGCTCGTTCTTGTTTTCCCCAAAGGTGTAGTATTTTGTATTCTTGAGCACATCCGGCAGATACTGCTGCTCGACCCAGTGGTTGGGGTAATCGTGGGCGTACTTGTAATTCTGGCCTTTTACCAGCGCGTCCTCCCCGTCATAGTGCTTGTTCTGCAGCTGGCGGGGAATGGGCCCGGTGCGTCCTGCCTGCACATCCGCAATGGCGGCGTTGATGGCATTGTGGGCGCTGTTGGATTTGGGGCTGGTCGCCACCAGCACAACTGCATCCGCCAGGGCCAGCCGCGCTTCGGGCAGGCCCACCGCGTTGGCGATATCCACCGCCGCCTTTACGATGGGGATGATCTGCGGGTAGGCAAGGCCCACATCCTCGCAGGCACACACCATGAGCCGACGGCAGGCCGAGGGCAGATCTCCGGCTTCCAGCAGCCGGGCCAGATAGTGGAGCGCTGCATCCGGGTCGGAGCCGCGCATGGATTTCTGGTAAGCCGACACGATATCATAGTGGTCATCGCCGTCCCGGTCGTACCGCATGGCAGTGCGGCGGGTGACCTGCTGGATCATGTCCAGCGTGATGTGCTTCCCCTCCGGTTCGGGAGCCGCCGCCGTCACTGCAAAATCAAGGCAACCCAGTGCCTTGCGCAGATCGCCGCCCGCGCTCTCGGCAAGATAGGCACAGGCATCGTCCTCCATCCGGATGGGCGTACCATCGCTCTCTGAAAGTTTTTTCAGGGCGTTCCGCAACCCCTGCTCCACATCTGCAGCCGTCAGCGATTTGAACTCAAACACAGTGCAGCGGGAAAGCAGTGCATTATAGATGTAAAAATAGGGGTTCTCGGTAGTGGAGGCGATCAGGGTCACCGTGCCGTCCTCAATGCACTCCAGCAGGCTTTGCTGCTGTTTCTTGTTCAGATACTGGATCTCATCGAGGTACAGCAGGATCCCCCCTGCCCCGGCCAGTGTGCCGATATCCTTGAGCACTGCCTTGATATCCCCCGTGCCGCAGGAGGTGCCGTTGAGCTTGTGCAGCGTCATGCCGCTGTTCTCGGCAATGATGCGGGCTACGGTGGTCTTGCCTGTGCCGGATGGGCCGTAAAAGATCATATTGGGGATACGCCCGCTCTCGATGGTGCGGCGGAACACCCGCCCCGGGGCCAGCAGATGCTGCTGGCCGCAGACTTCGGCCAGCGTTTTGGGGCGCATACGCTGCGCCAGCGGTTCATTCATCGGGCGTTCCCTCCTGTACTGCCCTGCTGTTCTGCATGGGCCTTATATAGAAATAGTATACCTCATTTTTACACGAACAGCAAGAGCAATAATGAAAATCATTCTCAGATGGATGCTGCAAATCCCATTTACAAAAAGGTCGAAACATGCTATTATCATAGTACATTTACGAGAAACGAGGGGTACAGATGAAGAAAGTCGCTGCGGCAGAAGATCTCTCTGCCAAAAAGAAGCTGGCGCTCCAGGTCATCGACCGGCTGAAAACAGAATATCCGGATGCAGCCTGCACGCTGGATTACGACCACGCCTGGCAGCTGCTGGTCAGCGTCCGGCTGGCGGCCCAGTGCACCGATGCCCGGGTGAACATTGTGGTACAGGACTTGTTTGCAAAATACCCCAGTGTAGCAGCGTTGGCTGCGGCAGAGCCCGAGGAAATTGAAGCCATCGTCAAGCCCTGTGGGCTGGGCCGCAGCAAGGCTCGGGATATCTCGGCCTGTATGCGAGTGCTGCGGGATAAATACAACTGCAAAGTGCCCACCACCTTTGAAGAGCTGCTGGCACTGCCCGGCGTGGGCCGCAAGAGCGCCAACCTGATCATGGGTGATGTGTTCTGCAAGCCCGCCATCGTCACAGATACCCACTGCATCCGGCTGTGCAATAAAATCGGGCTGGTGGATGGCATCAAGGAACCGCAGAAGGTGGAGATGGCCCTGTGGAAGATCATCCCGCCGGAGGAAGGCAGTGACCTGTGCCACCGCTTTGTGATGCACGGCCGGGCTGTCTGCAATGCCCGCAAACCCGAATGTGAAAAGTGCTGTCTGAACGACATCTGCCGGTACGCGGCAGAAAACGCCGTTCTTACAAAAGAAACCAAGGAGGCTTCCGTATGATTACATTGTCTATCCTGATCGTCCTTGCCCTGATCTGCGCTCTGGTGGGCGTGCTGATGGGCCTGTTCTCTCTGATCGGCCTGCTGGCTTCCCTGCTCGTGGGCGTGCTGGTAGGCGCTCTGGCCGGTCACATCGCCAACCGCTTTATGGGCACCCAGACTTCCACCGGCCGCAACATTGTGCTGGGCATTCTGGGCAGCTTTGTGGGCGAATTTCTGTTCGGTCTCATCGGCATCCATGCCACCGGCAGCATCAGCTCCTTTGTTATCTCGGTGCTGGGTGCCTGCGTCTGCATCTGGGTGGATAACCGACTGTTCCACGATCGTTGACCGGTTTTCTCTGGTTGTTTGTCTTTGCTCTCCCCTCCGGGAGAGCTTTTTTATTTTCAGCCCCTTGACAGTTATATCGAGAAACGATATAATGCATCCATGATATATCGCATAGCGATACAAAGCGAGGTGATATAATGGAAAATCCGGCACTGACGGAAACCACCTACTACATCCTGCTTTCCCTCTATCATCCGCGGCATGGCTACGGCATCATGCAGGAGACCCAGCAGCTCTCCGGCGGAAGGGTACGGCTGGCTGCCGGAACCCTGTACGGTGCCCTGAATGCCCTGTGCGAAAAGGGGTGGATCGTTCCCCTGCCCATGGAAAGCGGGAGCCGCAAAAAAGAATACCAATTGACCTCCGCCGGGCTGAAGGTGCTCAAACAGGAGCTGGTCCGGCTGGAGGAGCTTGCTGCCAATGGCCGCGCCATTTTACAGGAGGAACAGGTATGAGTGAAACAAAAACGCTGCATCGAAATTTCTGGGTCTGGGAATTTGAAAAAGAAGAACGCTGGCTCAACGAAATGGCGCAGGAGGGCTGGGCCCTGCAGAATGCCGGGTTCTGCACCTACACCTTTGAAAAGACGGAACCCGGCCAGTACATCATCCGGCTTGCCATGCTGGACAGTTCCCCGGATTTTGAAAGTTTCATGGAAGAGTTGGAAGCACAGAGCGTTGGGCATTGCTTCAGTTGGGGATATTTCCGCCGCAGCGCCCAGCTAGGTCCCTTTGATATGTTTTCGGATGTGGATTCCCGTATCTCCCACCTGAACAAAATTGGACAGATGGTGAGGCTGCTCTGTCTGGCAAACCTTCTCATAGGCGTTACCAACACCTTCAGCGGTGCATCGCTGGCATGGCTGAACCTGCTTTGCGCCACGTTTTTGGCCTACGGGCTGGGGCGCATCCGCGGCAAGCAGGACACCTTGGAAGAAGAGCGCGCACTTCACGAGTGACTATTTTACCTTTGGAACGTCGTTTTTTCAGAGTTTTCAAAAAGTTCATGTTTACCCGCTTGCATTCCGATGCAGGCGGGTATATTATTGTCATCAGCAAATAGTTATCATGTGTTAAGTATTTGCATCTGTCAAGCGATAAGGAGGATTCGTATGCCGCAGAAGAGTGCGCCGGAACTGTTCGCCGCGATCCATTATCTGCATCGGCTGAGCACGGAAGGCAAACGCGGTGCCAAAATGGCACTGGAAAGCTGCCCCAAGTGTCATTTCATCATGCTGGAAGGCGTGCTGATGACCATTGAAGAGCATGGCCAGAACGGCTCTATCTATGTTTCCGATCTGGCCGCCGCTGTCAAACAGCCCCTGCCCGCTGTTTCCCGCGCACTGCGCCAGCTGGAGCAGGATGGACTCATTGAGCGGATCACAGACCCCAATGACCGCCGCAAAACGCTGGTGTGCCCCACGGAAAAGGGGCTGGATGCCAGCCGCCAGGTCGAAACTGCCATCAGCCGTTACTTTGAGCGGGTCATCTGCCGCATCCCGGAAGAGCAGCGGGAGCAGCTGTTCTCCCTGACCGGTGTACTGCTGGAAGCTGTGGAAGCGGAAAATGCGGAGCAACAAGCAAAATTGAAGGGAGAAAACGAAAATGGGTAAAATTTTCAAGCAGCTAGCCCGCCACTGGGCCGCCTGCCTTGCCGTGGTGGCTCTGCTGTTCGTGCAGGCCTACTGCGACCTTTCCCTGCCGGATTACACGAGCAAGATCGTGGACACCGGCATCCAGCAGGGCGGCATTGAAAGCCCCCTGCCGGAGACTGTGCGCCAAAGCACACTGGATGCCCTCTCGCTTTTGATGGGCGAAGAGGATGCGGATGCACTGCAGAATGCCTACGGATATTATCTTCAGGACAACGGTGTTCTGAAGCTCCGCAGTGACCTGACCGATGCCGAGCGCACCGCTCTGGAGGAGGCCGTTACCACACCGGATATCGTGCTGTATATGGCGGCGGCACAGAACGCCAACGCCACTGCCGGGGATGAAGCAGAAGCCATGACCGCTGCTCCTGCGGCAGAAGATCTGGATGCCGTCTGTGCCAAGTTCGCAGCCATGGCCCAGATGCCCGGCTTTTCCCGGGAAATGATCCAGCAGCAGCTGGCCAGCGCCATGGAACAGGTGGACGAGACGACCCTTTCCAGCATGGCAAGTCAGGCTACTCTGCTGGTCAGCCTGGAATATGAGGCACAGGGCGTTTCCCATGATGTACAGATGGTCTACCTCTTCCGTGTGGGCGGCCAGATGCTGGCCCTGACCCTGCTGATGGTGGTCGTTGCCATTCTGGTGGGCCTGATCGCCTCCCGCGTTTCGGCTTCCATCGGCCGGGAGCTGCGCAGAGAGACCTTCTCCTCGGTCATCCACTTTTCCAACGCGGAGATCGAGAATTTCTCCACCGCTTCCCTGATCACCCGCACCACCAACGATATCCAGCAGGTGCAGTTTACCTGTGTCATCCTGCTGCGCATGGTGGCCTACGCCCCCATTCTGGGCATCGGCGGCGTAATGCACGTCACCCAGGGCAATACCGGCCTTGCCTGGATCATTGTGCTGGATGTAGCCGCTCTGCTTCTGCTCATCACGGTTCTGATGAGCATCGCCATGCCCAAGTTCAAAATCATGCAGACCCTGGTGGACAAGCTGAACCTCGTCAGCCGCGAGATCCTGACCGGCGTGATGCCGGTGCGTGCATTCAGCCGCGAATCCTTTGAGGAAAAGCGCTTTGATGCTGCCAGCCGGGAGCTGATGGGAACCCAGCTGTTCACCAACCGCGCCATGGTGGCCATGATGCCCTTTATGACCCTGATCATGAACGGCACCAGCCTGCTCATCGTCTGGTTCGGCGGCAAGGCCATGGATGCCGGAAATATGCAGGTGGGCGAGATGATCGCATTCATCACCTACACCATGCAGATCGTCATGTCTTTCCTGATGCTGGCCATGGTGGCCGTGATGCTTCCCCGTGCCGGTGTGGCTGCTGACCGTATCGACGAGGTCTGCCGCACCAAGGCTTCCATCCATGATCCCGACGCTGCCACCGCAAAGCCCGCCCTTGAAAAGAAGGACTGGGATGGCGTGGTCCGGTTCGAGGATGTCAGCTTCCGCTTCCCCGGTGCCGACAGCGACGCGCTGGAGCACATCAGCTTTACCGCAAATCCCGGCGAGACCACAGCCATCATCGGCTCCACCGGCTGCGGCAAATCCAGCCTGCTCAACCTCATCCCCCGCTTTTATGATGTCACCGGCGGCCGCGTGACCATCGACGGCATTGATGTGCGGGAGATGCCGCAGGAGCAGCTCCACAGCCTTTTGGGCTATGTGCCCCAGAAGGGCGTTCTGTTCAGCGGCACCATCGAGAGCAACCTGAAATTCGGCGGTGCGCAGATCACCGATGCGGGCATGAAGAAGGCGGCTTCCATCGCACAGGCCACCGAGTTCATCGACGCAAAGCCTGAGGGCTATGCAAGCCCCATTGCACAGGGCGGCTCCAATGTATCCGGCGGCCAGAAGCAGCGGCTCTCCATCGCTCGTGCCATTGCCAAGGAGCCGAAGATCTATCTGTTCGACGACAGCTTCTCTGCCCTTGACTACAAGACGGATGTCACCCTGCGCCGTGCGCTGAAGGAAGAAACTGACAATGCCACTGTGATCATCGTGGCACAGCGCATTTCCACCGTCCTCCACGCCAATCAGATCCTGGTGCTGGATGACGGCAGGCTGGTGGGCAAGGGCACTCATGCTCAGCTCATGGCCACCTGCCCTGAATATCAGGAGATCGCCAGGAGCCAGCTGAGCCAGAAAGAGCTCAACCTGCAAGACCTGAACACCGGAAAGGAGGATGAGTGATATGCCGAGACCCGGAAAACAGACCACCGAGCGCGCCAAGGATTTCAAGGGCACTCTGCGGCAGCTCCTCAGCGCATTGAGCCAGTATAAGCTCTCCCTCATCGTTGTGATGGTCTTTGCCATCCTTTCCACCATCTTCAATATCGCAGGCCCCAAAATTCTGGCCAAGGCCACCACGGCCCTTGCCACCGGCTGGATCGCCAAGCTGCGGGGGATCGGCAGCATCGACTTTGCCTACATCGGCAAGATCCTGCTCATCCTGCTGGCCATGTACCTCTGCTCCGCGGCATTCAGCTTTATCCAGGGCTGGCTGATGACCGGCCTTTCCCAGAAGGTCTGCTATGATTTCCGCCGCCAGATCAGCGAGAAGATCAATCGCCTGCCGCTGGCCTACTTTGAAAAGCGGACGGTCGGCGAGGTGCTCTCCCGCATCACCAACGATGTGGACACCCTGGGCCAGAGCCTGAACCAGAGCGTGACCCAGCTCATCACCAGCATTACCACCATGATCGGCGTGCTGATCATGATGTTGTCCATCAGCCCCAAAATGACCCTGATCGCACTGCTCATCCTGCCTGTTTCTCTGGTACTGGTGATGCTGGTGGCCAGGTTCAGCCAGAAATACTTCAAGGCCCAGCAGGCCACCCTGGGTGTTGTGAACGGTCAGGTGGAGGAGGTCTACTCCGGCCACAATGTCATCAAGGCCTTCAACCGGGAGGCTGCCGTGCTGGAGGACTTCAACGCCGCCAACGACAAGCTGTTTGAATCTGCCTGGAAGAGCCAGTTCCTCTCCGGCCTGATGCAGCCCATCATGAACTTTGTGGGCAACCTGGGCTATGTGGCTGTTGCCATCGTCGGCAGCATCTTTGCCGCCAACGGCATCATCACCATCGGCGATATCCAGGCTTTTATCCAGTATGTCCGCAATTTCACCCAGCCCATCCAGCAGCTGGCACAGGTATCCAACATGCTGCAGAGCATGGCCGCCGCTGCCGAGCGCGTGTTCGAGTTCCTGAACGAGCCCGAAGAGGATCAGCTGGCCGACCCTGCCCGCCGGGCAGACCCTGCCTGCATCGATGGTCAGGTCACCTTTGACCACGTCCGGTTCGGTTATGTGCCCGAAAAGACCATCATCCACAATTTCAGCTGTAAGGTGCAGCCCGGCCAGAAGGTCGCCATCGTTGGCCCCACCGGTGCCGGCAAGACCACCATGGTCAAGCTGCTCATGCGCTTCTATGATGTCAATAAAGGCGAGATTCTTCTCGACGGGCACGACATACGCTCGATACCGCGCGAAAATCTGCGCAGTGTATTCGGTATGGTGCTCCAGGACACATGGCTGTTCGAGGGCACGATAATGGAGAACATAGCCTACGGCCGAAAGGGCTGCTCACGCGAAGAGGTCATTGACGCGGCAAAGGCGGCAAGGGTTCACCACTTCATCAGCACTCTGCCCGACGGCTACGAGACGATGCTCGAAGAGAACGGCGAGAACATCTCGCAGGGTCAGCGTCAGCTTCTGACGATAGCCCGCGCCATCCTCGCGAACCCGTCGGTGCTTATCCTCGACGAGGCGACAAGCTCCGTCGACACGCGCACAGAAGTGCATATACAAAAGGCGATGAACACGCTGATGAACGGCAGAACGAGCTTCGTTATTGCGCACAGGCTCTCGACCATCCGCGACGCCGATGTTATCTTGGTTATGAACAACGGCACGATAGTCGAGCGGGGCACACACGGACAGCTGCTCGCACAGAACGGCTTCTACAGAGAACTCTACGCCAGC
>ERZ791623.1319-NODE-1319-length-10430-cov-8.179663_pt1 | contig 10430 bp, 13 predicted proteins | sample MGYA00510268_ERZ791623 | MGnify/ENA primary metagenome ERZ791623 (study PRJEB30046, sample SAMN00715216) | human gut metagenome | study: EMG produced TPA metagenomics assembly of the A metagenome-wide association study of gut microbiota in type 2...
TTGGCATAGTGCAGCGGCATGTGCGGACGGCAGGAAAGGATGTCCCATGTCGGGATGCCCGTCCTTCGGGAAATCTCGTTGGCGAGCGTCTTTGTATAAACAGCCCTGCCACGATGGTTCGGGATGGGTACCAGCACGCAGTTGCGTCCTGCCGCCATCTCCCTTATCCCGTCTGCCATCATCTCCGCAGCCTTGCAGATACTCGCATAGTCACCATCCTTGAGCCCGTGTGCCAGCTGACGCACTTTCGGGTATGGGGCTACGGAGGTGAACGTACATTCTTGTTTGTTTGACATGGTGGATGAAGTCTCATTGGTTTGTAGTTGAATAGAACTAAGGAATAAGAATAAGAATTAGAGCGAAAGACCTCTCTTCTTATCCTCTTTCTTGTCAGTCTTTTCCCTCTCAGTCAGCCGTACGTTCTCCTCGTGGCGCAGCCTGTCAACCACTTGCTTGTACTCCCACCGGTTCTCGTCGGTCTGCACATAGCCCATGTAGCCTTCGTGCGCGTCGTCATAGCGGATGGCTTGCTGTCGCTTCCATTCCTCCATGTCTCCTTGCATCACCTTGAAGCCTACCGGCTCACGGAGGTCAACACCTACGGTCACTTTCTGGTCACCGACTTCAAGTTCAACCGGTTTGCCCGAAACGAGAGCCTCCTTTTGGCCAATTCCGAGTCCGATGTCCTTGATTTTGTCAACTTCCTGAAGTTTTTCCTCAAAATTAACAGTTGCCACATCACGGTACATCAGAGCATTGGTCTCCTTGTCGAGCTGCACATACCGCATCTTGCGCTTGCCGTCCTCCTGAAACTCCTTCTGGATGACATCACCCTTGCGCACGCGCTCCAGTTCGGTGTCGTTCAGCTTCAAGTTGTTGTCAAGCTCACGATGTATCTGATACGTAAGCAGTTGCAGACGGCGATCCTTGTCATGGACGAGCTGGATTTTCATTGGAATGGACACCGCAGAGTTGTCTCCCACAGGCACGTTGACACGCATCAGCGGCGAGAGCTCACCGCTCAGGATAACGTTGCGCAAGTCCTTGGGCATGCGCATGAGATCCTTGGGATAGATGCCGATTTTAGCAAATTTGTCGAATGGTACTGGTTCTGTTTTCATAGTTGATGGTTTGGTTATTCTACTTGTTTATACTAACTTTGTGGTGAAAATCCATGTCAAACTAAACATACTACTACCATGAAACACACATTGACGTGCGTTGTGGTCCTGATGCTATCGATGAATGTATTGGAATCACCGGCACAGTTTTACACTGCTGAGAAAGTCGGTCCGGCTGCCGACACGTTATCCATTTCCACGGACCCTTATGTCCGTGACGTACTCCACGAAACAAACCCAAAGTCCAAGGCTGAGACTGAGACCAAGAAAAAGTCCGTCTTCGGTCTGCCTTTGCCTTCGTTTCTGAGCGCAAAGTTAGGAAACAAACCGCCAACTTCCAACAATGCCCAAGGAAAAGTGCAAGAAAAAGGCGAGAAAAGTTCTCTAAAATCATCGAAGAAAGTTGTAAAACAGCCCGTTTTACCCTTTCTCAGTACGTCCGACAGCCTACTTTTGACTGTCCTTGAAAAGCGGCTAACAATCTGTATGCCACTTGATTACTTAAACGTAACCTCGCCTTATGGCTACCGCCAAGACCCCTTTACCAAGTGCCGCACATTCCATGACGGCATAGACCTCCGATTCGGAAACGGTGTGGTCTATAGCATGCTCCCGGGTAAAGTTGCTGCCGTGCACCATGGCAACACCGGTTACGGCAACTATGTTATCCTCGACCATGGCACGATGCGCTGCCTCTATGGTCACCTCTGTGAGATCTACGCCAAGGAGGGGACAATGGTACAGGCAGGCGCGGTTGTTGGGGTCGTGGGCTCCAGCGGCCGCTCTACCGGTCCGCACCTTCACATTCAGCTTCAACGCCTGACAGCAAATAACAGTTGGACGAGTGTTGATCCCATGCCGTTCATCGAGCAGCTCAACAGACAAGTACAGGACTTCAACAAAAGACTGGCAGAAATCAGCAGCAAGGACATATCTATATATAATAATGTGGAGGCAGCAACACAAGAGCTCAACATAGAGAACCTCTATGCCTCCTTAAAGAGACACGGTATCAAATATCCGAAGATTGTCCTTGCTCAGGCTATATTAGAAACCGGCGCCTTCCGTTCCCGTGTCTGCCGAGAGAACAACAACCTCTTCGGTCTCAGACACTCAAAGGGCTACTACGCCTTCGAGCATTGGGAGGAATCTGTCATCGCCTACCGTGACAAAGTACAGTACAAGCACCGTGACAATGAAAACTACTATTCGTTCCTAAGACGAATCGGCTACTCGACATCGAAGGACTATGTCAGAAGAGTCCGTGACATTGTCAACCAACTGTAATGATTTGTCAAAGATGGGAGAAGTTTTGCTTTCTTCCCTTTAGAGTTCTTCTACTGGCAATACTTTTTGAACAGAGTATACTGATAGCCATTGGAATGGAACTTCTAGTACTTCTCCTACTCAGAATAGACGATCTTGTGGAGGCTGTGGCTACTCATGACGTACTCTTGGCTTTTTCGGGAACTACATTGCGCTCATCAGGCTTTGAAACGGCGAGAATAGGCTCGTAGAGTTAACTCGCCCATCTTGTTCGGCGGTAATGATATCGCCTTAAGATAGACCTTGTAACGGCTAGTATCCCGCATACTTATCTTACATGACTTTACGACATCGTTCAAGGAACAATCTTCGCTCAGTATTTATTAGCTTCTTTGGCTTTGAGATTAATATTTCTCTGTTGACCTTAATAGAAATTCAGGTCCATAACTATAACGGTCAGGTTTATTATTCAATTGCCAAAGTTTGTACAAACTGTTTTAGTGCTCATTTAGGGTATCTATACCAGGTATTATATTGAATGTTACAGCCGTTACTATATTGAACGCTATAAATAATATCGTGTTATTTAGCGCTAAAAGCGACTTCATTTGGGCTCTTTCCTCATTTGAATTTGAATTTTCTTCCAGAAACAAAATATTATGGCTTTGACACCAAAATAATAAGTGATTTTTTGCTAACTTTGCAACATGAACTAAGTAGTATATCAAAATTGCTGGATCTCTTATGGCATCAATGATTACCGCGAGTGATTTAGTACAATTATAATTTAAAAATATATTCATGGAGAAAACTATCAAAACGATTGGCTATGTTTCTAGTGCTGATCCGTTTCATGATCGAAGAGCTTGGAGTGGCACTATTTACAAACTTCGAGAAGCAATCGAGAATGCTGGTTACAAAGTTATATGGGTACCATTTCGTAAAGATACTTTCAGTCAAAAGGTACTAGCCATACTTTTTAAAGTATTGAATAAAGTATCAAGCAAGAAATGGCTTGGTGGTATGCAATTTATTCCTATGGTTAAGCTTGCGGGTAGAACTATTGATAAGAGTAAAATAGACGAATGTGATATTCTCTTTTTTCCTGAGGATGGGCAGATTATTCTTTGGACTGGAATCCGGAAACCTTATATTTACCATAGTGATGCTACAGCTCATCTTATGGTAGGTTATTATTGGCATGATATTAATCCGAAATCAGTACGTCAAGCAGAGTTACTCGAAGAAGGTGCATCTCAACATGCGAAGATAAATCTTCGTTCTTCAAAATGGGCAATTGATAGTGTCGTTAAAGACTGTCATGTCGATCAAGACGAATGTTATGTTTTAGAGTTTGGTCCTAATTTAGATAAAAATGACGTAATTCCATGTGATCCATATTCTGTAGGACAGCTGCGGATCCTTTTTTCGGGTGTCGATTGGAAACGTAAGGGGGGGGCAATTGCTGTCGAAACAGTCAAAGAACTGCGTAAACGCGGTATAGATGCTCATCTTACAATTGCCGGTATAAGAAAGGATAAACTTCCTTCAGATGTAGCTAATCTTGATTATGTATCATGTGTAGGTTTTCTTAATAAGAATAAGCCAGAAGAGTACCGTAAATATGTGGAACTCTTCCATAATTCGCATATATTAATTCTTCCTACTCAGGCAGAATGTTCTGCAATCGTTTATAGTGAGGCAGCAAATTTCGGTGTACCATGCTATACTCACCTTACTGGAGGTACGACAAACTACGTAATTGATGGATTCAATGGACGAACTCTTTCACTTGGAGTGACAGGAAAAGATTTTGCAAATAGTATTGAGCAAGATCTTCGTGATGGTTTACTTCCTAAAATGCATGATAACGCACTCCGATTAGCAAAGGAAAAATTATCATGGGATGCATGGAGTAAGCATTTTCATGAAATAGTAGAGAAAAATACAAAAAGATTGATAGATATAGAATAGGCTGTTATGGCTTAAGACTATGTTAACTCGTGGTGTTAATTGTATTTCTCGGAGTCCTATTAACATCATGAGTTTTTATATATTCCACATGTAGCTATTTTCTTTTTGTGGCTAAAACGCTATCCGAGACGTTGTTATAGGTAACACCGTGTCCGTAAGTCTGGCCATTTTTGGGAAAAATCGACTTTTTTCATCAAATTCAGAGATAAATCAGCACTTTATATATAGCTACTGTTGCGGTTATGCGGAATAGTTCCTATCTTTGCAACAGAAAATCATACCGCAAGCATCTGACAGCTTGCAGGGCCAAGCTCCCTTGGAATACAGGCCTACCAAAAAGGAGTGCGTCTTATACCGTCACACAGAACTATCTTATGCCGCCACGAGGCGGACATAACAGAGGTGACCAGAACTCCATGACACGAGTTACCAACAACCAACCTTATGAACATACCATTCTTTAACATCGGGAAGACCCCCGAGAAGAAACGCAACAAGATTATTGTGTTTGCTAACCAGAAAGGCGGCTGCGGCAAAACCGGCTCAGTAGGAAAAAGGTGGGGATTAGGCATACAGTTTAGTGAGTCTAAAAAGAAAGAAACTTTTATCTGCGACTCCTCTAAGATTAGCCCTGAAGAGTTTAATCTTAGCATTAAAAGACTCTGCCGCAGCATTGGATGACCTGTTGTTATAGAAGTTCAATATGTCATCATAGTGTTCATAGAAAGTGGCTGCTATGACGTTAAAGGAGTGAAATCCGGCTTCCTCCACCTTGTTGTACCACCGTGCCATACTCAGCCTCGCGGCATCCTTGACCGTGTTCCTGGCAAAGATCATTCTCAGCGAATGGCATAGGCCGTAAGCCGCTTTGAGTTTGGGATATAGTTCAAACAGGATGCCGGCCCTTCGTTTTTGAGAGTCCGTCCATTTTTCCGGAGATTTGAACAGCAGGTATCTGCTTCTGGCCAACAGTTCTTTCCTCGTATCTCCATTCTCAAAGGTATAAGGCCGGTATTTCTGTCCTGTAAGTTTTGCCTCCTCCATTTCATCGTTTGCCTCTTGTATGGCATCCCAGCGGTATTTGACTCTCATTTCCTGTACGGCCTCACAGGCGAGCTTCTGGATATGAAACCTGTCAATGACACGCTTGGCGTTGGGAAAGCAGTGGCGCACGGTCTTGCGCATGCTGTCGGACAAATCCAGGGTCACCTCTTCAACCTTTTCGCGTTCCCGTTCCTCTATCCTGTCAAGCACTGCCCATGCGTCCTCTGCCTTCGTGCCGGCAATGACTGCCACAAGGCAGCCTTTCCTGCCGTGGCTGTCCCTGTTGGTGACAATGGTGTAAAGTTCCCCGTTGGAGAGGGCCGTCTCGTCTATGGCCAAATGCGGGCCAATATTCTTAGGGAACAGAAGCCAGTCCTGGGCATGGTCCAGTTGATCCCATTCCCTGTATCCGCTGAGAATTTCCTTGTATTGCTTCTCGAACTGATGTCCGTCGATGTAATAGAAATCCTCAAGTGTACGGCAGGTCACTGGGGATGTCTCCATACGCGTCTTTTAAAAAAGCTCCGAACTCTTTGCTATAACGAGTACCGGAGGCTGTGATGTCAATGTCTAGGGGAAGAGAGAAACTCTTGCCCGTGCGCCTGTCCAGCCAGCGACGCCTGCGAAGGACCAGAATGACCTTGTGGTCACGGATGGGGAAATCCGTTACTTCTACAGCATCCATAAATCCCTTGGACTCAAAATGAGCGTCTTCGCACAATGTCTTCACAGGCTTCTCATCCAAATGGAAACGGAACAGCGTGGGACTTGTCTCTATCCTAACGATAGAGAAATAGCATAACACTTCACGGGGGAGGACTAACTCGGCCAGTTCATACAGATATTTTTCTTCCATGATGCAAAGGAAAGAAAAATAAATGAACTAACAAATTATCCCCCACCTTTTTCCTACTGAGCCGCAAAACCACCAACTGTGTGCTCAGCGCCGGTCAGTTTGTACTCAAACACCATTGCCGTCTCGTCGTGCTTGACGGCGACCCTCAGCGCAGCATTGTCAAAAAACACGAGCAGGACCGTGAGCGATGGCCACAGCTCCCGCCTCTGTATCAGGTCGTACCATGTACCCAGCTCAGCAGCGAGAAAGAAACACTCAATCTTATAAGAGCCATGCGCAACGAGGACTTTGACTTCATCATCGACACCCCGGGAAGCCTTACCCAACAGGGCCTGCTTCCACTGATCTTCGAAGCCGACGCAATCGTCACCCCCTTCCAAATGGAGAAGACCAGCGTCAACGGCACCACCGCCTTCATGGACATGGGTATCATAGTCGCCAAGGAAAACGGCCTTGACAGGCTTCCGCCATTCTACTTTTTGCCGAATCAGTTTAACAAGAACTGGGGCCGCAAGAACGAACTCACCGAGCAGCAGGAGTTCCTCGACTACTTTGCCAAGCTGGGCACCGTCCTGCCGAAAATGCCCAACAGCGCCGAGATCCAGCGCTACAGCCCGCTCTTCCTCACCGACAAGCAGCATGAGATAATAGACAAGCCTTTCGATATGCTCTATGAGTCCGTCTATAACGAAAAATCTAAATCCGCATGACTGACGGCACATCTCAACCAATGTTTTTCGGGGATATTCACGAGCTTCTCCGGAAAGTCAACGGTGAGAGCGAGCCAGCCTACATGTGGCAGAGCGACAAGCCCAAGGAAGAGGTGAAACCGGAGGAACCATCCCCAGCCTCAGAGCAGCAAGGCCAGAAAAATGATAAGGAAAAGCCCCCCTCTAAAGAGAACTTGGAAACTGACAAGGAACAAATACCAGTTGCCGAGCCAGGTCAGAAGGAGAAGCCCCGAAAGAGCAGGGTAAAACCACCTTCCCCCAAGACCGAAAGAGAGGAAGAAAGGAAAGCAGCTGAAAATGTCAAAGAGATACCGAAAGCAAAAATATCCGCCTTGCCCTCCCAAAAAGACATTCAGTCGCAGATAGAATCCTTCTCCTATGCCATGGAAAAAGGCCACCGCCACTGGGTCTTCCTTCCCGATGAAGTCTGTGTCACACTGGAGATAGTCTATGGACGCAACCGCCTTTCGGCCATCTTCACAGCCTTGGCAAAAGCCTTCATCGATGCCAACAAGGATGAGTTGCGTCGGCTCATTACTCACCGGACCAACCTCTTGCAGTAAGATAACAGATAAAACAACACCGACCAACAACACGAACACTATGAATACAACCTTACAGCCAAATACAAAAAGAACCGTCTGGACACCTGACCACGATGAAATACTCAAGGTGCGCTTCCATACGGACTATCTTCATGAGATAGCCTCGCATATCGGCTGCACGCGCAGCACTGTTAGCAGCCATGCACGCCGTCTCGGACTTAAAAAACTTGACCCCTCCGGGCGCAACCGCGACGCACGCTCCTTTGTCCTGATGGAATACCCCAACCTCAGCTATCAGGAGATGGCAGAGCGCACCGGCATGCACAAGGAATCTATACGTATGATTGCCCGTGAGCTCGGACTGGAGCGCACACCGGAGCAGTACCATACCATCCGAAGCCGCAGGCGCAAGGAACTCGTCCAGAAGGAGCGCCGCCGCATCATCTTCGGGCTGGACCAGAAAACGAACATAAAGGTGGTTAGCAACCTGAGGAAGATCCGCCTTCGCGGCTCCCTCAAGCGTCTCGGCTACATCATAGGAGCCGACGGCCACACCTTCTACTATGATTCCACCCTTCGCCGTCACCCCGTCCGCGAGGAACACGGCAAGGCGTTCGGATTCACTTTCCTGCCATTGCCGACAACGTGCGCGGAGGAAACGGAGAAATATTCAGCATCTCCGGCCGTGTCGGCCAATGAGCAGACTTTCAACTAAACCAATCAGATAACCAGTAATCAGACTACCGACTATGAAAACAACAGGAACGATCACGAAAGTCCTGCCCGTAAGGACAGGCACGTCAAAGAAGGGCAGCACATGGGCAGCCCAGCAGTATGTACTCAAGACCGACGGTGACGGCGAGCTGCTCTTGGAAGTCTTCGGACAGAAAGAGATAGACGAGTACGCCATCACCGAGGGCGAGAAACTGACGGTGACCTATGTCCCCAAAGTCCACGAGGCAGGCGACAAGGTGTTCGGCAAGAACAGCGTAAGCGGCATTGAGCGCGAGGAGTCCCAACCTTTTGCAGAGTAGCTTATGGCTTTCACCAGTATAGTAATAGTTATTGTTTTTGTTTATGTCTTTGGCTATGCGGGCATGATCATCTTCGACCTCTTCTTCAAGAAGGATCCAGTGGAGTTCATGCCCAAGCCCAAGGACGTAGATATCGACATCTCCGACGAGGCCGGGCAGTTCAAGCCCATAGCAGTGGGGAATACAGAGCCCCAAAAGCATGTCGCAACTCAGAGCTCCGCCACCGATAAATCGGATGATGAGGTAGTCACAGCACACATCATCCCAGATGATGAGTCGGAAGAAGTAAGTGAGGAAGAGAAGACCGCGATAGCATCCGCTAAGCAGTCAGCAGCACAAACATCTCCTCCACCTCCACTCTCAGCTACATCATTCGAGGTGGATAGTGATAAGCCCAAAGAAAAGCCATCTGACGACATAGGTCCAAGGCCAACCGACGAGGAAACACAGAAACGCATTAATGAGCTTGTCAAGCTCAGGCGTGGTGAAATACTGTCCGAGGAGATGTCTGCCTTGTCAAAGGAGAGGGAAAATATGAAATCAAATGAAGAGGACGCAGAGAAGTCTAATTCAAAAGAGGACAATACAAACACTTCAACAGACAAAACAGCAGAGGTGAAAGATGCCCATACAGAGAACGTAGAGCCAACCGACCCGGAAGTCCACATCGTTGGTTTTGAGCATACTGTTTCCCCTAAGTTGTCAGATACCGCAGGCGATGAAGCCTTCAAGGAAAGAACTCCGTCAGAGTCAAATTCCGAAGAACGACCATCCATAAGACCTGCTCATGCAAAAAAGTCCAGACCTCCAAAGCCCCCAAAGCAACCGGAGTTCCATAGCGATGCCTACTTCGACATCTTGAAAGTTCAGATAGACGACTCCAAGCAGCCCACGAAGCTGCAGGGAGCCCAGACAGCCGAGCAAGTCAGCAAGGAGGCTAAGCAAGTTTCTCTCGACGAAGCTCAGATGACACTCAGACAAATCAACAATTTATGGGAAAAGAAAGAATCAGAGCGCGTTCTCGATGAGGACGAGCTCCAAGCAATAAAGAAATCAGAAGAATCGAGCCGTGAGGCTCCGCCAGAATTCAATATTTAGGGTTAGTTTCTCAAAAGAAAAATAGGTTTTAAAATGTTATTAAGAGTGTTACTTTTCATTTAGTAAAGATTGATTGATAAGACAGCTTCGGGAAGAGGGCTGCGCCGTGAGGCAAGGGGATCAGACGGCCACGTGAGTGGCACTCACCCATCTTCCACTTTTCATGTGGTCTTTAAATTGTAACGTAATGAAATATCTTAACCAACTTATGTTACAAACCATTTCAACCAAAACCATCATGAACTCCTGCATGAGCGCATGCAAGAGAATCCCCGTGAAGCGTGTAGCCGCCTTCCTCGGAATGTTCCTTTTCTGTGCCGTCATGACCTTCGCCCAGAGCAAGGGAGCCGGCGGATTCCAGAAAGCCATCACCGAGGTGTCGAGCTACCAGACCCCCGTCAGTAACTTAATGAAGGCCATCGCTGCAGTCATCGCACTCGTCGGCGCATTCAGTATTTATTTCAAAATGCAGAATGGTGACCAGGACGTGAAGAAGGCTATCATGTTGACTATTGGCGGTTGTGTGGCTTTCCTTGCAATGAGCGAGGCTTTGCCTTTGTTCTTCAAGTAGTTATAAGCTACGATTAAACAAGGAGTCCGACTTTCCGAATCATCGGAGTCGGACACCTTTTAACTCTGAATACTCTATCAAATACAACATATAATATAAAATAATATCGCATTAAACTACGAGATAATGGACATCAATTTCAACGGCATCCCGGTCTTCAAGGGACTCCAAAAGCCACTGGAGTTCATGG
>ERZ791623.1331-NODE-1331-length-10368-cov-4.200718_pt1 | contig 10368 bp, 6 predicted proteins | sample MGYA00510268_ERZ791623 | MGnify/ENA primary metagenome ERZ791623 (study PRJEB30046, sample SAMN00715216) | human gut metagenome | study: EMG produced TPA metagenomics assembly of the A metagenome-wide association study of gut microbiota in type 2...
TTTGTCGAGTGTGGCGGTAAGTTTGTCGGTCATGGTGTGGCCGTCAGCCGGATATTCGTCAGCCGGGGCGACGGAAACGGTGGTTGGGATCGTCATCGAACCTCTCTTTTCGTTCGGGATCGCTATGGGGGCTGTGTCGCGGAAAGCAGGACGCCGTCATGCGAACCGTATATGTATCGTTACACATACTAGCGCAAATCCAATCATCCGCAATGGAGGCAATATATCGGTGAGTCTTTGTATTTGCAACGATTTTACAGAATCAAGAGAATATAATATCGTTACATATCAATCATAAGTTTTCAAGGAGCGGCATATGACCAGCAGCACACCGACGCTACGCGACGTGGCCGCGGAAGCGGGCGTCTCCCCCATGACCGCGTCGAACGCGCTGCGCGGCAAGCCAGGCGTCAAGGAATCGACCCGCGCCAAAGTGATCGCCGCAGCGAAGAAACTCAATTACCGCATCAATCTGACGGCCAGCATGCTCAAATCGGGCCGCAGCAGCATCATCCACGTCATCGTCAACGAATTCGATTCGCCGTTCTATTCAAAGCTCACGCAGGCGTTGAGCAACGAAATCGTGTCCCGCGGACTTATTCCATTCATCGAGCAGACGCAGTATTCGCCGGACGCTGCCGAGCACGCGCTGAGCAGCAATCCGTTCTCCGGGCAGCTGTTCGATGGCGAGATCCTGCACGCCACAGGCTTGGGCACAAATGTGCCGCTGTCCAAACTCAATGGCGGCAGACCATTCGTGCTGCTGGACGCCTGCGAGGAGACGCCGACCGTCGATGCCGTGAACTTCCCCAACGAGGAGGCCGAACGCGCGGCGATGCAGCATCTCATCGACCGCGGATGCCGCAATATCGCGATCGTCGGCCACCGGTTCACCCCCCGCGCCGATCTGGCGCATGTCCAGAACGCGTTCGCTCTGCGATTGCGCGGCGCATGCGGAGCGCTGTCCGACGCCGGACTGCCCTATGACGAGTCGATGGTGTTCGAAGCCGGGGATGTGGCCAATGGCATCATCGCCGGGCATGCGATTGCGGAACGTATTCTCGCCGCACGGAGCGGACATGGTGGCACCGAGTTCGACGGCGCGTGCTGCGCCAACGATTTCGCGGCGTTCGGCGTGATACGCGGGCTCGCGGACCGCGGACTGCGCGTGCCGCAGGACGTGAAGGTGATCGGTTTCGACGGCGTGACCTCCGGCTCGTACACGACGCCGGCGTTGAGCACCATCCAGGTCGATTTCATGCAGCTTGCGAAATTCTCAGTCGACATGCTGTCCGAACGTATCGATCATGGAACAGACGAGGCGTTGCCGCCAAGACGGGCCATCATCGGCTACCAGCTGGTGGACCGGGAATCGACCGCGGTCTGAGGATGACGCCCCGATGGCAGGCAATCCGCCATAGGCAGCAGCTTTCGCGGCCAATCCCACTCAATCGGAATCACTCAATCGGAATCAATCGCCATCATTCATCAAGGAATCTCTAGGAGCATCATGAGCATCGACACCCAGGCCTATCTGTTCGTGCATTTCATCGGCGAGGAACGCAATCCCACCGACGAACAGCTGTACTTCGCGCTGAGCCGCGACGGCGTGCATTGGAGGGATCTGCGCCCGGCCGGCAGTCCGGCGTTGACGTGGCTAGGCGGCGAGAAGGGCGTGCGCGACCCGCATATCGTGCGCGACCCACGTGGTGGATTCCACATTGTGGCCACCGATTTGAGCATCTATTACCGTGGCGGCTGGGGGCCGAACGATGGCGCCACCACGAATGGATCGACCGGCCTGGTGATCTGGGACTCCCCTGACCTGGTCCATTGGAACGAGCCGCGCCTGGTGGACGTGGCCTCGAAGATTCCGGACGCTGGCATGGCTTGGGCTCCGGAGGCGAATTGGGATCCGAATCGCGGGCAGTGGATCGTGTTCTGGTCCACGAAGAGCAACGCCGAAAGCTCCGCGGATCCATTGGCCAACGAGCTCGGCGATCCGACGAATGTGTATTATGCGACGACCGTTGATTTCAGGGTGTTCTCCGATCCGGTCAAGTGGATCGATCGTAAGAATGTGATCATCGATTCGACCATGCTGCGCGACGATGACGGCTGGTGGTACCGCGCGTCCAAGGACTCGGAAATCACCATCGAACGCACCCGTAACCCGTATGCGACGACCTACGAGGTGCTGCGCACCGACGACCCGAATGAGTGGTCGTATGTGGGCACGCTCACCGACATCTTCGGCAATGGCCGGTATTCCATGCACTACTTGGAAGGGCCGGAACTGTTCCGTTACAACGACGAAGACGTGAAGGTGGTCAACGGCAGGACCATGCCATTCGGCCTGATGTGCGACCAGTACGCGGAGTCCAAGGGCTACCTGTCGTTCCGCGCCGCCTCGCTCGCCTCGCATGATCCGGCCGATTGGCAGCGCGCAGACGATATCGATTTCGGCGCGCTGAAGAAGCGTCACGGCGCGATTCTGCCGATCACGGCCGCCGAATACGACGCCATCGAAACCGCCTTCGCCCTGTAGGCGGCGCGATTGCCCATCCGTCGCAACCGCTCAGGCGCGGCGGATGGCGAAGATGCGGGCGGACGGCTGCTTGGAGGTGGCCGCGTTGAGCCGGACCGTCTCGGGGTCCATGCGCTCGACGGTCCACGGCTTGGCGTCGGGCGCATGCTCGGGAACGGCCGGATTCGGGAAGATCTGCTCGATATGGCAGTCCTCGGACAGCGGCACGTTCACGGAAGGCGTGCCGCCACGTCGCCAGACGATGATGTAATCGCACGGATCGTCGTCCTCCGACGGGAGGAATGACGGATGGCGCAGACCGACGACGAGCCAATCGCCATCGAAATCAGGCAGACGGGCCGGCCAGAACGGCACCAATTCCTGCTGCTCGGTCAGCACACGGCGGTGCAAGGCCACCGCATCCCGCACCAAGGCAAGCCGATGCTCGTCCATGCGGTCAATGAATCCGGACAGGTACAGCCTGCCGAGTATGCCCGTGGCCAGCGTGAAGACGGCGGTCTCATCGTCCATCTCCTGCTGGGCGTAACCCCAGTTGCCTTGCTGTTCCGGCAGGATCGTCAGTCCGGCGCCGGCGGCGATCGCGGCGTAAATCAGCGGATCACACTGGTCGGAGGTGGATTGCAGGTCCAATCGTTGCAACTGCGCGTAATCGGCGCGCATCGCACCGGAACCGCAGTTTTCGATCATAACGTCCGGATGGCGGCGGCGCAGGTCGTCCAGCCAATCCAAATAGGCACGGCAGTGGCCGAGCAGGCCAGCGCCGGCGGATTCGGCGTCGAGATCAGTGCCGACGCCGGGGACGGTGTTGTAGTCGAATTTGAAGAAGACCGCGCCGAAATCGTCAATCAGCCGGTCGACGGTGCGAGTGACGTGCTCGCGTGCGGCGGGCGAGCGGAAGTCAAGCAGGTACCGGCCCGAATCGCAGACGCGCACACCGTGGCGCTGGAAGAACGCGTCATCGGGCAGACTTTGGGCGAGCGGCGATTTCACACCGATCACCTCAGGCTCGAGCCACAATCCCAAGCCCATGCCATGCGCGCGGATGGTGTCGGCCAAACCCTTGAGTCCAGCTTCGCCGAAACGGTTCGTGGAGGCATGCCATTCTCCGACCATGTCCCACCAACCGCCGTCCGTGCTGTCGTACCAGCCGGCGTCGATGCAGAAGATGTCCGCGCCGACGCGTGCCGCGCCCTCGACGAGCGGCAGCTCCTTCTCCAAGCGCGGGTCGCCGAACAGGGTGTTCATGTAATCGTTGTAGATGACGAGTCCCTGCGTGCGTTCGAACTGCTCGGAACGACCCAATTCGCGAGCCTTGGCGGCACGCAACGCACGGCGCTGCAATGTCATTTCGGCGACGGACTGCTGCCAATCGCCGGCCGAGATCGCGAAGGAGACCGGCACCGATTCGAAATCGTGGCCTTCACCCAGCTCCGTATACCAATGGTGGTCCTGATATTCCGGTCCGAACGCGCTGATGTGCAAACCGGGATCATCCTCGCCGATCTCCCACTCCCACGGGCCGTTGTGCTCGATCTGCCACATCACGGAGAAGTCGCGCGATTGGCGGCGCGAGCCCTCGACCTGTACGATGCCGGCCGGCTCATGCACGCCGGTGCTCCATGTGGAGGCGGAGCTCATGGCGAATCGCGAGCTGGACTGGCCGGGATTGATGACTTGATTGCGATTGCGCACCGACACGTCGCGCAGCGGACGGCTGCGCCAATCGTTTTCCACCGCCCACGCGGAATCACCCCAGAATACGCGGGAATGGTCGATTTTGCCGCAGTTGACGCGCATCGGCACCGTCAGATTCAACGACGACACCGCCTCGATGGGCAGCGGGTGCGCGGAGCTCAACCGCGTGTAAGTGCGCACTGCGGACAGACCCGGGAACGCTTCGAATACGGAAGTGACTACCAGTCCAGCTGTGGCGTCGGCATGGCGGACGGTTTCCGGCGAGGGCTGCGCGGCGGCTTCGGCCCGTTCGGCGGCGGTCGGTTCGAACGCGCGCCCGTGCGGCTCCAGTTCCGCATACGAAGCGAATTGGACGATCTCCAAACGATATGGTTCGGCGGACCCTTCCTCCGGCTCGGAGGCGGCGGCCGAGACGAATCGCAATACGCTGCCCGCCACCGTGGCGATCAAGGTGAGGCGATTGTCCTGCGATCCGGTGTTGGCGGCACGCACTTCGACGATCGGACGCGGATCACGTTCCAGCACGGTTCTTCCATCGTCGGCAACACGGCCGCCGATGGGCCCCATGCCGCGGCCTGCAACGTTGCACAATCGGACGGGGGAATCGCCTGCCGTGTCGAACAGCATGGAAACCACGCCATTGCCCCATTCGAGACGCCCGTCCTCACGGGGACATACGGGGTTCATTGCACCGGCACCGCTTATCATCTTCGACTCCTCAACCGTGTTCAGATACCGCCTGATCATTGACGTGCATCGATTGACGTACCTGGTACTAGCTTAAGCGGTAAATGGGGCAAATCGCACGTGCGTGTCTACTCGAAGCGAAGATATGCGAGGAACTTGACTGGCGCATCCTTGTTCTTGGTGGTGTTGCCGAAACCAAGGACAGCCCCTTTGTCGGGCAGTCCCTTCGTCACTCGTCATGCTCACCCGCGTAGGAACACCGTCATCTCGTTCTCGCCACGGTTGGCCCATGCGAAGTATGGAATCAGCGTGGCCGTCGTCGTCTTGCGTTCGGCGGGACGCCAATCATGGTACAACGCGGAGGTTTGCGCGGCGTCTTCCACTTCACGCCAAGCGGGAATCGTCAGCGTGGTCATCGGCATATCGACGGCGTCCACCTCGCCGAGCCCCTGCTCGTCCTGTGCGGCGGCGCCGGCATGGAAGACGATGCTATCAACAGACACGCAGGATGGATCGGATGCGATGCGCGCGGTATCGGCGTGCAGCAGATGCAGGTTCGCGCCATTATCGACACCTTCCGCGCAGTAGGCCAGCGGTCCGCGCACGAACGCCACCTTTCCGGCGTCCTCGCGCACGAGCGGATTCGCGGCGACCATGTGGACCGGCATCGGGAAATCGAAATCGACGACGTCGCCGTCATGCCATGCGCCGGTCAGATACAGGTATCCGTCTCTGATGACGCGGGAGATGTCGTCGCGGCCGCGCACGGTGACCACATCGGAAGCGGTTTCGCCACCGGCCCAAGCGGGCAGACGGAGGGCGATCGTGAAAACCGCGTCCTTGGATGCATCGGAAGCAGAATCGCCTGCATCAAAGCCCACCGCGACGGATCCCTTGCCGGACCAGGGCATATCGGACATGACGTCAAGGCGCACATCGGTGCCGGAAAGCCTGGCATGGACGCCGCCGCCCATATACAGATGCACATACAGGGTGGACGAGTCGTCTCCGATCGTGTAGGCGTACTGCTGCACGTCCTCCACGATGCGTGCGATGTTCGGCGGGCAGCAGGCGCATCCGAACCACTTCTGGCGCACCGGCTTGACGTGCGCCTTGCGTTCATCGCGATGGCATGCCTCGGGCACCACTTCGAGCGGGTTCACGTAGAAGAAGCTTTTGCCATCGAGTGCCATGCCGGCGAGCGTGGTGTTGTACAGCGCCGATTCCATGACGTCCGCATATTCGGATTTCGGCTGGATTTCCAGCATGCGGCGGGCGAAGAACGCGAGCGCGATGGCGGCGCAGCTTTCCGAATAGGCGGTGTCGTTCGGCAGATCATAGTCGAAGGAGAAGGCCTCCCCCATGTGTGTGGCGCCGATACCGCCGGTGATGTAGATCTTCCGGTCGACGATGTTGCGCCATAGTCGTTCGCAGGATGCCAGCAGGTCGGAGTCGCCGGTCAGGCGTGCCACGTCGGCGGCTCCGGCGTAGAAGTAGGCGGCGCGGACGGCGTGTCCGAGGGCCTCCGTCTGTTCCGTGATCGGCTTGTCGGCCTGGTAGTAGGCGTAGTTCTGCTCGCGCGGCGCGTAGTTGCGGCCGTCCTCCCGGGCGCGGCGGCGATCTTCGAGCTCGAAATAGAGCGGCTGCCGGCCGCGTTGGCGCACGAAGTATTCGGCGAGGTCGGCATAGCGCTGTTCGCCGGTGGTCTCGGCGAGTTTGACGAGTGCCATTTCGGCGATTTCGTGCCCGGGATAGCCGTGCAGCTTGCCGTCGGCGGTGCCGAATCGGGAATCGATGTAATCAGCGAAACGGCAGGCCGCGTCAAGCAGCTTGCGTTTGCCGGTGGCTTGATAGTAGGCGATAGCGCCTTCGGTCAGGTGGCCGAAGCAGTACAGCTCATGGTGGTCCTTCAGGTTGGTGAAGTGCCGGTCCATGCCGTTGAGGATGTAGTAGGTGTCCAGGTAGCCGTTGTCGAGCTGCGCCGCGCAGACGATATCGATGGCGGTGTCGGCGGTCGCTTCAAGGTCAGCGTCCGGGTGGTGGGTCAGCGAGTAGCCGACCGCTTCGATCCATTTGGAGAAATCAGTGTCTTGGAACACGAAGCCGTAGAACTTGTCGGGATCGGGGTGCGCCGGGTCGTCCGGCAGGGCTTCGAAGCCGCGGAACGTGTATTTCGGCGGCACGAAGGCCTTGCCTTCCTTGTGGTGTTCTGCGTTCTGCGCGGCGGCGGCCTTGAAGTTGTGCATGCAGTAGCTGGGTGCGGCGCCGGGAACGTTGTCGTTCAGCGCGTTCCACTGGTAGGGAATCACCTGGGTGCGCACGAGTTCCTGCCGCGATGCCCAGAACGGGTCGGTGACGGTGGCGTCGCGCAATGCGATTGGATGGCTGGTGCGATTGGTGGTAGTCATGAGTGCAAGCGCTCCTTAGTGCATCGTTGTCTTGTTAACGCTCACAATCCATTATTCCACGGGTTGCTCCAAAGTACATTCCGCATGGCGGCATGTCCGACGGGAATCCCACCGCAGCAGCCAGCCCAAGATGGCCGCGCATTGGCTGCGCGACCGTTGGGCAGGCATTTCGGATTGCGGATATACGGGCTAAGGGGCAGAGCAGCTAGCCGCCGGGGCTGGCGGCCGGCTGCTCAGACCTTGATCATGGCGTACTGCGATTCGTAGAGCCGGTAGTAGGCGCCATGGCGGGCGAGCAGCTCGGCATGGTTGCCCTGCTCCACGATCTGCCCGTGGTCGATGTAGCAGATCTCATCCGCATTCTCGATCGTGGACAGGCGGTGCGCGATGATGAAGCTCGTGCGTCCCTTGAGCAGATGGTTCAGACCGGCCTGCAGCGCCTCCTCGGTACGCGTGTCGATATTCGACGTGGCCTCGTCGAGAATCAGGATGCGCGGGTCGGCAAGCAGCACGCGTGCGAACGCTATCAGCTGGCGTTGGCCGGCGGAAAGCGTGGAACCACGCTCCTCCACCACCGTGTCGTAACCGTCGGGCAAGTCCATGATGAAATCGTGCGCATGCACTGCTTTGGCCGCGGCCACGATTTCCTCGTCGGTGGCGTCCAGCTTGCCGTAACGAATGTTCTCACGCACGTTGCCGGAGAAAATGAACGTGTCCTGCAACATGACGCCCATCTGCCGGCGCAGGCTTTCCAACGTCACGGAACGCACGTCGTGGCCGTCGATCGTCACCGAGCCTTCGGCGACGTCGTAGAAACGCGACAGCAGGTTGATGATCGTGGTTTTGCCGGCACCCGTAGGACCGACCAGCGCGATCGTCTTGCCTGGCTCGACGTGCAGGTCGACCAGGTTCAGGATGTTGCGGCCGTCCGGCTCGTAGCGGAAGACGACGTCGTTGAAGTCGACGCGGCCCTCGATCTGCGGCAGATCGACGGCGTCCGGCGCGTTACGGATCTCCGGCTGCACGTCCAGCGTTTCGAAGATGCGCTCGAGATACGCCGAGCAGGTGATGAGCTGGTTGTAGAAGTTGCCGATGCTGATTACCGGGTTCCAGAAGTTGTTCGCATAGCCGACGAACGCGATGAGCACGCCCGTGGTCACGTCCACACCGCCGAAACCGGTGACGCCCACATAATAGATGAACGCGATCGTCATGACGGAAATGGTCTGGATGCCCGGCCACATAAGCGTCTGGATATGCACCGTACGCATCCACGCGGAACGCACAGCGCCCTGCTGTTCCTGGAATGTGCGGAACTGCGTGTCCTCGCGCGCGAACGTCTGGGTGGTCTTCACTCCGGCGATCGATTCGTGGATGAACGCGTTGAGATTGCTCTGCTTATTGGATAGCACCTGGTACGCGCGACGCTGGAAATGCTGTAATCCCAGCACCCACGCGATGAGCAGCGGGAACAACGCGAGACTGTACAGCGCGAGACGCCAATCCACGACGAACATGACCACTAGCGTGATGAAGAACGTGAACACGTCGGAAATCACGTTGACCAGACCGGAGCTCAGGGTGTCCGAAAGCGTGTTCACATAGTTGACCACGCGGATGAGGATTTTGCCATGCGGACGCGAGTCGAAATAGCTGAACGGCAACGTCTGAATGTGCGTAAACAGGTCGCGGCGCATGTCTTTAAGCATGAGCTGGCCGACGCGCGTGATTTCCACAGTACGGTAGCGCAAACCGAATTCGTAAATGACGATGAGCACCGCCAGCAGTGCCACCAGCTCGCCAAGCAGCGCAAGGTTTTTCGCCGGAATGACACTGTCGATCATGATTTTCGTCAGATACGGTTCCACGACGTTGATGCAGCCCATTGCCGCCACGACGATGAGGATCCAGACCACGCGGGCCATGTACGGTTTCAGGTAGACGCCGACGCGCGCGAGGTCGCGCATATTGATCTTCTCTTCAAGGTCTTCATCGTCACGGAAGGTGTTGCGTTGTGCCATGATGTTATCCTCCCCCGCGTCTTACGCTTCGAATCCCTGCGAGCGGCCGGCATCCACGCCCAACTGCTTGCTGTAAATCTGCCAATATCGGCCGTGCGAGGCCACCAATTCGTCGTGCGTGCCACGTTCCACAATGCGCCCATGCTCCAGCACGAGAATCAAGTCGGAATCCTTGACCGACGAAATGCGGTGGGCGATTGTGACAATCGTCTTCTTCTCGTCCAAATCGCGCAAGTGCCGCTGAATCTCTGCTTCCGTTTCCATATCGACGGCGCTGGTCGTATCGTCCATAATCAGAATCGACGGATTGTCGGCGAGAGCACGCGCCAAGCTCAGTCGCTGCTTCTGTCCGCCGGACAGCTGATGGGGCAGCCGGTCCCGGCACTCCGGGTCCAGGCCCACCAGCTCCATGGTCCGCTCCACCCGCCGCCGGATTTCCCCCCGGTCATACTTGCCGTATATCCGCAGGGGCTCCGCCAGAATCCAGCCCACGGTGCGGCTGGGGTTCAGGCTGCTGGCCGGGTCCTGGAACACCATCTGGGGCCGCTTGGTGAAGTGGGTCACCGTGCCGGTATAGTCCGGCACAAAGCCCAGAATGGCCCGGGCCAGGGTGGTCTTTCCGCTGCCGGATTCCCCCACCAGGCCCAGAATCTCCCCCCGGTGCAGGTCAAAGCTCACGTCATGGAGCACCTGCCGGCGCTTTCTGCGCCCGATGGTCCCGGAGGGCCGGTACCATACGTTCAGGTCACGGACCTGCAGAACAAGGTCCTGGCTCATAGCTTCCTCCTTGTGGGAATGGCGGCGATCAGCCGCTGGGTATAGGGGGCCTGGGGGTGGAAGAATATCTGATCCACCGGGCCGGACTCCACGATGTGTCCCTTCTCCATCACCGCCACCCGGGTGCACAGCTTCCGCACCACCGCCAGATTGTGGGAAATAAACAGAATGGACATGCCCAGCTCCCGGTTCAGCTCCCGGATCAGCTGGAGGATCTGGTGGGTGGTGTTGG
>ERZ791623.1332-NODE-1332-length-10361-cov-3.362022_pt1 | contig 10361 bp, 6 predicted proteins | sample MGYA00510268_ERZ791623 | MGnify/ENA primary metagenome ERZ791623 (study PRJEB30046, sample SAMN00715216) | human gut metagenome | study: EMG produced TPA metagenomics assembly of the A metagenome-wide association study of gut microbiota in type 2...
CTCTGAAACTGAGAGGCATTATCTAATAGAACCCTACAAACGGAGCTTGTGCCCAACGGGCACACAGCAAAACACCCCGGACAGTGGTTGTCCGGGGTGTTTTGCTGTGTGTCTGCAGACGGGCGGCTCTGACGACATTTTGCCAGAGGCAAAAGGCTTGAACCGCCCCTGCGGATTCGGCTTATCCATTTCAAAAATTTGCCTGTAAATTTTTCGTTGGCTGTAGGCTGGTGACTGCTGACTAGTGAATGGAAGGGGGTATTCACACCCCCCTCGGATACACCGTCAAAAAATGGTTCTGGGCGTCTTTCAGGGCGGCAATTACCGCCTTCTGGGACAGGGCCAGAAACCGGCTGCGGAGTTCTTCCACCATCCAGTCCATGTCCTTCAGCAGGTTTTTCCCGATCAGGATGTCCTGGAGAAAGGCGATGGTGTCCGCCATGATCATGTTGGCGCTGCAGTGGAGGATCAGGCCGGTGTCCCGCTGGATCACCAGGCTCAGGGTGAAGGTGCCGTACAGGGTATTGATCACATCTTCCCGGGATACTTTGGCCACCCCGGTGACAAAAATGGAATCAGAAGGATAGTGTTTGTCCATAGAGGAAAGCTCCTTTGCAATGAATTGATTTTAGGGTATCACAAAAAGCCAGCAGGGGTCAATGACAGGACGAAAAATTCACAAAATTCTGTTGCACTGCTGACGGGAATATGCTATACTAAACATGTTATGAAGAATGTATAAGACAACTGGATAAATCCTTATGGATCTGGGAACAGTTTCCCCTGTTTCTGACCGTCTGTAAGGCCTAGATTGGCAGTCCTTCCCCATGGGACTGTCTGTTCAGGCCTTTTTTATTTGAGTTCGGGAGGTAAAGTATCATGATGCAGGCAAAGCAACCCATTGGCGTAATCGATTCCGGCGTAGGCGGGCTCACCGTCCTGAAATGGCTCCAGCAGAAAATGCCCCATGAACGGTTCATCTTTATCGGGGATACCGCCCGGACTCCCTATGGGAACCGGCCCCGGGAAGAAATCCAGCAGTTCGTCAGCGAAATGACCGCCTGGCTGAACCGGCGGAACATCAAACAGCTGGTGGTGGCCTGCAACACCATTACGGTGCTGGGCACCGACGTAATCAAAAACGGGTACGATTTTTCCGTGATCGGCATGAAAAAAGGCGCCCATATGGTGGAAGGGGTCACAAAGAACAAACGGGTGGGCTTTCTGGCCACCGATTTCACCGTGGCTTCCGGGGCCCATAAAAAGGAAATCCAGGAAATGGATCCGGAAATCCAGGTGTTCGGCCAGGGGTGCCCCAAATTCGTTCCCCTGATCGAAGGAGAAAAATTCGGCAGCCCGGAACTGGCGGCGGCCATCAAGGAATATACGGACAAGCTGAAGGAACATAAGGTGGATACGGTGATGCTGTCCTGCACCCATTATCCCTTTGTGGAAAAGGAAATCCGGGAAGCCTTTGGACCCGGGGTCACCATCCTGGATCCGGCGGAACGGACGGTACAGGCCGCCATGGAAGACCTGAAAGCCCGCCATCTGGACCGGGAAGTGGGCCTGGGCCGGGCAGAAGTATGTTTCACCGCCGACCTGGAAAGAGGCAAGCGTCTGGCGGCCCGGATGCTGGATATGAACCAGTGTGATTTCCGACTGATCCAGTTGTAAAAGCGGTCAATGGTCAATGGCTATTGCCTGTGCAACAGCCTCTTGAACAATCCCCGGGGATATGGTATAATTCTCCTGTTCAATGCTACTGTAGCTCAGCTGGTAGAGCATCTCATTCGTAATGAGAGGGTCGTAGGTTCGAATCCTATCAGTAGCTCCATAGACCAGACCGGCCCGTCACTTTGGTGGCGGGCTTTTTGTGTTTGACATCTTTTTCTCTTTTCGTCATAATTACAATTAATGAATTCCGGAGGTGATTTCTGCCATGGGTTATGCTTTTGCCACTGTATTCCTGTTCTGTTTTTCCCTGCTGCCTCCGGCTTATCTCCGGTACTATCCCTTCCGGTCCGTGGCCGGTCCCCACCGGCGGAAGGTGCTGCTCCTGGGACATCTGTGGATCTTTTTCCTGGAATTCCTGCTCCTGGCGGCTCTTTTCAGCCGGGGAGCGCTGAAGCTGGAAAGCGGCATGTTCCAGTTCCTGTACCTGTTCTGCTATCTGCCCCATTTGCTGCTCCTGGTGTTCACCATCCGGCCGTTCTGGTTCCGGCATCTGTTTGTGCTGGGGCTCCAGGCCATTTATATGATCTTTGTCCATACCCTGTCCCTGGAAGCCTTCAAACTGTTCCTGCCCGATTCCTGGCACATTGGCCGGGTACTGCCTTATTTCATCATCTATCTGGTCCTGTTCCTTCTGGGGATGCCCCTGGCCCTGAAGATCATCGGGCGGCTGTTCACCCCGGAACAGCTCACGTCTCCCCGGTCCGCCTTCTGGCATTACCTGGGGCCTGTGCCTCTGCTGCTGTGCTACTACCATGCCAATCAGGGGTATTTCATCCTGACCTCCCAGGATCTGTTCCAGCCGGGACTCCAGATCTATACCCTGATCACCCTGGGGATGCTGGTGCTGGTGGCTTTGTTCCTGGTCCTGACCATCCGGGGCGGGCTGGAGCAGGTGCAGAAAATGTTCCATCTGAAGGAACAGAATCTCCAGCTCCAGGGACGGCTCAATGACATCAACAGTTACGCCGTTTCCCTGCGGAAAGAACAGCAGGAACTGGCCATTCTCCGCCATGACAGCCGGCATCAGCTGCGGATGCTGGCGGAACTGGCGGAAAACGGGGAATTTGAAGAAGCGGAAAAACACCTGCTGAAGCTGCGGAAAGAGGTGGCGGACAAGTGACTCCCATCCTGGAAACCACGGCCGTGGCCTTGGTCTACATCCTGGTGCTTCAGCCCTTCTATCTGCTGGAGATCCTGCCTTTCTGGGGATTTCTGGAAGAAGAAAAGAAAAAGCCTTTCTGCCGGGCCTGGGTGGTCCTGGCAGTGGCGGAAACGGCCCTGACAGTGGGGCTGGTCCGGTCCGGACTGTTCCCTTCTGTCTCTGCCGCCTACTGGGCCATAGGGTACCTTGTGTGGATCCCCCAGTTCCTGTTGAGCTTCTGGGTCACCCGGAAGTACTGGGTGGGCCATCTGTTCATCCTTTCCTTCCGGATCCTGTTTTCCAGCTGCTTTTATACCTTTCTCCGTCACTTTTTCCTGTATTTCTGGCCGGAAAGTGACTTTGCATCCATGTATTTCTGGCAGATCCTGTTCTATGGGGGAGAATGTCTGCTTACCTTCCCCTTCCTCCTCCGGTTCTTTACCCGTACCTTCAGCCATTTCCAGGAAGCGGCCGCCCACCGGTATTGGCGGAGCACCACCATCATTCTCATGCTGCTGGCGGTGGATACCCTGTATGTAAGCCTGTATGATTCCCAGGAACGGTATTTCGATCTGATGGGTGCCCGGATCCTGCTGCTGATCGTAGTGCTCCTGATGATGGTTGCCATCCGCCGGGGCCAGCAGGAAGTGTATGATGAGATCAGCGCCTATGAGGAAAAGCACCAGCTCCAGCAGCAGGTGGTGTCCGCAGCCAACTATGTAAAGATGTCAAAAGAATCCCGGCAGCGGCTGGAAGCCATCTACCGGGAAAAACGGGACCATATTGACCAGCTGCTGGATCTGGTCCGGCAAAAGGACCGGGTGGGAGTGCTCACTTATATTGAAGAACTGGGAGAAGAATTCAACAGCACCAAACTTCCCCAGTATTGCCAGAATCCCCTGATCAATGCGGCTCTTACGGTGTATTTGTCCCGGGCCCGGGAAGAAGGGATCCCCATCACCGTGTCCGTGGACCTGCCCCAGGATCTGAACTGCAGCGGGGATCTGTCCATTGTGCTGTCCAATCTGGTGGAAAACGCCCTGATCGCCAGCAGGAAGCAGCCGGAAGACCGGCGGAACATCACCGTACTGGCCCGGCGCCAGGGGGAACTGCTGAACATCCTGGTAAAGAACCTGTTCGATGCTCCGGTGGCCCTGGACGAAGAGGGCCTGCCGGTGACCAAAGTAAAAGGCCACGGCATCGGCATGAAATCCCTGGCCCGGTTCCGGGACAAATACGGAGCCAGCGTCCTCTGCCAGCAAAAAGACGGCTGGTTCCTCACCTATCTCCAGGTGGATATGGGGGCGAAGGGAGTGGGGGATTAGGGGGTTTTTACTTCGTCCCAAACATATACTGGAAATACTGCTCCTGGAACTCCCGGTACTTCCGCTTTCCCAGGGGAATCTGATGGCCCTGGATCTCTACGTAATCGGTTTTGATCAGGTGGATGGCGCCCAGGTTCACCAGATAGCCTTTGTTGGGGGATACGAACTGGCCCGGGGCAATCTTGTCCAGATCCGCCTTCATGTCCTGACCGGATTTCCGGGTTTCCAGGGTACTGCCGTCAGCCAGGTATACCTCCAGCACATGGCCGTGGCTTTCCAGGAACAGGATCTGGGCGATTTCTTCCACCCGGACGCCTCCGCCCACCAGCCGGAAGATCACCTTGGCGCTGTTTCGCTGGCGGATGTAGGCAATGGCCCGGTCCATGGCCTTGGCGAACTGGCCTGGGTAAAAGGGCTTCAGGAGATAATCCGTGGCTTTCACCTCAAAAGCTTCCACGGCAAATTCGTCGCTGGTGGTGAGAAAAATGATTTCCGCCCGGCTGTGGTGGTCCCGGAGCTCCCGGGCCACATCGGTGCCCAAAATCCCGGGCATGCACACATCCAGCAGCACAATATCGAACAGGGCCCCCTTGTCCACCGCTTCCACAAAGGCAAAAGCGTTTTCAAAGGTCTGGCAGCTCATATTTTCTTTGCGGTTCTGGAAGTATTTCTCTGCAGCTTCCCGGATCTTCTGGATCTGGTCCTGCTGATCATCACAAATGGCAATATGCAGCATGCTGTTCACTTCCTTTCCATGGGTCTGTACCGATTTACTCACCTCTATTATACCCAGTCCGGACAGTCCTGGAAAATCTCCGCCCTGAAAGGGCGTTTTTTTTGCATGAAAAGAAGATTAAAATGTCTTTGAATCAAGAACAAAGAAAAAGAAAAATCAGAAAAATATTTTCAGGACAAAAAATGACCCTTTCGTGATTTTCGAAAAAAAAGTTTTGAAATCCATGATATGCTTTAGCAGAACAAAGAGAAAGAAGTTCCGGACGCGGAGCTTCCTTCTCCAGGCAATACACCGGATTCCTGTATAAAGTTCCAAGTAACTCAAATGAGAACGATTCAAGAAAACTGAAGAGTGAAGTAAATTGTATTGTATATACGTACGAACGTTCTTATACAAAAGTATACTCCGGAAATTCAAAAGAGTATACCAAGGGATAATTGGAAATTTCAGGGATTTTGGTAAACTGAAGGTAACGGGGAGACCAAAGCGCGCATGGGAAACCCACCAAAAGATGCATGAAAATGAAAAAACAGGAGAGTTCAAGAAAAGGGGTGTGGCTTTATGAACAGGATTTATAAAGTGATCTGGAACAAAACACGGGGCATGTACATGGTGGTTTCCGAACTGGCCAAAGGCCAGTCCAAAGACGGACGCCGTGCCGTGGGACGGAAGAAAGTGGCACAGACCGCTGTGGCTCTGGCCGTATTTTTCAGTATTGTCTCCATGGGGGGGGACGTCCTTTGCGGCGGATACCACGACGGTTGAACCGGCTGGCACTGGTTCTACTACGGCGCAAGAAGTTTATACCAAAGAAGGAACGGATAAACAGATTAAGGCAGCCAATCAATATACGTATCGCAAAACGGCTGAACTGGATCAAAAATTAACGGACCAGAAGACCAGTACGGCCCTTCATATTTCCAGCACTGGCGATTTGATTGTAGGCATTAAAGAAAATCAGACAGTCAAAGACATGGAAATCCGTGGAAAATTGACTTCTGGAAGCCTTTCTACTGGTGATATCACCTCTACTGGCGATGTGACTGTAACAGGTAAGGTGGCTGCAGATGGTGTGACCGACGAAACTACCAAAGACGGTACCTATATCAAACAAAACAATACGGTAGGAAATAACCTGGTCAGCCTGGATAAACAAGTCAAGGCCAATGATGACCGGATCACCGCTGTGAAGGAATATCTGCAGAAGGAAGCTGCGGATACCTATGTTAGCAAGAACGATGCCGCCGTACAGGATGGGGCTGTTGTGAAAGCCGCCAACACCATCGGCGACAATGTGACCAAACTGGATGCTGCCCTGGCCAAAGAAACGGCTGCCCGCCTTGGCGCCGATGCAGCACAAGATAAGGTGATTCAGCAAGTCAATGAAAATGCGTCCCAAGGGATTGCCATCCTGGCTACGGCTTACCAAAATGAAGCGGCGGCCCGAGAAGCCAAGGATAATGAACTGAACGAACGGATTACGAACGAAGCCAACGAAATCCTCAAAACAACGAATCAGCTGCAAACTGACCTGAATACGGAAACGGCTGACCGCAAAACCGCTGATAACGAACTGAATGAACGGATTACGAACGAAGCCAATGCGATCCACGAAACGACGAAACAGCTGCAGACTGACCTGAATACGGAAACGACCGCTCGTGAAGCGGCTGATACGGCACTGGATACCCGGATCACCAATGTGAAGGAATATCTGGAGAAACAGACTTCCGACAATTATGTAAGCAAGGCTGATGCCGCCGTACAGGATGGGGCCATCGTGAAAGCAGCCAACACCATTGGCGAAAACGTGGCTAACCTGGATGCCGCTCTGGATGCGGAAAAAAATGCTCGCATTTGGGCAGATAAAACCCAAGACAAGGTGATTCAGCAGGTCAACCAGAATATGGTGGATGGGTTCAATACCATCAACAAGAATATGGCTGATGGATTCACGGCCCTGAACCAGGCAGATGCCAAGGAAGCCCAGGAACGGGCAACCGCTGATGCAGCACTGGATGATAAGATTACGGCAGAAACTTCGGCCCGTGTGGCAGCAGATACCAAACTGGTGGAAGCCGTCAACAGCGGAGTGAGCCTGAGCGATGACAATGTTCTGCAAAAGAATACCACTACCATTGACGCCCAGGGCAACGTGACCACCTCCAAGACCGATGCTAACGAAATGATCCTGAACAAGGGCAGGGACAACCAGATCACCCTGAACGAAAAGGGAATCAAGGTTGGCACCAACAGCACGGTGGTGGATAAAGACGGTGTCTACACCGGCGGCGATACCTACAGCGAAGCCAAGGCAGCCATGAAGTCCGACGGGCAGATCAAAGGGGCCAACGGCAAATTCACGGTAGACGCCAGTGGCAACACCACTGTGACCAGCCTGGATGCCGGGACCGGTACGATCCAGACGAAGGGTGACCTTTACGCCAAAGATGCAACCTTCAGCGGTGATATCACGGCGAAAGATGCAACGCTCTCCGGTGACCTGAGTGCCAAGGACGGTACTTTCTCCGGCGACATCAGTGCCAAAGATGGCACTTTTTCCGGCGATGTGTCGGCGAAAGATGTAACGGCTACGGGAACCCTGCAAGGGGCCGAAGTCACCGACGGCACGGCGACCATGAAAAATGGCAATATCACCGGTGTGAAGGACCTGAGTGCTGAAACCATCACCACCAGCGGCGACGCCACCATTGGCGGCGACCTGACGGTGAAAGGCAAGCTGAATGTGGATGAAATCGACCTGACCAAGAACGGCATTGTAGGGGACAACAACGTAACGGCCAGCACGAAAGGGGCAGCCGGTGAAATCACCTCCTACAAGAAAGCCACCAGCACCAAAGATGGCAGCGAAAAAGAAAGCGCCATCGATTATGATGAAAATGGGACTTCCACCTGGGCGAAATCTACCGACGCAGATGGCAACTGGAAGAAGAGTACCCTGACTGTGAAAGGCAGCGATGTGACTTCCAAGGTTGTGGATTCTGACAAGAACAGCAATGAGTCCATACAGACTTCACAAGAATCCAGCGACGTGGTGAAGGATGCCAATGGCAATACTTCCACCTTCAGCCAGAGAGTCAAAGACATCCTCCAGGAAATCAAGAACGCAGCCGGCGATACGCTGACCAAGGTCGAACAGACGGATACGGCCATTACCAGCCAGATCGGTGACGGTTCTGCCGTAAAGAGCGAAATGACGGCGGACGGTATTACCAATACGGCTGTAGGCGGAACCATTACGAATTCTGCCAAAAATCTGGTGAATACTGCCACCGGCGATATGACCACTACGGTGGGCGGCAACGAAACCCATACGGTAGGCGGGACCTTGACCGAAACTGTGACCGGCGATGTAACGGAAGACTACAAAGCCAACCTGAGCACCACGGTAGGCGGCAGCCAGACCACCACCGTGACCGGCGACAGCAGCCTGACGGCGGAAAACATCACCAACGAAGCCCGGAACAAGATCACCAACAAGGCTCTGGATGTGGAAACCGATGCTTCCAGCTCCATTGTCAGCAAGGTTTCCAACGAGTACGGTTCCAATACTTCCACCCAGCTGTCCTACCAGACCACGGAAGAAATGAGCCAAGCCGATGGCAAGAAAGCTTCCTATCTCCGGGGCGCAGCAGAAGAAAAATCTCAGCTCACCGATGGGGACAAGCAGACCACCATCGACACCGTTGCCGGCCAGACCAACACCAACATTACGGATGGGACCAATACCTCCAACAGCCTGCAGAAGGCGGACCAGGCTGCCTCCTCCGTAACGGACGGCACCAACACCACCGTGGTGAACCAGAATGCCACGAGCCTGGCTTCCTCCATTACCGACGGAACCAAGGTCAACAACACCAACAACACCGTAGACAAATCGGAACAGCTGATCAAAGCCAGCGATACCCAGTACAGCGCTACGTCTAAGACAGCTACTAAGATGGAAGATGCCCTGGTAAGCGGCGGCAGTGTCATCGACGTTATCAAGAACCTCGACGATGCAGCCAACCCGTTCATCGGCAGCGCCGTAACGGATGGTACCAACACTACTGGCGTCACCCAGACGGCAAAAGATATCACCAACACGGCTAAGAACGGTACCATTGCCAATGATGCCAAGAACATCACCAATACCGCAGCGGAAAAACTCAGCAACAAGGCAGCGGATATTGAAAACCTTGCCTCCAGCAGCATCCTGAACAAAGTGGGCGACAATGTCAGCAGCAAGCTGGAAACTGACAAGATTACCACAGTCGTGAAGGACGGCAGCAAGAGCAATACCGTAACGGAAACAGCTTCTGCTTCTAAACAGCAGATGGTCAGCGGGAACATCATCGACATCCTGAAGGATGCAGAACACGGGTATGTGAATACCACCGTGAAGACCAGTGATGAGTCTTCCAGCACCAGCGTGAACCAAGAGACCGAGAATATCACTAGCACCGCCAAACAGGGAACCATCACCAACGAGGCCAAGAACCTGGTGAACAAGGCAGCTGAAAGCATTACCAATACTGCCGGAACCCAGATTCAGGATGTGGTGGGCAAGAGCACGGTGACCACCACGGATACCGGGACCACCTTTGAAAATACCGATCATGCAGCGGCTATTGGAGAAGGATCCATCACCCAGACCACCATTTCCGGGAACACCCTGGAAACCGGCAAGGCAACGGCGGATTATGTGGATGTGAACATGGATCTGACCGTAAAGGGAGATTCCAATCTTCAGGGCAATGTCACGGTAGGCAAAGACCTGAACGTGAAGGGCAGCACCAAGCTGGATGGCACCCTGGAAGTGGCTGGCAAGTCCACCTTCAAGGAGGCTGTCTCCATGGAAAAAGATCTCTCTGTAGGCGGCAATGTAACGGCCAAGTCCTACAAGGTAGGGGACAAGACCTACATTAACGAAAACGGCATCAACGCCAACAGCCAGAAGATCACCAACGTGGCGGACGGGACCATTGCTGAAGACAGCACCGATGCGGTGAACGGCGGACAGCTCAATGCCACCAACCAGCGTGTGACCACCGTGGAAAACCGGATGGACGGGGTAGAAAACCGTATGGACCGGGTAGAAAACCGGGTGGACAACCTGGATAACCGGATCGACAAGGTAGGGGCCAGCGCAGCGGCTATGGCAAACCTGCACCCCATGGACTTCGATGAGGATTCCAAGGTCAGCGTGGCAGCGGCTGTGGGCAACTACCGCAGTGAAACTGCCGGGGCCCTGGGTGTGTTCTACCGGCCGACGGACCGCGTCATGCTGAACGTTTCCACCAGCTTCGGCAACGGGGAAAACATGGTCGGCGGCGGCGTATCCTTCAAGCTGGGCAAGAGCAGCAAGCGGCTGGCAAAGGCGGAAGCCACCAACGCCGCCCCGGCCAAACAGGTGACCAAC
>ERZ791623.1335-NODE-1335-length-10348-cov-2.865831_pt1 | contig 10348 bp, 8 predicted proteins | sample MGYA00510268_ERZ791623 | MGnify/ENA primary metagenome ERZ791623 (study PRJEB30046, sample SAMN00715216) | human gut metagenome | study: EMG produced TPA metagenomics assembly of the A metagenome-wide association study of gut microbiota in type 2...
AATAGAATATTTAAGGGAAGTTGCTATTTTAGAGCATAATGAATGGGCAAAAGATCCTCAAGAGTCTTTTGAAGATAGAATAAATAAAAAAATAGAAAAGGTAAAAAATAATTTAAATAAGAATGATTTTTGCAAATTAATATTACTAAATGATGATGAACTAATTGGATTTATATCATTATTTCCAAATGATAGCGATGAAAGACGTGATTTAGGTCCATGGTATGCTACAATGTATGTAAAAAAAGAATATAGAAATAAAGGTTATTCAAAAATATTAAATAGAGAAATATTAAGTGAAGCACAAAAAAGAGGATATAAGAGAATATATTTAAAAACTGATTTAAATAATTATTATGAAAAATTTGGCGCAAAGTATATTGGAAAATTAAGTAATGGTGAAAAACTATATTATATAGATTTAAAGGAGAATTCATGAAAAAATATAAAGTTAGAGAATATATAAATAAATTAAAAGAAGATAATGAAATAGAAAGCTTAAATATGTGTGATGACATTCTTGACATAGAAATAAATTATATGACATATAATTCAAATAATGTAGATTTTGATACTATGTTTATATGTAAAGGTGATAATTTTAAGGAAGAATATTTAAATTCTGCAATAAAAAATGGAGCAATTGTATATGTAAGTGAAAAGAAATATAACGTGAATATTCCTGGGATTATTGTAAAAAACATTAGAAACTCTTTATCACTTCTATCAGATATGTATTTTGATTTTCCAGAAAAATATTTAACTAAAATTGGTATAACTGGTACAAAAGGAAAAACTACCACTTCTTTTTATACTAAATATATTTTAGATGAATATGCAAAAGAAAATTTGAAAAAGGATACCGCAATAATTTCTTCTCTTACAACATATGACGGTATTGAGAATTTTGAGTCACATATAACAACACCAGAATCTTATGAAATACATAAACATTTCAGAAATGCTGTAGATTCAGAAATTAAAAATGTTGTAATGGAGGTTTCATCACAAGCTTATACTAAAAAATATGGAAGACTTTATGGATTAAATTTTGATATAGGAGTATTTTTAAATATTTCAGAAGATCATGTAAGTCCAATAGAACATCCAACTTTTGAAGATTATTTTAGTTGCAAATTAAAATTATTTGAGAATACAAAAAGAGCTTGTGTAAATCTTGATTCTGATTATAGCGATAGAATATTAAAATGTGCAAAGAAATATACAAATGACATCATTACTTTTTCTACTAAAGATAGTAATGCAGATGTTTATGCATATGATATAATGGTAGAAAATGATGGAACACATTTTAACGTTAAAACTGATAAGTTTGATAGAGAATTTGTTATTCCTATGCCTGGTAAATTTAATGTAGAAAATGCACTTGCAGCTATTGCAATAACATATACATTAGGAATTGATAGTAAATATATGTATTTAGGTCTTAAAAATGCTAAAACTGCGGGTAGGATGGAGTTATTTAAAACTAAAGATAATAAAATGGTATCTATTGTTGATTTTGCACATAATAAATTAAGTTTTGAAAAAATATATGAAACAGTACAAAATGAGTATAAAGATAGATATGTAATAACAGTGTTTGGATGTCCTGGTGGCAAAGCTCAAATAAGGAGAAAAAATTTGGGAGAGGTTGCAGGAAAAAACTCAGATATGGTATATATTACTGCTGATGATCCAGGTGTTGAAGAAGTATCTAAAATTTCTAGCGAAATTGAAAAATATTTAAAAGAATACACTAATAATTATGAAAAAATAGATGATAGAGAAGACGCAATAAAAAAAGCTGTAAATTATGCTATATCATTAAATAGAAATTCAATTTTATTAATTCTTGGAAAAGGAAATGATAATACCCAAAAAGTAATGAATGGATATGCTAAGTATAAGTCTGATATAGAACAAGTAAAAGATTATTTTGATGAATATGATAAGAGTATATCAAATATATAAAAAGGTGAGCCATTGACTCACCTTTTGTTAATTATTGTTGGAACATTGTGCATATTTTCTAAGTTTTTTCTGAACGAGATAGTTTATTGAATTTTTTTCATATTCGCCTGTTTCAAGTAATTTACCAGATTTCATACCAGTTAATACTTCAATGCCTTCATCAATTGAAGAAATAGGGTATATATGAAATTTTCCATCTTCTACAGCTTTTATAATCTCATCACTAAGATTTAAATTTTTAACATTTTGGATAGGAATTATTACTCCATTCTCACCATTTAAACCTTTAGCTTTACATACTCTAAAGAAACCTTCTATTTTATCAGTAACACCACCAACTGGTTGAATTTCACCTTTTTGATTTACAGAACCTGTAACAGCAAGACTTTGTTTTATAGGTATACCTGAAAGACTTGATAATATTGCATAAAGTTCAGTAGAAGAGGCACTATCACCATCAACACCATTATATAGTTGTTCAAAACAAATACTTGCAGTAAGTGATAATGGATTATCTTGAGCATATTTTTCACCAATATATGCAGATAAAATATATACACCTTTTGAATGAGTATTTCCACTCATAGAAACCTCACGTTCGATATTAATAACTCCAGATTTTCCAATAAACGTATTTGCAGTAACTCTAACAACATGACCAAATGATAGATCTCCATTCATCATTATTGTAAGTCCATTTATTTGACCTACTTTCTCTCCACTTGTTGATATCATTATATCTCCATCAGTAATCATTTGATTTAAATTATCGTTATATTTTCCAAAACGTTCAGCTCTTGTAACACATGCTTGTTTTACTTCTTTATCAGATACAGATTTCCTTTTACCTTGTTTAGCAATAAAGTTTGACTCAATTGCAATATCTGAAATATCTTGTAGTACAGCAGTTAATTTATTTTTATCATTTGCACATCTTGAACTATATTCAACTATTTCTTTAACAGCACTTGCTAAGAATGGAAGTAACTTATGTTTCTTTTCAACAAAGGCAATATATCTAGCTAATTTTTCTATATTTTCATTGTTTCTAGGATAAGTATCTTCAAAATCAGCCTTTACTTTAAATAATTTTTTAAAATCAGCATCCATAGCAGCAAGTTGTTGATAATGCATTTCAGAACCAATTAAAATTACTTGCATATTAATAGTTATAGGTTCTGGTTTTAGACTTGCAATAGTTATTGGTTGGGCAATATCACGTGAACTATCTATTGATAATTCTTGATTTCTAATTACTCTTTTAAAAGCTTCCCAAGTTGGTTGATTTGAAAGTACATCTCTTACATTTACAATTAAATATCCACCATTTGCTTTATGTACAAGACCTGGTTTTAATAACATATAATTAGTTCTTGTTCCAGCAGGAGATGTTTCAAATTCAAGTTTACCAAATAAATCATAATAATTTGGATTTTTACATTGAATAACAGGAGCATGCATTAACTTGTCATTATCAACAAGTAAATTTACTCTGTAATTATCCCATGGCTTGTTTATAGTCATTCTTGACATTTGCACCATCATTTGTTGTGGAACCTGTTGATTATTTTTGCTTTGAGACTCCTCATATTGTTTTATATAATCAATATTTTTAATAACATCACTTTGAATAGAGTATAGGAAATTTTGAATTTTTAAATTATTTTTGTATTTTATTTTTAAATCACTCATACATTGAGTAACAGCAAAAGTAGTTAAATTTGATTCCCATTCTTCAATAACTGATTTAGCTTCTTTATCTAAATTATCAAGTTTTTTTAATACTTGTAATGTTTGTTCTTGAATTTTAGGACCTTTTTCTTCAAAATATTTTTTTGATTTTTCATCTAGAACTTTGTATGCATCTTCATTTAAAACTACTCCGTTATGAACAGGAGAGAAGTATATTCCATCTTTGGTATTTCTTACTTTAAAGCCTTGTTCAAAAGTAGATTTATCAAATTCTTTCATTATTTTTTCTTTTGCGTGTTCATATCTATCCAGAATATTTTTCTTTTCCTTTTCATACATATCACCAGTTAAATCCTTAGAAAGTCTATTTAGAAGGGAAGAGATAAATCTATTCATATCTCTCTTAAATTCAAGTCCCATTCCAGGTTCCAAAACTATTGAAATAGGTTCATTTGGATTTTCAAAATTATATACGTAGCAAATATCATTTGGAACAGGTTGATCTTTTGCAAGATTATTTACAACAGATAAGGCATAAGCTGTTTTACCTATTCCAATACTTCCACAAAGATATAAATTAAATCCTTTTTGTGGTATTTGCATTGCAGTTTTTATAGCATTCATAGCTCTTTCTTGACCAATTATTCCATTAAATGGCTCAAGTTCAGTAGTTTTTTTAAATTTAAAATCTTCAATTTCACATTCGTTTTTTAAATCTTTAACATTTAATTCTTTAAATTTTTTCATATGTCCCCCTCAGATCTTTTGTAATCATATATCATATATATTGTATTATAAAGGGAAAAAATATTCAAGGGAATTTCGAAAATATTCGTAATAAAAAATTAAGTTGAAAATAACATTAAAAATGAATTATATGATAAAGAATATTTAAAAAAATGATATATATTGTGGTAATCTTAAAATTCATAAAAAAAGGATAAGTACTAAAAATATAACGAGAACATGAAAAAGAAATTATTATTTTTCTGGACGATGGAGATGTGGTGATTGTGGCTTAGGAGTGAGATAATTGCCAAACAAAAAATAATGTAAAAATTTCAATTACTGTTGATAAAATTATAAATGTGGTAAAATGTTTTTGTAAATTTTTTCAATCCTGTTTTTAAGGTTTAATATATATTAAATCTCAAATAAAATAATTATTTTAAGGAGGAAACAAATGAAAGTTTTAATTTTAGCCCAGAATTTGATTGACGTCTGGCTTGTTGGTTTTGAGGCTCTTACTGATGATCGTATTTCATTTTACACATTTTTTACAGTAATTTTGGCTGAATGTGCTTATCTTTGGGGATTTCATGAAGCTTCAGTTGCTATTCCAATAACAGTTGTTCTTTTTGGATACATGTTAAATGTTATAGTATTTTCTCGGCTTAAGTGGAAATTACGAGGTCCAAAGTCCGAAAAAGTAGTTTCAATTCTTTATGTAAGTTTTTTTGTTACACTTTTTGTAATTGGGTGCTTCTTTAATTTGGCTATAAGCGTTATAACTACTGCAATTCTTTTTGGAATTACAGCACTTTGGATAGTATTAAAATATTACCAATATTATCTTTTTGATCCGCCAAGGTCACTTTATAATTTTTTTTATTATTTTTGGATATTAGTACAAATTATAATAATTGGAAGTTCTTTTGTTGTATTTGTGATTTTCTTTGCTAAAATTTCTTTCATACCAACAGAACTAAAGGTTATTATTCCGTTGGTGTACTTAATTTTTTCTCCACTTATTGCATTTTTTGAAGATGAGGTAGCATCATATAATATATTTGGATTAGCTTATAGTTTTACTTTGAGTAGAGAATTTGAAGAATATCGTAAGAAAATTAAAAAGAAGAAAGAAAAGATAAACAGCAAAAAAAAGTGACATAATACTTTCAATAGTAAAAATGGGAGGGCTGTAAAAAAAGTCCAAACGAAAAATGAGTGAAATTTTTCACTCATTTTTTGTATAATAGGAAAGTCATATTGAAACTACCATGCCAAAATTTTTATAGCACTTTTTAAAAAATATATAAATTAACATACCATATAATTTTTGTCGAAAAATGCGATGAAAAGTAGTCCAAGCCAAGGAATTGAGATGGATAGAGGCCTAGAACAACGACCGTTAAAGAAAAGAGTGGCCTAGAGATAGGTGGAAACTTAAATACAACATCTTTAAATAGCATTATCCAGAAAAGATGGTGTATAGATCTGATATGCTATAAGATTGATGAAATATAAAGAAAATTAAATTAAAGAAAAATGGATGAGAATGGAAGGTTTTATATAATATTTTGTAGAAAAATATCATTTTGTTATAATTAAAATATTTTTGTAAATTATAATTATAGGTGATAATTATGAAAGATACAAAAAAAGATTTTATAGCTGCGATTTTAGCAATTGTTATAATACTTCTTGTGATTTTAATAATACTTGTAAGCTATGGAATATTTGCAAGAGATGATAACAACAAAAATGATGAAGTAGATGTTTATTCTGTAAATAGTTCGTTTGATAAAACAGATATATCAGTTATGAATAAAATAGATGAAAATAAAGATGAAGTTTATGATGAAAAATATGAGTATGAGTTAAATTATGATGGCGTTAAGTTTAGCTTTAACTCAGTTATGCCTGTTATAAATATGGATAATGAAAATGTAAAATTAATAAAAGTAGAGTCTGCACGTGAAATGCAAAAACATATTGAAGAGCATTTTGCAGATTGTGATATTACAATAATGTCAGCAGCTGTTTCAGATTATCGTGTAAAAGAAGTAGCTAGTCAAAAAATAAAAAAATCTGATGAAGTCATGACTATTGAGCTTGTAAAAAACCCAGATATTTTGAAAGGTTTAGGCGAGAAAAAATCAGATAAACAGTATTTAGTTGGCTTTGCTGCTGAAACACAGAATGTTGAAGAATATGCTAAAGGCAAATTACAGCGCAAAAATCTTGATATGATTGTAGCAAATGATGTAAGCCAAGCTGGATTTAATGTAGATACTAATATAGCTAAAATCATCACTTGTGATGGAGAAATAAAACAAGCTCCACTTATGCAAAAGGCAGAACTTGCTAAATTGATTTTAGATACAATTGAAGAAAAAATGAATAAATGATAAATAAAAACTCCTATTAGTTTTTGAAGCTAGTAGGAGTTTTTTATAATTAGTTATTATGATAAAATATAAGTTAAATGATGTAAAAAAATAAATAAAGAAAAGGAGTTTATACTTGTAGATAGTAAAATTTCAAATAGTCAAATACAAGGTATTATAGATTTATATTATATAAATCAAAATGGAAATATTACACTTGTTGATTTTAAAACAGACAATTTGGAAGAAGAGGAAATGTTTATACAAAAATATAATATACAACTTGATATATATAAGAGAGCTCTTGAAAAATTAACAGGAATTAGTGTTGAAAAAACATATATATATTCATTTAAATTAGGAAAGGAAATAGAGATAAAATATGAGTGATTATAATAATAAAGATTTGATTCATATAAAAAATGGAGATTTTGAATGCCTAAAATTTAGAATATTAGAAAAATATAGTGATAAAATAACTCATATGATAACATTAAGACATGGTGGAGTAAGTAATGGAGTATATAGTAGTTTAAATATTAGAACTGTTGGTAAAGATAATATAAAAAACGTATATAAAAATTTAGATATAATGTGTAAAAATATGAAAATAAAAAGAGATGATGTGTATAAAGCAAAGCAAAATCACACTGATAATATTTTAATTTTAGATAATGATAATAAAAAAGAGTATAATTTTAATAATTTATCAGAGGAGTGTTATGATGGCTATATAACAAATAAGAGTAATATAAATACTCTAGTAACTACTGCTGACTGTAATCCAATAATTATATATGACCCTGTAAATAATATATTTGCAAATGTTCATAGTGGATGGAAGGGAACATTAAAAAGAATATCCAAAAAGGCTGCAGTGATTATGAATGATAAATTTAATTCTAAATTTGAAGATATGATTGTATGTATTGGACCTTCAATTAGAAAATGTTGCTTTACAAGCTTAGAAGATGAATTCAAAGATAAATTTGTAGAGGTATTTCATAATGAAGATGAATATATAACAAAAGATAAAGATGGAAAATACCATTTTGATCTTATATATGTAATTAAAAATGATTTAGAAAAGCTTGGAATAAAAGAGGAAAATATAAAAGTGGCAAATATATGTACATGTTGCAATGAAGAAGATTTTTATTCTTTTAGAAAAGCTACAATGAGAAATGATGATGATTACGCAACATTTGCTACTATTGTTGGATTAATTTAAAAGTTGCACAGCAAAGCAATTAAAAATTGCACAATGAAATAGTTAAAAATTGCACAACAAAATGATAAAAAAGTGCACAATGTATTGAAAAAATCTAAAAAATATGTTAATCTATATATAGAGGTGATAAAATGCCATTAACAAAAGCAGGCTACAAAAAGAGATTAGTTGATAAAGAAATAGAAGAAAATTTGAAAATTTTTGGTGCATTAAGTATTGAAGGACCTAAATGGTGTGGAAAAACGTGGACAGCGCTTAATCATTCAAATAGCGTAGCCTTTTTAAATAATACAGAGGATAATTTTAGAGAAAAACACTTAGCTGAAATGGACGTAAACTTAGTATTAAATAAGGAATTTCCTGAAACAATTGATGAGTGGCAGGAAGTCCCTTCAATTTGGGATGCAGTTAGATTTAAGTGTGATCAAGATAAAAATAAAGGAAAATATATTTTGACAGGTTCAGCTACTCCTGTAACAGATAAAATACACCATTCAGGTGCTGGAAGAATATGCAAAATAAAAATGTATACTATGTCATTATATGAATCTGGGGAATCTAGTGGTGATGTTTCACTTTCAGAGTTATTTAAGGGGAAATTTACGAATAAATTAGTTGAAAAAACAGAATTTAATAAATTAGCTGATCTGATTGTTAGAGGAGGATGGCCTGAGGTTATCGATCTGGATACAAAATCTGCTATGAAAGTAACAAGAAGTTATATTGAAGCAGTATTAGATAAGGATATTATTGAAATTGATAATATAAAAAGAGATAAAAATAAAATGGAAATGTTACTTAGATCTCTTGCAAGAAATGAAAGTTCTATTTCAAGTAACAGTGTTCTTGTTAAAGATATATGTGAGTCTTCGGATGAAAATGAATTAATGATTAGTAGAAACACTGTATCTGATTATTTAAATGTCTTAAATAGATTACACTTGATTGAAAATCAAGACTCATTTATGTATAAAATTCGTTCAAGATCAAATGTTGGAAAAAATCCTAAAAGGCATTTTATTGATCCATCTTTAGGATGTGCAGCACTTAATATAACACCTGAAAAACTAATGAACGATTTAAATACGTTTGGGTTATATTTTGAAGCGTTATGTGAGAGGGATTTGAGGATATATGCTCAAAATATAGGAGCAAAATTATATCATTATAGAGATAATGTTTCTGGATTGGAAGTAGATTCAATAATTGAATTATCTGATGGTGAATACGGTGCTATAGAAATAAAACTAGGCTCAAATATGGAAGAGGAAGCAGCAGATAATTTGAAGAAATTTTATAACTTAGCTGAAGTAAAACCTAAATTTATGTGTATTATTTGTGGGTTATATAATGCTGTTGTAAAAAGAAAAGATGGAATTTACGTTTTACCTATTACAGCATTGAAACCATAAAAAATATAAAATAATCCTATTTACAAAACTAGACAGTAAATTAGACTGTCTAGTTATTTTTTTCTTGCTAAAAAAATGATATAATTATACATATGGCAAAGATAATAAAATATATAAAAAATCATAAAATAATAACAGTAATTTTTAGCATATTACTTATTTTATTTAGTGTAATTTTTAAAGTATATAAATTTAATTATAAATACAAAATTACAGAAAATACTAGTAGAATTGAAGTGGTTGTAAAAGAAATAAATAGTGTAAGTGAAGATAAGATATCATATTTAGTAGGATATAATCGGTGATAGGTTTTTACTAAATATTTACAAAAATAAATATTTAAGATCAGATATAAATCAAAATTTAAGCAAGTATGCGGAGTATAAATATGGAGATAAATTAAGCTTAAGAGGAAAAATAAGTATTCCAGAAAAACTAGGAAATCCTTATGACTTTGATTATAAAAAATATTTAAACTCAAAAAATATTATAGGAACAATAACTACCTATGATGCAAAATTGTGCGATGTTAAAACGGCAAATATATTTGTAAAAATAATATTAAACTTTAAAGATAGAATATCAAATAATTTAGAAAGGGTAATGCCTAAAAGAGAATATAACTTGTTTAAAAGTATGTTATACTCAGATGACAAATTCTTAGATGAGGATATTAAAGAAAATTTTGAAAAAAGTGGACTTAGTCACCTTTTGGCAGTATCTGGTTCTAATATAGCGATACTCATGTTTGTTGTAGCATATATTGTAAAAAAACTAAATAAACAAACTTCAGTGATTTTTTGTATCATTGTAACCTTTGTGTTTTGTGTATTTTGTTCATTTGAACTTTCAATTGTAAGAGCAAGTCTTTTTTTGGTAATAACTAATATTTCAAAAGAACATGAAAAGAACATTAATACATATTTTAA
>ERZ791623.1337-NODE-1337-length-10340-cov-3.159844_pt1 | contig 10340 bp, 7 predicted proteins | sample MGYA00510268_ERZ791623 | MGnify/ENA primary metagenome ERZ791623 (study PRJEB30046, sample SAMN00715216) | human gut metagenome | study: EMG produced TPA metagenomics assembly of the A metagenome-wide association study of gut microbiota in type 2...
TTCAATTTCTTCATTTGACAAATGCATTATCTTTTTTCGCGCTCTGAAAAGCTTTTGCTTGACATTTGTCTCGGAAAGCCCGTGTTTGGCAGCGATATCTTTTACTTTCATGTGCTTTACATAGAAGTCAATAATTATAGATTGCTCATCAAATTTGAGTTGATTTAATATGCTGTCTTTCATCTCGGAAATAAGCTCATCGGAAATTTCTGAAAAATCGTGCATATCAAGAGTGAAAATTTCCACAGTGGTTTTATAATGTATTATTTTATTTATATGTTCGGATTCTCTTTTTCTGTTTTTGTATTCCATTTTTATTTTATTGTTTGCAACAGTAGTAAGCCACGCCTTGGGGCTCTTTATTTCTGTTCCGGATCGCCTGGCTTCAAGTAATGCCATAAACACATCTTGAACACAGTCTTCAACATAGTCAGGTGTGTCTTTTAGCTTGAATTTGCAAAAGCTTATTATGTACTCTTTATAAAGATTCCAAAGCTGCTTGCATTCCTCTGTAATTTCATCTTTCTCTCCGATAACCAATTAAAATCATCCCCTACGTAATTATTCCGGTACAACGATACTTCGGTTGAACATCAATGCCGGAAACGAATGCCTGCCTTGACGCGATGAATTTGCCGATATTGAAGGCTAAGACAATCGTATGGATTTATTATACTATAAATTGTGGAAATGAGCAATAAATGTGCAAAAATAATGTTGATGAAGGTGTTCAAAAAGGACATGTGCAAATGCATAATTGTACTTAAATATATTGCCCAAATTGCCGTATCAATTTATGACATAGGGGACAAAAATAAAATGTGAAATGTGCACAACTTGTCGAATGATAGTTTGTGCATATTTTTTTGTAACCAAAGGCGGTTTTAATACACTATAAAAATGTATTGAACTGATAGATTTTATCAGTTAGAAGAGACGATATAAAACCATTTGGAAATGGGGTGACAGCGTAGGGTTAATAGTAAGTGTGATGTAGTGAATGCTGTAAAAAGAGAGGAGATTTGGTAATGAAAAAGACAAAAGTCATAACAAAACTGATAGCCATAATTTTGTCAATACTTGTGGTTGTTCAAGTTGCCCCAATGTCAACTTTTGCCGAAACAATTGGAACAGAAAGTGAAAAGTTTGAGGAAAGTGGGTATTCTACTGAAGTATCTCAGGAAGAGGAAGACCCAATAGTAATAGGAGAAGATGTAGATCGTCGCGACAGCAGCAACACCAAGTATTTTAAGATGAGCGATGGAACAATAAAGGCTGCTGTGTACAAAGATCCTGTTCTTTATCAAGATAGTGCTGGTAAGTGGCAGGAGATAGATAATACACTTGAAACATCGGACGATGAGAATGATGAGATTTCAAACTTTAACGGATATGCAACCAAAAGCAATAAGTTTAGGGTGAAGTTTGCAAAGAATTCAAACCAGAAAAAACTTGTCAGCATAAAAATGGGCGATTACTCGGTCAGCCTTTCTTTGCTTAACAAAACGAAGAAGAATAACTCGTCAATGAAGCAGGAGAAGAAAGCTAAAATCGAGGATTTAACCGCCGCTAGCAAGGCCAGTCAAAAGATATACTATGAAAACATTCTTCCCGATACAAATATAGAGTACATAGTTAATGGATCGGGAGTCAAGGAAAATATTGTAATAAAGTCTGCGCAGAGCAACTATCAGTATAGCTTTGGAATTGATGTGAAAGATCTTACGCTCACATTGGAAGATGACGGCTGTATATACGCAAAAGATGTCAACACGGGAAAAACTGTGTTTGTCCTTCCCAAGCCGTTTATGCTTGATGCAAACTATGAGTATTCAGACAGTGTGAGTTACAGTATCAGTTCAAAAAATAAAAAGAAGTATGAGATTACTGTAACTGCGGATGCCGAATGGATAAATAGCAGCGACAGGACATTCCCTGTTACGATTGACCCCGCAATACAGACAGAGCAGTCAAACACAGCGATGGATTCGGTTTATGTTGCTTCCGGAAAGCCGACTACAAATTACTGGCATGGTCCGATGATAATGGTTGGTAAAGAGTCGTCGGGCATAGGAAAGTGTCAGGGACTGCTTCGCTTTGACTTGCCGTCTTTAAACCGCGGAGATGTTGTTATCGATGCACAGCTTTATGCTGCACAGATAAAGTGCGACGCATATTCAAATACAACTCCGGATGCTGCAATAGAAGTACATGCGGTAACAAGTAGTTGGAATAAGAAAACCGTAACATGGAACACAAAACCGAGCTTTGAATCAACAACAGCAGATTTTGAAATTCTCAAAGCCGGCGGTACTCAGCAAGAGACTCGTAAATGGAATGTCACCTCTATCGTAAAACGGTGGTATGAAAACACTTCGTTCCCCAATTATGGATTCCTGTTTAGATCATCAATAGAAAACGGTTCAACATACAATTTGTCATGTAATTATCTTTGGCTTTATGGAGAGAAATACTCGCAGAGCACGGCCGGATATCCGATACTTTCCATAACATTCAGATCAAACAAGGGACTTGAGTCGTATTGGAGCTATACAGATATCAGCGCCGGAAGAGCCGGTACTGCTTCTATCTGCGAATTCTCCGGCAACCTTGTATTTACTCACGGTGATACAACAACACCTGGCAGTCGCGCTCCGGCATCTATTTACCATGTTTTTAACAACTACATGGCAGGAGAGGGCTTTGGTACCGTTATGCCATACAGAGGTCATGGTTGGATGCTTAGCTGTCAGCAGCAGCTTCTTCCGTCATCAAAATTCGGTCTGTCAACATCTGCACAGGCAACATACCCATATGTATATATTGATGGTGACGGAACTGAGCACTACTTCTACAAAAAGAGCGATGGTACAATGATAGATGAGGACGGTATGGGGTTGACCCTTACTGTTCCGAAGACAAATAACAATAATTACTACAAAATATCCGATGATAAAGGAAATGTGATGTGGTTCAATGTTGCGGGAGCATTTGCACGTTCTCTTGACAGCAACAGTAATCAGATAGCGAACTACTATGCATCGTCAACTGATCCCAAAATCTGGAAGGTGACTGATGGGGCGGATCATGCTTTAACTATTTCTCCGACTCCTGATAATCTCGCAGTTCAGAGTATAACCGATAGCGCGGGAAGAGTGACCAGATACAACTGGAGCTCGGGCTTGCTGCTCAGCATAACATATCCCGACGGTGAAACAACGACCTTTACATATGACAGCGACAGAGCAATGACTTCTGTCACATCTCCCGATGGGTATAAGCTTCAGTTTACATATACACCTTTGAAGAACGGTAAACGAGTTTCGAAAGTTGTTGAGAGCGCCAATGGTTCGACTGGTCAGACAATTACTTTCGATTACTCACAATATGGACAGACCGTTATACGTTCTTCGGGCAAGGATGGCGTGTTTGGCAACAACGATGATATCTATACGACGGTGAAGTTCGACAACGCCGGCAGAACGGTATGCTCAGAAGCAACTTGCTATGGTAAAACACTTGCAGCTTCTGCCGCGGAATACACTGCTTCGAATCCGAACAGCAATGCAAGCAACATAAAGCAGCTTAACCGCTTGAGCAAGTCAATGTCTGGCGGTCAGTATGTCAGAAACTATCTTCGTGACGGTAGCGCGGATACTGGAAGTTCATGGACTAAGGCTCAGTGGAACGGTACCGCTGATTATGACAGCTTTGTTACAGGACTTCAACAGCTCTATGGTCGATGGAGCTACTACATTAACAGCAAGACATTTTCCGACAGAGCCGGAGCAAGAGCCTATCAGACATTAAACTCGGGACAATTCAAGGCGGGAACAACATATACTTTCTCAGCTTGGGTCAAGACGGAGAATATAGTCCCGAGAGACGCGAATGTTCCGTATGGCGCGCAGCTACTTGCAACATATTGGCTTCCTGACGGTAGTACGGTCGACACTGTTTCCGAAGCACTGATAGGAACAACTGACCCAAACATCAATAATGGTTGGCAGAGACTCACGGTTTCATTCTCTGTTCCGTCCAATGCTACAAGCGTTAGATGTAACATAATGGTTCGTGACGCTACCGGTAAGGCATGGTTTGACGGAATGCAGCTTGAAGAAGGTGCAAGCGCAGGCCCGTTCAATATGATAAATAACTCTTCGTTTGAACGCTATTCAAAGGCATCGAGCGGTGCCTATCTTCCTGAAGATTGGAACGGATATCTTACCGATGCTACCGATTCCGTTGATAATGCTCATTCGAAGGATTCCGGACATGCATTTCGATTCGGCAGCATTGCAACGGTTCCTAAGGAAATGAATCAGGAACTGTATTTTGGCGGAGCTACCGCACAAAATCTTGACGATACATATATTCTTAGCGGCTGGGTCTATGCAAATCCGGTTGGCGGAAGCAATGAGAACAACAAGGTCAGTCTTGCCGCAAAGATTGTGTATAGTGATGGAACGAGTTGCCTGAAGTGGTTTAAATATAACAGCTCCGTTATGGGTTGGCAGTATGTTATGGGTGCCTTTACCCTAAGGGATGATGCAAATCCGACGGCATCCAAAACACCGACAACGCTGCGAATATATATGATAAACTACAGGCAGTCGAACAATACTTGGTTCGATAATATTCAGCTTGTACGCGATGAAGCACCGTCATATACATATGACAATGACGGCAATATGATCTCCGTCAAGGCAAACGCTCAGCAGAAATCCTCGATGGAGTATACCAATAACAATCTTACGAAGTCGGTTGATGCCAAAGGGTATAGTTATACATATACTTATGATTCAAGGCACAATATGACTCAGGCGACGAGTCAGTCCGGAACTAAGTACTGCTATACTTATGATAACAACGGCAATCCCACCGCTCTTACCGTTAAGGGCAGCGAGACAGTGTATATTGAAACAGGTGCGTCGTATACATCCAATGGAGCGTTCGTGTCAGCTACTACCGACCAGGACGGGCGAACCGAATCGTATGTTTATGATAATTCCAAGGGTACGCTCACTTCTTACACGGACAAAAAGGGCAATGTAACCAACTACACTTACGATGCCAATACCGACGCCGTGACATCTGTTTCTCAGACACTTTCAAACGGTCAGACTATACAGAACAACTATACCTACAACAAGTATCGCCTGAATACGATATCCCATAACGGTTTCAATTACTCGTTTGTCTATGACAACTTCGGCAATGTTACACAGACGAAAGTCGGCTCGCAGGTACTCTGCACAAACACCTATGGAGCGAATAACAGCGGAGAGCTCAAGCGAGTAACATACGGTAACGGAGATTATGTTGATTACGCATATGACGAATACGGCAACATGACTTCGATATCGCAGAACGGCACGAAGAACTTTACATGGAACTATGATTCGACGGGCAACATGTATTCCCATGAAGACCTTGTAAATAATCGACGTTTCATGTATACTTATGATTCAACAGGCAGACTTGTTCGACAGAGCGTACTCAACGGCAGCAAAAAGCGCATCTATGACGCCGAGTACGGATATGACATGAATAACAACGTGTCAAAGTTCACTTCATCTGCGGGTGGAGTGAGCATGACCGAAAAATTTGATTACGGAAAGGACAATCTTGCATCGAAGTATACTTATCCCTCGGGCAAGACTGCGACATATTCTTATGATTCCATCCTTCGCCGCAACAGAACAGTTATCAATACCACTACGCCGATAGACCATCAGTATGTTTATTGGATGTCAGACCGCGGAAACAATTCGCGCACCACGAAGATTGGCTGGGAACATATCAGCGAATATATCTATGGTTACACCTATGACGCCAACGGAAATATTACTGAGATTTCGCGCCGCCACAAGACCGCAGAGACGGCATATACCAAACAGCAGCAGTTCGCTTATGACGAATTGAATCAGCTGGTTCGTGCAGATGACCTTGTCAAAAACTGCACGGAAGTGTATACTTATGACAACGGCGGAAACATTCTGTCTGTCACAACTTATCCTCTGACATGGGGCAGCCTTGACGGTATCACGGCTACTAAGACTGTAAATTACGGTTATGACGACACCAACTGGAGGGACAAGCTGACCTCCTATGACGGTCAGGCTATCACATATGATGAGATAGGCAATCCGCTGTCTTACAGAGGGTACACTCTCACTTGGCAGAACGGCAGACAGCTGGCGACGCTCAGCGGTAACGGAGCAACTGCAAACTACACCTACGATGTGGACGGGCTGAGAACATCCAAAACCGTCAACGGTGTTAAGCATGAGTACTACTATGTCGGAAACACCTTGCAGTATGAGAAGTTCGGTACGACAGAGCTGTGGTTCTTCTATGATGCCGACGGCAACCCATCCGGTGTTCGCTACAAGAACGGCAGCACTACAACCGACTACTACTTTGTCTGCAACTGGCGTGGAGATGTTATTCGCATTTACGACGGTGCAGGTGCAGTTGTTGCCAACTACAACTATGACGCTTGGGGCAATGTAATTTCTGTTACCGATGCCAATGGTGCGGCGATTACAGATTCGACTCACATCGCCAATGTCAATCCTCTTCGCTATCGTGGGTATTATTATGACTCTGAAACGGGATTGTATTATCTCCAGAGCAGGTATTATGATCCGGCGGTTAAGAGATTTATTAATGAAGACGAGCAGCTTTCTTTAGACAAAGGCGTGCAAGGTCAGAATTTGTTCTGTTATGCTGACAATAACCCTGTTGTCAGATATGATCCTGATGGTAAAGATGCACTTGATGTGGTGAACGATCTTGTTGGCTTAGTAATGTTTTCAAAACTATACGAGAAGTTTAGAAAGACCAATTATTTGCCACTTCCACCACAAGATGCTAATATAGTGGATTTTGATTGGTATTATTATGAATTTTATTTGACTCCGGTGAAAAGTAAAATCGTAGAACGGCTGGGTCAATTTGGAGAAAACGTTTTTGTTGACGGTGTGATATATATATTTGGCGTGCTGATTCCAGAAGCCGTTATTCCTATTATGGCAGGGGCCGCTTTAGCAATGCTTTTGGATGATTTACTATTCCCAGATGGCCTTTTCGACAAAGTAAGCCCGGGTAGATATGTGTTTTTTGAGTTTAGGTTTATAGAAGAGGATCGGCGGCACGCTTATATTAATCATGATTACCTAGCTTTGGTCTATTTAGGAAAAGAAAACTGCGGGTACTCTTCATTTAAGGGGATGTGGTATGAAAAAAGTTAAGTGTATGGTGAACCATAAAATATATCCTAGCTATAGGGAATTTTATGATAAGGGTCTTCTGAAAACGATTTATAAAGATGTTGCACTTAAAAAGGAATATCAATGCTCGAAGTGCGGGAAGAAAATAAAAATAGACAACTATGAAAAAATGAGAAAAAGAAGTTGTCTCATACAATTATTTATACGTTGGCTGGTTGTGGGGTCCGTTGTTATGTTTAGAGGTGATTTTCATGATGCCTTTGCGAAAATTTTTTTGAGTTATTATAAAACTCAAGACCCCTTGTTTTGGCTTTGGGAAACACTTTTTCATATTATTATTGTAATTATTCCGGCTGTCGCGGCGATGACAGTAGCCATTTGGTTGGAACGAGTAATTTTTCTTAAATGGTATTGTGTAAAACTGCAGAAAAGCGGAACAGACCCATGCGTTGGCAAAGCAGAGTGAAAGTTATATTCCAATGGTGTTCCTGTGTAATTCCTTGTGTGTTTGACATCGTATTTGAAAAGCATCATTCCATCGAAATTTAATTGGGTACCTGAATCATGCTTCTGTTGAACGTCTCGGAAATGTGCCGTGAACATAAAGATAGAGGCAAAACGAAATAGAGTTATGCTATTAGTGTCAACAGAACAATCACAGATATCTCACAGCCGCATTAGACAGCAGAAACAGCGTATACTGAATAGCAGATAGCCTAAAATGAACGAAAACGGCTAAGGACTAACCCCCAAAAAGCATCTAGCTTCTTGGGGGTTGGTTTATTTGTCAATTGTTGTTTACTGTGATTTTCCGTTCTTATATAATATATGTAACTATTGTTATACGATATTCGTTATTATGTATCGTTTTATCAACATTTGGTATACCATATCCAATATGTCGCAATGTTAGCATATGTTTATCTTTTTTGTGATAAGTGGAGTTCTCATAGAGCCGACCGGTCTTGATGCAGAAATCGATCAGCTCGTCGTCGATTTCTCTGCGGCACAGATATTCGACGGCGTGGGTGGCGCTGTGGTTGGTCTGCGGCAGAAGCAGCACCTTTTCTTTTGACACTTTCGGAGCTGGGGAAAAGGCGGGCGGCGTCGCTGACAGATTTCTCATAATGGTTTCGACCACCTGCGTAAATGGCATTTTTTGACCTTAATGAGATAGTTCAGCACAGAATAGCCGCCGATCCCACGGGAAAGCCAGCACCATTTGCCATTGGAGATTTCCAGGCTGTCGTGCTCACGGGTGCAGTAAGTGCCGCCCCCAAAATGCACCATCTCCTGCGGTTCATAAGTCCGCAGATAGGTCAGCAGATCCATCTCACGGGCCTGCGCCACTACCTCCGAAGGGATATATGGTATATGTTTCACCTCCGTTCTGACATAAAAATAGCCGAGGGGCTTTCAAAATGAAAACCTCTCGGCTATGTAGAATAATTGAGCAGATTATACAAGCGTATCTCTCAATGATTAGGAGCACAATTTATACAAAATCCATTTCCGTCAACATTATTGTCATCCAGTGGCGTACCACAATCGGGACAATTTCCGTATTTTCCATATCTCTCAAACTCTGGATCACTGAAGTTTTCCTCATAGGACATTTCTTGCAATTTTCCTGCAACAATTCTTGCTGCATCAAAACTGTTTGAATCTTCAAAATCAATGAAAATATTGGCCTCTCTCTCTATTTCAACGGTTATACTGCCGGAAAACAAATGGTTTGTTCCATAAGAGAGTATTACTTCTTTAGTATCATCATCTCTTCCCCAATAATCATAGGATGTTCCACGCAATTCCACATTGTATTTGAAGTGATATTTTACAGTGTCATCGTCCCTGCGTATGCGTTCTGACGATATAAAATCCCAAGATACTACTTCAAACTCGTCTATACCTTCTGTGCCAATATGCGCATTTTCGGTATCTATATAATCCGTTCCATTATATGACAAATAATCTGATATACTTTCAAAAACTTCATCTTTAATATTATCACAATAGTCGGAATCGGTCATGTTCAATGCAAGTTCTACGGCATCAGTTTTTTCAATACCGTAATCATCAGAAACAGCGGTGTAAAAATCTTGAGATTCGCAAGCTATAATAGTCCGTCCAGTTTTTTCAAATTCAGCTACCAGCTTATGATGAAAAATCCGTTTCTCATTTTCCGATTCCCACCAATCTGCTTTGACATCATCGGTAATAAAAACAATATCTTTTGATTGCGTGCGCGCAAAGTTCAACAGTTCTTTCCATATGATTAAATCGCCATATTTGCGAACACCGTCTTTGCTTTTTGCATCTTTGAACCCCGGTGGAATTTCCTTTTTATATCGTTCTTGACCCTCTTCGCACCATGTGAAGATGTCTTCTTGTGAAGGCGCAGGAAATACATGATTGTATGATTCAATGCCCTTGACTAGCTCAACAACTTTATCGGACCCGCCCCAGTAATGAGAACTTAGTTCAAGTCCTCTTCGTTCCTCAAAGAATTCATTTGCGGTTTGGGCAAGTCGATTTAATAGAGATTCTAATTCGCTCCGAAAAACATTAACCTCAGGGAAGTGAAGCCGTTCAAGTGGTTCGCAGGAGGACAGTATTTTATTCCTTGCCGCCGCAACTTGTTGCTCGGTGTTTTTCCCAGCGTTATTTATGCGTTTTTCCATATCGGAAAAAGCTGCTCGGCAATGTTTTCCAAATTCTATTCGCACAGTGGCTGGTAAGTATATGCTATCGATTACTTCCTGCAAGCATTGTAATCCAAATTCAGAAAACTCCGGAGAATATCGATATAAATTCAAAAGTACATTGGTGTCGGGGATAATTATATATTCGCTTTCCAACAATCTTTTAATCTCCATTTTGTAAATCTCCTAAACCTCAAATTTGAAACTACGCCTTAATATACCGCGTCGCCCGTCCGGCGCCGATCCGCTTTACCGAACCGGTCTTGACCATCGCACCGAGGACGGCTTCAACGGTCGTGGGGCTGACATCGGGGAGGATTTTGCAAATCTCCGCTTTGGATAGTGGCGTCAGGCTGTTCAGGACGGTCGCCTCCACACGGGCCTTCTTCGTGATCTTCTTACC
>ERZ791623.1344-NODE-1344-length-10290-cov-13.960821_pt1 | contig 10290 bp, 8 predicted proteins | sample MGYA00510268_ERZ791623 | MGnify/ENA primary metagenome ERZ791623 (study PRJEB30046, sample SAMN00715216) | human gut metagenome | study: EMG produced TPA metagenomics assembly of the A metagenome-wide association study of gut microbiota in type 2...
GGGGCTTTGTCATAAAAAAAAAGAGGGTATGCATTTTGACACACCCTCTTTTTTTTAAATGTACTCCGTTTACTGTTACATTCCGAATTTGCAGATTATGAATATAATCTTTACTAATCTCCCCCGACTTACGAGCTGTAATCTTTAAATTCTCAAATAGAAAATCAGACAGCTTATACTGCGTTTCATCCTTCTTCACCGCAAAAAGGACATCACAATCCAATTGAATATTACGCATCGTCACATGACTTGAATATGAATAGGGGACATCTTTCCTATCCTTTAAATCAAAAAACTGAGTCCAAGGCTGGGCAAACAAGAAATTAATGGCAGAGCCCGTAATATCTTCCAACTGAATATATTCATAATTTTGCGGCGTATCCGGACGCATCTTTAGCCAAAGCAAACGCTGTGCATGCTCTACCCGACAGCGTCTCACCAGAATATTGCGGTTATGTATAGACTCACTACCACAAGTCAATGCGCTATGACAGAATCCCCATACACAATCCTCTATAATGATATTCAGATTACTTCCATTATTCACCTTATCTTGGTCTGCCCAAGGTCCTTTTCCACCCTTCAAAGCTATGGCATCATCATTTACAGACATATAACAACCTTTTACCAACACATTCTTGCACACATCAATATCAATAGCATCACTACTAGGTGCTTTCACCGGCGAATGAGGAGCAAAAATAGAAAGATTAAGCAACTTCACATTCTCACAACGATATAAATGAGTAGTCCAGAACGGAGAATTTTCCAATCTGACCCCAGACAACTGCACATTTTTTGAATCAGCAATATATATCAACCGTGGACGAAGTTCCTCCAAATTCGTACACTGGGGATTTACCTGTCGGCGCAACCAAAAAGATTTCCAAAAACGAAGTCCATTTCCATTTATCTTCCCCTCGCCTGAAAGTGTAAATCCATCCACTCCAATGACATTAACCAAAGCTGCAAAATACGTTAGATTCTGCCCTTCCAGACGGGTATCAATCACATCAAAATGACTAATGTCATCACTTCCTTTCAGAGTTGCTCCTTTTTCCAGATAAAGATGAGTACGAGGTCTGAAAAAAAGAGAGCCCGACAAAAAAGTCCCTTTAGGGATACAGATCACTCCTCCACCCTCTTGAGCCGCTTTATCAATGACTGCCTGAATACGTTCTGTCTGTAAAATCGTACTATCATTTTGTACACCATAATTTGTGATACAATATTGCTTTCCCAGCTCTTTTACTGATACCACCCGATGCTCTCTGAACCATTCTGGAATTGGTGTTCCATCCGGAAAAATTTCACTGGCAAATACACTGACGGCCATCCAGGATAAGCACCATAAAAGCCAGCCTTTTACACAATATCCCCTCATCTTCTGAATACATTAAAAACTAAAATAAATATGTAAGCAAAATAGAAAACTTTTTCGACAAGAAGGAATAGAGAATCATGCAATTACATGTCTTTTTGTACAAAAAACATCCATAAGAAGAGTCAAGAGCATTTTTTGAATGATTTTCAATGTATTTGCATGATTTTCCATGTACAAATGTTCTTGTATCTCCTATCTTTGTTGATACAATTTCAGAACTAATACCTTTATTTAATTATGAGAAAGATTCTTATCGCATTTCTGTTTATAATGAGCTGGGGATTCACCACTTCTACTGCACAAAAACTACCACCACAAAAAGAAACACTGGAAGTGATGATTAAAGTAAATAAGTATTTCATGGAGAAATATGCAGATTACCGGACTCCTAGTTTTGTACGTAAAGTTACCCGCCCTAGTAATATCTGGACCAGAGGAGTATACTATGAAGGATTAATGTCTCTATATTCCATTTTCCCCCGCGCAGAATACTACGATTATGCATACAACTGGGCTGAATACCATGAATGGGGTATGCGAAACGGAAATACCACACGTAACGCTGATGATTACTGCTGTGGACAAACTTATATCGACTTATATAATCTTTGTCCCAAGCCTGAAATGCTGAAAAATATCAAATCCAATATGAACATGCTTGTCAATACTCCCCAAGTAGGAGACTGGACCTGGGTAGATGCCATTCAAATGGGCATGCCAGTACTAGCCAAAATGGGACACCTGACAGGAGAGCAGAAATATTTCGACAAGATGTGGGATATGTATGAATTCTCACGTAATCAGCTGGGAGGAAAAGGATTGTTCAACCTGGCAGACGGACTTTGGTGGAGAGATGCCGATTTCTTACCTCCCTACAAAGAACCTAATGGCGAAGACTGTTATTGGAGCAGAGGAAACGGGTGGGCATACGCTGCACTCGTACGTGGGGTCGACGAAATTCCTGCAAACGAAAAACATCGTCAGGATTACATCAATGATTTCTTACTCATGAGCAAAGCACTGAAAGCTTGTCAGCGTACAGACGGATTCTGGAACGTAAGTCTTCATGATGCCGGAAATTACGGTGGCAAAGAAACTACAGGAACTGCTTTGTTTGTCTACGGAATGGCATGGGGAGTGCGAAACGGATTACTGGATAAAGAAGAATATTTGCCCATTCTATTAAAAGGCTGGAATGCCATGGTAAAAGATGCGGTTCATTCCAATGGTTTTTTAGGCTACGTGCAAGGAACTGGAAAAGAACCTAAAGACGGACAACCTGTCACCTACGAAAGCGTCCCAGACTTCGAAGATTATGGAGTAGGATGTTTCCTGCTGGCTGGAACGGAAATCTACAAACTACAACAATAACATCAGATACAATAGGTAGAAATGTTTTATTTCTTTCCGTAAAAAGAAATGGGTGTGCCTTCTCGCACACCCATATTTTATTTGCTCAATGCACGGGAACGCTCTCCCAAATACCCGCCATGATGGCGCTTGCTATATTCTTCAATCGTAAAGCCAGTCTTTCGCATAGTCTCTACAACTAAAATATCTCCTATCACCGTCATCACAGTCGTAGAAGTAGTAGGCGTCATTCCTAACAAACAAACTTCATCAGGGTGCCCTGTAGCCAGGCAAATATCTGCCGCTTCCGCTAACGGACTATCCGGATTTCCCGTGATAACAATTTTTTTCAATTCCGGATTTAGGCGTGCAGCCAGTTCGGTCAGTTCCACAATTTCCCTTGTCTTACCAGAATTAGAAATCAAAAGCAACAAGTCATTTTTTTGCAGAATTCCCAAATCGCCATGCTGTGCCTCACTCGGATGTAAAAACACAGAGGGGATACCCGTGGAACAGAATGTAGTGGCAATATTCATGGCTATCTGTCCAGCTTTACCCATACCACTGGTTACCAGTTTTCCGCCTTTCTCATGTACCTGTTCCACAATCAGCTCTACCGCCCTTTCATATCCGTCTGTTACCGGAATATTCAACACGGCCTGTGCTTCACGCTGTAATAAATCTTTTATTGATGAATTCATAAGATTATGATTAAATTATAATTTTATTCCAATAAACGGGTCAGTTCCTCCAGCGTATTCGCCACTTCAAAATAATTTTTCAACGGACGATGTGCAAAATGTGTTTTCTCCAAACGATTCAAGAAAGCCAGCATATCATTCCAAAAGCCTTCCACATTATAAAAGATAACCTTTTTCTGATGATATCCTATACTGCAGGCAGCCATCACATGAAATACTTCGTCCAGCGTACCGATTCCACCCGGCAAAGCTACCATTACTTCCGATTCCTGCAACATAATATCTTTCCGGTCGCTCAAGTTTACCGAATGAAATGTCACATCAAGCAAGTCGCTGACTCTGCCATGTTCCTCCAGTTTAGTGGGAATAACTCCCATTATCATAGCTCCGTTTTCTTTCGCACTTTTAGCAAGGACTTCCATCAGTCCTGTATTGGAGCCCCCGTAAACCAGCCATTTATGATGCTGGCCTAACCATGCGCCCAGCTCTCTTGCTTTTTCCATAAATACAGGATCTATCGCATCTGAGGCCGAACAAAAGACTGCAATTTTATTCATATATTAGTTTGAAATGTCATACTCTGCAAATATCTGCATTTTTTGAAGAAAGACAATAGGTATTTATTGTAAATTTGCAGCGAAAAAGAAATTACACTTCTTGAAATATGGCATATTCAACTTTTACTCTCTCAAATGGCTTACGACTTATTCATACTACCAGTCCTACAAATGTGGCTTATTGTGGCTTTGCCATCGACGCCGGCACACGCGATGAACTTCCGCAAGAGCAAGGTATGGCCCATTTTGTAGAGCACCTGATTTTTAAAGGTACAGAAAAGCGAAAAGCCTGGCACATTCTTAATCGCATGGAGAATGTGGGAGGTGACCTGAATGCCTATACCAATAAGGAGGAAACTGTCATTTACAGTGCTTTTTTAAAAGAACATTTCAACCGGGCTGCGGAATTACTGACCGATATTGTTTTCCACAGTGTGTTTCCAGCTAATGAAATCGAAAAAGAGGTAGAAGTCATTATCGACGAAATCCAAAGTTATGAGGATAGTCCTGCGGAACTTATTTTTGACGATTTTGAAGAACTGATTTTCCCGAACCATCCGCTAGGCAGAAACATACTTGGTAATCCAGAACTTTTACGCCAGTTCACAAGCGAAGACGCGCAACATTTCGTTCATTCCCACTACCAACTGGAAAACATGATATTTTTCGTTCAAGGAGATATTCCTTTCCAGAAAGTAATCCGTACGCTTGAGAAAGTGACTGCAGATATTCCCCGCTTTGAAAGAATAAAAGAAGCGCGCATGCTTCCTCCTGCCTACAAACCTAACCAACTAACCATTCACAAGGACACTCACCAAGCACATGTCATGATTGGAGGAAGAGGGTACCACGCTTATGATGAACGGCGTACAGGTTTGTACCTGCTTAATAATATTCTCGGAGGCCCTGGCATGAACAGCCGGCTCAACATCTCTTTACGCGAAAAAAGAGGATTGGTTTATAATGTAGAATCCAATCTCACATCGTATACAGATACAGGTACATTCTGTATCTATTTTGGTTGTGACCTGCATGATACAGATCATTGTATTTCATTAGTACATAAGGAACTTAAAAAAATTAGGGAAAATGCACTGACCTCTCTACAACTCGCAGCTGCTAAAAAACAAATCATCGGACAGATAGGAGTTGCTGGAGACAATTTTGAAAATAATGCACTCAACATGGGCAAATGCTTTCTGCATTATCATACTTACGAAGAAAAAGAAGAAGTATTCAAAAGGATTGAAGCACTGACCTCAACACAACTACTTGACATTGCTAACGAGGTCCTCTCCGAGAACTATCTTTCCACACTTATTTATAAGTAAATTCAGGCCAGATAATCCATTTTTTTTACCATTTAGTCACTGAATATAAACACATACTCCGTAAAGTTGTTTTTTGTCTTTTCATAAATTTCTAAAACTTACTACATTCGGGAAAAATAAGGAAACTATGAAAAAGAATGAAATGATCAAAGGTAGATTGGAAGAATGGATTAAACAGAAAGGGTTCTTAAACTCCAGGCTTACCATCATTGAACTATGCAAAACCATAGGTATTAACAGGACCTACCTGTCAAACTACATCAATCATACCTATGGACTAAACTTTAATTTATGGCTTAATCACTTACGCATAGAAGAAGCCAAACTATTAATGACACAACCTCCGAAGCGCAATTTGTCAGAAATAGCCGAACGAATAGGCTTCACTGATTTAGCTCACTTCAGCAAACAATTCAAACTTCAGGAAGGGGTCTCTCCGTCGGAATGGAGAAAGAATATGTAATAATACGCAACGGAGCGGCAGGAAAAGCGTAAAAATCACTATCTTTGTACGGTTAAGATAGGATAATTACATAAACTATATACACATGAAAATAGAAGATAAACTGACCGAATCTATCCTGAACGGTATAAAGACCTTATACAATCAGGAAGTTCCTGCCAAAATGGTTCAACTTCAGAAAACAAAGAAAGAGTTTGAAGGCCACCTGACACTGGTTGTCTTTCCTTTCCTGAAGATGTCTAAAAAGGGCCCGGAACAAACTGCACAAGAAATTGGGGAATACTTGAAACAGAATGAACCGGCCATCGCAAACTATAACGTAATTAAAGGTTTCTTGAACCTGACCATTGCATCTGACGTATGGATTGAACTGCTGAACCGTATCCACACCGATAACCAGTGGGGTATACAGAAAGCAGACGACAATGCGCCACTTGTCATGATTGAATATTCTTCTCCTAATACCAATAAGCCGCTTCACCTGGGTCACGTGCGTAACAACCTGCTGGGAAGTGCGCTGGCTAACATCATGGCTGCCAACGGTAACAAGGTGGTAAAAACAAACATCGTAAACGACCGGGGTATCCACATCTGTAAGTCCATGCTGGCCTGGTTGAAATATGGCAACGGTGAAACTCCTGAATCATCAGGCAAGAAAGGCGACCACCTGATTGGTGATTACTATGTAGCTTTCGACAAGCACTACAAAGCTGAAGTGAAAGAACTGATGGCTCAATATCAGGCTGAAGGAATGAACGAAGAAGAAGAAGCAAAGGCAAAAGCCGAAGCTAATTCTCCGTTGATGCTGGAAGCACGCGAAATGCTTCGCAAATGGGAAGCAAACGACCCGGAAGTACGTGCCCTATGGAAGAAGATGAACGACTGGGTATATGCAGGTTTCGATGAAACCTACAAGATGATGGGAGTAAGCTTCGACAAGATATACTACGAATCACAGACTTACCTTGAAGGAAAGGAAAAGGTAATGGAAGGTCTGGAAAAAGGACTGTTCTATCGCAAGGAAGACGGTTCTGTATGGGCCGACCTGACTCCGGAAGGATTAGACCACAAATTGCTGCTCCGTGGTGACGGTACCTCTGTATACATGACACAGGACATCGGTACTGCCAAGCTGCGTTTCCAGGATTATCCTATCAACAAGATGATTTATGTGGTAGGTAACGAACAGAATTATCACTTCCAGGTATTGTCTATTCTGCTCGACAAGTTGGGCTTCGAATGGGGTAAAGACCTCGTACACTTCTCTTACGGTATGGTGGAACTGCCGGAAGGTAAGATGAAGAGCCGTGAAGGTACAGTAGTAGACGCTGACGACCTGATGGAGGCCATGATTGAAACTGCCAAGGAAACCAGCAACGAACTGGGCAAACTGGACGGACTGACTCAGGAAGAGGCAGACGACATCGCACGCATCGTAGGTTTGGGCGCCTTGAAATATTTCATCTTGAAAGTGGATGCACGCAAAAACATGACTTTCAACCCGAAAGAATCTATTGACTTCAACGGAAACACAGGTCCGTTCATCCAATATACATACGCACGTATCCAGTCTATTCTGCGTAAAGCTACAGAAGCTGGGCTCAGCATCCCGGCTGTCATCCCAAGCGGTATTGAACTGAGTACAAAAGAAGAAGGTCTGATTCAAATGCTGGCAGACTTTACCAACGTAGTGAAACAAGCCGGAACAGATTACAATCCGTCTATTCTGGCAAACTATGCTTACGACCTGGTAAAAGAATACAACCAGTTCTATCATGACTTCAGCATCCTGCGTGAAGAAAATGAAGCCCTGAAAATATTCCGTCTCGCTTTGAGCCAGAATGTAGGCAAAGTAGTCAAACTGGCTATGGGCTTGCTGGGTATCGAAGTACCTGAACGCATGTAATCACAATCTTGTATATCAAGTGGCTGGCAAAGGGGTAAACCACACTCTTTTTGCACAGCCACTTTCTTTTTAAAGACCATCTTATGGCTAAAAAAAAATTCTACGTAGTCTGGAAAGGAGTGAATCCGGGCATCTATTCTTCGTGGACCGATTGCCAACTGCAAATACAAGGCTATAAAGGAGCCATATATAAGTCATTCGATTCACAAGAGGAAGCTGAACATGCTTTCGCGACTCCTGCACATCAATACATGAACCGCCACCGTGCATCATCTTTAGAAAAGCCTGAGGCACAACTCCCCGAAAACTTCAATTTAAACTGTCTGGCAGTAGATGCTGCTTGTAGCGGTAACCCTGGCCCCATGGAATATCGCGGAGTATACCTGCTGACAGGACAGGAAATCTTCCATTTCGGACCAGTTTACGGTACCAACAATATCGGAGAATTTCTGGCCATAGTCCATGGACTGGCACTTCTTAAACAAAAGAACCTGAACATGCCTATCTACTCCGACAGTCGTAATGCCCTCTCTTGGGTGAAGCAAAGAAAATGCAAGACCAAACTGGAACGAACCGAGAAAACAGAAGCACTCTTCCAGTTAATTGAACGGGCAGAAAAATGGCTGAAGGAAAACACTTATACCACTCCCCTGCTCAAGTGGGAGACTGACGTATGGGGAGAAGTCCCTGCTGACTTCGGACGTAAATAATCAAAAACTTAAACAGATGAAAAAGAGACTTACATATCTGGGATGTTTTTTCGCCAGCATACTGGGCTACTTCCTGCTTCAGAAACCTGTCTTTATGCTCTATAACGGTGCATGCGAGAAGGGAACAGCTTTCATAGACTACCTTCGGGTATTGTTCCATGGCTTTACGCTTGACGCAGCAACCACCGGATACCTGACGGCCATCCCCTGGCTGGCCATTCTTTGCAGTATATGGTTCCGCCGTTTCCCGTTGAAAAAGATACTTATCGGCTACTACGTTTTAATCAGTCTGGCTACCACACTTATCTTCATCGGCGATATGGCCTTGTATCCATTTTGGGGATTCAAATTAGATGCTTCCATCTTCCTCTACCTGGATTCTCCGAAGAATGCCATGGCCAGTGTATCCTTTGGATTTATTCTGATACGACTGCTGTGTATCCTCATCTTATCAGCCTTGGTGACATGGGGATTATATAAGATCACACCAGACTGTCTGCCACAAGTCCAGAAGCGTATCACAGGCAGTTTGATAACTCTGCTTTTGGGAGGAGTTATCTTTATCGTCATACGAGGAGGTGTAACCGAATCAACCAGCAACGTAGGACAAGCCTATTTCTGCAATGACGAATTTCTGAATCATTCCGCCATCAATCCGGACTTCAGTCTGTTGTCTTCCATCAGCAAAACCACCGACTTTTCCCAGCAGTTCAATTTCTTCGATGAAGAAAAACGGGCAAGTTTATTCGAAGGATTGTATGCTGATACAGGAGAGAATGAAGTTTCATTACTTACCACCAACCGTCCTAATGTATTGATTATCCTCATGGAAAGTTTTGGAGGAGTATTCGTAGAATCATTAGGAGGAATACCCAGTGTCAGTCCGAATCTGGAGCGCCTGAGCAAGGAAGGAGTCTTCTTTACTAATTGTTATGCCAACAGTTTCCGAACCGACCGAGGTACGGTCTGTACCTTCAGCGGATACCAAAGCTTCCCGACGGTTTCCGTCATGAAATCTCCCGCCAAAAGCCGCACCTTGCCTTCTATTGCCGGGAAACTGCGAGAACAAGGCTATGCCACAGATTTCCTGTATGGAGGTGACATCAACTTCACCAACATGAAGAGTTATTTGCTGGGCAGCGGATACCAACAGTTGACAGCAGATGTAGATTTCAGCATGGAAGAACGGAAAAACCCATGGGGAGTAAACGATGACATTACTTTTGAGTACCTCTACCGCCAGATAAAAGAACGGGATACTGACCAGCCCTGGCATACGGCCTTCCTCACCCTGAGCAGCCATGAGCCGTTTGAGGTTCCTTACAGCCGTTTGGAGAACAAGCGCCTGAACGCTTTTGCATATACGGACAGTTGTGTCGGTGATTTTGTAAAGCAATTCCGAGAACTTCCGCAGTGGAAAAATACAGTGATTGTGTTTGTACCCGATCATTTGGGATCTTATCCCGAACATATCGGCAATCTTGAAATAGCCCGTTACCAGATTCCTCTGTTGATGGTGGGCGGGGCAGTACGCGAGCCGGGACGTGTGGATGTTTACGGTTCACAGCAGGATATTGCCGCTACCTTATTGGCGCAACTGTCATTGCCGCATGGTGAGTTTACGTTCAGTAAAGATATGCTCAATCCGGCTTCTCCTCATTTTGCTTTCTTTACCATGCCGGACGCTTTCGGCTTTTTGACGCCGGACAACCAATTGATATTTAATAATGAAGCGGATGCGATTGTTGTAGATGAAGGCCCGAAGAAAGGGCAAAACCTCTCTTTGGGGCAGGCCTATCTGCAGAAGTTGTATGACGATATAGCCAAAAGATAGAATGATATTAGCAGATGTTTTGTCGGGGTTGGTCGAAACGGACACCGACTTGTT
>ERZ791623.1349-NODE-1349-length-10272-cov-4.529314_pt1 | contig 10272 bp, 7 predicted proteins | sample MGYA00510268_ERZ791623 | MGnify/ENA primary metagenome ERZ791623 (study PRJEB30046, sample SAMN00715216) | human gut metagenome | study: EMG produced TPA metagenomics assembly of the A metagenome-wide association study of gut microbiota in type 2...
AGCACCGCCGCCGTGAGGGCGGCGGCGGTGGTTTTGCCAGCCGTACCGGCTACGCCCAGATAATCCACCCGCCCTGCCTTGGCAGAAAGGGCTTCCTGCAGCTGCCGGGCCGGGGCAAAACCCTCGGGCAGAGATGCAAAATAGGCATTTGCCTGTTCAATGGTCATTGCGTCAAACCTCGTTTCGATGTTGATAGAGAATGATGCACATCCGGACAAGCCCCAGCAGGATGAGCCCCACCAGCAGGCCGGTCATCACACCGGAAAAATCGATCCAGATATCGGTGACCTGGCCGCTGCGGCCCGGCACAAAGAGCTGGATGGTCTCATCGGTCAGGGCTGTGAGCAGGCCGCCCAGTATGGGCCAGGACACATGCTTGAAGAAGTGCCGGGTGTACACCCGCAGGCAGAGCATGAGCAGGAAGCCTTCCAGCAGATACTCGCAGAAATGCGCCAGCTTGCGCACGATGTGCATGGTGAGCCGGTCGGCGGCACCGGGAAGCCCCAGATGCCGCAGGATGCCCTGCAGTATCCCCAGTACCCGGCCGCTGGCCCCCTCGGACACATCCGCGATCTGCAGAGAGTTGGAGAAGATGAACACGATGCAGCCGATGAGGGCAAAGGTAAGGATCACCCGCCACGCGATGAGCCACGGGGAGGTGCGTTGATTCCGTTCCTGCATCCGCTTAGCCCAGAGCCTTGATGCTCTGCTCGATGTTGGCCAGCTTGCTCTGGCTGTTGGTGCGCTTTGCGCGGATCTCCTCCACCAGAGCGGCGGGGGCACGCTCCACGAACTTGGGGTTGGCCAGCTGGTTCTCGAACATGGCCAGTTCCTTCTCGGCCTTGGCCTTTTCCTTGTTCAGGCGGGCCAGCTCCTTCTCGCGGTCGATCAGCTCCATCATGGGGATAAAGCCGCGGGCGGTGTGGGTGGACACCTGCACCATGCCATCAGTGCTGCCCTCGTACTTTTCCGTAAAGGTCACGTCGGTGGCAAAGGCAAACTTTGCCAGATAGACCTCTGCATTCCGGAAGGGAGCGGGATCAGCCGTCTCGATGATCATACTGGTCTTTTTGGCAGGATGGACATTCATCTCGGTGCGCATGGTGCGGACTGCCTTGATGTAGTCCATGACCTTTTCAAAGGCTTCCTCTTCCTCGGCCCAGTTGTGTGCCTCGTCAAAGGTGGGCCAGCTCTGGGTCATAATGGTCTCGGCGGAGCCGGGCAGGGCCTGATACAGCTCCTCCGTGATGAAGGGCATGAAGGGATGCAGCAGCTTGAGGGCCTTGTCCAGCACATACACCAGCACACGGCGGGCGGTATCTGCCTGCTCTGCATCGCCGGAGTTCAGGCGGGGCTTTGCGATCTCGATGAACCAGTCGCAGTAGACATCCCAGATGAAGCTGTTGATCTTGGCAGCGGCCAGACCCATCTCGTAGTGGTCGAGGTTGTCGGTCATGGCACCGGCCACCTGATTCAGCTTGGTCAGCACCCACTTGTCGCTCATGTCCAGCTTGCTCTCCTCGGGCAGGCCGGGCTGGAAGTCCTCGGGCAGGTTCATCAGGACGAAACGGGTGGCGTTCCACAGCTTATTGGCAAAGTTGCGGGCAGCCTCCACCTTCTTCTCGCTGTAACGCATATCGTTGCCGGGGGTGGAGCCGTCCAGCAGCATGAAGCGCAGTGCATCCGCGCCGTACTGGGCAATGACCTCCAGCGGGTCGATGCCGTTGCCCAGGCTCTTGGACATCTTGCGGCCCTGGCTGTCGCGGACGATGCCGTGGATGCAGACGGTGTCGAAGGGAGCCTTGCCGGTGTAGGCCAGGCCGGAGAAGATCATGCGGCTGACCCAGAAGCCGATGATATCATAGCCGGTGACCAAGGTGTTTGTGGGGTAGAAATACTTCAGGTCCGCACTGTCCTCGTTGGGCCAGCCCAGAGTGCTGAAGGGCCACAGAGCGGAGGAGAACCAGGTATCCAGGGTATCGGGGTCCTGGGTGAAGTGGCTGCCGCCGCACTTGGGGCAGGTGCAGGGCATCTCTTTGGCGACCACGGTCTCGCCGCAGTCATCGCAGTAGAAGGCCGGGATCTGGTGGCCCCACCACAGCTGACGGCTGATGCACCAGTCGCGGGTGCCCTTCATCCAGTTGAGGTAGTTCTTGGTAAAGCGCTCGGGCACGAACTTGATCTCGCCCTTTTCCACGCTCTCGATGGCGGGCTTTGCCAGCGGCTCCATCTTGACGAACCACTGCTTGGAGACCATGGGCTCGATGGTGGAGTGACAGCGGTAGCAGGTGCCGACCTCGTGCTTCAGAGGCTCGATCTCCTTCAGGAAGCCGCCCTCCTTCAGGTCTGCCAGAATGGCCTTGCGGGCCTCGAGGGTGGTCATGCCGGCGTACTTGCCGCAGTCCAGCACCTCCGGCTCATTGATGGCGTTCTTGCCGGCGGCGAACAGGGCATCGGCAGCAGCCTTATCGGCAGCACCGGTCATGTGGCCGTCGTAGGTAAACACCCGGACGATGGGCAGATCATGGCGCAGACCCACTTCAAAGTCGTTGGGGTCGTGGGCGGGGGTGATCTTGACGACACCGGTGCCCTTGGTCATATCGGCGTGCTCGTCGCAGACGATGGGGATCTCCTTGTTCAGCAGGGGCAGGACAACATGGCAGCCGTGGAGGTGGGCATAGCGGGGGTCCTCGCCGTTGATGGCAACAGCGGTATCACCCAGCATGGTCTCGGGGCGGGTGGTTGCCAGCTCCAGCATCTCACCGGTCTCCTTGACCGGGTAGAGCAGGTGCCAGAAATTGCCGTCCTTTTCCTCGTACTCCACCTCGGCATCCGAGATGGAGGTGTTGCAATGGGGGCACCAGTTGACCATCCGGTTGCCGCGGTAGATCAGGCCCTTGTCGTACAGGCGCACGAAAACTTCCTTGACGGCATCCGAGCAGCCCTCGTCCATGGTAAAGCGCTCCCGCTGCCAGTCACAGCTGGTGCCCAGCTTTTTCAGCTGGCTGACGATGCGGTTGCCGTACTTGGTCTTCCAGTCCCAGGCGCGCTCCAGGAAACCGTCGCGGCCCACCATCTCCTTGGTCAGGCCCTCGGCACGCATGGCCTCCACGACCTTGGCCTCGGTGGCAATGGATGCGTGGTCGGTGCCGGGCACCCACAGGGCGGCATAGCCCTGCATCCGCTTGGTGCGGATGAGCACATCCTGCATGGTGTTATCCAGCGCATGGCCCATGTGGAGCTGGCCGGTCACGTTCGGAGGGGGCATGACGATGGTGTAAGGCTTCTTGTCGGGGTCCGCTTCCGTGTGGAAGTAGCCGCCGTCCTGCCAGAACTGGTAGATGCGGTCTTCCACCTGGCTGGGATCGTACTGTTTTGCGAGTTCTTTCATTGTATCCTCCCAAAAATGTGATGAGTGGGACGAAAAAAGCCGCCCCACGGAACGTTCCATGGGACGGCTGTAAACTACATACCGCGGTACCACCCAAATTGCACCGGCTGCAAACACAGCCCGTGCCCCTTGATGCCCCGGTAACGTGGGGCAGCTCCGAGGGCGGCTACTGGCTTCACCGCCCCTGCTCAAAAGCGACAGTGCGCGGCGCTTACCTGCCGGGCTCTCACCTGCCCCCGGCTCTCTGCAAGGCGGTTTGCCGCGCACACTCTTTCTCGTTGCATTTATACAAAGAATATAACGTTTTTTTGGCGTTTTGTCAATATGCTCCGAGAACTTCCTGCTTCAATCTGCCGATCAGCCGCTCCATCAGGGCCACCCGGTTGAAGGGGGTCATCAGGTAGAGGCCGTCCGCATACGGCAGGGCGGCCTTTGCCATTTCCAGCGAGATGGCAAGCCCCAGCTCCTCGCCCTGGGCACGGTCGAGCCCGGCAAACTTTTCAATGATCCAGTCCTCCACATGGATGCCGTTGATCTCGTTCTCCATGAAGACGGCGTTGCGCTGGCTGACCACCGGCATGATACCGGCCAGGATCTTTGCATCGGCCCCCAGCGTCTCCCGGGACTTTTTCAGGTTTTCCACCGCCTGTGCCGAGAGCACCGGCTGGGTCAGAAAGCCGCTCATGCCGTTTTCCAGCTTCTCCTTTGCCCGGCGCAGCTCCACATCAAAGTTGCGGGCGTTCAGATTCAGGGCACCGAACACGGTCATGGGGCCGGGCATCTCCCGGCCTTCCCCTGCCAGCGAGACGATGTACTGGGCCAGCTTGCGGGAGTTGAACTGGTAAACGTTCTTCACCTCGTCCCGCTCTGCCGTGGGGATGGGGTCACCGGTGATGGCCAGCACCTCCCGCACGCCCTCGGCATACAGGCCCAGCAGCAGGGCCTTGGTGGCGTTCAGGTTGCGGTCGCGGCAGGTCATGTGGGGCAGGGTGCACAGCCCCAGCTCCCGGTGGACCCGGCAGGCCACCAGAGAAGAATCCATCCGGGCCTGCGCAATGGGGCAGTCGGCAATGGTCAGCAGGTCAGCGCCCGCCGCCTGCAGCTTTTTTGCCCCTTCCAGATAACCGGTCAGGTCCGCAGTGCGGGGAGAATCCAGCTCAATGGCAATGACCTTTTCCCCTCCGTTCAGCTTGCGCAGGAAAGCGTCCTCGTTTTCCACCGTCTGTTCCTTCACGGTGGAAAACTCTTCTGCCGGAGCCGTTTTTTCCACAACAGGCAGGCTGTCCAGCTCCGCCCGCAGGGCGGCAATGTGGGCAGGGGTAGTGCCGCAGCAGCCGCCCAGGATCTGAACCGTGCCCTCGGCGGCCAGACGGCCTAGCTCCCTTGCAAAGTACTCCGGCCTGCCCTGATACTTCACCTGCGTCCGGGTGACAACGGGATAACCCGCGTTGGGCATGACCGACAGGGGCAGCGTGCCCCCCAGCTGCTTTGCCAGTGCGCGCATGGCACCGGGTGCCGACACGCAGTTCAGGCCCACGGCATCCACGATGCCGCTTTCCTGCATCCGCCGGGCAAGATCTTTGCAGTACATGCCTTCCCGGGTGTAGCCGTCGGGCAGGACCGCAAAGGACACCAGCACAAAGGCATCCGGCACTTCCGCCTTGATGGCCCCCACGGCATCCAGAAGGCCCGCATCGGAGCTCAGGGTCTCGAACAGGAAATTCTTGGCCCCCAGCGCCGCGAACTGCTTTGCCACAGCCGTATATACCTGCCCCGCCGGAACCGCCTCGGTATCCGGAGCCGGGCCGAGGTCGGCAAAAACGGCGGCCCCCGTCTCCTCTGCGGCCTGCACAGCCAGCTGCCAGCCTGCCTGCGCCAGTTGTTCCCAGCCGGGCGCGTGTGCCGCCGCCAGCCGGGGCAGGCTGAAGGTATTCGTCTTGACGGCATCAGCCCCTGCCGCCAGATACTCCCGGTGGACAGCCAGCACCCCCGCCGGGTCGGTCAGGTTGGCCTGCTCACACTCCACCCCGGGAGCCGCCTTATAATAAGTACCCATGGCACCATCAAAAAGCAGGGGGCGGGTCTGTAACAGTTCGCGGATGTTCATCATATATACTTCCTCGCATCTCACAAATAAGCTCTATATTCTTCAGTTTAATAAAGTTTCGCCTCTTGTCAAGCGTTTTTTCGTGCCATAGCTTGCAGGCAGGGCAGTTTTGTGCTATCCTATGCGTAACTTTTACATGTGAGGAGAGATGTATCATGCGCCATGCAGGCACACAAACGATCGAAACGGAGCGGCTGCTTCTGCGCCCGCTGACCCCGGAGGATGCCCCCATGATGTACGCCAACTGGGCCAACGACCCGGACGTGACCCGCTGGCTGCGGTGGGAGCCCCACAAAAACGGGGACGAGACCCGGGAACTGCTGGCCGCATGGGCGCTGCTCTACCCCAATGGAGATTACTACGAGTGGGGCATTGTGGAAAAGGCCACCGGACAGTTGTTTGGCACCATCGGCGTGTTCACATCCAGTTCCGCCGAGCCGGAGCGTGACCCCTGGCCCGGCTTCGACCACACGAACGGCGTGTGGGAGGTCGGCTACTGCATCGGCAAGGCCTGGTGGAACAAAGGCTTTACCACCGAAGCGCTAAAAGCAGTTGTAGAATACTGGTTCAAAAATACAGATAGTAGCTGGCTGGCCTGCTGCCATGCGTTTGAAAATCCTGCCAGCGGCCGGGTCCAGCAGAAAGCCGGCTTTGTCTACGACCACGATTCTGTCTACCACAAATTTGACGGCACACCAGTTGCCTGCAGGTGCTACGCATTGACAAGAGAACATTACGAAGAACTGAGAGGTTTATTTTGAGCGAACTTTATGACATTTTAGTAGAAACGCCCCCCACAAAGGTCATCTTACTAGCCCTGGATCAGGGGCTTTGGGACTGTGAGCGCAGCCTGAACGAGCTGGCTGCACTCTGCGAGGCCAACCACATGGAGGCTGTGGCATCCGTGACCCAGAAGCGGCAGACCCCCGAGACCGGCATCGTGCTGGGCAGCGGCAAGCTGGAGGAGGCCGCCGCTGCCGCCGCTGAGCTGGGTGCCGAGTGTGCCGTGTTTGACGGCGAGCTGACCGGCAGCCAGATCCGCAACATCTCCACGGCGCTGGGCGGCATGGAGGTCATTGACCGCACCATGCTGATTCTGGAGATCTTCCGCAGCCGCGCCGTGACCAACGAGGGCAAGCTGCAGACCGAGCTGGCGCTTCTGCGCTACCGTCTGCCCCGCCTGCAGGGAATGGGCGAAAGCCTGAGCCGCCAGGGCGGCGGTGGCGGCGGCGGTGGTGGTGCCCGCCGTGGTGCCGGTGAGACCAAACTGGAGCTGGACCGCCGCCACGTCCACGCCCGCATCGACGCACTGGCCGAAAAGCTGGCCGAGATGGAAAAGCGCCGGGGCGAGAGCCGCAAGGCCCGGGCCAAGACCGGGATGCCGGTGGTCAGCCTTGTGGGTTACACCAACGTGGGCAAATCCAGCCTGATGAATGCCCTGTGCGGCCCCAGCGTGGCCGAGGCCGACATGCTGTTTGCCACCCTGGACCCCACCAGCCGGAAGCTGGTGCTGCCCAGCGGCATGGCCGTTCTGCTGGTGGACACGGTCGGCTTTGTCTCCCGTCTGCCCCACAATCTGGTGGAGGCCTTCAAATCCACGCTGGAGGAAGCCGCATGGTCTGATGTCATCGTGCGGGTGGCGGACGCGGGCGACAACCAGCGGGAAGAGCAGCTGGCCGTTACTGATGAGGTCCTGGACGGGCTGGACTGTGCCGACATCCCCCGCCTGACCGTTTACAACAAGTGTGACAAGCCCAATGCCCTGAACTTTGACCCGGACATCCTGTTGACCAGCGCCAAGACCGGCTACGGTCTGGATGCCCTGCTGAAAAAGCTGGACGAGCTGCTCAGTGATCGGGTGCACACCATCCGGGTGCTGCTGCCCTATGATAAGCTGGGCCTGGCCGCCCCCATGCGGGAGCGGGGCAGCGTGCAGGTGGAGGAATACCGGGAGGACGGGCTTTATCTGGAAGGCATCGTCAAAACCGAGGACCTGCACTGTTTTGAGGGTTATCTCGTGTGATCAGGAAAGCGTGACGGCGGCAGCAGGGTCCCGCCCCAGCGGATGGTTCCCGGAGGAGCTGCCGTCACTTTTGTAAAAGAAAAAATCCCCAACAAACACAAAAACCCGCCTGGCAGCGGGTTTTGTGTATAGAGGGGTGGGAAAGTATATAAAGTTGGGAATCGCAATTCAAATGCAGGCACTTGAGAAACAACGTGTTTTGCGCAGTCTTTGGCGCTTTGCGTGCCCTGCGATATGTATTATACGCTTTTTTCTTTTCTTGTCAAACAAAATTTTTGACATTTGCTTTAATTTAGCACTTTACATTTCTACCAAAACTTTATATAATTAACACAGAAAACACAAAAGCGAGTTTTTCCGCAGTTTATGCGATTACGACAACAGTAAAACTTTACTTTTAAAAATTTTTGTACAATTCAACAAAAACGTAAAAGGAGACCTTTCTCATGGACGATTTAGACCGCAAGATCCTCTCCCTTCTCGCAAAAAATGCCCGGATGCCCGTCAAGGAGATCGCCGAGCAGGTGGCACTGACCAGCCCGGCTGTTTCCAGCCGCATCCACAAGCTGGAGACCGACGGCATCATCAGCGGCTACACCGTGGTGCTGAACCGCCCGGCAGACCGTGTCTATGTGGACGCGCTCATCAGCCTGTCCGTCACACCCAGCCACCGGGACGAGCTGGTGGAGCTGATGCAGAACAGCAAGGAGGTGCTGCAGTGCTACCACGTCACCGGTGCCTACACCTTCCTCATCAAGGTCAGCTGCGGCAGCATGCCCCAGCTGGAGCACCTGATCCTGCAATTCCAGAAGCTGGGCACCACCAGCACCCAGATCATCCTTTCTACTCCGGTCAACCACGGTGATCTGGAAGCGCTGCAGCTGTAAGCCGTTCACAGAACTGTTACAACCGCTGTGCAATCTTCCGGCCTTCCGGGCCGTATTCCTGATACAAGGCCGCCGTTCAGCGGCTGCATAAACGCCCCCAAAGGCGGGCAGACTGATCACAAGCACCCTGCCTTTGTCAGACGAAAGGAACTACGACCATGAAAAAACGCATTCTCGCCGCTCTGCTGGCTCTTGGCTGTGCCCTGCTGGTGTTCACCGGCTGCGGCAGCAAAAAAGATACCACCCCCAAAGACTACACCCAGATCATCCACGATGCCCGGGAAGCCGAGGACAATGATTATTATATGATCTTCTCCCCGGCAGAGGACGGCAAGTTCACCGCCCAGTACGGCTACAGCGCCAGCTATCCGGCGGATGACCTGAACGATGAGATCCAGAACATGCTGCTCCCCCTGCTGGACCTGCCCGAGGGCAGCTACACCGATCTTGCCGCCTCCCTCTCTGCCATGATGGTGCAGAGCTATGGCGTTGCCATCGTCAAGCCTGCTGAGGGCAAGACGCAGGAGGTCGTGGACGCAATGGATGCCTATATCCAGAACCAGCAGCAGACGATGGAGCACTACCTCGAGGATCAGTATCAGATCGCTGCCGCCGCCAAGGTGGCCACTGTCCCCACCGGCGAAGTGGTCATGGTGTGCTGTGAGAACAGCGATGCCGTGATGAACGCCATCAAGACCGCTCTGGCCGCTTAAATTATCTTTCAAAACGACAATGCCCTGTACCGTTTTGCATGGTACAGGGCATTGTTATTTCTACCAGATGGATTATATCGTTCAAATATCACATATCTGAGCGGGAATATGCGTTCTTCATATTGCTGCTCAGCTCAAACAGCACCTTATCCAGCGTGTCGGCGGCGCGGGCCTTGACCTCAGCGGCCAGGGCCTCGTTGGCCTCCTGGCGCAGGGCGGCGCGGCGGGCGGGGTCGCTCTCGGCCAGCTGCTTTGCGTCATACTGATTCAGCAGGGCACGGCAGGCGGAGAGCACCCCCAGCTCATAGCGCTCGACATGGAACACCGACTTGCCATAGGAAGCATCCGCCATCGCAGCGATCATCCGGCTGACCCAGTAGAAGCTGTCGGTGGACACCTCACCGGTGGTGCCGGCCAGATAGGCCGGGGTCGTCTCCACATTGGCGTAGAAGGGCACCATGGCGTTCAGGGCATTGGAGGCGTAGGCCGCCCATTCCACTGCCTGCAGGTCGGCGGGCAGATCAGGCCGCAGCTGAATCAGCGCCACAAAGTCGTTGCGGTTGATGCCGATGGAGCGGTAAACGCCCCGGTTCTCCCTGGCACCGTAGCTTGCATACGGGTCGTACGGCGTGCCCTGATAATGGCTGGACAGCACATACTTCACGTCCTCGGGGGTGATCTTCTTCTCAGGCACCATGCACCAGGGCAGGTCGTCGGAAGCCGGGGTATAGTCGGCATCGGGGCCATCCCAGACCCAGGTGGTGGGGTTCAGGGTGCGCAGCATGTACCAGGCGCGGGGCGTGTTGTAAACGTGGTCGGAATCGGTGTGGCTGCCAAAGGCGGCACGAGGATCGAACACGCCGTCCTGTGCCAGGTCCAGGTGATACTTTGCAATGAACTCCCTCAGATCAGCCGAGCAGAGGTGGTTTTCCTGCGCGCCAAAGGCATCGTCCAGATCAAAGGCATCAATGCCCAGCTGGTTCGGCATCACCACATAACTGTCATCGGGCACACGGCGTGCCATCCAGTGGTGGCCGCCGATGGTCTCCAGCCACCAAATCTCGTTCACGTCCTGGAATGCAATGCCGTTCATCTCGTAAGTACCGTAGGTCTCCAGCAGCTTGCCCAGCCGCTCCACGCCCTCGCGGGCG
>ERZ791623.1357-NODE-1357-length-10205-cov-4.143645_pt1 | contig 10205 bp, 8 predicted proteins | sample MGYA00510268_ERZ791623 | MGnify/ENA primary metagenome ERZ791623 (study PRJEB30046, sample SAMN00715216) | human gut metagenome | study: EMG produced TPA metagenomics assembly of the A metagenome-wide association study of gut microbiota in type 2...
ATCGCGGCTGCACTGTTAGTTTCGGAGAAAATTTCCACCTGGTCCCGATCCAGATTCCAGTCGGCAAGCACTTCATCCACTGTTTTTCCCCATCCGGTATCCGGCGGCGTAATTTCCTTGCTGCTCTCTTTCGCTCCCTGACATCCAGTCAGCAACAGAGCACACATTGCAAAAATACCTGTTAATTTTTTATTCATACACCTGCATCTCCTTTCCACTTTGTTATTTTTTTCACATACTTTTTTGTTAGCCCTATACTACCATATATTCTTCTGAAAATCTATGACGTTTGGTGAAAATTTTCTTACATTTTTGTTATGCATTCGATTTAAATCAAAGAAAAAGCAACAACATCCCTTATAGAAATTCTCTACCGCTAGTGAACCTCACATGACTAAAGTCACGTGCTTCCGGCCGCTTTAAGCGGCAGACCAAATATCGGCGGATACGCCTGTTACTTAGATTTTGCACAGATATGTGCTTCTTCCATGCCGGATACGGCAGGTTTCCACATAACAGGTAATCCACTGCATATCTGCCTGTGTTTATGCTGCTTTACGCAGTTCCATTTCTGAAATCAGTTCTCTCAGATCTGCATAAACACATGAGGTTCTACGCTTTACTGCAGGAACTTTTGCCTCCAGCAAAGACCTTTCCGTTTCCGGCAAGGGTTTTAAAATTTCACGGATAAAATATCTTGCTCCGATATTATACGATGCTGACAAATCACAGTTGTATCTTTTTCCAGTCTGAAACGTACACAGACGATGATCCCGTGTATCACGGGCAATCTCTCCTGATCCATCAAAGGCAAGCCTGCTCGTGTTCCAGGCACAGATTCGGGAAATTCGGATTCCCTTTCTGTGTGCCTGCTGTCCGCACCGTTTCTGGATATCACGTTTTCTCCACATCTGCAGTTTCTGCTTTTTCTTCCCGGAAAGTTTTCCTTTCATTTCCAGATATTCGAAAACAATCACATCTGCCTTATTTTCTGATGCATAAAAAACGATTTCCTTTGCAATTTTTCTGCCAAGCTCTGTATTCAGACGTTTTGCATATGCCCATCTTCCCTGCGCCTGACGCGATCCATGTTCCCGCTGAAATCTTCGGATCCGTCCCAGCACACGGTACATCCGGTCTTTGTCACTGGAAAAGTTAATAAACTTTCTTCCCAGGATAGTTCCGTCTGGACGCATGATGGTACAGACTGCATCCGTATTGATGCCGAGATCCACACTGCAGATCGTTTGTTCTTTGACAGGTGTCCGGTTTAAAGATACCTCTTCCGCATACGTAAAACGCAGGAAATATTTGTCGTGCTTTTTCTCCAACGTTGGCGCCGAAGCTTTTTTGCCCGACCAGTGTTTTCTTAAATATTCCATATCCGTATGTTTCAGCCGCACAGCAAACCATTTCCAGTCATGGCCATCGTACAGTTTTAAAAAGGCCGCATCTTTCTCTTCTGTGTTTTCACGGTACATGACATCGTGGTAAAAAACAGGCATGGCATACTGTTCACTTTTCAGATACGGCTTTCCCGTTTTCTCCCCCTCTGCTTTCCACTGTTCCAGACGCGTCCGATAAGAAGATACACTCCCAAGCGCATGCTGGACTGCCGCCCGTCTGAAATAGGATGGCATCTTGGGAAAGCAGAAATCAAAATCAAACCGGGCCGGATTCCGTTTCGTTGTATGCACCAGATGTTCCGCTGCATTGAAACGTTTCTTACTTTCCTCAATTTGGGCCAGTTCTTCCCATACAGATTCATACACTTCGACCAGATAGCGGACAGCAGAACGGTAAATCTCCAGTGTCTGGCGGATCGGAATATTCTGTTTTCGTAATTCAACACCATAACTGGATATGATTTTCATTCGCTTTCTCCTCCGGGTTTTAACGGGATTTTTCCTTCTGACCTTCTATGTAAGCAAGTATCTGTTCACGGCTTCGGTCACTAACCGTTACAGCACAATAAGACGGATTTCACAAATGTTCTCCCCACAACTCTTTCCTTGACGCCGGATAGGAAAAACCATTTTTATTAATTGTAAACATATCTTTCTCCATAAAAGTATTTTACCATATCCATAATAATATATCAAACATTTGTTCTGTTTTATATTAAAAAAATTGCGCGTCTAACTCATCACTACTACAATATATTTATGGGTAATCCCCTTACTTCCAGTAAGGATTTATCCATCTCATTACTTAAACTGTTAGAATGTAGGATGCAATGGTATATCGACTTCATCACTTGGACCTCGCGTCCGTACTTTAGACTGATAACCGGCTCCTCATTCACAGTGTTCGTTTTATGCAGGTTGAATCACATTAGGTGCATTCGTGTCACACACAGTAGTTTGAACAGGTAATGAGTAAAACTGGTATTTATCCATTGTAATATTTTTTAAGGAGTGATAAATTTATGAACGCAGTAGGTATCGATGTTTCAAAAGGTAAAAGTATGGTTACAATTCTGAGACCATTTGGGGAGATTGTATCCTCTCCTTTTGAGATTAAGCACACATCCAGTGATATCCATTCACTTATTAAACTTATTCATTCTATCGAAGGTGAATCCCGGGTTGTAATGGAACATACCGGCCGCTACTACGAAGCACTTGCTCACCAGCTTTCAGCAGCAGATCTCTTTGTCAGTGCTGTTAATCCCAAGTTGGTCAAAGATTTTAATAACGATTCTCTTCGCAAAATCAAGTCCGACAAAGCTGATTCTGTCAAGATTGCCCGCTACGCTCTTGACAAATGGCAAAGTCTTGAACCGTATAGTATTACAGATGAATTACGCGCTCAGCTAAAGGTCATGAATCGTCAGTTCCATTTCTATGTGAAACAAAAAACGGCTATGAAAAATAATCTTATTGGCCTCATTGACCAGACCTATCCAAATGCAAATACTTATTTCAATAGTCCCACCCGCAGTGATGGTTCCCAGAAATGGGTTGATTTTGTCTCTACATACTGGCATGTAGATTGCATTCGTAAAATGTCTCTAAACGCTTTTGTTGAACATTATCAGAACTGGTGCAAGCGCAAAAAATATGCCTTCAATAAATCAAAAGCGGAAGAAATTTACACCAAAACAAAGGAACTTGTTCCAGTATTTCCTAAGAATGAAATAACCAAACATATCATCAGACAAGCTGTCGATCAGCTCAACAGTACTTCCGTTACTGTCGAAACAATACGCACTCTCATGAACGAGACTGCCTCAAAGCTTCCTGAATACTCAATTGTCATGCAGTTTAAAGGGATTGGTCCATCTCTCGGTCCACAGCTTATGGCTGAGATCGGTGATGTAACCAGATTCACGCATAAAGGAGCCCTTACTGCATTCGCCGGAGTTGATCCTGGGGTAAACGAATCTGGTTCCTATGCCCAAAAAAGCGTCCCAACATCCAAACGTGGATCTTCAAATTTAAGAAAGACTCTTTTTCAAGTAATGGATGTTCTTATCAAAACCATGCCTCAGGATGATCCTGTATATCAATTCATGGACAGAAAACGCACCCAGGGTAAGCCTTACTATGTTTATATGACTGCAGGTGCTAATAAATTTCTCAGAATATACTATGGACGAGTGAAAGAATATCTTTCTGTTCTTCCTGATCCAAGCTAATTCAAAACTTTTACTTTCAGACCAGCACTGGTTGTGGTGGCCTTATTTTAATGCCTAATTTTTAACCTGTAAAGTTTTTTAACTTTCTTCAATTTTAGTATTGACTTTTTATTTGCAGGCTGAAGTAACGAGAATGCGACGCGCAGTTTTCAAACTTTCAATCCTCCAACTCACAATCCCAACTTCTTTACAATTTCTCCCAGTGCACTTCTTACAGGAGAATCTTTCGGAAGCTGTATGATCGGCTTTCCATCACAGTCATACTGATATACCTGGTCATCATGTGGTACAACCCCTAACAGTTCCAGTCCCTGATTTCGGATTTCTTCCAGAGTTCCGGCATCCAGTTTTCCATCTGGAACACGATTCACGATTAATCCAGTTTTCTGTGGTTTAAAGTTTAACTCCTTCATCAGCTTTGCAATACGTCCGGCTGCCTGAACACCTCTTCTGGAACAGTCACTTACAAGAATCGCAACTTCCATCATTGGCAGGATTCCTCTGCTGATATGTTCCATACCTGCTTCGTTATCAACCACAATATATGGATAATGGCTTTGCAGTTTCTGAACCTGGGTCTGCACAAGACCATTTACAAAACAATAGCAGCCCTGTCCCTGGGTTCGCCCCATTACCATCAAATCATAATCGTCTTCTTCTGCAATTGCATCGGAAAGACGCATTTCCAGATAAGCCTGTTTTGTCATACCGGAGGGAATCTGATATCGTGGGTCTACGCCTGCCCGCTCAATTTCTTCTCTCAGCTCCCCAAGTGTGATCTCCGGCTCAACACCGAGCACTTCGTTCAAATTTGCATTTGCATCTGCATCCACCGCCAGGACCGGACGTTTTCCGCTTTCACATAAATACTGGATCAATAATCCACAAAGAGTTGTTTTTCCTACGCCACCTTTTCCTGATACTGCAATTACATGTCCCATGTTTTTCCTCCTAAAATTCTGAACAATCTGTTGACTTTTTCTTTAAACCTCATTATAGTTGTTACTATATAAATTACAATAATCAGTCTGTGAGATTTGTATGGTTACTCAACACATCAGAAAAATTGTTGAGAAATTATATGATACTAACTAATACAGGAGTATATAATGTCAGAAAAAACGAGAAAACAAGATCGCCGTACCCGCTATACCAGGCAAACCATAAAAGATACGTTCTTAGAATTGTTAAAGCAGAAAAGTTTTACGAAAATTACAGTTACAGAGATCTGCAAAAATGCTGAAATCAACCGTGGCACTTTTTATCTTCATTACTACGATATCCATGATGTATTATCAGATATTTTTAATGATATGACTCAGGATATGTTAACAACTGTAGATCATTTATTCTGTCTAAATCAAAAAAGCTGTTCCTATCCGTTCTGTCAGAAAATACAGATGGAATCACAATACAGGGCACTGTTTCTGGATGATGCAATTGCCCCTATTCTTCTGGAAAAATTAGCAGAAAATACAAAAGAAGGCTATGTGACCTGGCTTATGTCACACAGCCTCCTGACCTTTGAACAGGCAGAATCGGTTTTTTATTTTCAAATGAATGGCTGCCTTTCCATCAACAGACTGATGCTCCGCAATCACTGTAATGACTGGAAACAGATTCAGACAGTAATCGACAAATTTATCAAAGCCGGGCTGGAAAGTTTTCTGATTCATGATCAGAGAGAAGAAAAGGCTTCCGATAATTTTTGCAGCAAAATTTCTCCAACTGTTACCGCATCTTCTACACTCAGATAATGATCGGCATGATCCTGAAGAAATATTTTGCCAGATGCAGGAAATTCTTCATCTGCAAACCATATCTTTAAAGTTACCGGATATCTTGGCAGAACTGGAAAAACAGCACACAGATCCGCCTTTGTCTCTGTGAATTCTGCACCTAGGTTTTTACATGCTTTCTGAATTTTCTCAGGATCTTTATCCTGCAAAAGCTTTTCCAGTTTCTGCTCTGCAGTCCGGTCAAACTTGGTTCCCCGAATCAATCCATCTTTCAGGTTACCAAAAGTAATGAGCTTCTGTGAACCTTCTGTTCCATCAGCCATATCCAGATAATGCAGCAATGTCAGATAATGCCATTCGTCCATGTTTGAGTTAATACGAAACTCAGGGAGTTGAATTTCAATCGTTTCATAAAAACTCAGTACTTCAAGCACATTTCGGCTGCTATGAAAAACAGCCCCACTTTTTGCAGCAAGATCCTCTCCGGAACGATTTTGCAGCCGTTTTACTGCTGCCTGCAACATTTCCTGAAATGCACGATTTTCTGTTTGATTTTTGTATTCCATAACTTCTCCTTTGCGAACATTTTATCGCATCATATAATAATCAATGTTTATGCAAGAATTTGGGTGGTTTCATAAATCTGGCTTTGTCCGGATTCTCTTTCATCCATTCCCGGGCAAAATCCATTACCTCAGTCATAGTTTCATAATCTTTTCCACAAAAACAGCAACTTGGGCATGTTGGACATGGCCATCCCTTATTTTTGAATCTGCATGCGTCTAAATGTCGGTATGCTCTTAATAAATTTGCTTCATATTCTTCTTTAGACTGTGAAGCTTCCCTGTTTTCACGATAATAAAGGTGATACATTTTTTTAGTCATATGTTTTTTGATTCTGGTATATAAATTTCCTTTTAATTTGTCCACAATCAGCATATTATACAATCCTCCGTAAGTTTTATTACTATGTTGACTTTTCCTTTAAATTTCATTATAGTTGTAATTATATTATTTACAATCATCAAAATAAAAAATATGTACAGTTTCTCAACACATTAAAAAGAGCTGTTGAGAACTTGGGATGTTTTTGACAAACCAGAAATATTTTCGCCTCAAAAACGTGAAACCAAAATCATTATATCATACTACAAGGAGTTTCTTATCATGAAATATTCAACGAAATTAAGCGATACTGTTCATGTGATGGTTCTGATTGCTATCAACCAGGAAAAATCCCTCTCCAGTGCCTCAATTGCAGAAAGTGTCCATACAAATCCCGGCTTTGTACGCCAGCTTATGTTAAAACTAAAAAAAGCGGAACTTATGACCAGTGTAGCCGGACATGCCCGTCCTTCTCTTTCAAAACCAGCAGATCAGATTACATTGCTGGATATTTATAAAGCAGTTGAAGGTGATAAACCATTGCTTCATTTAGATACTCATACTAATCCAGAATGTGGCGTTGGCATTAACATTCAGTTATCTTTGCAGGGATTTTATAATGAAATTCAAAAGACTGCCGAAGAAAAAATGAATACGATTACTTTACAGGATATCATAGATATCTACTATCAGCGGATATCTATAGAAAACAACTTACAAAATATCATTTAACAGGAGAACATTTTCATGTACCTTCAGCAAATACGAAATGCCACCATTTTTTTATATTATGGTGGAAAAACATTTTTAACACCATCATTGCGATATTAATCAAAAGGAATATTATAAGCAAATTGACCGGAAGCCACTCTCTGATAATATCTCCCAGAACTACAATTCCTGCAAGACTGGATAAAAAGCATAATTTTGAAATATCATCCCACTGCTTTTTGTAAATCTGGATTCCTTCAATAATATACAGAACTGAAATCACTCCAATTATTATAAACAACGCTAACGCCAAAATTCGGAAAAGCCATGCTTCACCTGCCTGATATGCCACCTGATTTCCAAAACCATCATCATAGGTCGGTATCACCAGCCATTCTATAAATCGACAATACCATCTGATCGGAACTCTAAAAAAATCAAGCAAATCTCTTTGAAAAGCACTACTTTTCAATATTGAAAATAAAATTATTGTCACATATCCTGCTCCCCAGAAATATTCTTTTTCTTTCAATATATCCATCTGTCTTTTGGCATTTAGATTTGCTCTTTGTATCTCCACATCTGCCCGTTTCTTTTCCCTTTCAACCTGGACCACTGCCTGCTTTGCCTGTTTCTCTGCTTCTTCCTGTCTCTGCTGTGCCTGATCCACCGCTTCAACGGATGATTTATTTACCTGAACTTGCAATTTAGAGTTCCAGTCCCGAACGTCTTTTATTTCTTCTTCGAGCAGTTCTTGCTCGCTCCTGCTCATCAATCCGTTTCTGTTCCTCAAGTCGTCGTTGCTTTGCTGTAAGGACTGATTGAGTTTCCGCATTTCGGACAGTTCTGCTGTCATCTGCTGAATTTCTGCGTTCGACTTCTGCATTTCTTCTTGCATTTCGTGATTCTCGAAGAATAGCTTCTGTTTGTCCATTTTCAACTTGTGTGTCCTTTCCTGGAATTCCTGTATAAACTCGTTCATCTTCTGATTTCTCGCCTGCAACTCGTCCCGCTCTGCCGTCACTTTCTCCAGCGTTTCTGCCTGTTCCTTCGCAAGCTGCTTCCACCTGTCGGTAGTATCCGGTAAGTTCTTCGTCTGCTCCGGCTGTTCGTTCTGCTTCGGCTCGTATCCTTTCGTAATTTCCATTAAATTCATTCTCTAACCCCTCCTTGCATATGTCCAGATGAAAGGTTTTGGACAGATTGCTGTCACGCACTTTCTTCCCATCCTGATTCTGGAACGTGATGTGCTTTCTCTTCTCTGTCCAGTTTACGTTCCATCCAAACTGTTTCATTTTTTCTATAAACTTTTCTTTACTGATACAATTTTCCATTGCTTTTAAGACCGCCATTGCACAGTCAGCCACAAAACTGTCCTTGACCTGTTGTCGGAACAAATTGTATTTATCTTTGCTCCATGCAATGACTTCCCCTTTTTCAATCTGGCTCCCATCAAAGTGCTTTCCTTTCTCGGCAACTGTCAGTCCACGTTCTCGGCACATCTGATTGGTAAGCTGTTTCATACGTTCCAGATCCTTTTTGGTGTTATGCAGTTTTCTTCCATCTTCATAACTCACTGAATTAGTAACCAGATGGCAGTGGATATGATCTTTATCCTTATGCACAGCCACTAAGGTCTGGAATCCACCGAACCAATTTTCTGCAAACTCTTTTCCAAATTCAAATGCCTGCTCCTGAGTAATCTGCTCGTCCTTATGCCAGGAGATAATATTGTGGGCATACATTCTTCCGGAGTCTTTATTCCATAATTTCTTTTCTTCCAGAAATGTGCGATACACCAGATCATAATTCATCTCCTCATGCAGATAAGGGCCGGTCACATAGGCAAGCTGCTCACTGGTCTTGTCCTGACGCAATACATATTCGATGCAGTTTCTCATTGCTCCATGTGTATTTGTCCGCTTATTAATCGTCTTATTAACAGCCATATCTTTTCACTCTCCTTCCTGTATTTGAGAATATTTCTGTTGAGATAATACAAAATATCTTCCCTTGGCATAAAACCATCTATATTCATTTTTCTTGCAATCTGGTTGAGATTTGTAGCTGCACCACGAAGCTGACTGAGTATCTCTGCAAGCATCTGACTCAGCTTTTTCAATTCTTCCACTTCCTCTGCGGATGCAATTTTTAAATCTGCTATCGCATGGAGTACAACTGCCTGCTGAGTCTGTCCAGATTCCTTTACTTTATTTTGAAGCAGATCATACTCTGCTTTGTTCATTCGTATCGTTACTGTATAATTTCGTTTTCGCATAAATTCTTGACTCCTTTCTTCATTCGTCTTTCCATAAATAGAATCAGCCATAACATTTCTGGTTGGTAGATTAGCAGGGGATATATAAGGGAGTGCAACGCTCCCTTATACAGGTGCAGGACAGCGTCTTAGTCAATCAGTAAATCTTCCGAAGGAATGTCCGGTGGACATTTCGCAGGATTACTTACGCCATTGACGTGCCGGGGTTCCAAGGGGCAGACGCCCCATGGCAAGTTTAGGAACAGCCCAAAGGCTGGCTCCGGTGCATAGTGGCTTGCCACTTTGCGAAACTTGCCTGTCATCTGCCGCCACAGAAAAGACTTCCTCAATGATTCTTCCTGCGGCATCTTCCAGAATAAAAAGCGGCTGATGATAGTGGTTTTGTGGTGTGGGAAAAGACTGTGAAGGAAATCCGGATTACTCCCCTTTGCAGAGTATTCCAGCTTTCTGGAACAGGCTTTTCACACACCACTCCGGTGCGAAGTACCGGACAATCTCTAGCATCGTTCCCGCTATTTCTGCCACATTACATCTGAACCACTTTCTTTTTCTACTACAAAACATAAAAATAGCAGTCATAAACATTTCCAAGAATTTCGTCTCAGGAAATATCATCACTGCTAATCGTTTTTTCTGTTATTCTCTTTTTACAAAACTGTTCTGTACTGCCAATTAGGTTTTACATTACTTCTATCTGCACCTGTTCCTTATTAAGCGGCACTTCAGCACCATTAGTGCCATCATTTGCACCACAATTAACGCCAATAACGCCATTTTTAGTGCCATTGGTGTCAATCATGGCGTTATTGGTATCAACCTAATCTCGATAAGTATTCATACGCTCTATCGTTTCAGTTATTGGTAATTTCCAAGAGCCTTCTCTATATATTCCTGTCTTAATTCCTCTGCCAGATACTCATCGCTCATACAATGCATATCAGAAACACCGTCA
>ERZ791623.1362-NODE-1362-length-10164-cov-2.241369_pt1 | contig 10164 bp, 7 predicted proteins | sample MGYA00510268_ERZ791623 | MGnify/ENA primary metagenome ERZ791623 (study PRJEB30046, sample SAMN00715216) | human gut metagenome | study: EMG produced TPA metagenomics assembly of the A metagenome-wide association study of gut microbiota in type 2...
TTGGCTCCCAGCGTGTAGCAACCAATGTCGCTGAACACCTTATAAGTGGGATATTCTTCTTTCAATACTTGGGTCAGCACCGTGTACATGTCGCGATGGCCGCAACCCTTGCACAAAGCGGGCGGGCGCATCTCTACCAGAGAAGGAACGCTGAATTCAGCCTTGTTCTCCTTGCCTACGGCACGTGCCACGCTGTCCGGGTTCAGCTCTCCGTCTTGTGAAAGAGTGCCGTCCAAACGGCCTTTTACTTTGATGCCGATGCCCAGATAGCCTTTCAGTTGTTTTTCTACGAACGGTTGTCCGTCTTCCAGTACCAGAATCTCGTCGCAGGATTCTACCAGCTGCATCAGCTGTTTCTTGGGCAACGGGTATTGTCCGATTTTCAGTACCGGATATTCGCAACCTTCGGGATAGTTCTCCATCAGGTAGTTGTAGCCGATGCCGCATGCCACGATACCCAGCTTTTTGTTGGGGCCGTCGGTATATTTGTTGTAAGCGGAGTTTTCAGAAGCTTTGATAAATTCGTCCTGGCGTTGCAGCAATGCTTTGTAGCGTTTGCGTGCATTACCCGGCAGGAGGATGAATTGACGCGGGTCTTCGCTGAAGGAAATCTCATTCTGCGGTTGTTGCTCCTTGCGCTCTACGCCGGAACGGGAGTGTGCCAGGCGCGTAACCATGCGCATCAGGATGGGTTCGCCGGTCTGTTCGGAGAAGTTGAATCCGTTGTACACCATGTCGTATGCTTCCTGCTGGTTGCTTGGTTCGTACATCGGGATGAGGGAGAAGTCGCCATAGAAACGGCTGTCCTGCTCGTTCTGAGAGGAATGCATGCTGGGGTCGTCGGCAGCAATGATTATAAGACCACCTTTTACGCCGGTAATGGCAGAGTTGATGAAACAGTCGGCAGCCACGTTCATACCCACGTGCTTCATGCACACCAGTGAACGCTTGCCTGCAAAGGACATGCCCAGGGCAGCTTCCATTGCAGTTTTCTCGTTGGAGCACCAGCGGTTATGGATGTTCTTTTCGGCAGTAATCGGTGCCATCTGAATATATTCGGTGATTTCCGTAGAAGGAGTGCCGGGATAGGCATATACACCCGAAAGTCCGGCGTCTAATGCAGCTTGTGCAATGGCTTCATCGCCAAGTAAGAGTTGCTTGCTCATATCTATTTCTTTTATTTAGTGTTGATCACAGTTTGTTATTCTATCGGGCAAAGATAGACTTTTCAGTTCGTTTTATCACAAATTTACTTGAAAATCTTTCTTTCGTTTAATGCATTCCAATATTTTCTTGCATTTTTCATGTGCTCGGCATAATTGGATGCAAAGTTATGGGTGCCCGAGAAGTCCTCTTTGGCACACATGTAGAGGTAGTTGTGTTTCGTATGGTTCAGCACAGCATCCAGCCCGATGGGTGAGGGGATGCGTATGGGACCGGGAGGTAGTCCGGTGTTGAGATAGGTATTGTAGGGGGATTCTACTGCCAGATGGGCATTCGTAATTCTCCGCAAGCCGAAGTCCTGCAAGGCAAATTTGATGGTAGGGTCGGCTTGCAGGGGCATGCCGGCGTGCAGGCGGCCGATGTCGGTTTCATCGACATTGCCCCGGAAGAGCATGTCGCCCATGTCGGCGACCGTGGCGATCGTGGTGCCGTCGTTGAAGGTATTGGCCTGGATCACCGAGTTGCCGACCTTGATCGGTACGTCGAGGATCATACCCGTGATGGTGGAGCGTATCTGGGTGTTGCTTAAATCTTTGTATCGGTTGGTAATACCGGTTTTGACGATTTCCAGGTTGTCTTCGGCATTCTGGAACTCCTCTTCGGCCTGGCGCAGGGTGGTCTGCCCCTTCTCGAACTCCTCCTGCGATACCACGCCTTTGGCATAGAGGGCTTCGGTGCGTTCGAACTCCTTGCGGGTCTGGTCGAGCGAGAGCCGGGCCACCGTCACGCGGGATTCGGCGGCATTGAGGGTTCCCATTTCGGGAATGACCTTCACCGTAGCGATGACGTCGCCCTGTTTTACACGGTCGCCGGCCTTGCAGAGCACCTCGGAAATGATACCCGAGATCTGGGGCTTGATGAGCACCTCGTCGCGGGGTTCGACCTTGCCCGAGGCGATGACGTACTGACGGATCGTGTCATGCACGGGGGTTGCGAGGGTGTAAACCACCTTCACGGGGCGGGTTTTGTTCCAGAGGAAGACGAACGTGCCGACGAGCAGCGCGAGGAACAGGATGCCCAGGAAAATCTTCAGAAACTTTTTCATATTATGTCGGTTTTTTGCGTTTGTTGCGAGTTTCGGGGTTTATTCTTCGCGGATCGCGTCTACGGCTTTGATCCGCAGTGCCCGGGTCGCAGGGATGATGCCTGCCAGCAGGCTGCCCAGGACGAGGATCCCCAGCGCGAGCATTCCCATACCGAAGGAGATCTGCCATGAAATATCGGGCAGGTGTTGGTCCATCTGGGCGGCCCGCGCGTAGAAACTGTCGGCGATGGAGAGAACGCCTACGCCCGCACCGAAACCGAAGATGCCCGCGATAAAAGTGAGGATGAAGCTCTCGGAGAGGATTTGCGAAAGGATCGTCAGGGGCGAAGCGCCGATGGCGCGGCGGATGCCGATCTCCTGCGTGCGTTCGCGTACCAGCACCAGCATGATGTTGCTGATGCCCACGATGCCCGCGAGCAGCGTGCCCAGACCTACGATCCACGTAAGCAGGGAGATGCCTCGGACGCGCCCCCTGATTTGGCCGAAGCCCTCGGAGGTATCCTGAAAATAGATCGCCTTCTTGTCGTCGGGAGCGATCAGGTGCCGTGCGGCGATGCTTTGCCGGCAGTCCTGGATCACCTCTTGGGTCGGTTCGTCCGCATATCCGGTGAGTGCCAGCATGTCGATCGTCCGTCCCAGTCCGTACATTTGCTGTACGAGCAGCGCCGGGATGACGACGGTCCGCTCCGGGTCGCTGAAGGCCATCATACCGCCCAGGGGTTTGGTAACGCCGACGACCGTGAAGTAGGAACTGCCGATCTGGATCGTTTTGCCTGTGGGATCTTCTCCGCCGGGGAAGAGGTCGCGCCAGACCTGAAGCCCGATTACGCAGACTTTGCGCTGGCGCAGTTCATCGACTTCGTTCAGGTAGCGCCCCATGAGAATCTGTTGGGGGGCGATCTGCTGCATGTCGGGCGAGTAGCCCATCAGTCCGAATTCGCCTTTGTGGTCTTGGTGGCTCATGTTGCGTTGGTTGCCCCAGCAAATGGCCGAGATGTATTCGATGCGGGGCAGTTTCCGGAGCGCTTCCAGGTCGTCCCAGTCCAGTTCCCAGCTACGGCCCGTAGGCATACCTTCGTATGGGACGGAGGTGCGGTCGGACATGATGAAAATGGCGTTGGTGGCCGTACCGCCCAGTTGGGCACGGAACATGCGGCCCAGCCCCGTGCCGGCACCCAGCAGGACGATCAGCATGAAGATACCCCAGAAGACACCCAGCGCCGTCATGATGCTGCGCCTGCGGTTGCGGGAGATCGTCTGCCAGATTTCGTTCCAGCGATCCGTATCGAAAAATCCTGTCATAGTCTGGTTCCTTATCTTGCTGTTATCTTTTTCGTATCTTCTTTTCTGTCGGTCGTAGTTGCGCGACAACGCGCGTATTGATTTTACCTACCTCTAAATCCCTTCCTCGGGAGGGGACTTTGGCCGTCCTTCGGAGTTCGGCTGCCTCCTTGTCTTGGTCCCGGTTTTTCGTTGCTCTTTTCGTTCCTTTTGGTTGTAGTTTCGCGGCAGAGCCGCGTGTTCCAATTTTATCCTTCCCTGAATCCCCTCCTCGGGAGGGAACTTTGGTCGTCCTTCTGACGCCGGGGTGGTTCCTTACCGGCGTTGCGGGCGTTTCCTTATCTTTTTCCCGGCTTGTCGTCCCCGGCCGTTGCGTTTTCTTCCGTTTCTCGCTTCCAGTTGTTGCGGCTCCTTTTATCTTTTGTCCCGGCCGCTGCGGTTTTCGTGTCGGTTATTTGTTGTGTCGAAGGGCATCGACGGTCTTCAGTCGGGCGGCCCGGCGGGAGGGGATGTAACCTGCGATAAGTCCGGCCAGCACCAGAACGATCGTCGCGCTTACCGCTACCGAGAGGTTCAACGTCGGATTGACGAAGATGTTGAACGTGTTCTCCTCACCGGGCGGAGTTTGTGTCATGAGCTTGTTCACTCCTTCCATGGCGAATACGCCGAGCACCATCCCGATATAGCCGAATGCGGCGGTAATCATCACCGATTCGGTCAGGATCAGCCGGATGATCGACGAGGGTTTGGCTCCGAGAGCCTTGCGAATGCCGAATTCGAAGGTGCGCTCCTGCACCGTTACCAGCATGATGTTGCTCACGCCCACGATGCCTGCGAGCAGCGTCCCCAGACCGATGATCCAGATGAAGAGGTTGATGCCGCCGAAGACGAGCATCATGTTCTTGTAACCTTCCATGCGGTTGTAGATCCAGACGGCGCTTTCGTCGTCGGGCGCGAAGGTATGTTCGGCAGCCAGACGATTGCGGAGCCGTTGTTCGAATTCGGCCATCTTCTGATCGGTGTCGATGTCTTTCACCGAAAGATAGGTCTGTCCTACGCTCGGATCGCTGTGGTTGAAGAGCAGTTGGGCGGTCGTCAGCGGGATGAAGGTGAATGTGTAGGAGCCGAACTGGTCCATCTCGAAAACACCGATGATGCTGTACGATGTTCCGTTGACCAGGAGGTGCTGTCCGACGGGACTTTGACCGTGAAACAGGACATCCCGCACGTTTTTATCCACGACGATCACCTTGCGCCGCTCCCGAAGGTCGGTATCGTTCAGGAAGCGTCCGTCGAGCACCCTGACATTCATGATTTCGCGGTATTCCGGGTCGCTGCCGACTACGGCCGCATTGTTCAGAAAGTCGCGTCCGTGGGAGAGGTTGTATTGTCCTGGTCCTTGTACGCGGGCGGAAACCTTATCTACTTCGGGAAATTCGGTGCGCAGGATCTCCAGGTCGCGGTTGGTGATGTTGATGCGCCGCCACTTGTCGTAGCCCTTGTAGGGTTGCGAGGTCCAGCCGCCGTTGATGATGACCGAATTGACGGCCATCGATCCGAAATTGGAGAGCGTGCCGTTTTTCAGTCCGTTGCCCGAGCCGAGCAGGATGACCAGCATGAAGATGCCCCATGCGACCGAGAAGCCCGTGAGGAACGTGCGCAGCTTGTTGCGGCGGATCGACGCCCAGATTTCCAACAGCAACTCTCTCATGGCCGGAGGTTTTGGATCGAACCGATCACGCCGTCCTTCAGGTGGATGATCTTGTCCGTCTGGTCGGCGATCGACTGTTCATGGGTTACGCAGATGATGGTCATGCCCGTCCCGTTTACCTGCCGCAGCAGGTCCATTACCTCCTGCGAGGTTTTGCTGTCCAGGGCGCCCGTAGGTTCGTCGGCGAGGATGATCTGGGGCTTGTTGATCAATGCCCGGGCGATGGCCACGCGCTGTTTCTGGCCGCCCGACATTTCGTTGGGCATGTGGTGGGCCCAGTCGCGGAGCCCCAGTCGGTCGAGGTATTCGAGGGCTTCGGCATTGCGTTTGCGGCGCGAAACGCCCTGGTAGTAGAGGGGAAGGGCGACGTTTTCGACCGCGTTCTTGTAGTTTATCAGGTTGAACGACTGGAAAATATAGCCGATCATGTTGTTGCGGGCGGCAGCGGCCTGCGTCTCGCTCAGGTGCTTGATCAGGCGCCCGTTCAGGAAATATTCGCCCGTGTCGTAGTCGTCCAGGATCCCGAGGATGTTCAGCAGGGTCGATTTGCCCGATCCCGAGGCCCCCATGATCGAAACCAGCTCGCCCTTTTCGATTTCGAGGTCGATACCCTTGAGTACATGCAGCGGAGCGCCGTTGTGGTAGGTCTTGTTGATGTTTTCGAGTACAATCATATCGAGAGGGAGTGATCCCGTTTTTTTATGGTCGTTGATTTTGTTCGCTGTTTTTGTTTCGGCGTATTTCCTGTTGATCCGTGAAGTGTTCCTGCCGGTCGAAACCGAAGGGTTCTGCGGGGTGTTTCCTGTGCCGGCGTTATGTAATTCCTCGACTTTTGGAAACGCTTGCAGGCACTGCGTCCGTTCTTATCGTTTGTTACGATAAAGATAGAAAGTATATTTGTGAAAAACAAGAAAAATTTATCGAAAATCAATAAAATTTTACCCCCCCCCGATAGATCGGTCGAGAGGGGGATTTTGTGTGGAAAAAAGACCGTCCCATCCTCTGAAAAAGGAGGCGGGACGGTCTTTAGTTATTCCGCATACACGGTTATTCCGGTTTCGGCAGGAGTCCTGTTTTTTGATATACCTTATAATATATGGATCTTGCGAGAAAATCACTTCCGCGCAGAGCGGACAGGCGTCCGCGAACGATTCCTGCACATGGAGTCGAGGAGCCTATTTGAGCCGCAGGAACGAATAGCCGAAGCGTTCGCAGGCGGCTTTTTCCAACTCTTCGCGGGCCGAGGGGTGCGCAATGTCGATCAGGGCGCGGGCACGCTCGGCGAGTCCTTTGCCCAGCAGGTAGGCCGCACCGTACTCCGTGACGACGTATTGTGTCTGGAAACGGGTGGTCACCACGCCGGCGCCGGGCGTCAGCAGGGCCTTGATCTTGGAGTGTCCCTTCGAGGTGGTCGAGGGGAGCGCGATGAAGGTTTTACCGCCTTCGGAGAGGGCGCCGCCGTACATGAAGTCGTGTTGTCCGCCTACGCTCGAGTAGATCATCGTGCCGATCGAGTCGGCGCAGATCTGGCCCGTCAGATCGACCTCCAGCGCCGAATTGATGGCCATGACCTTCGGATTCTCGCGGATGCGGAACGGGTCGTTCGTCCATGCCACGTCCTTCATGATCAGGTCTTCGTTGTAGTCCATGTATTCGTAAAGCCGCTTCGAGCCGAGAGCCAGCGACGCGAGGTTTTTGCCCGGAAGCACTTTTTTCTGCGAGTTGTCGATCACGCCGCTCCGAATCAGGGGTACTACCCCGTCGGTGAGTGCTTCGGTGTGGAGTCCCAGGTGTTTATGATCGCCCAGGGCCGCGAGTACGGCGTTGGGGATGCCGCCCACGCCGATCTGGAGGGTCGCACCGTCGGGAATCAGCTCGGCGATGTAGCCGCCGATCTTGCGGTCGATTTCGTTGGGCTGGGCGGTCGGAAGCTCCACCAGAGGTTCATCGACTTCGACGGCGGCCGTGAGTTTCGAGACGTGGATCAGCGCATCGCCGTAGGAGAACGGCACGTGGGGGTTGATCTGGGCGATAACGACCTTCGCACATTCGGCGGCCGAAACCGCGAGGTCGGCCGAGGTGCCGAAGCTGCAATAGCCGTCCGCATTGGGGCGCGAACAGTTCAGCAGCGCTACGTCGATCGGGATGATCCCCTTGCGGAAAAGCCCCGGGATCTCGCCCAGAAAAGCCGGGATGGCCTGTCCGTACCCCTGAGCGATCCAGTTGCGCACGGAGTTCGACACGAAGAGGCTATATACGAGGAAACTGTCTTTGTATTCGGGCTTGCAGTAGGGCGCTTCCTCCCGTCCGATGGCGAAGGCTGAATAGACCTTCACTCCCCGAAGTTCGTGTCCCCGGTCGGCCATCGCTTTCACGAGCACTTCCGGGATCGAAACGCTTCCCTGAATATAAACGCTGTCGTTGGATTTGATGAGCTTCGCAGCTTCAGCGGCAGTGGTGTAGTTGATCATGGGTCTGTTTTTCTAAGTCGTTTCCGGCAGTCGGTCGGTGAAAGGAAAATTCGGTCCCGTCGTCGGCCGGAGACGGTAGGTTTTGTCTTTTTTGTTGGTTATTTGAAGGAGCCGAATTTATTCGGCTCCTTCTCTTCGTTGGGTGCGAATGGTCGTTCCCGGATGTCCGTGCCGGATTCTTTTCTCCGGAGTGCAACTCCGGGACGATTTCACAGCGACCCGGAGCTGCAATGCCGGATTTATTTCCGGGCGTAGTCCTGCGCGAAGTCGCGGAGGCGCCGGTCGAGCAGGTCGTACTGCTCCTCGCGGTTCATCTGCGACACGCAGACGCGCACGCCGTTCTGGAGGCTGCCCGTCGAGGTGAGCGAGATCGCGCAGATACCGTAGCGCAGCAGTGCGGCCACCAGGTCGGAACTCGGCATCGAACCGTAGCCTACCGTGAAGAAGAATCCGTCGCTCACGTGTTCGTCCTGGTCTTTGTCATAGACGATGTGGAAACCGTGACGCTCGAAGAGTTCCTTGACGCGGTGAGCGCGGTGTGCGTATTCGCGGGTGTGCCCCACGAAGTCCAGCTTGCCGTCCGCCGCCGCTTTGAACATGGCCGCCAAAGCGTATTGAGCCGAGTGACTTGCGCCTGACGATGCGGCGTAGAGGAATGTCAGGGCGTAGGATTCGGCGAAACGGCCGATGCCGTAACGCTCCTTGAGAGCCGGATAGAAGCGGTTGCGCAGTTTGTCCGAGATCGCTGCGATGGCGATGCGCTGGCCGGCGTAGCTGAAGATCTTCGAGCCGGAAATCATCAGCACGTAGTTATCCGTATAGCGGGCTGCGGTGGCCTGGAACGGAGCCTGGAAAGGATGTCCCAGCTCCTTGCGGAAGTCCATGCCCATGTAGGCCAAGTCTTCGAGAACGATCGTGTCGTACTTGTTTGCCAACTCGCCGATGGTGCGCAGTTCGCTCTCTGTGAGGCAGATCCACGCCGGGTTGTTGGGGTTCGAGTAGATGATCGCCGCGACGTTGCCCTGCTTGAGATAGCTCTCCAGCTTGGGACCGAGTTTCTCGGCGCGGAAGTCGTAGATGTCGAACGATTCGTGCTTGATGCCCAGGATGCGCACCTGCTGGCGCTGCACCGGGAAGCCCGGGTCGATGAACAGAATGGTGTCTTTCTTGGGGTCGCACTGCGAGCTGATCTGGAACAGGCAGAAGCCGCCCTGCATCGAGCCGACGGTCGGGATGCATCCCTCGGGGGCGACGTCGATGTCGAGGAACGCCTTGACGAAGCGCGAAGCCTCGCTCTTGAGCGGGGCGATGCCCGTGATGCTGGGGTAGATCGAAGCGTGTCCCTGGGCGAGGGCCTGCTGTTCGGCTTCGACGCCGACAGTCTCCGGCGGAAGGCCCGGAACGCCCATTTCGAGGTGCAGGAATTCGGTGCCCGAGTTCTTCTCGAGGGCGCCGCCGACGGCTCCGACCTGACGGATCGTGGCCTGTGCGAAGTTTTCGATGTCCATGGCGGCGAGCTGCTCGTCGAACATCTTCTGCGGAATGAGAGCTGCCATTACTTGCGGTGTTTTTGTGCGTATTCGTATCCGGCGCGGAACGCCTTGAGGTTCATTTCGACGATCTGCTCGCCTTTGCGGGCGAAGATGCTGCGGATGCCCGCCTCGAACTTGTCGGCGTCGAGCCCCAGGAAAGGAGCGGCGGCGCCCAGCAGCACGATGTTGGCCGCACGGGGCGAGGATTGCTCCTTGGCGATGGCATCGACATCGATCAGGATCGCATGTTTGCGCTTCCCGAGTTCAGCCAATACGGCCTCCGGTTCGGGGTAGTTGTCGATGTTTACGAACGGCGTAGTGTTGGCGATCACCCAGCCCTCCGGATTCAGGTAGGGTACGTAGCGCAGCGCCTCCATCGGTTCGAGCGAGATGATGATATCGGCCGCGCCTTGGGGGATCAGGTCGGAGAGGATCTCGTCCGAACTGATGCGCAGGTTCGACTGTACGTCGCCTCCGCGCTGGCTCATGCCATGTACTTCTGCCTGTTTGATGTGGAGTCCCTCCTTGAGGGCAGCGGCTCCGATGACGGTGGCGATCGAGAGGATGCCTTGTCCTCCCACGCCGGAAAGTATGATGTCCCGTTTCATGGTCGTACTACTGTTTTTTTGCGTTGTGGCGTTTGGCGGTCTGGATGCACTCGCGGCGCGGGATGATGACCGAAACCCCTTTGTATTCGATCTCTTCGCGGATCGTGCGGCGGATCTCCTCCATGTTCTTGGGCAGGGGTACCACGACGCGGATGTGTTCGGGCTCCACGCCCAGTCCGGCGCAGATCTGCTCGAGGCGTCCCGTGCCGGCCGAATCCTGGCCGCCGGTCATGCCGGTAGTGAGGTTGTCCGAGATTACGACGGTGATGTTGCTCTTTTCATTCACGGCATC
>ERZ791623.1365-NODE-1365-length-10146-cov-3.506590_pt1 | contig 10146 bp, 7 predicted proteins | sample MGYA00510268_ERZ791623 | MGnify/ENA primary metagenome ERZ791623 (study PRJEB30046, sample SAMN00715216) | human gut metagenome | study: EMG produced TPA metagenomics assembly of the A metagenome-wide association study of gut microbiota in type 2...
TAAGCAGACTTTTACAGGAGTCCGGAGCAGATTATCTTGCAGTAAGCAGTATAGATGAAGCTGTAGAATTAAGACACAATGGTATTACAATGCCGGTTCTTATACTTGGACATACACCTAAGGAAGAAGTATCTGAGCTTATTAAGAATAATATAACACAGGCTGTAACATGCAGGGCTAAGGCACTTGAATACAGTGAGGAAGCTGTTAAATGTGGTGGTACATTAAAGATTCACATTAAAGTTGATACAGGAATGTCAAGACTTGGATATCTGTGTGACGGAGATTATTTTGAAAGTGGTGTTGAAGGTATATGTGAAGGCTGTACTCTTCCGGGTCTTGATGCTGAGGGAATATTCACACATTTTGCAGTATCTGATGAATTTGGAGAAGAATATGAAAGCTATACTAAGCATCAGTTTGAATTGTTTACCAGTGTGATTGATGAAGTTGAGAAAAAACTTGGAAAGAAATTCAAGATAAGACACTGTGCCAATACAGGTGCTGTTGCAAGATATCCTGAAACATGGCTTGACATGGTAAGACCAGGACTTCTGCTCTATGGATATGGAGATTTTGCACAGGAGCTTGGACTTAAGCCTGTTATGTCACTTAAGACAACAGTAAGCACAATCAAGACTTACCCTGCCGGAACAGCAATAAGCTATGGAGGAATATACAAGACTGACAGAAAGACAAGAATGGGAGTTGTTCCTTATGGATATGCTGATGGATATTTCAGATGCCTTTCTAACAGATATGAGCTTATGACAGAAGAAGGTCCTGCTCCACAGAGAGGCAAGATATGTATGGATATGTGCATGATTGATCTTACAGATAAAATGAATGTTGATGTTGGTAGTGAAGTAGAGATATTTGGTAAGGCTAATCCTATTGAACATATGGCACAGCTTGCAGGAACAATTCCTTATGAGCTTACATGTGCAGTAAGTAAACGTGTCCCTAGAATGTACATAAAGGATGGCAAAGTTTATGAAAAAGAATTATTGTTAAGAGGATAAATGAATGAAGAAAATATTATGTGTATTAATGTCCTGTTTATTGTTTGTGATGGCAGGATGTAGCGGGCATAGTAAGAATTTGAAATTTGGCGCAGCAGATATAGGCGGAGTGTATTATTCATTTGCAAGCACGTTTACACAGCTGGCAGATAAAGAGATTGATGGATATACATTTGAAACAAAGACTACTGCTGGTTCGGTTGCTAATTTAAGGCTTATATCTGATGGGTATATAGACCTTGCTATTGTCCAGGCAGATCTGTTAAGTGATGCATATAATGCAACTGGTACATTTGCTGATAAAAAATACCAGAAGGGTTACAAAGCGGTTGCTTCACTTTATACAGAATGCTGTCAGATTGTTGTAAGGAAAGATTCTGGAATTACAGGTATTGATGACCTGATTAATAAAACTGTAAGTGTCGGTGCTTCGGAGTCAGGAACCGAAAAGAATGCAGAACAGATATTAAAGATGAGTGGAATTACTGATGAGCTTATTAATAAGGTCAATATGGATTATACAGAAGCGGCTGAAAAACTTAAAGCCGGAGAAATTGATGCATTTTTCTGTACAGCAGGAACAAGAACAGAAGTTATTGGACAGTTGTCTAAGGAATGTGACATATGTCTTATAAGTCTTGATGATAAATGCATAGACAAGATGTTATCAGCATATTCACTCTGTGAAAAATATACTATTCCGGCAGGAACTTATAATGGTCAGGATTCTGATGTGACAACTATTGGTGTTAAGGCAGTTCTGATTGCAAAGCAGTCACTCTCAGACGATGTTATTAAGAATGTGACTAAGACAATATATGAGCATGCTGATGATTTTAAGTATGCTACATCTCTTGATATTTCATTTGATATAAATACGGCGGCTGATGGAGTAGATATTCCGTTCCATTCAGGTGCAGCAGCTTATTATACAGAGCGTGGCATCAATGTTTTGACAGAATAATTCTGTATATCAGGTTAATGTTATAAAGAATGGAGAAATTTAATGAAGGTTCAGTTAGATATGTATCAGACGCTGGCTATTGCGGTACTTGTACTGCTTCTTGGCAGCTATTTACGAAAGAAAATTAAATTCCTTGAAAGGTTCTGTATACCGGCACCTGTTGTAGGAGGACTGTTGTTTGCTATATTTACATGTATATGTTATGTTACTCATATACTAGAGTTTTCGTTTGATGACACACTTAAAGAAGTATGTATGGTTTTCTTTTTCACATCAGTAGGATTTCAGGCTAATCTTAAAGTACTTAAAAAGGGCGGAAAGTCTATGGTGATATTTCTGGGATTAGTTATAGTCCTTATATTTATACAGAATGGTGTTGCAGTAGGTTTATCTAAGGTTATGGGGCTTGATTCACTTATAGGAATGTGTACAGGCTCAATACCTATGGTTGGCGGACATGGTACTGCGGGTGCATTTGGACCGGTACTTGAAGATTTTAATGTTAAGGGGGCAACGACAATATGTACGGCTGCAGCTACATTTGGTCTTATATTTGGAAGTCTTGTAGGAGGTCCATTAGGCAAGAGACTTATTGAGAAGAAAAAACTTTTAGATACAGCAATTCCAGAGGATGACAGTCTTCTTATTGAAGACGAAAAGAAGCATGAAAGACATTCCAGAATGTATGCATCAGCTGTATTCCAGCTTATTATTGCTATCGGTATAGGAACTATTTTTTCATGGGCTCTTACGAAGACAGGACTTACTTTTCCTATATACATCGGGGCCATGATTGCAGCTGCGCTTATGCGTAACATTGCAGAATATGCAGGAAATGGAAAGCTTGTTATTCATATGGGAGAAATTAATGACCTTGGAGGCATAAGTCTTTCATTATTTCTTGGAATGGCTATGATTACACTTAAGTTATGGCAGCTTGCATCACTGGCACTTCCACTTGTCATACTGCTTGGCGCACAGATAATGGTTATTGTTTTATTTACATATTTTATTGTATTTAATATTATGGGAAGAGATTATGATGCAGCAGTTCTTGTTGCAGGCACATGTGGATTTGGAATGGGAGCAACGCCTAATGCCATGGCAAATATGCAGGCAGTATGTGATAAATATGTTCCATCAGTTAAGGCGTATCTGTTAATACCACTTATAGGAAGTCTTTTTGCAGATTTCCTTAATAGTCTGGTTATAACTTTTTTTATCAATATATTATAATTATAGAGGAGTTAAATATGTTTAATATATTCAAAAAGGTAAAAAATAAAGTTGATACATCTGAAAAGGATTATAGTCTGTCGTATGATAATCTTGCTATTCCTGAGATACATAAGAAAGATTCAGATAGTGAAAAAGATGATGCGGATATATCATCAGATATTGTCCCGGATGATAATACAGATAAGCCACATGTTACATATGATAGCCTGGCAGTTCCAGAAGTGCATTTTAGAAAGAATAAATAAAAATAATGGGATGATATCACTAAAGGTATCATCCCATTATTTATTAACCCTCAAGAACTTCTTCAATATTCTTAAGAATCTCTTCTTTATCAAATGGCTTGGTAATAAAACGTTTGGCACCAAGCTTAAGAGCTTCAATTACTTTATGCTGCTGTCCTGCAGCAGTTATCATAATTACTTTGGCATTAGAGTCATAAGCTTTAATTTCTTTAAGAGCTTCTGTTCCGTCCATATTAGGCATTGTAATATCAAGTGTAATTATATCAGGGTAATATGTCTTATAAGCAAGTACACCCTCTAATCCGTCAGTTGCTTCAGCTAATACAGCGTAACCGGCTTCTTCAAGAATATCACGCAGAATCTTTCTTGACATTCCTGAATCATCAACGATAACTACTGTTCCTTTGCTGTCTAATGTCACTTCTCCACCTGCTTTTGCCATAATCTTTCTTACAACAGGCATATCTCCAGCTTTGGTTTCATCAGAGGCAGATATGAAAAGCAGAACCTCACTGTCGTGAATATGGATAGGAAGTACATAAGCATCTCCTTTGGCAAACTGATTTTCATAAGCAAACTGTGGAGTAATCTCTAACATGCTGCCCTTCTTAGAAATTGCTGTTGCAAACAATCCGCTTATACAGTTAGTAAATTCACCTATAGCATCATATACTTCTATTCCAAGATTAGATATATTACTATGAGAGAATCCATTAGCTATATCAACTATAGCTGTCTGTTCACCAACACTTGCAAAACCAACAATAATATCAAGGTCACCTTCTAATTTCTGACCAGCAAGACATCTGTATTCAAGCTGTGAAATATGCTTAATTCTGTCTATATAGAAATCAGATGTTACAAATCTTTCAATATTAGCAAGTGCAAGCCTGCATATATCAGTTACATATGACTTTGATGAAAAGGCAAATATTGGAACAATCTGTTCTAAATCATCATTCTTTAGACCATTCATATCCTCATCAGTAAAACCATGCTCCTTCTGGAATTCCTTAAGAAGCTCATCAACCTTCGATACCGATATATCTGCTGCTTCTGAAAGAACAGAAAGGAATATTGCATAGGCACTTCCCTGCTTTTTAAGAAGAGCATCTAACTGTTCTTCAGTCATATAACCCTCTCCAACAGCGATTTCACCAAATCGTGCATCCTTTGTTGTCTGTAAATGATTAATTTCATTCGCCTGTTTTTCAGTAATAATACCATCAGCTACAGCAATTACACCAAGCTTTGCTCTTGATTCAGCAAGCCTTTCCATTATAGACTTGTATTTATCCCTGTCTATAATCTCTTTTTCAATAAGAAATTTACCAAATAATTGACAAAACATTACATATCCTCCTAAACATTCACGAAATATTAATTAAATATATTTTATCAGCATTAGTCGGATATGTAAAGAATGTGTCGATACAAATTATTGTAAAGCCTTGAATGCTTCGTCAAGATCTTCAATGATATCATCGATATTCTCTGTACCAATTGAAAGTCTGATTGTGTTAGGCTTGATTCCCTGATCAAGAAGCTCAGCTTCGTTGCACTCTGAATGAGTTGTGCTTGCAGGGTGGATTGCCAATGATTTAACATCGGCAACATTAGCAAGAAGTGAGAACAACTCAAGGTTATCAATGAACTTCTGTGCTTCAGCAGCACCACCCTTGATTTCAAATGTGAAGATTGAACCACCACCGTTAGGGAAGTACTTCTTATAAAGAGCCTGCTGTTCTTCGTCCGATAACTTCTGACGGTGACATTCACGGTATAGGTCGTTCTGCCAATACGGACTCAGCTTTCCATTCCGGGTATCTTCCATTGCTTCTTCGATATTGGGTAGGATTGTCATGTCGTTCACCTCAAACACTCACTGTTAGCGTTATATGCACGCTTATAGTGTTGATTATAGACTATTTGAGGGCAAAAAGAAAGAGCGTCAGCACGGTTGCTGGCGTTCTTTGACATAGGTGTTATTTTGTAATATAGGGAATGTTGTCGGTGTATGCATTCAGAATGTCAATGGCAGCTTTCTTCTGCCCCGGTGTGAGCTGGCTCAGCTTTCTGCTCAGTTCGTCATCTGCCACATGGGATGCGGATGGAACGGAATCCCGTATCAGCACATCAGCAGATACGTCCAACACCTCTACGATTCGGATAAAGGTTTCCAGTTTAGGGATTTTTACTCCGCGCTCTAAGTCTCCAACATAATTTGCTGACAAATCGACCCGTTCTGCAAACTGTTCAATCGTCCAGCCTTTTTCCTTGCGCTGCTCTCGTATTCGTTGACCCAAAAGCGTATTCATAGCGACCTCACATTCTAATTGTGTTTGTCACACACCAATAGCATACCTGTCGCAATTTTTGTTATACACAATCTATCTGTGTTTATTCAACGCCAGTTGGGTGATTTCAAAGTGGAAAATTTTTGCGCGTATCTTTGGTCAAAAAAGCAATGGTCTTTTGGGACGGCACATGGTACAATGGCAAACGTTGTGCCCTTGGCACATGAACGAAGGTAAAAGGAGCTGCTGAACGTGGATACGATCTATCTGCTGCCCGGTGAGGAACGCTGCGTTGATTTTCGAGATGCCAATGGAGTCCCGAAGGTACACTACACTTACTGTTCCATCCGTGGCAAACTTTTCAACTGCACCTGCTGCACAAAGGACGAAGCCCAGCGGCTGTGTGAAGATTGGCTTATAAAATAGGACCGCTGCTACATAAACTAAAAAAACCTCCGAGGAAAACTCCCAAATGGGAAGAGTCCTCGGAGGTATTCGTTTAGCGGGTGTTCTGCTGTCTGCGAGCGTCCTTCTGCACAGTTTTCTGTCCGCATCAAAGATAATTTCGGATGGTCGGAACAAGGATATTCCGATTGATTAACTTTGCGATACTGTTCATGTTGTAGTTGGTTCATTGCAGTTTCAGCTTACAACAAAAAATGAGATAGACAACCCCTTTTGGGGGTTGTCTATCTCATTTTTTTGTTGGGGCTATTTTGCAACAGCCCCCCTTTTATAACAACCCTGCCTTACAGTTTGGGAGAAACGCTTAGTGCTTCAGTTCCAGCAGCGCATCGCCCTGCTTTACGGTGCCACTGGTTTTAGCCACGACAGCGGCATAGTCATCAGTATTGCAGACAATGAGCGGCGTGGTCACGGGATAGCCTTCGGCCTTAATGGCTTCCAGTTCAAAGCGGATCAACGGCTGACCTTTCTTCACCTTGTCACCCTCGTTGACGAGGTAGGTAAAGTGCTTGCCACCCAGCTTGACCGTATCGATGCCGATGTGCATCAGCAGTTCGGCACCGTCAGCCGTGGTCATGCCCACGGCATGGTGGGTCTCAAAGGTGGAGGAGATCTCACCGTCAGCAGGTGCCACCAGTTCACCATCGGTGGGCTCAATGGCAATGCCGTCCCCCAGTGCACCGCTGGCAAAGGCTTCATCCTTCACATCGGCCAGCGGCACTACAGTGCCGTTCAGGCAGGCAGACAGCACGGTATCCTTTGCGGCTGCTGCCGGGGTTGCGGGAGCCGTTGCCGGGGCGGGTGTTGCGGTCGCCGCCGGGGTCTTAGGTGCATTTTCCAGATAATCTTCCAGCTTTGCCTTGATGACAGCCACCTTGGGGCCGTATACCACCTGCACACCGTCGCCCTTGCAGATCACGCCGGAGGCACCGGAGGCCTTGAGCACATCCTGTTTGACCAGCGCAACGTCCTTGACGGTGCAGCGCAGGCGGGTGGCGCAGCAGTCCACGTCGGACAGGTTGTCGGCACCTCCCAGACCTTCTACGATCAGGGCGCTGACCGGATCATCCCCTGTGGGGGCGGTGCTGCCGGAAGCGGCGCTGCGGGCGTTCACGTCCGCACGGGTGTACAGCTTGACTTCCTCGGCATCATCGCGGCCCGGGGTCTTGTAGTCAAACTTGGAGATCATAAAGCGGAAAATGATGTAGTACAGTACAAAGTACACCGCACCGACCACGACCACCCACATCCAGTGGGTCTTGTCGTTGCCCTGCATCACACCGAACAGCACCAGGTCGATGAGACCGCCGGAGAAGGTCATGCCCACGCCCACATTCAGGATGTGCATCAGCATGAAGGACAGACCGGCCAGCACGCAGTGCACAGCGTACATGGGCAGTGCCACAAAGATAAAGGTAAATTCCAGCGGCTCGGTGATGCCGGTGAGGAAAGCCGTCAAGGCGGCAGACAGCAGCAGGCCGCCTGCCGCCTTTTTCTTTTCCGGCTTGGCGCACTGGTACATCGCCAGCGCCGCGCCGGGCAGACCGAACATCATAAAGGGGAACTTACCGGCCATGAAACGGGTAGCGCTGACCGAGAACACCGTAGTGGACTTGGAAGCCAGCTCGGCAAAGAAGATGTTCTGTGCGCCGGTCACGGTGACGCCATCGATGATGGCGGTGCCGCCCACAGCGGTCTGCCAGAACGGCATATAGAACACATGATGCAGTCCAAAGGGGATCAGCGCACGCTCCAGCAGGCCGTAAATAAAGGTGCCTGCGTAGCCGGAAGCCAGCACCAGTGCACCCAGTGCGGCAATACCGCTCTGCACCACCGGCCAGATATAGAACATGGCAATGCCGACCACCAGATACACGATGGAGCTGATGATGGGCACAAAGCGTGTGCCACCAAAGAAGGCCAGCACCTGCGGCAGCTCGATCTTATAGAACTTGTTGTGCAGCGCCGCCACGCCCAGACCGACCACGATGCCGCCGAACACACCCATTTGCAGGGTTGTGATGCCCAGCATGGTGGTGGTGGAGTTGGCAGGCATCGCTTCTACGCCGCCTGCCGCATTGATCATGGCCTGAATGGCTGTATTCATAATGATATAGGCCACTGCGCCGGACAGGGCGGCCACCTCTTTTTCCTTGCGAGCCATGCCGATGGCCACGCCCATGGCGAACAGCAGCGCCAGATTGTTGAACACGGCGCTGCCGGTCTGGCTCATCACGTCCAGAATGGTGTAGATCAGGGTACCGGGGTGGATGACGCTGTTCAGGCCATAGGCCGCCAGCATGGTTTCGTTGGTGAACGAGCTGCCGATACCCAGCAGCAGGCCCGCTACAGGCAGCAGTGCAATGGGCAGCATAAAGCTGCGTCCCACGCGCTGCAGCACGCCAAAGATCTTGTCTTTCATCTTCAGTTCTCCTTTTCTCAAGTTCGTATCCAGCATATATATCCACACAGGAAAGACCTGTGGAGAATCAAAGGTGGAGCAAGAAAGCTTACTTCCCCATCCGAATCCGTTTCAGATGGATCGTAAGGAACACCAGTTCCTCGTCCGAAAGCTCCTTGTGCCAGGTGTTGCGGACATACTCCGCAATGCAGCAGGCGCATTTGTAGTGTTCGCTGCAATTACGGGCGATCAGGGCGCGGAACACTTCGTCGTGGGTATCGTTTTCCTGCTCCTGTTTTCCTTGAAATACGCGTTGCGCAAAAAAGCGCAAATGTACTGTAAAGCGGCTGAAATCCAGTGCATCCCGGTCAAAATGGCAGTTGTAAAAGTATTCCACCACCTGCACGCAGCCATCCACAAAGCGGGTGACATCGTTCACCACGCTCATTGTGGTGTTGAGCTCTGCGTTGACGATGTGCAGCGCAATGAAGCCGCCCTCGTCGTCCGAAAGGTCTGCATGGCAGCGCTGGCGGATGGTGGCAAGGCACTCCATACCAAGGCGATACTCTTCCGGATAAAATTCCCGAATGGGAGCCATCAGCGGGTTGGAAAAGCGAATCCCCTGTTCGCTGCGCTGAATGGCAAAGCTGATGTGGTCGGCCAGCGTGATGAGCAGGTTCTCGTTCAGCGGGTAGTTCACCCGACTGCGGATCATTGCCACCAGCTCATCGGTGAGCAGCAGATGTTCATACGGAATCTGTTCCAGAAGTTCCACCAACTTCTGCTGCACGGCAGGGCTGGTCATGCGGTAGCTGCGCTCCACGGTTTCAGCCTCGATTTTATAGCCCGGCTTAGCGCCAAAGCCCAGCCCGCGCCCGGTGACGATCAGCTCACAGCCCGTGGGGTCCACCACGCGCAGGATGTTGTTGTTGATCGGTTTTTTGACGGTATATTGCATTGTTTCTCCTCCCCAAGTTGGAAAAGGCAATAAAAAAAGACCACTCTTGACACAGCAAACATACCGAAGGCTGAAACACGCTTTCGGCTTGTGCTATGCAGAGTTGGTCTAGCCCGCCAAACGGTAACAATCCAACGACGCTGCTCACGTACAATTTTCTTTTTTGTAAAGCACGAACAAATTAAACACTTAAATGGAAATTTATTCTATGCTTGATTACAATACCATATTCTTTGTGGAGTGTCAAGATAGAAACGGGGGTTCTTTTTGACTTTGTCAATTTTACCCAAACTCAGGTGATTTTCTACAGCAGATTGACAAGTAGGGATATTCCTTTTTTGCTTTATATGTGCAGTTGCATTCAATCGAGATCATTGCAAAGAAAGCTGTGCTCCATCTCGTAACTCATCACCTTCACAAAAAACGGTCAAGAATTGCTGCCCTATATACAAAAAAGCCGCCGAGGACACCTCCACAATGGGAAGAGTCCTCGGCGGTATTTGTTTATCGGGTCTGGGTTTTCTTGGTGGTGTCCTTTTCAGGTCACTTGCTTAT
>ERZ791623.1368-NODE-1368-length-10125-cov-7.494538_pt1 | contig 10125 bp, 12 predicted proteins | sample MGYA00510268_ERZ791623 | MGnify/ENA primary metagenome ERZ791623 (study PRJEB30046, sample SAMN00715216) | human gut metagenome | study: EMG produced TPA metagenomics assembly of the A metagenome-wide association study of gut microbiota in type 2...
GGTTCATCGAGATGGGCTTTTCCTTGGAGTAGGTGATGTAAGTGCCTTTGAAATAGCGGCATATACCCTCGTAGCTGTCGCCCGTATCTACCATAACTACATCAGTATTCTGCTCCAAAAGCTGGCGGACGACGCTGTTCATGTGGAAGGACTTTCCGCTACCGCTTGGGCCGATGCAAAAGAAGTTGGCGTTGTCGGTCATCTTCACCTTGCCTTCCTTGCCGGTGATGTCGATGCAGACGGGCAGGCCCTGGCGGTCTGTATAGTAGGTCTTCAGCGGAGTGTCCTCACTGTGCCGCTGCCGCTCTTTGTACATCAGGCACAGGGCAGCGTCCGAAAGCGTGAGGAAGAGGTTGTAGTCGGGATTGAACGAATAGGCATTGCCGGGAAAGGAGTCCATGAAGAGCTCCAACTGGTTGTAGGCGCTCTTGCTTGCGAAGATGCAGCACTCGTAGAGACGGGTCTCAATGAACGATGTGACATCAGGTAGTCTTTCCTCTGCACAGCCCACAAGCAGGTTGAAGTTGGTATAGACCAACAGACGGCTTTCCTGCGCAAGAATGTCAAGGACGGCCTCGATGTCGGCCTTGGCTATCTTGTTGCTGGGGTCAGGCATGGAGCCGTGGCGCTTGGCCTTGCTCTGCAGTTTGCGCAGGAGCTTTCGCTGGTGCGGTATCTGAATGACCTGGTTATAGACCACGCAATCGGCACTAGGGATGGTACCGAGGAATGACAGCAGGTCGGTGGCTATCGGGTAGCCGTTGACGAAAGACGTGCGGTAGGGCTTGATGAGCGTGGGCAGGTCTATCTCGTCCACATCAACCATGTCGAAGGACTTCACCACGTTGCGCCCCATGCGCAGGCAGTCCTCGCCGGACTTGAAACTCTGCATGGAGAAGGCTCCACGGCGGAAGTTGAAGGCCATGAAGCGGTGGAGATACTCATTGACCTCGTCCTTGGTGAGCATGTGATACCACACACTACGGGACTTTAGGATGTCGGTGACCTTACCCACCTTGGAATGGAAGTCGAGCCATGTCTTGGGGTCGTACTTCACGAAGGCGGACTTTACCGTCTCCTGCGTGATAACGAGGTAGGTGCGTATCTCGGTATAGGGTCGACCATTGAAGTAGCGGAAGTAGCTCTTGGTGAGGAACTCCATATCATCGGTAATGTCGTGGTGGTAGTTCTGGCGGCACAGCACGTCCTGCTTTTGAAGTGCATAGCCCTCGCCAAGTGTCTGGACGATGTTGTTCAGCACGTCGGCATAGGCCATATACTGGTCGGCATCGGTAGAGTACTGCTGAACTGGGTTCTCAATCTCGATGATGACGGATGGATTGCCGTTCTTCGAGAAGAGAACCGTGTTCAGCAGCTTGCCATCGGCATCCTTGATGTCCTGGAGCTGGGCGAAGAGGCCGTCGAGCGGTTTCTTGTTGTTGGCCATTAGATTGATTGAGTATTGATTAGTTGGTTTGATTGAAATGCGGCTTCACCTGTCATACATCTTGTAGAAGAAGTAGATGCCTGGATGCCGTTTCTTGTTGTGCAGCCCGCCCTGCTGCTTGATGAAGATGCCGAGCAGACTGACTGCGGCGATGATGACCATGGCGATGAATCCGGCCAGCTTCCCCAAGATGATGGAGAAGAGGATGAAGCCGATAAAGCTTGCGCCGATGGCACAGGCGGCAAGGGTGAGGAACCGCCCCCGGATGCCCATGAACTCCAAAGGCTTCTGCAAGCCCTTGAAGACGGGAAAGCCGTTGAACAAGTTGTCCATAGTCGTATGATTTGTGTTTGTGTTGTTGTGCTTGCATGAGAGTATATTTCGTTTGTCGGATTTTCTAAGTAAAAAGGTGTGGGAGCCGACGCTTCGGTCTCCCCGCACCTTAGTGCCCGTTACACAGTTCCGGGGAACTGCGAGATCATTTCTTGCGGTCGATTATCACTTCTATACTATGAAAAACATTTTCTCTCGGATTATACGTGACCTTCTCATATCAAAGTGAAAAACGGAGCCTCACGGCTTAATGTTCTACTTGAAGAACAAAGGCAAAGCCTCTGACATAGCGATAAATGCGACACATCCGCCAATGGTAAGCATGATGGTCTTTTTCACATCCTGGTCACCATTGCTCATCTTAAAGTAGACGTTGAATGCGCCCACCAACGCAATCACTGCGGCGATGGCCTTCATCAGGTTGCCAACGGGTACTTGGTAGCCTGATACCTCGGAGATAGCCTTCTGGAAGCCTCCGGCACCCGCACTCTGGGCGAAGGTGGCGACGGCGCAGAAAAGGAACATTGCGGCGAATGCTGCAAGACGTTTCTTGGGCAGGTGCTTGCATGCGCTCACGCAAGCGGTCTTGATGGTTCTTAAACTGTTCTGTAACATAGGTTGGGTTCATAGTTTACGTTACAATTTAAAGACCATATTTACAAATAGCGGAAGATGGGTGAGTACCGCAGGACGCGGTCGTCTGAGCCCCTTGCCCCGTGACGGGCGCAGCTCTCTTCCTTGGCTGTCTTATGGGTGTTGTCTTTTGGTTAAGGTTTGAATAGGTTTGGGTTAGTCTTTTCTAAAAGTCATTGAATCAGAAGTTGACGGTGGGGACATCATGCTTCGGACTTCGTTGCTTCGCCATCTCGATGGCAATCTTCTCGTCCTCATCAAGTTCTCGCGGTTCGGCATCCGTCTCTTCCCATTCAGAATCGATCATCTTGGTAATCATCTCCACCTTATCTGCAGAGACCCGCTTGACTTCCTCGCTGAGCTTCTCAGCAGTCTGACCACCGCAATAGACGGTGTCCTGTGCCACGACTTTTGTCTTGTAGTAGAAGTAGGCAGGAATGGGACGCTGCTTTTTGGTTGGCATGGGCTTAGATGATGTAGATTTTGAAGCATCTTCATCATCAGCTGAGATATAAACGACAGGAGAACCAGAATTGGAGGTGGGAGCATCTTTGGGCTTATGTTCTTGCGTCTCAACGACAACCTCCGGCTGTTGCTTGCTCTTTTCCTTGGCTGCTGCCAGTTCCTCGGCATGTATCTGCTGTCGTCTGATGCGCACAAGCTCTTGAATACGTTTGCGTGCCTCTTTGTCAGCAACTACGGGCTCTAAGACATTGTCGGGTTGGACGGCGGATGTTTTAGCTTTGTCGTTGTCGTCTTCATCCGTTTTTTCCTTGTCTTTGCTTTTCTCCTTGTCCTCAGCCTTTTCCTTGTCTTTTTTCATTGGTGCGGACACTATGGGCTGGTCATTTGTGTTAGTTTCTTTGAGTTGTTCCGCTGTGTTCGTCTGTTGGGGTTGTTCCGCCTTTACTACCTGTATGGGCTTAGCAGTCTTTTGCGCAGCATCCTTGTCGATGAGAATGGGCTGGAACTGCCCGGCCTCGTCGGATATGTCCACTTCCACCTCCTCCGGCTTGGGCATGAGCTCTTCGGCATCCTTGACGAAATAGATGTCGTGGATGATCATGGCCAGATAGAAGACAGGAAGGCCAACGCCCAACAAGACAAGGGCTATCGTACTGAATTCCATAGGCTCACTCCATTAGTCCGTCGCTTTGCGGACGCTCAACGCTGGTGACGGTATTGCGCCCGAAGATACGCTCGCCGTACTCGCTGACTTTGGGAATGAAAGTGACGGTCAGGGTCTCGCCCTCGGTGATGGCAAACTCGTCAATCTCTTTCTGTCCGAAAACATCCAGGAAGATGGCGGAGTTGTCGGCATCGCCGGTCTCAAGGACATACTGCTGGGCGGTCCATGTGCCGCCCTTCTTCGTGATGCCTGACTTGGGAGGCAATACACGGGTGATCTTTCCAGTGATTCGCATAGTTCGTTGTGTTAGTGTTGTAATGTTGTTAACAAATGATTGTTTCTTCTTGGTGATGATGACTCAGCAGCTCTCAGCAAAGTCCGTGCTCTCTGTCATCGGGGTTGGCAAAGGCTCGAATCTCAGACCCATGGCCATGCCGTGCTGCTCACGGATGGGACGGCGGCACTGGCTGTCGGGATAATAGAGGACGTTGGGATCCTCCTCGGAGACCCTGTAGCCGAATTGCCGAAGTTTGGCACGAAGACGGCTTCTCTTGGGGTTGCTAAAAACTTTCAACTTTGTCCGCTGCTCAAGGCCGAAGGTTATGCGTGCCCGTTCCCTGCCATAGAGTTCCTTGCGCTTGCGGCTAAGGTTGGCACGCCACTGCTCGTTGCTGCGGCGCAGCCCACGCATACGGGCATAACGACAGACTGTTTTGATCGTCATCCCCGTCTGCTGGGCCAGTTCCTTGTAAGTGAGGTTATCATGTTCCATCTCCACCAGGGCTATCGCGTCACGGTTGCGCTCGGCGGTATTGCCTTTCCAAAGACCAAGCCTTCGGGCATGGTGGGTGATGGTGGACCTGCTGCAGCCCAACTGTCGGGCTAAGTCTATAAGCCGTTCCGAGTAGTACCGCTCCATGAGAAAATTGTCATCCTCGACGGTCCACCGCTTGTAATGTAATTCTTTGTTGTTTGTCATAGGGAAATGGTCTTGATAAAAGGTTACTCAGTAAAGGTCAATACGGTCTGTGAGCATCTGCCTCATGGCTTCCTTGTTTCGCTCCACATGCAACCGGGCCAAGACACAGAGGACAGCTGAGAGGCTACGTTCACCATAACAGGCAAGCAGGTTATTGTAGAGCCTGTCTGGTAGAATCACTACATGGCGGTGGAAGGTTTCCTGATGGTAGTCAAACGCCTTGACCGACTCCACGAATGCCTCATGGCCACAGTCCGAATAAACATGACGAGATCTTCCTTTGTCCGTGGCTTTACTTTCCGTTTGGTCTGGAGGTGATGTTTGTAGGAAAGAAGGGCGGGGAGCATGGTCTCCTTTATTTTCATTTTCGGTTTCCGGCTTTTGCGCTTTTCTTTTGGCCTTTTCCTTTTGTCTTGCGGACTTGGAGACAGCTCCCGGCCCCTTCTCTTCCTTATTTCCTTTGCTTGTGCAGTGGGTCGTTTCTTGATTATCTTCCTCCCCACTACCCGATCGTTCCTTTACCTGCTGCCTCTTGCTTTTCCAGACGAAAGTCTCGGTACTTTCGCCATTGGCCTGCCGGAGAAGATCATTGATATCCCCGAAGTCAACCGATGGAGGCACTTGGGCAGTCATACGGCTTTCTTCTTCGTCTCATTGTAGATACTCTCCCATAAGGCATTATAGCTGGGCTTTACGATCTCCGTCTGTCGTGGCGTGATGTACAGACTGCTGTAGCGCTGCATCTCCACACCGGCGGGTATCATCGGCAGCACAGTGCCTATACTGCTGTACTGCTGGTTCAGGCGCTCGCGTTCCTCAAGCTCCTTTTTGTTGCCCCAACGGCGGTTGATCTGGTTAGGCAGAAAGTAGAGAGGCGGAAGGTCTTTGTTTGCCTTCTTGCAGGTTGACGCAAGTACATTGAGGAAGGAGTCGGTGGAGTTCACGCAGGTCTTCTCGTACTGAAACGGGATAATGAGGGCATCACAGCTGGTAAGCAGGGCGAGGCTGCCCTGGTGGGCGAGACTGCCCGGGGTGTCGATGACGAAGTCGAAGTTCTCATCGCGCATGTTGGCAATGAGCTCCATCGTACTTTCCTGGCTGCTCAAATCAAGGTAAGAAACTACCTGATAGGGTATCTCGATGTCGGGGAATTCCTCACGCTCCTGCTTGCGCTTCTTGACGATACTCTGCTGAGGGTCGGTGTCGAAGAGGACGAAACGTAAGCCCAGTTCAGCAAGGTAGTCGGAGAACATGACGCAGTTGGTGGTCTTGCCCACACCGCCTTTCTGGTTGGCAAAGGCGATAATCTTGTTGCCCTTCTTCTTGGGCTTGTTGAAATTGAATGTTGCTATACTCATCGGTTTTCAATGTTGGTGATACTTGTTTCGGGTAGCCACAACTGCCAACGGTGCCAATACACCGAGGGGCTCATTCATGTGTGACGAAAAATAGACGCGCTCCTTTTTGGCAGGCCGGTTATGAAGAGGAGCTTGGCCCTTGACAAGCATGACCGATGAATGGTCGGCTGTTTCGATGGCAAAGATAAGGACAAATCCTGATTGACGCAAGTATCGGTATGAAAAATGAGCAAAAAAGAAGCTGATTTTGTGCGGTTTTTCTACGTTTTTTAAGAAATTATCAGTCAATCTGTTACAAATGTCCACTGTTAGATGTTGCCGCACTGTAATTTCTGAGGTTGTGAGGTATGAGAAGGCTTGGAGTAGTATCAACAAAGGCATTCTACGACCTATTCATTGCGGACTGTAGAATGCCTTTGATCTGGGATAACGTCAATCAAGCAAAGAGGGCACATCTGTCAATACAGCAAGCCGAACATCCAAAGGGGAATTCTGTTGCCGGCACCCGTCTCGATGTCATCGATGGCAAGGTAGCTGTCGGGCTCGTCCTTGATTTGGTCGAAGGTCTTGCCGGAGCCGCCTACCTCAAAGAGATACTTGCCATTGATGAGGAAATCGCCCTTCTGCGGCATGGTGACATCGGCCACCGCCTGTAGTTGGTTGTTGAAAAATGTCTCGCGCGTGGTTCCAATGTTTGTGTTTGTCCCCAAGGCCGCCATGAGGTTGGTGTTGCCCAAGTATATCTTCTCGGGTGAGGAGAGGTGCTTGTAGTTTTTCGTGACCTTGGTCAGCAGGGATATGATTTGCGCCTTGTCGAGCGTGTACAGCATCTTCAGGCAACTGTCGCGGGTCGTTTCGAGCGCCTGTCCCAGTTTGCTGACGTTCGGTACGAGTGGCACGCTCTGGGCAATGATGGCCAGCAGTTTTTTGGTCTTCTCTATGGTGGCATAGGAGACTTTCTCAACGGCCGGCATGTCGCTTTCTATCACCAGTGAGGCCACTGCGGCAAGCCGCATCTCGTAATCCTCGCCCGCTTCCAAAAAGAAGGGATAGCAGCCCTTGGCCAGATATTCATTGAATGCCTTGAGCACCTTTACCTTGGCTGTCAGGTTCATGGCAATGGCAACGTGGCGCTCCAACAGTTCCTCCAACGAGATTGACGGCACGTCTATGACATTCGTGAAGGCAAGGTATTCCCGAAACGACATCACGTGCAGGGTGTAGAGTGACTGGCGACGGGACAGGTCGGTCTTGGAATTGTCTATCTCCAGCATTGACGACCCCGTATAGACGATGTTCAGATCGGGATAGCTGTCATAGAGATTCTTCAGCACGATGGCCCAGTCCGGATACTTGTGCACCTCGTCCACAAAGATGTATCTCAGTCCGTGGCTGTAGAGATACTCCACGAGTTCCGTCAGGCTGTGCGTCTTGAACCAAATATTGTCCAACGAGATCCACAACGCGTCGTCGATGTTGTCAAAGGTCTTTTTGATGTGTTGCAGCAGCAGCGTGGTCTTGCCGGCGCCACGTGAACCGCGGATACCTATCAGCCTCGACTTCCAGTTGATCCTGTCATGCAGGAAACGGGTAAAGCGCAGGCCTGTCATGGCCAGTCTGCGATGATAGACGGTCAGAAGTGGAAAAATGTCTTGTTGCTCCATAGTCAAAGATAATTGATGATGGTGCAAAGATACAAAATAGCTTTTGGAAAAGCGAATTTTAAGTCAAAAATAACTTTTTGAAAAGTGATTTTCGGATTATTACAGTGAATTTCTAATAAAACCCAAATGTAGAATGACACATATAAGAACAGACATAGTATGTGAAGCAAACAGTATCAGGCTTTTGATTTTTGGATGTCCTTATAACCTGTCGGCAATCTTCCTCACCTTATATATATAGTCCTTGGCACTGGCGTAGCCGATACGTCTGAGAAAAGCATAGTAGCCTTCACCGTCACGGTGCTTATACTGCACCCAGTCGCGGTAGGCTATCACGGACTCTTCCCAGTGGTCGAAATTATAGTAGCCCTTGGAATGCTTTAGGCCGAAGAGGTTGTTCCCTTCACGGCAGAGACGGGAACGAAAATTACCGGTTTCCAACAAGGCCTGGGCAAGGACAATCTTCGGGTATTTGATGCCATGCCGTTGGAGGGCGGCATAGAGGTTGGCAATAGTCAGCTCGTTTAGCTTTGGCGCTTCTTGTTCTATGCCACTCAGCCTTGCCAGCTGCCTGTCGCACTCCATGACTTTCTCATGGAGCGCACGAAGCAGTGACAGCGGGTCGGTGCTATGCCAGGTGCCGTTGCCGTCCAAACGTTGAAGGCGGATGTGCAGGTGATTGCCGGTGCTGCGTCCGCTGGAGCCGACGCGCCCGATGATGGTCCCGGCCTGTACTGCCATTCCTTGCTTGGTGTAAATCTCACTGAGATGACCGTAAAGACATCTTATGGAGCCGTGGTCAAGGATGACATAATTGCCGTAACCGGTATTGCCGTGCGCTGCCTTGACCACGATTCCCGGCAACATTGAGTAGACGACATCGTGGCCACCTTGCAAATCAACGCCGTCATGGAACTTCCGGCACTTGGTGAAGGGGTCTGAGCGGTAGCCATAGGGTGAGTTGATATTCACTAAATCCAATGGCATACAGACAGTTAGGCGATTTTTGATGATGTGTAAAATCATGCTGTCCGAGGGGCTTAGAAGCGTTCTTTTAGGCTGAATTTGCATTGGAATTTCATTTTCCTCAAAACTTTTTTGCTCTTTTTCTGAAGAAAATCCTCTGTTTTTTTTGTTTTAGACTGATGTTTGCCTATCTTTGCAGCGGTCAAACTAAAACTGAAAAGCTGAAGGAGACTTTTCTTCTCAGGTGATTCCTTCTCCTTCATCCCCGAAATTACATCACGGACGTATGGGTCCGTGGAAATGAATAACGTGTCGGCATCAGGGCCGACGGACTGAATCGTGTGGAACTGCGCCGATGCATGAAGGCTCCAAAAGGACAGCAGCATGACGGCAAGGCACATTATTGATTGTCTCATGGCAGTAGTATGTGTTTGTGTTTTACATAGATTTTGTGCAAAGATAGTACTAACCAACAGAATAACCAAACCGTAAGACTATGAAAGAAGAACCTGTACCATTCGAGAAATTTGCAAAAATCGGTATTTTCCCAAAGGATTTGGAGAGGATGCCCAAGGAACTCCGCGACCCTATCCTCAACGGTCGCATCTCTCCACTCATGCGTGTCAACGTGCCCGTCGGAGACAACTCAAGCGTATCCGTGCCGATGAAAATTCAGCTTGTAAGAGACAAGAACGACAATCTGCAACTGATTGCGTATCAAGTGCATAAGGAGATTGACAACAAACTGCGTCTCACTGACTCCGAGCTGGAGCGTGTGTGCCGTGGCGAGGTCATCCGCAAGGAGTTCCAGGAGGGCGACAACCGTAAGATGCGGTACGTGCAGCTGGACAAGGAGACCAACTCCCTGATGCGCCGTGATGTGGCAAGTGTTAAATTTGATGAAAAGCTTGCCGAGATGGAGAAAGTCAAGGACATTGGCCTCGGATGGGGACAGAAGGAAGCTGCCGCTATGGGCAAGCCGGTGGAGCTGGAAGTCGGTGACCAGAAAGTGACTGTGGGCGTTGACCTTCGTGAGCCGCAGGGCTTCAAGGTCATGCGTGGAGACTTGGAGGAATGGAAGCGACAGCAGGCCATCCGCTATGATGACGCGCACGAGGGCTACATGGGCTACGTTCAGACGGACGAGAACCGGTGGGAATACAAGCAGGTAGTTGACAGGCTGCGCCACAAGGAGAGTGTCCAGATGACCGAGAGGGAAAAGACTGACAAGAAAGAGGAGAAGAAGAAAGGCCTGTCCATGTAAACCTTAGTCGCCCCCTTCATCTACAAACCTATGAGCCTAAGACCTACCCTATCACCATGTCAAACAAACAAGAATGTACGTTCACCTCCGTTGCCCCATACCCGAAAGTGCGTCAGCTGGCTCACGGACTCAAGGACGGTGACTACGCAAGCATCTGCAAGGCAGCGGAGATGATGGCGGACGGGATAAGGGAGATGGCGGCTGGACGCAACTGCGTGCTGGTGCCCATCCCGAACCATCGTGGCAGGGCTGTTTATACAAAGACACTCGCCAATGAGATTTCCCGAAGGACGGGCTTCCCGACATGGGACATCCTTTCCTGCCGTCCGCACATGCCGCTGCACTATGCCAA
>ERZ791623.1370-NODE-1370-length-10121-cov-13.818796_pt1 | contig 10121 bp, 8 predicted proteins | sample MGYA00510268_ERZ791623 | MGnify/ENA primary metagenome ERZ791623 (study PRJEB30046, sample SAMN00715216) | human gut metagenome | study: EMG produced TPA metagenomics assembly of the A metagenome-wide association study of gut microbiota in type 2...
CCAACTTCTCAATCAAGTGGCGGAACAACTGGCACAGCATGTAGACATTGACAAATTGCTGAACCTTTCCACCCGTATTTTCCCTTGTACCTATTCACTTCCTTACATTTCCGAGACAGAAACGGATATATGGACCGACAAGCGTAAACAGCGAATCGCCTTGGCTTCTGACCCAGCTTTTCCTTTTGCATATCGCCAGAGCATAGACAAGACAAAGGGAGACATCACACGTTTTAGTCCGGTATATGGCAGTGAACTTCCCGAAGCGGACATCGTATATCTGCCTGGAGGCTATCCGGAATTGTTTGCCCGTCAGCTGCATCGTCGGAAACGCTTAATGGAGCAGTTGCGCGAATACGTAGAGAAAGGAGGAAAACTGCTGGCAGAAGGAGGGGGAATGGCCTTGCTAGGACAGACGCTGACCGCGCGCCCCGGAGGTACAGCCTACGAAATGGCGGGAATTCTGCCTTATTCAGTCATTGTGAAAGATAACCGTCCGTGCAGCGGATACCGTCAGACACATTATCGCGACTTATGTCTGAAAGGATATGAGTACCGTTACTTTGACATTGTTCCTACGGAAGAAGCAGCTTCACTGCAAACGCCAGTCTGTAATTTAAAAGGTGGAGAAGTATCGGGATCATTTTTCTTCCGCTATAAAAACTGTATAGCCACCTCCGTACATCACTATTGGGGAGAAACCGGATTATATAAGCTTTGGGAATAGCTGGAGAAAGGAATTTTTCTATTTTCTGCACGAAAAAAATCAGAGAAAACGGACGATTCTAAAAAATAAATTCTATATTTGCATCACCAAAGTCGCGGCAGTAGCTCAGTTGGTAGAGCATCAGCTTCCCAAGCTGAGGGTCACGGGTTCGAGTCCCGCTTGCCGCTCCTCAGTATTTAAAGGCTAATATTCTGATAATGAAGAGTATTAGCCTTTATTTTTTATAAAGTTCTCTATAAATTCATAGATAAAAAAAGGATATAAACCTCACTTTTGAGGTTTTGTGCGTATCTTTTGCGTATCCTAAAATTTTTAATCTACATGGATATATTAAAAACCGGTAAAGATGAATCATATATTATCCGATTTTCTATCAGACACATGCAACAGTCTGGAAAACCTGCGCAGAAATAACGTCTATAAAGAATTCTATTATCATATCAAGTGTGAGAATTTGGAAGACTTTCTGAGTAAAGACATCACCCAATCCGTCCAATATCAAAATTTACTTCAGGATTTGATGCAAATAAAGGGACCTGTACTATATTGGTATGAAATTACATCTTCCCACTCTAACAATGACATAATCAGGGCCTTAAAAGAGTATAAGCAGAAAAGACAAAGAGTTACTCCCGTCATCTACAAAAACTATAACAGACGCACAAACATTTTATACGTAGGAAAATGCAAAGAAAATTTCTGGGGACGAGTAATGCAGCACTTAGGATACTATAAAACACCTACTACACAGGGGCTCCAGCTCTTTCACTGGGCAAAGGAGCTACGACTGGAAGTCAGATTAAATGCCCTGGAATTTGCGTCTGACATGAAAGACATTATGCCTGTGATAGAATTATTCTTTGCCAAACAATTGCAACCGTTAGTCGGCAGACATACTTGAGATTGCCAGTCGCGGATAATCTTTAAAGTGAGTTATTTTCTTTCACTCAGAGATATAAATCATAAGAAAAGCAGGAAGAAACCCCACTCATGGATTTTCTCCCTGCTTTTCTTTATGTAAATGCGATATTCTTTTAAGAGTTCATACTCATCAGGAACTCTTCGTTGTCTTTTGTCTTCTCCAAACGGTCTTTCACGAAATCCATTGCTTCGATAGGATTCATGTCCGACAAGTATTTACGGAGAATCCACATGCGGTCAAGTGTAGTCTTGTCAAGCAGCAAGTCGTCGCGACGAGTACTTGAAGCCACGATGTTTACGGCCGGGAAGATACGCTTGTTGCTCAGGTTGCGATCCAGCTGCAACTCCATGTTACCTGTTCCCTTGAATTCTTCGAAGATAACTTCGTCCATCTTAGAACCTGTATCAATCAAAGCAGTAGCCACGATTGTCAGTGAACCGCCACCTTCAATGTTACGTGCCGCACCGAAGAAGCGTTTAGGCTTGTGCAACGCATTGGCATCCACACCACCGGAAAGTACCTTACCAGATGCCGGAGAAACCGTATTGTAGGCACGAGCCAGACGAGTGATAGAGTCCAGGAAGATTACGACATCGTGTCCGCATTCTACCATGCGCTTTGCTTTTTCCAGTACGATGCCAGCTATCTTCACGTGACGTTCTGCCGGTTCATCGAAAGTAGAAGCGATTACCTCTGCTTTCACACTGCGAGCCATATCGGTTACTTCTTCCGGACGTTCATCGATGAGCAGCATAATCATATACACTTCCGGATGATTGGCTGCAATGGCATTGGCAATATCCTTCATCAAGATAGTCTTACCGGTCTTAGGCTGTGCCACAATCAGCGCACGCTGTCCTTTTCCGATAGGTGCAAACAAATCAACTACACGAGCCGACAGGTTATCGTTATATCCTTTGCACAATTTGAATTTTTCATCGGGGAAGAGCGGAGTAAGGTGATCAAACGGAATACGGTCGCGTACCAAAGCCGGATCGAGTCCGTTAATTTTAGAAACCTTTACCAGCGGGAAATATTTTTCACCTTCTTTAGGCGGACGGATAGTACCTTCTACCACGTCACCGGTTTTCAAGCCGAGCAGCTTGATCTGTGACTGTGACACATAAATGTCATCGGGTGAAGAAAGATAGTTGTAATCTGAAGAGCGGAGGAATCCATATCCGTCGGGCATGATTTCCAGTACACCGGTACCTTGAAGAATATCATCAAAATCGTAGACTTTTTCTACCGGTTTGGGAGCTGGTGCCGGAGCATTATTAGCAGGAGTTTCGGTAGAAGGAGAAGAGGGTTGCTCTGGCGCATTCTGGTTGGCAGCAGGCTGCGGGTTGTTGTCCTTTCCCTGATTACTGTTATTATTGTTGTTATTAGGACGGTTGTTGCGATTATTCTGACGAGCCTGACGCTGCTGATTTTTCTGTTTCGGTTCTTTAGCCGGCATTACAGGCGCCTCCATTTTGGTAGCCTCAAATTTACCCAGCAATTCAGAAGGTATTTCAAATTTCTCTGACGGAAGATCTTCGATAGGAATAAAATCGTTATTATTCAAGTCGAGCGGTGGAAGTTCCATGTCGTCATCATCGATAGGAAGCGGAGCCGGTTTAGCAGTAACTTCAGCTGGTGTACTTTCAGCGGCTTCCTGCGCTTCTTTTGCCAGAGTAGATTTATTTTTTGAACCCGGCTTACGTCCACGCTTGGCTTTAGGCTTTTCTTCAGTGGCAGGAGCAGCGATAACTTCGGGCTGAACTGTTTTTTCTGCAACCGGTGCCACGATTTCCTCTTTTTCCGTCGGTGCAGGAATTTCCTTGAACAAAGGAGTCGGTGCAGGAAGGGCAGGAGTATTGGCCTCCAGTTTCTGTGCCTTGTCTTTGGTTGCCGTGTATACTTTGTCCCCTTCTTTCTTTATACTGATGCGCGAGCGCTTACGTGGCTGTCCTTCCTTGCGTTCTTCGTTATTTTGCTGTGCGGCCACTTTTTTTGTCGCACCGACAATTGCCTGCTCATCCAGAATGCGATACACCAGTTCTTCTTTTTTCAGTGAATCGACTTTTTTCAGACCCAACTCTTTGGCAATCTGCTGCAATTCAGACAAATTTTTGTCGTTTAATTGAATGATATTGTACATAAATAGGTTAAATGAATTATTAATATTGGGTGTGTGAAGCATGACAAACCGTTCAGAGGTCTCTTTCCTCTTTCACACATTTGAATTATCAATGATTTTTGATTGTTTTTTATTGAATTCGGATTGGATACGAAGACGTTTCCAAATACCTTTTTGCATTATTGCGAGTACAAAAGTAAGTGTTTTTTGTTATAAACACGAATAAATGCGGACTTTTTTTACAGTTTCTGTCCACGGATTAAAAGAATTATGCTAATTTAGCGTTGAAAATATAATTTAATTGACACATTAACGCTTATGAAAAAAGTAATTTTTACAGAAAAGGCTCCTGCTGCCATCGGTCCTTACAGCCAGGCAGTAGAAGTAAACGGCATGGTATTCTTGTCAGGCCAGATTCCGGTAAATCCGGCTACAGGCGAAGTGGTAGAAGGTGGAATCACTGAACAGACTACTCAGGTATTCGAAAATATCAAGAATGTACTTGCTGAAGCCGGACTGACAACTGCCAATGTGGTAAAAACCACTGTGTTCCTGGCAGATATGGCACTGTTCGGTGAAATGAATGCCGTATATGCCAAGTATTTCGAAGGCGATTATCCTGCTCGTTCTGCGGTAGCTGTCAAAGCTTTGCCGAAAGGAGTGCTGGTAGAAATTGAAAGTATTGCGGTAAGATAACCGTAAAGGAAGCAGGCCGTAAGGGGAATGCCTTTGTGGTCTGCTCCCAATTTGTTTAACAGGAAATTTTGTGACAATGCAACTGAACATGCGTACAATTTGGGGAGAGAACAAATGGAAACTGACCACTTTCATACTGGCTATTCTGACAGTAACGGCTTCGGTTTTATATATTTACAGATACGAACCTTTCTCGTCCGGACTGGAAATTACCGACGAACTAGGAGGAAATATCTTTCCGGTCACCATCCTGTCTACAGCTACGACCGATGCCCAACTGATTGTGCCGGCCGACAGTACTTATCTGGGAAACCCCAAATCGTGTATCGGCATTAAAATACGCAGTCCGCATGCCAACAGCAAACTTCACATAGAATTAGCAGAAACTCCTTTCTTTGCTCATTCGGTTTCTGAATTCATTCTGCCGGAATCAGGAAAGGAATACCTGGTTTTCCCGGATGTGATATGGAATTATCAAGCTCTGCTGGAAAATACTCAGGCCATGCCTGTCACCGTGTCCATACAAGCAAAGGTAAATAACAACCGGACATATTCGGTGGTACATACGTATTCCGTACGCAGCATCAATGAATGCCTGTTAGGCTACATTGACAGTAAAATGAAATTTCACGACACGGGCGATTTCTTTGCGGCCTACGTCAACGAAGACAATCCCAACATCAGCCAGGTGCTACGCGAGGCACTGGATTCACGCATTGTAAACCGTTTCTGGGGATACCAGAGCAAGGACCCGAAAGTCGTAGATAAGCAGGTGTATGCCTTGTGGTATGTCTTGCAGAAAAGAGGCTTCAAATACAGCTCCATCAGCAACAGCAGCCTGTCGTCCAACGTGGTCTTTACTCAGCGCGTACGTACCTTCGACGATGCCCTTCAGTCGGCACAGATTAACTGTGTGGACGGAAGCGTACTATTTGCTTCATTGCTGAAAGCCATCAATATCAATCCGATTCTGGTACGCGTGCCGGGTCACATGTTTGTGGGTTATTACACCGACCGTTTGCACCAGGAGATTCATTTCCTGGAAACGTCCATGATTGGCGACGTAAACCTGGATGACTTCTTCCCGGAAGAGAAACTCGACTCCACAATGGCGGGAAAATCGCAGGAAAGCGTGTCAAAATTCATGTTTGAGAAATCCAAGGAATATGGCACTCGCATTTACAACGAGCACAAGGACCTGATTCATTCGGGCAAAGTGAACTACATGTTCCTGGAGATAGACAAGGCCACCCGTGCGTATGTGCAGCCCATTGCGGCCAAATAAGACCTCAATCTCATGAAACTGATTTATCTTTATCATAGCGGCTTCGCCCTGCTGGGGGAAGGTTACACGCTTATTTTTGACTATTTTGAAGATTCCGTGTCGGCCGACAAAGGCATCGTGCACGAACAGCTTCTTTCACGTGAAGGACGGTTGTATGTGTTTTCCAGCCATGCACATGCCGACCACTTTAACCGGCAGATACTCTCCTGGAAAGCGCTTCGGCCTGACATCGTCTATCTGCTTTCGACTGACATTCCTCTTTCTGACAAGGACAAAGAAAACGGAAATCTCCACACACTGGCGAAAGGAGACACCTATCGTGACGAATATCTCACCGTGCGGGCTTTCGGCTCGACGGACATAGGCATCTCTTTTTTAGTCCAGACCCCGGAAGGAGCTACCGTATTCCATGCTGGCGACCTGAACAACTGGCACTGGATGGATGAAAGTCCGGAGGAGGAGTGGAAACGTGACGAAGCTTTCTTCCTTCGTGAGCTGGAAGACATTGCCGTCTGCAAGGAAAAAATGGATATCGTGCTGTTTCCGGTCGACCCTCGTTTGGGAAAGGAATACATGCGAGGGCCTTTACAATTTGTGAAACGGATAAAAACGACTATATTTGTACCGATGCACTTCGACGAAGCTTTTGAGAAGGCTTCGGCTTTTGCACTTTTGGCCGCATCGGAAGGGACTCAGGTTCTTACTCCTGTCCGTCGCGGCGAAACATTGAACTTAGACCACTATATCAACTTAAAATAAAATAAAAAGACAATGGAAATAAAAGGAAGATTTGACCACTTCAATATCAACGTAACTAATCTTGAAAAAAGTATCCAATTCTACGAAAAGGCGCTCGGACTGCATGAGTCTCACCGCAAGGAAGCGGCCGACGGCTCTTTCATCCTGGTGTACCTTACCGACGGATGCACGGGTTTCTCACTGGAACTGACCTGGCTGCGCGACCATACGGAAGCCTACGAATTGGGAGAAAACGAAAGCCATCTTTGTCTCCGCGTGGCAGGCGACTACGATGAAGTACGCAAGTTCCACAAGGAAATGGGCTGTGTTTGCTTCGAGAATGAACAGATGGGACTGTATTTCATCAATGACCCGGATGATTATTGGATTGAGATTCTTCCGCTGAAATAAACCTTTATCTCTAATACTAAAAACAAAAAACGTTATGAAAAAGTACATTTCTCCGGGTTCCTGTTTTTCACTGGAGTATCCCGACAACTGGTGCGAGTTTGAAGATTCGGAAGACTGCTTTCTGTTTTACAACCCTGACAAATGGACCGGGAACTTCCGTATTTCTGCCTATCGGGGCAATTCGTCAGCCTATGCCAACGAATGTCTGGAAGACGAGCTGCATCAGGTACGCGGGGCCAAGAAGGTGAAAGTCGGTTCATGGGACTGCGCCTATTCTTCCGAAAGCTTTCAGGAGAATGGTGTGTGGTACACCACCCACATCTGGGTGACCGGTCGGGGAGAAATCTCCGTGGAGTGCTCGTTCACCGTGGCCAAGGGCGAGAGTCCCAAAGCCGGCGAGGCTATCGTAGCTTCCCTGAAGGTACGCAATGCATCCGACAAGCCGGTGAAAGAAGTGATTCCGGTCCGTATTCTGGAAATTAATCAGATAAACGAGAATTATGACTGGGCCGTTTCTACAGTGAAAAAACAACTGACCAAGGACTTTACCGGTACAGAAGCCGACTTGGAAAACTTGCAGAAAGTAATCGACAGCGGACGTTTTAACCCCAAACAGCGTCAGGCGTGGGAAAGCTTCGGCACGGCATTCGGCGTGATTCTGGTCAACGAGATGGACGGCATGGAATGGGTGACGGTCATCGACGGACAGAAAGAATCTCCGGCACTGCGTTTCCGCGATTCAAAAGTAATGGTCAACCCAATTTCCCTGATATGGGACAAGGCGAAGAGCGGACAGCCATGCGACCTGAAAGCGGAATTCGAACGGATAAAGAACGAAGTGGAAGCGACGATGGACTAATCCTGTCTGCATCCTATTTTTAGAAGCTACGAATTAGATTATGACTCCATATTTACAAGTAGAAAACCTGACCAAGTCGTTCGGCGACTTGGTCCTTTTTAACGGCATATCTTTCGGTATTGCAGAAGGACAGCGCATCGGACTGATAGCCAAGAACGGTTCGGGAAAAACCACCTTACTGAATATCCTGGCCGGTAAGGAAGGCTACGACGAAGGAAAAATCACCTTCCGCCGCGATTTACGCGTGGGCTATCTGGAACAGAGCCCGAAATATCCCGAAGAGCTGACGGTGCTGGAGGCCTGCTTTTATCACGGCAACTCTACCGTAGAGCTGATTAAGGAATATGAACGGTGCATGGAAACACCCGGCAACCCCGGCATGGACGAGCTGCTGGTGCGGATGGAACACGAAAAGGCGTGGGATTATGAACGACGTGCCAAGCAGATTCTTTCGCAACTGAAAATCCGCGATTTTTCCCAGAAAATCGGACATCTGTCCGGCGGGCAGTTGAAGCGCGTGGCACTGGCCAACATCCTGATTACCGAACCGGATTTGCTGATTCTGGACGAGCCGACTAACCACCTCGACCTGGACATGACGGAATGGCTGGAAGAGTACCTGAACCGTGGTAGTCTGAGCTTGCTCATGGTGACGCACGACCGCTATTTCCTGGACCGTGTGTGCTCGGAAATCATTGAAATAGACAACCGTCAGCTGTATTCCTACAAAGGAAACTACAGCTACTACTTGGAGAAACGGCAGGAACGTATCGAAGCGACCAATGCGGAGATTGCCCGTGCCAACAACCTGTATCGCACGGAACTGGAATGGATGCGCCGTATGCCACAGGCACGCGGACACAAGGCCCGTTACCGCGAAGAAGCCTTCTATGAACTGGAGAAGGTGGCCAAACAGCGCACGTACGACGCAAACGTGAAACTGGATGTCAAGGCTTCGTACATCGGTTCCAAGATTTTTGAGTCCGACCACTTGTGCAAGCACTTCGGCGACCTGAAGATTCTGGATGATTTCTCCTACATCTTTGCCCGCTACGAGAAGATGGGTATCGTGGGCAACAACGGTACGGGTAAATCTACCTTCATCAAGATTCTGATGGGACTGGAAAAACCCGACAGCGGTACGCTGGACATCGGCGAAACGGTACGCTTTGGCTACTATTCGCAGGAGGGGCTTCAGTTTAACGAGCAGATGAAGGTGATTGACGTAATTACGGACATCGCCGAGGTAATTGAACTGGGCAACGGCAAACGGCTGACGGCTTCACAATTCCTGCAACATTTCCTCTTCACGCCCGAAACACAGCACAGCTATGTGTACAAGTTGAGCGGGGGAGAACGACGCCGATTGTACCTCTGTACGGTACTGATGCGGAACCCGAACTTCCTGGTGCTGGACGAGCCGACCAACGACCTGGACATCGTGACACTGCAGGTGCTGGAAGAATACCTGCATAACTTCAAGGGATGCGTCATCGTGGTGAGCCACGACCGCTACTTCATGGACAAAGTGGTAGACCATCTGCTGGTATTCAAAGGGCAGGGCGACATCCGCGATTTCCCCGGCAACTATTCTGACTACCGCGACTGGAAGCTGGCCAAGGCAGAACACGAAAAGGAAGCAGCCAAACCTAAGGAAGAAAAGACGCAGCGTGTCCGCCTGAACGACAAGCGCCGCATGACGTTCAAGGAACGGAAGGAATTCGAACAGCTGGAAAAAGAGATTGCCGCACTGGAGGAAGAAAAGAAACAGATAGAAGAAGCCTTGTGCAGCGGTACACTCAGCGTAGACGAACTGACCGAGAAATCCAAGCGTCTGCCTCTGCTCAATGACGAGCTGGACGAGAAGACCATGCGTTGGCTGGAACTGAGTGAAATTGAGGGATAAAAAAGACGCCTTTGCATTTGAAAGAAAACGCAAAGGCGTTTACATTTAAACGCAAGTACATTTTAATCAAAACGCTTTGACGTTTTAAATAAAACGCAAGTACGTTCATGGACAAACGTACTTGCGTTTTTTTATGGGTTTTAAGAAAAATAATAAACAATTGTTTATCAAAGGGTTACACCATTCTTGAAAATTGCGATTTCGCGGTAGTTTTTCTTTTCGTTGTTCACGGGTTCTCCGCTGGCCACCTGAATCACATAATCGATGAAACGACGGCAAGTGGTTTCCATCGGCTCATTTTCTACGATGACACCGGCATTGAAATCAATCCATCCAGGCTTGTGTGCCGCCAGGTTAGAATTGGTAGAAATCTTCATAGTAGGCACGAAGGTACCGAACGGCGTACCGCGTCCTGTAGTGAACAGCACGATGTGGCAGCCGGAAGAGGCGAGGGC
>ERZ791623.1373-NODE-1373-length-10103-cov-3.429439_pt1 | contig 10103 bp, 10 predicted proteins | sample MGYA00510268_ERZ791623 | MGnify/ENA primary metagenome ERZ791623 (study PRJEB30046, sample SAMN00715216) | human gut metagenome | study: EMG produced TPA metagenomics assembly of the A metagenome-wide association study of gut microbiota in type 2...
TTGCGGGAAGCCCGCGGGCCGGGCATGCCCGGCCCCTACTGCGTAATAATAGCAAACCTACACTTTACCTCTTGCCAAAACTCACAAAAAGAGGTACACTAAACTATATTACTTTAGGAGTGTCCACCATGGAAATCACCGGAAATTCCAAGACTCTCAAATTTGACGCAAACGGCCTGATCCCGGCCATCGTACAGGACCATTATACCAAAGAGGTGCTGACCCTCGCCTACATGAATGCCGAGACGCTGGCCCTGACGATTGCCGAGGGCCGCACCGTATTCTGGTCCCGCAGCCGCCGGGAGATCTGGCGCAAAGGCGAGACCTCCGGCAACGTGCAGCGGGTCGTCTCCATCACCGCCGACTGCGACAAGGACGCGCTCGTCATCGACGTCGTCAAATCCGGCCCCGCCTGCCACACCGGCGCGGAGAGCTGCTTCTTCAACCCGGTCTATGTCTCCGATGAGCTGAAGCAGTTCACCTGGCAGGGCCTGTACGCACTCATCGAGGGCCGCAAGACTGACCCGAAGGAGGGCAGCTACACCACCTATCTGTTCGACAAGGGCCTGGAAAAGATCCTCAAAAAGGTCGGCGAGGAATCCACCGAGGTCATCATTGCAGGCTCCAAGCGCGACAGGGAGGAGACCATCTACGAGATCAGCGACCTGGCTTACCACGTCATGGTGCTGATGATCGAGCTGGGCATTTCCGTAGAGGACATCACGAAGGAACTCGAAAAACGACACGTAATTGACCATAAGGTCAAGCAGGAAAGGATGCAGTAACTATGGCAGGCGAATACCTGAAAAGCTCTGTACACGTTCATTCCAAATTGTGCGACGGTAAGAACACGCTGGACGAGATTGCGGTCACGGCATGGCGGAACGGTCTGCAAACGCTGGGCTTCAGCGGGCACAGCCACACCCCCTGTGATCTGGAATATTGCATGACCCAGAGCCGTACCGCCCTGTACAAGGCGCAGGTCGCCAAGCTGAAGGAGCGCTACGCCGGCAAGCTGGATATTCTGTGCGGCTTGGAATGGGATCTGTTCAGCGACGATGACCCGACCCAGTACGACTACTGGATCGGCAGCACGCACTATGTCAAGGGGCCCAAGACCGGCAAATATTATGAAATCGACTGGCGTGAGGAGGATCTGCGCGCCTGCATTGACGATGATTTTGACGGCGATGCGCTGGCCGTGGTTGAGGCTTACTTTGCCAATGTGGCCAAGGTTGCCGAGAAGAAGCCCACGATCTTGGGCCACTTCGACCTGATCAAGAAGATCAACGGTGACGGCAAGTTCTTTGATGAGAATGACCCCCGCTACACTGCCGCTGCAAACTCTGCCCTGATGGCCGCCGCCCGCAACCGTTGCGTGCTGGAGGTCAACACCTCTGCGGTGTACCGCGGTTTCCGCAAGGATTTCTTCCCGTCCGATGCGATTCTGAAGGAGTGGCTGGTGCTCAGCGGCAATGTCGTCATCACCGCCGACGCCCACGATACCAAGGCGCTGACCTTTGGTTTTGAGGCGGTCGCCGCCAAGCTGAAGGAGCTGGGCTACACGAAGGTCCAGGTGCTGGGCAAGGACGGCTTTACCCCCTGTGCGCTGTAAAATAATCCCCGAAAATTTTCCCGCCGCGGTGTAACACTGCGGCGGTTTTTGCGTTTCTTATCCAAAACAAAGACCACTCGAACAAAACGCAGGAGAAAATTCACCGTGGAATTCACATGCGAAATAATTTTCAAAAAAGTTTGCGCGGAGGGGTTGACAACCCCTCCGTATTTTTGTATAATAATACCTGCATTCTGGCGGCAGCCACTGTGGAGAGGTGTCCGAGTGGTTTATGGAACTGGTCTTGAAAACCAGCGATTCGCGCGAGCGGACCATGGGTTCGAATCCCATCCTCTCCGCCATTTTGTGATAACAAGTGAATATATAGAATCACTTTGACTTGTGGAGTAATACTCAAGAGGTCGAAGAGGCGCCCCTGCTAAGGGCGTAGGGTGGGAAACCGCCGCGAGAGTTCAAATCTCTCTTACTCCGCCAATGTAAAAACCGCGATACAACCTGAAAAGGTTGGTGTATCGCGGTTTTTCATTTATCAGATAGTGCTAGATACTGTTGAATACTGTTAGATAATGTTTCGTAAATGGTTCGTAATCGGCCAAAAGTTCGTAAAAAGTTCGTAGTGATCCGCCCCAAAAATCACCGTAAAAAAGCGGCAGGCTGCCCACATTGAGCAGCCTGCCGCTTACTTATTTACCGTTGCTTTTCCCTTCGGTCTGCGTGCCGAAGTAGAACGCCACCACCATGGTGACGATTGTCATCACTGTGTCCGGCTGCAGGCCGCCCCGCAGCGCAAGAATTGCAAAAACTGCAACAACCACAAGGGTGACGATAGTTTTCACCTTGATGAGCGCCGCCAAATTCTTCAAGAAGTCCTGCATCAGATTTTCCTCTCCTTCTCCTCGTGCCGTTCCAGATCGTCAATGCGATGGTTCGCGACAGCAATTTTTTCTTCCATCACCGGTATGCGCTGCGCAAAGTTGTTGTGCGTCCGCACCTCGCGTGTCAGCTCCTCGATCTTGGTGTCCGTTACGGCCTGCGCAACCTCCAGCTGGTGTGTGACCTTGTCGCTCAGGCTTTTGTTGTTGAAGTAGTTCGTTATCATCACGCCCACCAGGCTCAGCCCGGCCGTGATGAGCGCGATTATAATCTGCTCCATTGGCACCACCTCAGACCCATTCGCTCTTGTACAGCCCAGCATCCGTCAGGCCGCGGCTCTGGCACACGGCAAAGACGGCGTCTGCATCGCCCTGCGAGACCGGCCCTACCGTGATGACCTGCAGCTTGCCGGTGCCGTTCTGGTCCGTCTGCGCGCCGCTGGCGGGCTGCTCGGGCTGCTGTACAGCATGCTCGCCGGGGCGGTATGTAAACACCTGCCCGCTTGCCGTGGTGAAGTCGTTGTCCAGCCACACCAGCGGGTTGGTGCGCTTGCCGTTCAGAATCACTTCAAAGTGCAAATGCGCCCCAAACACATTGCCGGTCACGCCGCTGTAGCCGATGATCTCACCCTCTTTGACCCTCTGGCCGTACTTGACGCAATAGCTGCTCAGGTGCGCGTACCGCGTCTGCAGCACACTGCCCTTGTAGGGCGCGTGTTTGATTCTCACCATGTTGCCATAGCTCTGCATACCCGTCCGGGTGTGGCCGTCCCAGTCCTGGGTCTGATCCACGGTGCCGTCCTCGGCGGCATAGACCGGGCGGATATATATGTTGTCAATCTGGGTGCGCAGGTCAACGGCCTGGTGCAAACTGCCGTCATTGTAAAACCATCCTTGTGTGATGATGTGCTGGGCCAGAGGCCACGCCAGCAACACCTCACCGTTTGAAAGTCTCATGATTTGTTGTCCTTTCTGTTTGATAGTCAGCTAAAGCCCTCTTTAACTAACTGTTTCGGAATCCTCGGTAGGCTCGTATGTTTTGCTGTCCTCGGCATCCAGCGCATCATAATACGCCTGTGCCAGGGCTTCCACCTCTGCAACGTCATCTTCTGTCAGTAGCCCATTGTCAAGGTGCGTGTACGCCTTGTCAAGCCAAAAGGCAACATCGCGCCCTGCTGCAATTTCCCGCTTGATGCTGCGCAGCGTCAAATCGTGCCGTGCTTTACTTTTAATCGCCATAGTGATTTCTCCTTTCATGTTTGAGATGCTACTGCATCTTCCAAATCAGTGATTCTCTTTATTGGGTCTGCTCGTCCCGTCACAGTCGCGCTGTCGGCATCGGTCAGCACGGTGTTCACTCCTGCAAGCGCGGGGATGGGCTGTGCGCCTGTCGCAGTGAAGGGAGTGGGCGTTGCCAGCTTATAAGCGATTTGCACGGGGGTGCCAGCGTCGTTCTGGGCGGCAAGGTAGGCTTTCAACGAAGCAACTTCATGTCCCGCTGATATATCGGGTAGCGAGCTAGTCAGCATGCTTAACATAAAATAGCGCGACGATCCGACTGTCGCAAAGCCAATTCCAGCATTCCGCCCACCCCACACATCTTGGTTCGGAGTCTCTAAATGGCTACAAATGCCTTTTGTGTTTTTAGCATCATAATCATTGATGTCGTATGTATAAAATCCTGTAATAGCAGGGTTGTAAGCGTTGATTCCCCATGAGTTCCATGATTCTGTGCCATTCAGAATTACGAGTTTCTGCGTATCCTGCCCATCACCGCTCACCGCGTCCACCTCACCGCCATACACGGTTTCAGGCAGGGTCAGGGTGTTGGTTTGGCCTACTTGCACTGCGTTATTCAGCAGAATTGGCCGAATGTTGTCGGGCGATGGGTTGCCCGTTCCCCCTTGAGCAGGTTGCTCCGAAAAAAAGATACCATTCGTATCTGGCACAACAACTGGCTTTCCTAACTTATAAGCAATTTGGACAGGCGTTCCGGCTGCATGCTGGGCGGCAAGGTAGGCTTTCCAGGCATCAGCATCATTTGGGATTGTGTCGCCCCAGCGTACACGGATACTGCCCCACACAATAGCACATCCTTGCACGGTATTGTTGTTAGCAATATCCGCATGAGGATAGTGGCTGCAAATTTCGTTGCCTTTCTGCGGTTGTATATTGATAGCGTCTGGAATTTTTGACGATACATAGTACCAATCGGTTTTATTGTCCAAAAACTTGCCCGATACCGTCCATTCTTCTGTTCCATCCAGCGTCAGCATTTTCCACGCCCGTAATCCATCCGCCTGATTAACTGTCACGCTGTCACGTCCCTTGATGGGACGGATGTTCTCCGGTGACGGCGTTCCCGTGCCCTCCTGCATGGGTTCCCAGCTGGCCTTTACCCCCAGCGGGTATCCCGCCACGGGATAACACACAACAGGGTTGCCGCTTTCTTCAAGCGGTGGGCAAAGCATATCAATGATGTGCTTGCTGCTCCACGGCGCATCCTCGCTCACCGCCGCATCATCAATCTGTACGCCGTCCTTTCCGGCAGGCCCCTCCGGGCCAATCTCTCCCTGCGGCCCCTGCTCACCGCGCTCACCCTGCGGGCCAGTATCACCCTTGGGGCCAACCGGGCCAGTTTCGCCAACAGGCCCCTGCGCGCCGGTATCGCCCTTCTCGCCTTGTACACCCTGAACGCCCTGCTCACCTTGGGGGCCGCGCTCTCCGGTGTCGCCCTTCTCGCCCTGGATACCCTGCGCACCTTGCGGCCCAACAGGCCCCTGCGGGCCGACTGGGCCGATAAACTTCCCGTTGTCGGCGTCCTCCCTCACGCTGTTGGCGACGCCCTCCGCGTTCGTGGCGCGCTGATCGGCGTCCTTTGCCGCGTCCCGGGCATCCTGTACCGCCTGCAGCACCTGCGCCGCCAGCTCGGGCGTTGGCTCTGCATCCGCGCTGCCGTATACGCCCGCTTGCTCAAGGATAAGATACTCCACGTTACAACTCGCCCGCTGCACGCCGGGGGCCAGCCCGGCCAGCACAAGCACGCCATCCTTGGCCTCCTTCGTCACCTCGGGCGGCACGTCCATGGCATCCCCATCCAGCAGGGCCACGCGCAGCGGCTCTTCCCGCCCGGGGATGTGCCACGTTGCTGTGAGATTCAATTCGTCCCATCCGGCCCCGCGCTCAATCTTGATACTCTCCGTGCCATAGCTGGAATTAGTCCCCAGCACCAGCTTTCGCGGAGTAGGGGAGTAGTTGTCCAGTCTCAAAGTATGTACCATGCTCTATCTCCTTAACAGTACAACAGTTTCTCGGCGTTGATTACGATTGACTCTCTCATGGTCTTGCCTCTCCTCTTAGTAGTAAATCAATGTGATCTGGCGGTTGATCACTCCGTTGCCGCTCCATGTAACGCGCACGGTGTTACCCGAAATTGTTAGACTTGCTATTTCGGAACTATTACCAGAAGCAGCGATGTTCGAAACACCGACCAATGTGCCACTGGGCAACGTGTATACCCAGTCACCATATGAAGTGGCCATAGTGATTGTCACCGCTCTCAGACTCACAGCGGTGACTTGCCCGCTCCCATCGTGGAATCCGGAGGGGATGGTTGCCACACCTCCGGGGGAGAGCGTTGCCCCCCAGCTGCCTCGGTTCGGCATAGTCCCTTCCTTGATGGTTTTACCGCCTGCGTAGTATTTCTTTCCGGTCAGCACATCGGTATCTGCGGCGGTGGCTTGTGCCAGCTTGGACGCGCTTAAACCACCGCCGCCGTTAAAATCCAGTCGGCTCCCGTCATAGGTAAACAGTACCCATCGCCCGGCAACAACGCTGTCTCCGTCCGCCGCATCCGCGCCGCAGTACGCCGGTACAGCCTTGCCGTTTACCGTCCATGTATCGCCCGCACTCCATGCCTCCGGGACCTTAAACCGCCCCACCGCGCCGGTGCCCTTCAGTGCGTAGACCTTGCCGGACTTCGTGCAGCTGTACAGCTGCACCGCCGCATCAAGGCTCAGACCCGCCGGGTCATACTCGCCCTTGGTCATCACGGCAGTGCCCGCGTGCAGCCGGGCAAGCTCCGCCTCGATCTGCTGCAAAAAGGCAGTGAAGGCGGCGTTCATCACGCCGGTGTCCACGCTGTCCATCGTATCGCGCATCAGCCCGCAGTAGGCTTCGTCCAGCCGCAGGTCCACAATGTTGTCTGCGCCGATCTTCGTAGCGCCGCGCGGGCGCGTCACGCGGTACAGAAAGATTTCATCGTAGTCATCATCCCGGCGCAGCTCCGGCAGAGCAGGGGAGGCCAAGGCCGTGCCCGTGCGCACCTCCAGCCCTGCCGTGTTGGTGTTCTTGTCGTAGGTCAGGGCAACGGCATCCCAACGCGGGTTTGTGCCGTCCGCGTCCGTAAAGGTCAGCTGGGTATTGGCCAGCAGGTACGGGAACGCCGCCCAGTATGTGCCGGGGTGGATGCACCCCACACCGGGGCCGATGGTCAGTGTGTTGTCGCCGTTGGCCGTGGCGGTAAAATCCGCCGCGTGCAGTATACCGCGGCTGCGCGCAGCATAAGCCGCGCCCAGCGCCTCGGCGGTATACTCTTTATTATCCAGCGGCCAGCAGGTAAGCTCTGTCATTTGGCTCACTCCTTAAATGTGAAATGGTCCAGCACCGGCTGCAGGCTGCCGCCGGTGCTCTCGTAGATCAGGCGGATGCTCGCCACCCGCGCCACAGCGTTCAGCCCCAGCTCCTCCACCCGCACCGGCACCAGATCGCCCAGCTCGTAGTCCGTGCCGTAGATCAGGTTGGTGTTGGCCGCGGTGCATTTCAGCCGCCGCGTACTCATGTGGTTCTTCAGCGCCGCGCGGGCGTAGTTCTGCACGGCAGCCTGATACTCCGCCTCGCTGTATTCGGCGTCGCTTGTCGTGCCGTCGGCGTTCTGCACGGTGTATTTATGCCGCACGCTGCTCCCGTCTACCCATAGCTCCCGCCGGGCATTGCCGCTGGCCGTCAGGTCGCCCAGCTCGCAGAAATACCGGGTAAAGCTGTCATTCTCGCCGGGCTCCTCGCCACCGCACAGCACCACGTTGGCGTAATCGCTCGCGTCCTGCGTGTACACCGCGCCGGATAGGTTCTGCATCCGGGTGGAGAAATAACCGTTGTACAGCGCCGTGCCCGGCACGCTGCGGTCCTTGCCCTGCAACAGCTCCAGCGTCTGGGCGGCGGTGGCAGGGTCAAAGCGCACCCGGCCCCCAAAGCCGCCCGCCTGCATCAGCTGCACGGCAGCGCTGGCGCAGTCCGCCCAGGCCACCGTCTCCTCGCAGGAGGCCACAAACCCGGCAGCATCAGGCACCGCCACGCCCAGCCCGCGCAGATTGGTACGGCAGACCTCCAGCAGGCCCGCCGCGCCGTCCGTGATGGTGCGGCTCCCGCGGGCGGTCCGCCTCTTGAACAGGCACAGGCTGAACTTCCCGCGCACCGTCATTCGGTGGTTGTCTCCGTCGGCCTCCGCCGCAAGCACCACCGCGGCCAGACTGGGGGTATCCGGGTTGTACAGCACCGCGTCCAGCACCAGCAGCGCGCGGTTCGTCTCTGTCGCCGCGCAGACCAGCTTGAACTCGCCCAAATCGTCAAACGCGGGCATCCATTGCAGGCTGTCCGCGCTCTCCGCCATGCCCACACGCACTCCATCGTGATACACGTACAGGCGCAGGATGTCATACACCGCTCGCCACCCCCTTCGGGGCCATGACGATGGCCGTCAGGTTTTCATTTCCCTCGTCCGCCGTCATGCGCAGCACATTGTCGCCGGGTGTCAGCATCATCCACAGGTCGCTGTCAATGTCCAGCAGCCGGAATCCGTTGTCCTCCGCGCCGTCTGCCGTGTAGTACCGGCAGCCGCGGTTTCCGTCCGCTGTGCAGATGACCGCGCGCTCGTGCGCCTGCATCGTGGTATTCAGCCGGATGAAGGTCCGCGTGCCGTTATTCCACAGCATCGGGTTCTTCACCTTGGCCGCCGCCTGCAAATACAGCGTAAAGGCCGTCTCGGCGTTGCCGTCGTTGACAAAATTCGTATACATATTGTGCTTGTACCGGCTGATCGCGAAGTTCCCCGCTGTCGAGACAGGCGTCGGGAACCAGGCGGGTTCCATGCCGCCCAGCAGCATCCGGGCCGTATCCTCGGTACGCCAGTAGGGGAATGCCGCTTTCAATTTGAACTGAAAGTTCAGCAGGTTGGCCCCGCCGCTCACAATAGGCGTCTGTGCGGGCACAACGTCCAGATACCACACCGTGCTTCCCACCGTCTTGCACCAGCGTCCCGCCGTCAGGGGCCGCACCAGCTTTTTCAGCAGCGCCTCGTTGGCGTCCAAGTCCCGCAGGATAGCCCCCGTCACGGTGATGCTGCGCTCACCGACGGACTGATTTGTGATCGTCTTGCCGGTCTGCCCGTAGGACTGGCTCGTTTTCGTCTCGATGTCCAGCCCGTCGTCGCCGCTCATATCGGTGATCCAGAAATCGCTGTCCGCGGCAAACCGCAGGCTTCGGCCATCCGCGGCCTGATAGGTATATACCGGCACGGTCCGCGCCATGCTGCACCGCCTCCTTTATGGGATTCCCCACCGCAGCCGGTTCATCATGTCTTCCGCCTCACGGGTGAGCTCGGATTCCGACAGGCTGTCGTGGGTGTAGAAATTATTCGTCTGCTGGTAGGCAACGCCGGGCTGCGGCTGCCAGCTGGCTGCCGCGCAGCACGCCCGCCACCTGCAGCTGCATGGGCTGGGCCGTTGTCAGCGCCAGCGCATCGGCGGCATCCTCGACCATCCACAGGTTGTCCCGGATGCCCTTGGCAAGCCCGCTCATAAAATCGGGCATCCACTGCTCATAGCTGCGCAGCGGCCCGATGTCCGGGCGGGAGAAGTGGATGACCGAGGCAATCGCAGACGCCACATTCTTTACAGAGCCAACAACACCGTCGATCATGCTCGTGATGCCGCGGATCATTCCCTGGATCATATCCTTGCCCCATTGGCAGAACTTTCCCGGCAAGCTCTTCAGATAGGCGATGGGCTGCTCCATCATTTCCTTCACGCTGCTGCTGACAAAGCCCGCCATATTCTTGATGCCGCTGCCCATCAGCTTAATGACCTTGCCGCCCAGCTCCAGCCAGTTGAAGGCGGTCCACACATCCACAACTGCCTGTATGATCTGCGGCAGATTCGCCACCAATGTCGGTATCGCCTGGATAAGTCCCTGTCCCAGCGTGATGATCAGCTGCACACCCGCAGTCAGCAGCTTCGGTGCGTTGTCGTTGATGATGCCCGCAATGTCCGACACAATGCCCGGCAGATACGTGATCATCGTCGGCAGTCCGTTCATCAGTCCGGTTGCCAGATTCAAAATGAACTGGATGCCCGCATCCACCAGCTGCCCGGCGTTCTCACGCAAGCCGCTGGCAAGGTTCGCCACAACCGGCAGGGCCTGCGCCAAAAGCTGGGGGATGCCGGTCACAAGGCCCTCGCCCAGCTTGCCCAGAAGATCAATACCGGTCTGCAAAAGCTGCGGCCCGATGTTGGTTGTCAGGTCGGTAAATACCGCCGCCAGACCCTGCGCCAGCCCCGCAATGCCGTTCTGCTGCACGCTCTCGGACAGTGTCTGCAGAT
>ERZ791623.1374-NODE-1374-length-10099-cov-4.258463_pt1 | contig 10099 bp, 9 predicted proteins | sample MGYA00510268_ERZ791623 | MGnify/ENA primary metagenome ERZ791623 (study PRJEB30046, sample SAMN00715216) | human gut metagenome | study: EMG produced TPA metagenomics assembly of the A metagenome-wide association study of gut microbiota in type 2...
CGTGGCTTTCGTTCCTCACGCTGTGGCTCAATCACTTACACGCGTGAAAAGTTCAAATGCATTGGCGCGCGTTACGCGCTCTACCTCATCCGGCGTAATGCCCTTGATTTCTGCTATCTTTGATATGACATACGGAATGTTTGATGAGTCATTCCTTGTGCCTCGATGTGGCTCCGGGGCCATGTATGGACAGTCTGTCTCAAGAAGGATTCTATCAAGTGGAAGCTCTGACACTGTCTGAACCAGCTTCTTTGCATTCTTGAAAGTTACGACACCTCCCACTCCGATATAATACCCCAGCTTTACATACTCCAGTGCCATCTCCGGTGAATATGAATAGCAGTGTATCACGCCGCGGATATTCTTTTTTGCTGCTTCTGTCATGATTTCCATGGTATCCTGTGCTGCATCACGCGAGTGGATGATAACCGGCAGCGATGCTTCTGCTGCAAGCTCAAGCTGACGCTTAAACCAGTAGCGCTGGTTTTCCTGCACCTTTGGCTCCTTATCCCAGTAATAGTCCAGTCCGATTTCCCCGACTGCAACAGTCCTTTCCCATGCAGTCTGTTTCCTAAGCCATGCAAAGGTTTCCTCATTTAAATCAGATATGTCGCTTGGATGCACTCCAACCGCTGCATATATAAAGTCATATTTCTTTGCAAGCTCCATTGTAGTCATTGTAGAGCCAATAGAAGCCCCGACATTTATTATCGGGGCAACTCCTTTTTCATGGACGCGTTTTATTGTTTCATCACGGTCGTCCTTAAATCTGTCATCATCATAATGGGCATGTGTTTCAAATATCATTAATTACTGTGTCCTTCCTCCGCCCAAAGCTTATCGGCACAAGGCTTCCATGCCTGCGCATACTCCTTACACTTGTTACACAGGTGCTCTGCGCTCTCAGGTGACTGTAAATCTGTTGATTTTGCACCTGTTTCCTTTACGAGCCTCTGTAAGATCTCAGGATTTTCAAGCATAGGACATGGTCTGTAGTGATTCTCATTAAATGGCTGGTTATCATGATATGCCATGAAAAGCGGCTGTTTCAAAATCTCAAGCATGCTGTGTGTACGGATGTTGGCTCCTGAGTAGTGGATAAATACACATGGCTCAGCATCGCCGTTGGCATTGATATGGAAGTAGTTTCTTCCTCCTGCGATACAGCCTCCAACAAACTCGCCGTCGTTCTGGAAATCCATCGTGAAAATTCCCTTGCCGCTTGTCATATTTCTGATTTCACGGACACGGTCCTTGATGTAAAGCCTCTGCTCCGGATTCGGTAAAAGTTCCAGTGATGCATCGTTTCCGACAGGCATATAATGGAAGTAAAGCGCATAGCGGCAGCTCTTTTCCACAATCATGTCTATAAACTCATCACTGGTAACTGTCTTATAGTTCTTTGAAGTGTAACATATTGATGTACCGAAAACAAGTCCGTTTTCCTTAAGCAAATCCATCGCATGCATAACCTTTGCAAATACACCTGTGCCTCGTCTTAAGTCGTTTACCTCTGAGAAGCCCTCAAGACTTATTGCAAGGTACAGATTTCCGATACGCTTTAAGTCTGCGCAGAAGGCCTCATCCACAAGTGTGCCGTTCGTGAACGCCAGAAATGCACAGTCACTGTGCTTCTCACAGAGCTTAACAAGGTCTGCTTTTCTGACGAGAGGCTCACCTCCTGTGAACATATACAGGTATACGCCAAGCTCCTTGCCCTGTGTTACGACCTTATCCATCTCATCAAAGGTAAGGTTCAGCTTGTGACCGTACTCTGCTGCCCAACAGCCTGTGCAGTGCAGATTGCAGGCACTTGTCGGATCCATAAGAATGAGCCACGGCACATTGCAGCCATACTTTTCACGATTTTTACGGATGGTTTTTGTGCCGTAAACAAATGCCTCAAAGCCCAGATTGAGCGCGATTGTCTTTAATACATGAGGATCTATCTCATTGATAAGACGGTGCATGTACTTGTTGAGTGTACAGTCCTTGTCGCAGATCATCCTGCGCGCACTGTCATAGTTTAAATCAATCTTCTCATCGCCCATGAATTTCTGCCACATGTCGATGAGCTTTACAACCTCTGTCTCCGGGTCCTTGCAAAGTCCTTTTACAATGTTGTCACATATTTTTGATGCAGCAAGTCTCGCTGCCTGATGTCCTAAATTTCCCACTTTGAATTCCTCCTTATTGTTTCAACGGTATTTCTGACGACAAATAAATTTAGTATTCCGTCAAGACTCAAATTCAGTCCTATTAGTCTGACTATCATGCCTGCGGTCTCAAATGGTGTCACTAAAAGCAATATGCCCACAAACGCCACTACAAATGACATTACGAGTATGAGCCACCATCTCTCGATGCCAAAGCGCTTTGCTTCCACTGCGGTCTGTATCTTTAACGCTCCATCTACCAGCATAAAAATGCCTATTGCCGTGGACAATATCTCTATAATATACTCAGATTTCTCTATAATTATGATTCCAAGCACTATAGAAACTATACCCAGCGCAAGGTCAAACTGAAACGCAAGCTGAAATAAATCCTTTGCAAAATATCCGGACAGCTTTGTCACTCCGTATACTATGAGAAACACTCCATACACCACGCACAAAGTCTTAAGTCCAAGCTGTGGCGCAAACAACAAAGCTGCCCCCAATGCAATCAGGCATATTGTCATGGCAGTGTATGCATTTTTCACACGTATCAATGTATGCATAAAGTATCTCCCTCCTTTTTGTCTGCTATTCTAATCCACCACAACCGGTTTTAAAACGGACAAAAAAATAAGAGTGTCTGAAATTCAGACACTCTGTCAAATCTGTTCGAATTATTTTGTCACATAATATCCGCATGTCTACAGGCAGCACTCAATCATATCATAAATTGTGGCCTCGAAGGAGTCACCGATTCTCTTAACAATATCTCTGTTGTATTGGCTTTTTGACATTCCTGTGCTATTTGCCGTAATGGTCTCAGGCGCACCATTCATCATGCTGCCTCTCTCAATCCACTTTATTGTGCTGCCCACAATTCCGTTGCTGTAAAATGCCGTGATAAACGCAACGTCACTCTCACTCAGGCTGTAGCCCTCTGCCTTTTCCAGCACAAAGCGGCGCACCACCTGCGTGACCACGGCATCCAGATATGTCCTCAGCAGCCTGCCGTTTTCCGATGCATAAATGTGTATTATCGCCTCGCGGTTATTAAGAATAATGGAAGCGGCTCTGGCATATGCATCATGAAATGTCATGCCCTCCTTTGCCTCATCCATAACAAGCCTTACCTCGTCCTCAAATATAGCCTCAAGCACATCATATATGTCCCTGAAATAATAGTAGAATGTGTTTCTGTTTATCTCACACTGCTCGCATATATCCTTGACTGTAATCCTGTCAAGCGGTTTGTTTTTCAGTATATGTAAAAAAGTCTGCATTATGGCTTTTCTTGTAAATTTTGCCATGTGTATATCTCCTGCTGCGTGTATTATACATAAACCATGCTCTCAACCGCCATTATATTACGATTGTTATATTTTTGTCAAACTTTGTCTCCGTGTAACTTCAAAGTAAATTCAAATGCCAACACCAAAAGCAATATTTACCCTATGCCTGCACGTAAACATGTCCATCAATATCCAAAATCCGCATAATCCTGTGGCAGAAATCTATGATATATGATATGACAGCCCTCATCATGGAAGCAGTAGTAATATGTGTCATCCGGGTCATTTAAGAAGCGAATGTAGCAGTCAAACTCACCGTTTTGCATTTCCTTTTTCTCAATGTCGTCCGAGTATTTGTAAAACAGCTCTGTTATCTGCTCCATGGTACAGCCATGCGTGCCGACAAGCGCTATCAGCCCGCTGATGAATTCATTGTCTGCGGTGTTTTCATGCACATACTCACTGCCCTCAGGTGGTATCTCTATGCAGAAACGCTCATTTTTTGCAGTGACCTTTATCTCACCTATGGTGTCAGTAAGCTGTTTTGGCAGGTTGTTTGAAGCAAGGATTTCAAGCATCTGCTGCTCTGAAATCATGCCGGTTGCAATTTTATTATCAGCCCCTGCACACTCAAAGAAATGTCTGAGCGTGGAAAGAGGATAATACAGTCTGACTATTTCCTTCCTGTAGCCAAGCTTTGCCTGCTGCTCTTTTACTATATCAATAAGACTCTTCGCCAGACGAGCATAACCGGTGATGCTATAATCGCTGCTGTAATTATCTCTATAATTACCTTTATAATCACCACTATAATTCACTTTGTCGTCAAAATCACTTGTTTTCGTCATACCGATAGCTTCTCTTCCTCCCGGCTTTTAAGGCTTTTCTAGGGCATGCTCACCTTATCAAGTATTCCTGTCAGGTGTGCTATAGCCACGCCATAGTTTGTCATCGGCACATGCTGAGTGCGTGCCCTGTCTATTCTTGATAATACATATTTTCTGTTAAACATGCAAGCGCCACACTGAATAATGAGGTCATACTGAGATAGATTATCAGGGAAGTCTGTACCGCTTGTAATATCCACGGTAAGCTCCTCACCGACACGCTTTCGAAGCAGGTTCGGAAGCTTCACCCTGCCTATATCCTCTGCGAGAGGCGCATGTGTGCAGCACTCTGCGATAAGCACCCTTGAGGATGGCTTTAGTGCATCTATCGCCCTTGCACTCTCCACATAGTATGGCAGATCACCCTTGTAGGCTGCAAAAAGCACTGAAAATGATGTGAGCATACTCTCCGCAGGTTTGTGCTCGTACACATAGCCAAACACCTGTGAATCTGTCACGATGAGCTTTGGCGCGTGAGATAATGCTGCAAGTGCATCTGTCATTTTGTCAGTTGTCGTGCTCATCACAAGACATTTTCTATCGAGAAGTTCCCTGAGTGTCTGCACCTGTGGCAATATGAGTCTGCCCTTTGGCGCCTGGATATCCTGTGGCATGACAAGAAGCACCAGGTCTGTCTGAGAAACAAGGTCTCCCAGGATAAATTCCTGTCCGAAATCCTCAGGCAAAAGGCGTGTGAGTGCAGAGATAACGGCATCCATTCCCTTGCCCTTTAATGCGCTGACTGCTACAACTTCAAAGCTATTGTCTGCATTTTTGCCCATCACAGCACTGTTTTCCTCATAAACCCAGCACTTTGCGGCCTCTATTGCAGCATTGTCAAGCTTTCCCCTGCTCTTTTCCTGAGCCTCTGCGGAAAGCAAAATCTCGTCTATCTTGTTTAAGGCAAATACAACCGGGGTATGTTTTTTTGCAAATAACAGGCTCCACTCTGCCTCATCCTTAAAAGACTTTTTAAATGGTACTCCCGCCTTCTTTGCAGCAATGACCTCTGCAATATCAAGCACTACAACGGCTATATCTGTCTTCTCTGCTGCCAGATGAGTCTTTTCCACACGTCTTTCACCAAGCTCACTGTCATCATCAAAGCCCGCCGTATCAATAATCACGCACGGTCCGAGCGGATGAATTTCCATCGGCTTGTACACAGGGTCTGTTGTCGTACCTGCCACGTCAGCTACTATGGAAACCTCCTGCTTTGTAACCGCGTTAATCAGTGATGACTTACCACTGTTTGTCTTTCCGTATATACCTATATGAAGTCTGTTGGCAGAAGGTGTCTCATTCAAATTTCCCATATGTATCCCCCTTTAGAAACGGAAATCACGCTTTCCGTCTGCAATATCATGTATATGCTCATAGCAGGTCTGCTTAACCTTTGGATTGGTAATCTTTTCTATTTCCCTGTCGATGAGCTTCATTCCAAGCTCCCTTGTCTGCGGGCTTGCGTAATCCTCAAGGTACTCTTTCAGTGTCATGAGCGCGTTTGGATGACAGCAGTTAAGTATCTGCATGCTCTTGCACAGCGCCATAAAACGGTCTCCCGTTCTGCCCTCTCTGTAGCAGGCTGTACAGAAGGACGGAATATAGTCCATCTTCATGAGCCAGTTTACCACCTCATCGAGTGTTCTCTGGTCGCTGACATCAAACTGCTCTGATGTTGCTTCTGCATTTTTCTCAGCCTCTGGGTCTGCATAGCCTCCGACACTTGTCTTTGATGCACCGCTGATCTGTGAAACACCGAGCGGCAGAACCTTTTCGCGGACAGCCTGGCTCTCACGGGTTGAGATTATCATTCCTGTGTATGGCACTGAAATACGGATAAGTGCGCATATTTTAGCAAATGTATCATCGCTTATGCCATTGTCAAATACATCCGGGTCGATATCGTCTGCATGCTTTATACGCGGCACACTGATTGTGTGAGGTCCTACACCGTGAACTGCCTCAAGATGCTCTGCATGCATTAAAAGTCCGGCAAACTCGTACTTGTATTTGTCCAGCCCGAAAAGTACACCAAGTCCCACATCGTCAATGCCGCCCTCCATAGCACGATCCATGGCCTCTGTGTGGTATGCGTAGTCATGCTTTGGTCCTGTCGGATGAAGCTGCTCATAGCTCTCCTTGTGATATGTCTCCTGGAAGAGTATGTAGGTTCCGATTCCTGCCTCCTTGAGCTTTCTGTAATTCTCCACTGTAGTGGCAGCAATATTTACATTTACACGGCGGATAGCTCCGTTTTTGTGCTTGATGCTGTAGATTGTGTTGATACACTCGAGAATATACTCAATCGGATTGTTTACAGGATCCTCTCCTGCCTCGATTGCAAGACGCTTGTGTCCCATATCCTGAAGGGCTGTGACCTCCTTTACTATCTCCTCCTGAGTGAGCTTCTTTCTCGCAATATGCTTATTTTTCATGTGATATGGACAGTAAACACAGCCGTTCACACAGTAGTTTGACAGATAAAGCGGTGCAAAAAGCACGATTCTGTTTCCGTAGAAGTCCTTCTTTATCTGCTGTGCAAGCTTGTAAACCTCATCGAGCTTCTCAGGAATCTCACAGGCTAAAAGCACTGACGCCTCTCTGTGTGTGAGTCCTTTTTTTAGCTTTGCTTTCTCGATAATCTTATCGATCAGCCCTATATTATTTTTATTTGCCTCTGCGTATTCGAGAGTCTCTTTGATTTCCTCGTCTGAAATAAATTCTTCAGCCTTTAATGATTTTACGTTGTACATTTTTATCTCCTTCTATTGTAATCACATATCTGCGTAGTCTCCGCGCGACACCACCACCTGATAGCCGATGCTTTTCATCCGGTTTTCCATGCAGAAGCGGCACTCTGCTGCCTCATCTCCGGTGCAGATTTTATTGTCGTAGAGCTTGTATTTGTCGCGGACATTGACCGGTGAGAGGTTTGGCATCACAACATTGGCACCCGACTGTATACCCTTTTCCCTGCCGAGCGGATGGATTGTGCCAAGCGCTGTTGTGGCAGGCAGCAGCACTTTTGGATGTATGAGCCTGATGATTGAAAGCAGGCGAAGCGTCTCATCCATGGTTCCTGACTTCTCGTTTGCAAAAGGTGTATCCTTCTGCGATATGAAAGGCCCGATTCCAACCATGTGAGGCTCAAGCTCCTTTATAAACTGCAAATCCTCGTACAAGGTCTTAACTGTCTGTCCCGGTGAGCCAACCATGAAACCGCAGCCCACCTGGTAGCCTATCTCTTTCAAATTCCAAAGGCACTGCTTTCTGTTTGCAAGTGACATCTCTGCCGGATGAAGCCTCCCGTAATGCTTTTCATCCGCAGTCTCATGACGCAGCAGATATCTGTCCGCCCCTGCATCAAAATAGCTCTGATAGCTTTCCTTTGGCTTTTCACCGATAGAAAGCGTAACCGCGCAGTCCGGATACCTGGTCTTAATCCCGGACACTATCTCACAGATGCGCTCATCCGTATAGTACGGATCCTCACCGCCCTGCAGCACAAAGGTACGAAAACCAAGCTCATAGCCGCTCTCGCAGCATGCCATAATCTGCTCCGTACTCAGGCGGTAGCGGTCCGCGTGAGTATTGCTGTGCCTTATGCCGCAGTAGAGACAGTCGTTTTTGCAGTAGTTGGTAAACTCTATCAGCCCTCGTATAAAAACCTGATTGCCATAGGTCTCGTGTGCTTTCTCAGATGCCCTCTTTCTAAGGTAATCAACTGCCTGCATATCATCCGTCTCAAGCAGCATATGCAGCTGCTCGAGGGTGATATTCCGGCAGGCCGTAATTTCATCTATAATTTTTATTATTGCTGTATTTTCGGTCATGCTTTTTCCTGTAGTCTGGTCTGCTTTATTTATTAGAGTAAACTGTCTTCACTCCTATGCCATCCAGCCTGCCAATCCTGCCGGACAGAGCACTGATAATATCCTGTGGTGCGTCAATCGCCACACTGATGATATTCACGTTCTTTTTCTCGTATGGGATACCCATGCGCCCCACAATGAAGCTGCCGTACTCATGCAGCAGATGATTGAGCTGCTCAACTGAATCCGGGTTTTCAACTATAATACCGATCAGGGCTATTCTTGTTTCCATGTGTCACTCCTTTCTCCGCAGCTTAACGTTGCTACAATTTTCAATTTATGTTGGAATGTCCAATAAAAGAGGGTGCACTTCGCCGGAAGTACACCCTTAATCTCAAAATGTTCTTCCTCCTCATACGTGAAGCCACTATCATCTGCTCACAGTATTCGGTGTCAGTGACCCTGAATTATGCCGTCAGAGTCTTCTATATCTGCAGGCTTGAAGAAAGAGAGCTGTTATCAGCATGTCTCGCTTCTTGCGTGCTATCTAATACCTAATCCGATTGTATCATGTCTAAATCATTTCAACAATATTTTATCTGCTTGTTTCCCGAAATATACACTATTTTTGGTGCTGCGAGTGACATACATACTCTCGCAGGAGCGAATAACGCAGCTGCTTAGTGTCTGTAGAATTATGCGCATGCTCTAATATTTTTGGACAAAAAAAGAACAGCCATCGTTCTGCTGTCCTTTAGGAGAAGGTATTTTACTATGGGGATAGTAAAAATATATAATGTATTGGGGGGTTTTTACGTTAATTATAGTATCACGTGCCATGAAAAATGTCTATTATCGTGATGCACAAACATGCATAAATTTTCGATTATTTTTTATGCAATATGTATATCATTGATTTAAGATAATCATTTGGTTACAATTACAGCCCATTAAGAATTTCAATATTTTTGAAAAGAAATCTACTTACAAGTTGACTTTTTTAATCTAAAGGAAGAAAATAGAAACATAAATTGGAAGGAAAGGAGCGGACTCTCATGAAGAAAATACTGGTTTTACCACTGTTGCTTTGTCTTATATTCTGCTCCTTTCTAAGTCTCGACAAAAATCTGGACGAATTTGGTCCTGACCGCACAGCATACGGTTCATACGATCACAGGGTTGTCTGGGGCTCTTATGCCTCTTCTGATAAGACCGCGCTTCCACAGCAGGAAGTCTTGGACTCACGCGCAGTGCTTTATTCAGAGTCAGATATGTCGGCACTCATGGATTGCCAGTATATAGAGGAAATACCTTCTTTTCCTGCAGTCATATGCCGCATCCGTACCTCTTCGCTTGGATCTTTAGGCAGGCTTACATCCAATTTAAGCTGGCTGGGTGCGTTACTCCAGTTAATACATATTATTTTATTCGCATATGCCGCTATCGTGGTCATGCGCATATGCCTCACAAACACGAGCCGGCACTTTATTATCCGTTTTATCCACGACAAGGATGGGCATAAACTAATTTCCTTCGCTGATTATTTCAAAATTCGCGCATATGCGGAGGAAATATAACTTAGATACATTAAATAAACATTTTCTCCGCGTCATGCTGACAAAGTAAAACGGAGGATTTAAAATGCTTGAAACAATAATAATTGTCGTGTGTGCTGCCGTTTGTATCGGCGCTGCAGCCTATGCCTGGTGGATGGAGAACGGTCCTGAGAAGGATGACCGTGATGCATCCGTAAATAACAGCCATAGCCATGCTTATACCAAATACGACAGCAATATCAAGGATGATGTTGTCTTTCATAAAGCACACAAATAATGATAACATTTATCAACATTAGTAACTATAAACCTAAATAAATTATCTCACCCAATTTGTCATGCATCATCTTTAACCCGGATGATTTATGGCAGAACAAAACGAGCCGCAATCCT
>ERZ791623.1378-NODE-1378-length-10056-cov-2.321568_pt1 | contig 10056 bp, 9 predicted proteins | sample MGYA00510268_ERZ791623 | MGnify/ENA primary metagenome ERZ791623 (study PRJEB30046, sample SAMN00715216) | human gut metagenome | study: EMG produced TPA metagenomics assembly of the A metagenome-wide association study of gut microbiota in type 2...
GCGTTCGGATTCCTGCTGTTTCTGTTTCTTGCCATGATCCCGCACTGGCTCCGCAAAAAGCCGCAGCTTCTCCTCTTTGTGATGCTGCTCCTCGCCTGCCTGATCACGCTGTTCATGGACATGTACAACACGTATTTCAGCGACTACCAGTCGCAGGGCCGCTACCTGATGCCGGCGCTTGTCCCGCTGATGGTCTGGATCGATGACGGCTATTCTTCACTCACTGCAAAACTTCCCGCTGAGTGGAAACGCGCCTCCTGCCATCTGACACTCCTGCCGGGAGCAGTCTGGCTTGTACTGTTTCTCATCAGCTACATCGGATTTCTGATTCCGGGCTGCTGTGGATAACGAAGAAACAGGTGCTATCTCTTTTTCTCAGATAGCACCTGTTTCTTCATTACAAGCTTTTAGTTTTTAGATATGTTTCATCCGGTCTTTCCTTTCACTTTCTTTGTTTCCTTTTAATTGCTAAAATAGCTATAACAACAATTGCCAGAATCCCAATTCCTAAAGTAATTACCAACATCTTATTTTGATGTTTCACCGGCTGATCTGCAACATCAAGGACAATATTGGTTCCTCCTTGTGCATCGTCAGTTTCGATATAAGACGAATCAGCAACTGCGGAACAGTGAATCTCCAGTGTCTGGCTGATCGGAATATTTTGTTTTCGTAATTCTACACCATAACTGGATATGACCTTTATTTGCTTTTTTATACTTGATTTAATACATTCTTTTTTGTTACACAATGCCCTACAATTTATTTTTTCTTCTTTTCCTCAAATATATTAATATTCCAGCAAAAACTAAAATGCTTAATATTACTAACATAATCTCTTTTCTTAGACTCTCCTCTATCAATGTATAAACGCTAAAATGTGATGTTTCAAATGTAAATTCTCCATTTTTTATTTTCACATCCATTTCTGTTAAGGATCCATCCGCTTCCACCCTGTAAATTTTTGTTTTTCCAAGATAGGCAAAAAGCTTCATTTTTTCTGGAATTGGAATATATACCTGCACATTTTGTTCTGGCTGTATTTCTTCTCCGCTTTCCATAAGTGAAATATTGTATGTGTAAGATGTTCGATCTTTAATCGCATTGTAAGCCGCTAAATTTGTTTTCTTTAGTTCCTCCAATTTTTCAAAATCCAACTCCACTTTAAAAACGCTCAACGATGTTTCATCTGAAAATCCATTTTTGCTCTCCACCCTGATCTGCTGCGATGCCCGAAATCCTTTTTGATTTTGAATATAAACAGAACCCACGCCCTGCGACCTGATAAAATTCATATGCTGCAAAAATTCATTTTCAACTTTTCCCATAACAAATATTGCATCTAAAGCTTTTCCTGCAGGACCAGATACAAAATGAAATATTTTTTCGCCAATACTCACACCGAAATCTTTAGCTGTATCCTCAATGACCTCCATCAAATCAAATTCATTTAAATTTTTTATAATGGTTTCGCTAAATGAACCCAACGATTCTGTCGAAAAAAATACTTTATCTGAAACACCTTTACATAAATTTTGCGGAAGCTCGCTTCCATCTTCAATTAAAGTCACAAATGTTTTACTTTCCAGAAGTTTTTTAGTCAATGCTTTGCTAAATACTTCACTGTCCACATCAAAATTTTTGATCGTCTTTGCCAGTTTGCCAATGCCAATCAGGAGATCCGCTGAATTTATAATATTGACCACTGCCGAATCCTGTGGATCATTGCTGATTTTAATATACCCATCTTTTGGTATTTCTATCTTGACTGACGTCTTTTTTGAAAATCCACTTTTCTGTCGATAACTTCCTATTGTTCCATCTTTCAAATCAGAAATCAATCCACTTGTGTTATCCCACAATGCACCTTTCATACTCGTATTACTGGAACTCATCTTTTTAATCAAAATCACATCTTTTAAACGTCCATTTTCATCATACGTCTCTACACTTCCATATATGTAACTGCTGTTGTATACATCAAACGATACACTTGCTGTCCTATTATCTTTATTTATTTCATATGCATAATTGTCAATATATAAACCATTCATATTATAAATATTGGTAGCATATTCTTTTTCAATATATTGTACAGGCACAGCATTTACCGTATAGGAATACTCATGGTCTTTATACACTGTAACTGGAATCTCACTCATATACCCTGTATTTGTGTCTTGAAAAAACACATGTGCCGTTCCCGTCTGAATTCCTTTCCATTCTGTATAACGTCGTTTATCTGCCACACCTGTTTTTTTTAGTTCAAGAACTGATGAATCATCTACCCAAAATGTAATTCCGGAAACATCATCCATCAGTTCTCCATTGTTGAAAATTCCAGCACTTAACGTAATGATATTATCTTTACAAATACTCAGACTGGTATAATCTGAATAAACCGCTAATCCATCTTCTGGTGTGCTTTCCTCCTCATTCTTCTGCTGTTCCGTTTCCTCTGCTCCACCCTGATCGAGACTTAAAAATTTATATTTTACTGTATACTGCATATCCGCATCATATCCCTGATACTGCATAGATGCCTGAAAGTCCATAAGAATTTCATCAATCTTTCCTGTTGTTTTATCTATGGTTATTTTTGTTTCTACATCGCTGTATTTTAAATTTTCTACTCCCTCTACCATCTGAGCAGCGGCTACTCCTATCTCATTCGCTTTCTCTGCCGGAATTGTAAAGGTAATCTCATTTCCAGAAATTTTACTCTTTTTCATCATATTCTGCGTTAATGAAGAGAACTGAAAATAATTTGGATTCATCTCAACATCTACCGTTTTGCTTACTGGTTCCTTATATTCATAATGAGCCGTCCCATCTCGATACGTCATATTCCATATATATTTTTGTCCAAGTACAGCCATACTGGCAGAGCCTGTCATTTGAACTGCAGAACTGTCATTCTCATCATAACCAGATACCTCTGTAACTGCATCCAATGTAACTTTCGTTTTCGTTTTTGCTTTTCCCTGGATAATTGTCATATCTGCATCCATATCCAGTTCTTCTTTCCAGTTTCCTGACACGACTGTTTTCTGCATTGCTTCCTGATATGCCAGAAAAGCATCTTTCCCTTTTCCATATACCGTAATCGGAAATACTTGAAACCCTATTATCAACGCGATCAAAATATTCCTCATTTTCTTTTCCATTTGTGCTCCTTTCAAAAAAGGACCCCGTATAAAACATACAGAGTCCTTTTTTCATCTGATTTTTCTTCTAAAACAGGTTTCCCATTGTATACAGATCTAAATACCAAGAACGATCTACTTTTATTACAGATATTTCCAGAGAATTGCTTACTTCTGTTTCATCTCCTTTCAAAGTAAACTCAACCTCTACAGTTTTAGCTGCAGATACTTTTACGTTTATATCTTCATAATTGCTTTTTAAATCATCCAGGTCATCATCTGTCACATCTTCAACATTTGTCATTTTATAAGACAGTTTCCAGTCATCTCCCAGCGATTGATCCAAGGAATCCACTTGTTTCTTGAGAGAATCATTCGCCTCATCTACCAACTCTGTTTTGCTATATCCTGTCTCCTCTAATGCTTTATCTACTACCTTTTCCGGAAGCAATTCTACAATAGATTGTGCATCTACCGCAAACTGCGACGTTACAAATGTATCTATTGTCTTTTTGTAGCTTCTTCCCCCAAGTGTATAAACAAGAAGTACGACTGCTACAATCACACACAATGCTAATACAATACCCTTTTCTCTGTTTTTTTTTGCAGGTGACTTTTCATTTAGCGCTTTTCCACATTTACTGCAATATTTTGCCCCATCTGGATTTTCTGTTCCGCATTTTTTGCAAAGCATTTATTTCCCTCCACATTTTGAAATTTTTATCACGAACACTATTTTATTTGGATCCAGATTGCCACATTCTTTGCATCCCTTCCATAATTTCGTTCAGCTCTTGTTTTCGGCTCTGAACTTGGTATGCAGATACCCGCATACATAAAATAAATGGTGCATCCAGAATCAAGAAAAACAATGCCATGATTCCGATTCCATTAATGAGCATTCCTGCCGCCGCTACCAGCATCAATACTGACATTATTATTCCTACAATTTTAAATCCTTTAGCCCGTTTTTGGTATGCTTCTATCTCTGCCGTAAGTTCATCTGGATTTCTAAATTTTCTTCCACATTTTTTACAGATCCAATATGTCTTCTGTTGTAAGCCACTCGCTCCGGCTAATACTCCAGCTTTCGTACCAGCAAATACAGAAACACCCATTCCGCTTGCTACAGCACCTCCTATATCCCGATCTCCTATAATATTTAAGTCTTTTTCTCCACACCGTGGACAACAAATTTTTACATATGTAGCTGTTCCCATATCCTTCCTTCTCTCTTAATTTATTTTTTTATCTATTTTTTTGCTGTTAATGGCCGAAACGATTGAATTGTAATTCCCCGATATTCCAGGATGCCTTCATCTCCTACTGCAATAAATATGGTGTCTGCATGAAAACTTCTAAGCTTTTTACGCTCTCCATTTTCAAATTCAACCACATACCATTCAATGTTTCCTTTTTGTACTGGTTTCTCAAGAATTTTTACTTTCGATTTTTCCAGTGGCTTGGAATTGTCCTTTGATTTCAAAATAAAGTATCCAATCCAGGAAGCGATTCCTATCACTAAAACAACTATAACAAACGCAAAAATATCTTCATCAGAAAAACTGCTGCCACCGATACGTATATATGTCATTTAATTTTTCTCCTTCTTTTCAAACATGAACCATAAATTATTCTTTAAATTCGCTATAGGGAATCGGATCATCATCAAGCCTGTTCGAGTAATATATCACACTTACATCTTGGGCTTTTCCTTGCAGATACAGAAAAACTGAATCTGATTTCCATACTACTGAGTTGCCATTTGCCAAATTTCCCACATGAATTATTCCACTTGCTGCACCACTTAAGCTGATATTCTCTGTAGATGTAAAATCAAATAAACTCTCTACAGTACTGCCCTCTGGAACTTGAACCACAATGCTGCCATCTGTAACTTCTTTGGTTCCCGATGTTGACTTACCACATCCAATTAGCATCATCATGCTTAAGACCATTAAAAACAAATACATCTGTTTTTTTCGTGTCATAACACATTCCTCCTGCTTCTATATCTTTGGTTTTGGATTTCGATTTTTTCTTTTTCATCCCCCCTACCTAATCCCCCGTTTTCAGAAAGTGTACTTTTGCAGATCAGAAAATACATTCTATTTCTTTATATATTTTCACTAAAACACATTGTTTTTTTCTTCCTAATATTGTATAATACAACAAAGTAACTTGAATTTTCAGAATTTGCAAAAGTACACATTTACAAATTCTGCTCTCCTGTCATTTGCTTTTCATCTTCCATTTTTCTTATCTTCCCATAAAACGTCCCAACCGGCATGTCACATGCTTTCGCAGCTTCCTTTAACGTTATCTTTTTTTCTCTCCATTCCCTATGAACTTCATCAAAATTATCCGGTACCGACCGCGACGGTCTGCCAAATTTCACTCCTTTTGCTTTTGCAGCTGCAATTCCTTCTGCCTGCCGTTGACGAATATTTTTGCTTTCACTTTCTGCCACAAAAGACAACACCTGTAAAACAATATCGCTCAAAAAGGTTCCCATCAGATCTTTTCCCCTTCGAGTATCGAGCAATGGCATATCAAGGACAACAATATCAACACCTTTTTCTTTTGTCAGCACACGCCATTGTTCCAAAATTTCCTCATAATTTCTTCCCAGTCGATCAATACTTTTTATATACAGCAAATCATCTTTCTTTAATTTTCGTATCATTTTACGATATTGCGGACGGTTAAAATCTCTGCCCGACTGCTTATCCAGATAAATATTCTTTTCCAAAACACCAATTCGTTTCAACGATAATAACTGCCGATCTTCATTTTGATCTCGGCTACTTACTCGTATGTAACCATAAATATTCATAGCGTGTTCCCTTCTTTATAAAATTTTGCATCACAGAAAATTTTACATGCTCGACGTGAATCTTGTGATCACAAAATTTCATTAACTTCTCTTTTCAAACACATTATAATAAAGCATCTCTGGGAACACATATTTTTTGTATGATAATCTATTATGTTCGCTTATCTGACCATTATTCTCCCAACCAAAAAGCAAGGCAGCATGCCACAAATTTCTCTGTGGTATGCTGCCTTGCTTTTTTATTCAAAATTTTGCGCGTCTAACTCATCATTGAAGTAACGAGAATGCGACTCTCAGTTTTCAAAATATACTATTTTTTACTGAATCGGCTCCTTCGCCGGTGTTCCCGCTTTTCTCGGGTACTTTTTCGGCGTTGCCTTCCCCTTCTCGATACAGACAAACGATCTCTCATCCTCCGTTCCCGTAAGCTGGAAATAAACCGGCTCTTTTGCCTCGCCGCCAAGCACATGAATCGCTTTTTGGGCCGCAGTAAGCTCCTCATTCAATTTGCCCGATTTATATGAGACAAACCGTCCTCCGACCTTCACATATGGCAGACAATACTCCGAAAGCGAACTCAAATTCGCCACCGCGCGCGATACCACGAGATCAAACTGCTCCCGGTAATCCTTCTGGCGTGCGAAATCCTCGGCTCTTCCGTGAACCGCCGTGATTTTCGAAAGGCCAAGCTGTCCGATCACCTCATTCAGGAATTTCACCCTCTTATTCAGTGAATCCAACAATACAACTTCCACCTCCGGAAATGCGATTTTCAGCGGGATTCCCGGAAAACCGGCTCCCGTTCCCACGTCGAGAATGCGTCCCGCCTGTGCCACATCACAGACCTTCACCAGCGACAGACTGTCGAGAAAATGCTTCGTAATCACCTGATCGAACTCCGTAATCGCCGTCAGATTCATAAACGAATTCCACTCCACCAGCAGCTCGTAATACTGCAGAAACTGCGTCTTCTGCTCCTCGGAAAGTGTGATTCCAAGCTCAAAAAGGCCGCGCTCAAATCCTTCAAGATTGTATTCTTTCATGTTGTTCTCCGTTCTACTCTATTCTTTCAAGTGCCCGCTGCACTTTTTGTTCCTGTCCACGCAGTATCAAAACACTTGCTGTTTCGCTGCATAAGAATGTAATTCAGGCATGCATATCTGTCCTTTATTTATGTCCCAGATACACCAGCAGAACCGAAATATCCGCCGGGGAAACGCCCGAAATACGTGACGCCTGGCCGATGTTGATCGGGCGGTACAGGTTCAGCTTCTGTTTCGCCTCGATGCGCAGGCTCTGGATCTCGTCGTAATTGATGTTCTCCGGGATTTTCTTCTCTTCCATCTTCTTGAACTGCTCCACCTGCTTCATCTGGCGCTTGATGTAGCCGTCATACTTGATGTTGATGTTGACCTGCTCCTGCACATCCTCCGGCAGCTTTGGTCTTTTCGGATCTACTTCTGCCAGCATTTTATAGTTCAGCTCCGGCCGGCGGATCAGCTCTGCAAGTGAGCTTCCGCCGGAAAGCAGCGTCGAACCATATTCTGCCAGCAGTTCATTGACATTCGAGCTCGTTCCCACATACGTATTCTCCACGCGCTCAATCTCTTCCTGGATCTGCTGTTCTTTCCGTTTCAGCGCCGCATACTGCTCCTCGCTGATCAGTCCCACGCGGTATCCGTATTTGCGCAGACGCAGGTCCGCATTGTCCTGGCGGAGCAGCAGACGATATTCCGCGCGGCTCGTCATCATTCGGTACGGCTCGTGGTTCTCTTTCGTTACGAGGTCATCGATCAGAACACCGATGTACGACTCGGAACGGTCGAGCACCAGCTCCTCTTTTCCCTGCACGCGGAGCGCCGCATTGATGCCCGCGATCAGGCCCTGTGCCGCAGCTTCCTCGTATCCTGAACTGCCGTTAAACTGGCCGCCGGAAAACAGATTTTTGATCGCCTTGAACTCCAGAGACGGCAGAAGCTGTCTCGGGTTGATGCAGTCGTACTCGATCGCATACGCATTCCGCACGATTTTCGCATGCTCCAGACCCGGCACGGTGTGATACATCGCAATCTGTACATCCTCCGGCAGTGAACTCGACATGCCGCCGACGTACATCTCATTCGTGTATCTTCCCTCCGGCTCCAGGAACACCTGATGACGGTTTTTATCCGCAAATTTTACGACTTTATCCTCAATCGAAGGACAGTACCGCGGACCAGTTCCCTCGATCATGCCGGAATAAAGCGGCGACCGGCTGAGATTTTCGCGGATGATTTTGTGCGTCTCCTCGTTCGTATACGTCCGCCAGCAGGATTCCTGATCGATCTGTACACTCTCCGGATCGGTCGAGAACGAGAACGGCACAACCCGCTCATCGCCGAACTGCTCTTCCATCTTGGAGAAGTCGATGCTCCGCTTGTCGATACGCGCCGGTGTTCCGGTCTTAAAGCGCACCATCTCCACGCCGTTTGCTTTCAGGGAATCCGTCAGATGCGTTGCCGCCTGCAGACCGTTCGGTCCCGTATACGTGCTCACATCACCGTAAATGCACCGCGCATTCAGGTAAACACCGGTACAGAGCACTGCAGCCTTGCAGTGGTAAATTGCACCGGAAACGGCTTTTACGCCCGTCAGAACGCCGTCTTCCACGATCAGCTCCGCAATCTCCATCTGGCGGATCGTCAGATGATCGGTGTTTTCGAGAACCTCGCGCATCGACTGGCTGTACGCCCGCTTGTCTGCCTGCGCACGCAGCGAATGCACCGCCGGTCCCTTTGATTTATTCAGCATTTTCGACTGAATAAACGTCTTATCAATATTTTTACCCATCTCGCCGCCGAGCGCGTCGATCTCTTTTACGAGGTGTCCCTTCGAGGTTCCTCCGATGTTCGGATTGCACGGCATCATCGCGATGCTGTCGACACTTACCGTAAATACAACCGTTTCCAGCCCCATCCGCGCTGCCGCAAGTGCTGCCTCGCATCCCGCATGGCCCGCACCGATGACGGCAATATCAATTGTTTCTTCTAAAACTGCCATTTTTCCTGTCCTTTTCTATCTAAACTCTACGAACTGTTTCGTGATTATTTGCCTGTACAGAACTTGCTGAAAATCTCATTCACAAGGTCCTCTCCTACCGCTTCACCGATGATCGAGCCAAGTTCCTCATACGCATTCATTAGGTCAATCGAGAAGAAGTCCTCCGGCATACCCATTTCGATGCTGCCTGCCGTCAGCTCCAGACTCTTTTTTGCTTCCAGAAGCGCCTGTTTATGGCGCGCATTCGTGATGTAAACCTCATCGTTGAACGAAATTTCACCTTGGAAGAACATCTTTTTCATCTGCTCTTCCAGCTCTTCCATGCCCGTCTCTTCCCGCGCCGAAATGCTGATGACCGGAGCACCTGTCTTCTGCTCCATCTCCTCTTTTTCGATCACCGCGGTCAGATCTGATTTATTCAGCAGCACAATCGCCTTGCGCCCTTTCAGGATCTCCATAATTTTCGCATCATTCTCATCGAGCGGCACCGACGCATCCACCACGTAGAGGATCAGATCCGCATCTTTTGCGTGTTCGAGCGCACGGTCCACGCCGATTTTCTCGACCGTGTCCGCCGTCTTGCGGATACCCGCCGTATCGAGAATCCGAAGGGAAATACCCTTCAGCACCAGATTTTCCTCGAGCACATCGCGCGTCGTTCCGGCGATATCCGTTACAATCGCCTTTTCCTCTCCGGCCAGCAGATTCAAAAGCGACGATTTTCCGGCATTCGGCTTTCCAAGAATAACTGTCTTGATGCCCTCCTGGATCATCTTACCCTCATCCGCAGATGCCAGGAGCTTTTCAACCTGCTTTTTCTGCTCCGCAACAACCACGGCCAGCCGCTCCGGGTATCCGTCCAGACTGATGTGCTCCGGGTCATCAAGCGCCGACTCGATAAACGCGATCTCATAAATCAGCTTCTCGCGAATTGCCCGGATCGCCTTTTTCACCGTTCCGCGCAGCTGGCTCTCGGAGCTTTTTAAGGCATACGCACTCTTTGCCGAGATGACATCCATAACCGCCTCGGCCTGC
>ERZ791623.1384-NODE-1384-length-10036-cov-2.082056_pt1 | contig 10036 bp, 8 predicted proteins | sample MGYA00510268_ERZ791623 | MGnify/ENA primary metagenome ERZ791623 (study PRJEB30046, sample SAMN00715216) | human gut metagenome | study: EMG produced TPA metagenomics assembly of the A metagenome-wide association study of gut microbiota in type 2...
AATTCTTATCAAAAAAGGCAAAAAGGCTGATTTTGAAATGGTTATGTATAATGCAGACGGCTCAAGAGGTGCAATGTGCGGCAACGGAATAAGATGCGTTGCAAAATATTGCTACGACCATAAACTTACCGATAAAACCACGTTTACTATTGAGTCAATGGGTGCAGTTAAATATATTGACGTTAATGTTGAAAACGGCGAGGTTAAAAGCGCAAAGGTTGATATGGGTAAGCCGTCGCTTAAAGCAAGCGACATTCCTGTTAATGTAAGCAGCGATAAAGCGATTGACGAGCCGATTAAAATTCTTGACAGGGAATTTAAAATGACCTGCGTTTCTATGGGAAATCCTCATGCCGTTATGTTTATTGACGAGCATCCAAAGGATTTTGACCTTGAAAAATACGGCAAAGCCTGCGAGGGAAATACGAATGTTTTTCCTGACAGAGTTAATGCCGAATTCGCAAAAATAATTGACAGGAATAATATAGAAATGCGAGTTTATGAGCGTGGCTCCGGCGAAACGCTTGCTTGCGGAACAGGTTCCTGCGCTACCGCTGTTGCCGCAATCACTTTAGGGCTTTGCGATAATGACGTTACCATACACCTTTTGGGCGGCGACCTTGATATAAGCTGGAGCGGCGATGTAAACGACAGTGTATTTATGACCGGGCCTGCAAAGGAAGTATTTACGGGCGAAGTCGATTTGAATAAATTTGATTAAATATTTGTATTAAATGGAGGTTTAAAATAATATGAAGATTAATGAGAACTTTTTGAAGATTGAGTCAAGCTATCTTTTCTCAACTGTTGCCAAGAAGCAGAGAGAGTATCAAGCTGCTCACCCTGAGGCAGACGTTATTCGTCTTTCAATCGGTGATGTAACAAAGCCGCTTGCTCCTGCTGTTATTAAAGCTATGCACAAGGCAGTTGACGAAATGGCAGACGAGGCTACATTCAGGGGTTATCCGCCTGAGTACGGTTATGATTTTATTCTTGACGCTATTCAAAAGCATGATTATACAGGCAGAGGAATTGACATTGCCAAGGACGAAATTTTCCTTTCAGACGGCGCTAAGAGTGACTGCGGCAATATCGGAGATATCTTTGCTGTTGACAATAAGGTTGCTATTTGCGACCCTGTTTATCCTGTGTATGTTGATACAAACGTTATGGCAGGCAGAAGCGGAGATAAAGACGAAAACGGACTTTGGTCAAATATTATCTATATGCCATGCACCGCTGAAAATAATTTTACACCTGATCTTCCTAAGGAAGTTCCCGATGTAATTTATCTTTGCTTCCCTAATAACCCTACGGGTATGGTTGCTACTAAGGAGCAGCTTAAGAAGTGGGTTGATTATGCAAACGAGCATCATTCTCTTATCCTTTTTGACTCTGCTTATGAGGCATTTGTTGTTGAGGAGGGTATTCCAAAGTCAATTTATGAAATTGAAGGCGCAAAGACCTGTGCTATTGAACTTCGTTCTTTTTCTAAGACAGCCGGCTTTACGGGTATGCGTTGCGGATATACGGTAGTTCCTAAGGAGCTTGTATTTAACGGCACGAGCCTTAATCCGCTTTGGGCAAGACGTCAGGCTACTAAGTTAAACGGTGTATCATATATCACTCAAAGAGCTGCAGAGGCTATTTATACAGAAGAAGGACAGAAAGAAATTAAAGAAACACTTGCTTATTATCAAAAGAATGCAAGAGTTATTTATGATGGACTTTGCGATGCAGGCTTTGAGTGTTACGGCGGTGTAAATTCACCTTATGTTTGGCTCAGAGTTCCTGAAGGTTACACCTCTTGGGAGTTCTTTGACGAACTTCTTGAAAAATGCCAGGTAGTAGGCACACCGGGTTCAGGCTTCGGCCCGGCAGGTGAAGGCTACTTCCGTTTAACCTCATTCGGCAATGACGAAAAAACGGTTGAGGCTATCGAAAGAATTAAAAAGGCTTACAAGAAATAATTTGATTTTTTAATTATTTATATAACCTACGGGCAGGGAAAACGGTTTCTTGCCCTCGGGATTTTTAAAATAAAGGAGATATTTAAATATGGAAAAGACTGAACAGCTTTATGAAGGAAAGGCAAAAAAGGTTTGGGCAACAGATGACCCTGAAATCGTAATCGTTGATTATAAGGATGATGCAACAGCATTCAACGGTCTTAAAAAGGGCACTATCGTAGGTAAGGGTGTTGTAAACAATAAGATGTCTAACTATCTTATGCAGCTTCTTGAAAAGCACGGTGTTCCGACCCATTTTGTTAAGGAACTTTCAGACAGGGAAACAGCAGTAAAGAAGGTTAAAATTGTTCCGCTTGAGGTTATTATCCGTAACCGTGCAGCAGGCTCAATCTGCAAAAGACTAGGTCTTGAAGAGGGTATGGATTTCGTTCGCCCTTCAATCGAATTTTCATATAAAGACGATGACCTCGGCGACCCGCTTATCAACAGCTATCACGCTATTTCCTGCGGCTTTGCAACTCAGGAAGATGTTGACACAATTAAAAAGTATGCCTTCAAGGTAAACGAAGTATTAAAAGAATATTTCCTTTCAATCGGCGTCGAGCTTATCGACTTTAAACTTGAATTTGGTAAAACATCAGACGGCACTATTGTTCTTGCTGACGAAATTAGCCCTGATACCTGCCGTTTTTGGGACAGCAAAACTCACGAAAAGCTTGATAAGGACCGTTTCCGTCGTGACCTCGGCGGTGTAGAGGACGCTTATGCAGAAATGATGAAGAGAGTAGGACTTGACTAATGCCAAACGATACATATAATTCACCCTTTAATGCACGTTACGCATCAAAGGAAATGCAATATATCTATTCACCCGATTTTAAGTTCAAAACTTGGAGAAAGCTTTGGATTGCACTTGCAGAGGCTGAAAAGGAACTTGGGCTTGATATCACTCAGGAGCAAATTGATGAGCTTAAGGCAAATGCCGATAATATCAATTATGATGTTGCAAGAGAGTATGAAAAGAAGTTTCGCCACGATGTAATGAGCCATGTTCACGCTTACGGCGAGCAGTGCCCAAAGGCTAAGCCTATCATTCATCTCGGTGCAACAAGTTGCTATGTTGGCGATAATACAGATGTAATCACGATGCGTGAGGCACTTTTGCTTATCAAGAAAAAGCTTGTTAACGCAATTGCGTCTGTTTCTAAATTTGCTGATAAATATAAGGATATGCCTTGCCTCGGCTTTACTCATTTCCAGCCGGCACAGCCAACTACCGTCGGCAAAAGAGCCACCCTTTGGCTTATGGATTTGGTAATGGATTATGAGGAGATTTGCCATGTTATTGACAGCCTTATGCTTTTAGGCTCTAAGGGCACAACGGGTACTCAGGCATCATTCCTTGAACTTTTTGACGGCGACCATAATAAATGTAAGGAGCTTGACCGTAAAATTGCGGAAAAGATGAATTTTAAATCCTGCTTCCCTGTAAGCGGTCAAACCTATGCAAGAAAGCTTGATACCATAGTTTGCAACTGCCTTGGCCTCATTGCTCAGTCATGCTGTAAGTTTTCAAACGATTTGAGACTTCTCCAAAATCTTAAGGAAATTGAGGAGCCGTTTGAAAAAAATCAAATAGGTTCATCTGCAATGGCTTATAAGCGCAATCCTATGAGAAGCGAAAGAATTGCATCTCTTTCACGTTACGTTATGATTGATACGCTCAATCCTGCATGGACTGCATCTGCGCAATGGTTTGAAAGAACACTTGACGATTCGGCTAATAAGCGTGTTTCAATTGCAGAGGCATTTCTTGCAACAGACGGTATTCTTGATTTATATATCAATGTAACTTCAGGACTTGTTGTATATCCTAAGGTAATAGAGTCAAGACTTATGAGTGAACTTCCGTTTATGGCAACTGAAAACATTATGATGGACGCAGTTAAAAAAGGCGGCGACAGGCAGGAATTGCACGAGAAAATTCGTCAACATTCAATGGCGGCAGGCGCTGTTGTTAAGGTTGAGGGCGGAAAAAATGACCTTGTTGACCGCATTGCCGCTGACCCTGCATTTATGACAACGAAGGAGGAAATTTTGGCTATTCTCAAGCCTGCCAATTTTGTGGGCAGAGCGCCTGAGCAGACGGCTGATTTCTTAAACGAGGTTATTAAGCCTATTCTTGATAAGGAAAAAGACCTTATCGGAATCGACGTTGAAATTAATGTATAATATATAGTAATAATATAGTAAATTAGTTAAGTGAAAATAATCTTTTGCTCGGTAATTTTTGGTAAAATGCAAAAAATATCCCTGAATTTTGATTGTTTTCACTTAATTTTTACTAATTTTCAAGAAAAATCATCATCTAATTTATACAATTATACAAAAAAATTAAAAAGAATTGCCAAGTGTATTGACAAATAGTATTGTAGTGATATACTAATTGTAATAATTTAGAAAGGGTAGTTTGTATGGACGAATTTCAAAAGGAAGAAGAGTTCCTTTTTGAAGAAAATGAAGAAAATATCGTAATCAAATATAAGCTTCTGCGCAGTTTGATTATTAAACATTATAATCGAGGATGCAAATATCTTGAAATTGCAAAGGTTGTTTGCGCAGCATTTTTCTTGATTTTTACGGCAGTAGGTCTTGCAGTTTGCTCAAACGGAGGCAGTAAGTCATTCTGGCTTGTGTTGTGGATAATCTTAATTTTCGTGCTTGTCAATATCTTTCTGATTACCGATTATTGCAAATATCTTGTAAAATCAAAAGTTATTCCGTATCTTGAGGACGATAATCAAATAGAGTTCGGCGAGTATTCGATTTTTTCTGACGATGAGGAAGAGGACGAGGATTACAAAGAATTTGAAAAAGAGCAGCAGGAGAAAAAACTGATAAAACAGCTCAAAAAGGAACAGAAGAAAAAGATTAAGGAAAATAAACGTAAGAACGGGAGGGCAAAAAAGTGAAAAATATATTTAAGATATATAAGCGAGATTTAAAGAAAATTTTTACTAATTCTATGGCGATTATTCTTGCGGTCGGTATTGCAGTTTTGCCGTCTCTTTACGCTTGGTTTAATATTTATGCCAACTGGGACCCTTATGGCCCGGCAAGTACAGGCAATATGAAAGTGGCTGTTGTTATTAATGACGAGGGCTACGAATTTAAAGGAGTAGAAATTAACGTCGGTGACCAAATTAAAAGTAATTTGAAAGCCAACGATATGATAGATTGGCAGTTCGTTTCCAAAGAAAGGGCGGTAAACGGAATTGAGGCGGGCGATTATTATGCCGGTATTGAAATTCCAAAAGGCTTCAGTAAATCGCTTACAAGTATTATGACTAAAAACTTTAAGCAGCCTAAAATCACCTATTATGCAAACGAAAAGAAAAACGCAATTGCCACAAAGATTACAGATAAGGTAGTTCAAACAATTCAAACAGAGGTTAACGAGTCGTTTGTCACAACCGTAATTAACCTTGTAAATAAGCTTTTGGGTACTGTTATTGAGCAGGGAAAGAAGGAAGGAACAAATATATTCCAAAATCTTCAAAATCAGATTGATTCCGCTCAGTCGGCAGTAAAATCGGTTGAAAAAACAATTGATGGGTTTGAGGGCGTTATGGAAGTAGCGCAAGACCTTAACAAATCATTGAGCAAAACCGACCTCAGTGCGATTTTGGGTGATACAAAGACTGTTGTCAGCGATACTGAGGATGCAATTAAGGTTGCAGAAAGCAGTGTTGACGCTGTTACCTCATCTGTCGGTGACGTGCTCAAATCGTCAAGCAAGAAGCTTGCAAATTCAGCAAACAATCTTAAAAAAATAAATGATACAAATTCTGATAAGGCACAGGCGGAAATCAAGTCTGTTCTTGCAGAGTGTGCGCAGGCAAGAAAGGAACTTCAGGCAATTGTGCCGGCTCTTGAAAAGGTAAATGATAATTTGCCAAAGCCGCTTAGTTCGGTCAAAGCACTTATAAAGGTGCTCAAAACCGCAGATTCAAGGCTCGGCGGGGTTGAAAATGAACTTAATAAAATTCTTAAAGGCGATACTTCTAAGAAAATCAGCGACGTTGCCGATAAGCTTATATCCGTATCAACTACGCTTGATTCAAGCCTTTCAACATACACCAAGGAAATTAAGCCTCAGCTTGACAAAACGGTTGACAGCCTTCTTGATGTGCTTTTTGACGTGTCTAATCTTTTGACTACCATTGAAAATCAGTCACCTCAGCTTAATACGCTTGTCAAATCTCTTAACGGTTCGATTGAGGCAGGCGACGATCTTTTGACTTCGCTCCATTCTCTTATCAGCAATTGTGCAAAGCAACTTGAAAATCTTTCAAAGAAGCTCGACGGTTTGGGCGACAGCGAGATTGTTAATACTCTTATGAATTTGACTGAGGGTAATTCAGACGAGCTCGGCTCTTTCATTGCCTGTCCGGTAAAGGTTAATACCGATAAGATTTACGGTATCGATAATTACGGCTCGGCAATGGCGCCGTTTTACAGTACGCTTGCACTTTGGGTCGGCGCAATTATTCTTGTGGCTCTTGTTAAACCTAAGGTTGCAAATAAAAAAGAAATCGGCAACATTAAGCCGAGGGAGGAATATTTCGGCAGGTCGCTTATATTCCTTACAATATCGCTCGTTCAAGGGCTTATTATTTGCCTCGGGGATCTCTATTTCTTAAAGATACAATGTTATCACCCGATTAAGTTTATTTTTGCCGGCTTATGCGCTTCGTTTGTATTTACGTTCTTTATTTATTCACTTGTTGCCGCTTGGGGAGATATCGGCAAGGCAGTTGCGGTTATTATGCTTGTTGTTCAGCTTGGCGGCTGCGGCGGTACATTCCCGATTGATGTAACACCCGCATTCTTTAGGGCAATCAACCCTTATTTGCCGTACACTTTTGTTATTGACGCACTAAGAGAATGTGTTTGCGGCACCTACGGCAATAATTATTGGATTTGTCTTGGTAAGCTTTTTGTTTACTTCTTTATCGGACTTCTTATCGGCACACTCTTCAGATATCTTTTCCGCAAGCCGATGCGCTTTTTTGAGAAGAAAGTCGAAGAAACCGGACTTTTATAAAAATATAAAAGACATTCGCTTTTATTTTTGCGAATGTCTTTTTTGTTGAAATACGGCAGATTTAATATTAAAATATACTTTACTTTATACCTAAACAATGCTATACTTTAACGGTAATGAAAACAGAGAGGTAATACTATGCATCAGGACGTTGAACAGATACTTGTGACCGAGGAAGAACTTAATAAAATTGCACATCGCTTGGCAGCGCAGATTACGAAAGATTATGAAGGCAAAAAGCTTTTGCTCATAGGTGTTCTTAAAGGCTCAATTTACTTTTTTACGGACCTTTCAAGATATATTGACCTGCCGTGTAATATTGATTTTATTCAGGCCTCAAGCTATGGCTCAGGCACTGTTTCAAGTGGCAAAATCAATATTATCAAGGATGTTGCAGATGATTTGACGGGATTTGATGTTTTGCTTGTAGAGGATATTCTTGATACGGGTAACACGCTTAAATATATTCACGATATGCTTTCTAAGCGTAATCCCGAATCTATAGGAGTTGTTACCCTTCTTGATAAGCCGGCAAGGCGTATCGCTGATATCAAGGCTGACTATGTAGGTACTGACGTGCCTGACGCTTTTGTTGTAGGCTACGGTCTTGATTATGACCAGTATTATCGTAATTTGCCGTATATTGGTGTGCTCAAAAAGAGCGTATACGAAAAATAATTGAATTTCTCAAATTGAATAACAGACGGTTTTCTCCTTTGCGAGAAATTAAAAGGGAATTGGGTTAGACTCCCAAGCAACAGCCATTACCGTATTTGATGAAGAAAAATCATCAGCCATTGGGAAACCGAGAAGGCGATTTTTTAAGCGATGCTATATCATAAGTCGGGAGACCTGCCGCAAACTTAAATTCAGCTTTTGGGCAAGGGAAAGCAATGATTTAAAAGTCCGTACTATTATTGCGCATTTTCCTCTGTCCTAAGCGACGGAGGATTTTTTATGCGTAAATATTTATGCGCTTTAATGTCAATAATTTTATGCCTGACGGTGTTTTGCGCTTGTTCAAACGGCAAAACCGCCAACGTGGCAGGAAGTACAAACATTACTTCATCAACTTCGAGTGAACAGACAACAGATACAGAAGAAGTAACCGCTGCAAAAGATACCATCAGGAAGAAGATCGTTCCGATGACCGGACCGGCTGCTCCCATCGCCTCAAAAATCTTCGGCAGTGATACAAACATCAGTCCCGGACCGGCGGACATTCCCTCCGTTCCCATGAACGTATACACGGCCGGAACGATCATCAGACCGGCCAGCAGAGCCACCGCGGTATCAAACCATTCAATCTGATTAATAGACCGCATCAGATTGGTCTCTTTCTTCGCATAGGATCCGTAAGTAACCATAATTCCCATCGCCACGCTGATTGAGAAGAAAAGCTGTCCCAATGCATCCATCACAACCGAAAGGAAACTTTTAACCGTCATCCCTCTAAAATTCGGGATCAGGTAAATCGCCAGTCCCTGCATACCGGTTCTTGTCACTCCATCTGCATTTGTATGTTTCAGGGTAAGAGAAAATACAGAAATTCCCGCAATCAGTACAAACAGGATCGGCATCAGAATCTTACTGTATTTTTCAATTCCTTTATTTACTCCTTTATAAACAACCGTTGCCGTAATAAGCACATAGATCAGCATCCATATGATCGGCTGTCCGACCTGTGTAATATAGCCTGTAAAATATCCGTCTTCTGCTGCCTGCGCTCCATGACCTGTGAGAAATGCCGACAAATATTTGAGTACCCATCCACCAATCGAGCAATAATACGGAAGAATGATAACCGGTACTGCACATGCAAGCACACCAATTCCTCCCCATCCTTTATGCATCTGTTCATATGCAGTAAGCGGACTCTGTCCTGTCTTACGTCCGATCGCGATCTCTGTTGTCAGCAACGTAAACCCAAAGGTAAGTGCCAGTACCACATAGCACAGAATAAACACTCCGCCTCCACCTTTTGCTGCCAGATACGGGAATCTCCAGATGTTCCCCAACCCGACTGCACTTCCCGCAGCCGCCAGCACGAATCCGATCGAGCCGGTAAAATTACTCCTCTTCTTTTCCATCTTTTCTACACTCCTTTTACAGTGGTGCCTCCGTACACACCATCTCCAGCTTTTTAATAATATGATGTGAGTGTCAATAAGTATAAATTGCTTATTTGTGCGAGCACAAACGCAATTTATACTTTTGACACTTACATCATAATACGTGAAATATAAAAAGGCAATGGTGAGATGAGTACTATCTTGACTTGACGAACAACTTATCTACGCAGTAAAATAAAATCGTTGTTGAGATATCATCAGAAAGCGAGGAAGCATTGGATGAAAAAAGTAGTTGTATTTTTAGCAGACGGTTTTGAAGAAGTAGAAGGTTTAACTGTAGTGGATCTGTTAAGAAGAGCAGGAGCGGTTGTAGAGACAGTTTCTGTTATGGGAAAACTGCAGATTGACGGAGCACATGGAATACAGGTGGAAGCGGATGAATTGTTTGAGAAAGCATTTTTTGATGACGCAGAACTTCTTGTACTTCCGGGAGGTATGCCGGGAACATTGCATCTGAAAGCGCATAAAGGATTGGCAGATCTGCTTTGTGAATTCAACGAAAATGGAAGGGAAATTGCAGCAATCTGTGCTGCTCCGACAGTACTTGGAGCACTGGGACTGTTGAAGGAGAAAGCAGCATGCTGTTATCCGGGGATGGAAGAACAGCTGAATTGTAAAGAAGCAAAGTTCTGTTCATTTGTTACAGATGGAAATATCACAACAAGCCGTGGTGTGGGAACAGCGATACCATTCGCGTTGGAACTGATCCGTCAGCTTTTTGGCAATGAGAAAGCTTCTGAAATAGCAGAATCTATTGTATATAAGGAATAAAATTAGAAAAAGTAGTCAGAAAAATGTAAAAAAACATGTAAAAGATATAGGAAAGT
>ERZ791623.1389-NODE-1389-length-10018-cov-3.997892_pt1 | contig 10018 bp, 10 predicted proteins | sample MGYA00510268_ERZ791623 | MGnify/ENA primary metagenome ERZ791623 (study PRJEB30046, sample SAMN00715216) | human gut metagenome | study: EMG produced TPA metagenomics assembly of the A metagenome-wide association study of gut microbiota in type 2...
ACAATGTAGACGTTGACCTGTTTTTACCCGTTGATGTTCCCAGTCCGTGGGATTATAGCAGTTTGCGTTTTTAATGCACAAGCAACATCCGCAAACTGCATATCGCAAAGATGCCGTTTTGACCGGCACTATTTTTGAAAATTGCGATAAGCAAAAACGCACCTCACCGATAGCTTTCATTGGTGAAGTGCGTTCTTGTTTTATTCAGCGGATGATGCCGCCCACAGCCTTTTTGATCTCAGCTTTGTTCCGGTACATCGCAGCGTCAGCCTCCATAAACAGCTCGTCCGCCGTCATGGTGCGGCCTGCCTGCATGACATGACCCACTGCAATGGAGACGGGATACTCTTCCTTCGCATCCCACTCCGCACACAAGTTCCGGAGCTTTTCGACTGCTGCCTTCACAGCGTCCTCATCCGCCGCAGTCGCAATGACCGCGAACTCGTCGCCGCCGATGCGGAAGCAGTCCTCGGCCCGGTAAAAGGCCTCCCGGATGCAGCGGGCTGCACAGCAGAGCAGTTCGTCACCGGCACGGTGGCCGTATTGGTCGTTGGTCTGCTTGAGCCAGTTGACGTCCATAACGATGTAGGTCCAGTCCGTGCGCTCGGGCCAGCGGGACTTCATATACTTGAAGGCCGTATAGTTGAAAAGCCCGGTCAGCGAGTCGACGTAGGCCAGATTTTTGTAGTTTTCCAGCTGGGCCTGTTCGTCGATGGCCTGCCTGACTCGGTGGATGACCGTGCGGCCCAGCTGCAACAAAAAGCAGAGCAGGCCCACGCAGTAAAACACCGCGTACTGCCACCCGGCATGGTCTCCATAAAAGAACACCAGTGCCGCTGCGGCACAGACTGCCAATGCACCAAAGCCGACCAGAATATCCCGCACATCCTCGCTTCGGGTCTTTTTATACGCTGCAAAGAGGTCGCGGAGAGTTAGCGGGATGCTTGCAAGGATGGTCAGGTGCATGAGGGGCAGCAGCCAGAACATCGCCCAGCCCCGCAGCAGCCAGCCCAGAATATCTGCCGTCAGCAGGAGCATCTGTACTTGCTGCAAGAGCCGCAGCCCCCTGCACTCCTCTTTCAGGGTGCAGCGGATAAACTCCAACGTGAGGGGGACGATGAGGCCGAAGCTGAGCAGGGACAAGAAGGCGACGAAACTTGCCTTATCGGTAAAGAGGGTCAGCAGCTCGGAATCCGTCAGGATCCAGACGCCCGCATCCAGCACCAGCCCGAACATGATACAGATCTGATACCGGACTTCCGGCCGGAAGATCCTGCGCATCGAGAGCAGCAGCAGGCCAAGCTCTGCCGCACAGAAGGCGCAGAAAAGGAAGAAGAGCAGCGCATACAGGTTGCTCTGCAGATAGTGGAGCGTTATCCTAGCCTGTGTACCCAGTACAGCCTCATTGCGGAGCATCCCGCTCAGCGTCGTGGGGGCTTCTGCTTCAAAACGCAGCGTCTTGCCGGCCGCGCCATCCGGCAGCGCGATGAACAGCCGCAGCTCGACCGGGCCTTTTTCCTGCTGATACTCATAGAACCAGTTTTCTACCCCATCCGGGCCGCAGAGCGCGAGGGCAAAGCTCTTTTTCACCGTCCGGATGCTCAGCATCAGGCCCTCGCCTGCATCAGCAGGGATCACATACTCTGCCCGGCATTCTGTGTCCATCTGCCAGCTCTCGTTCGTCCGGACGCAAAGCCCCCGTGTCATCGCCTGACGTGGGTCTTCTCTCACGCCGAACGCCTGCACTGCCCCCAGCAGAACAGCCAGCGCCAGAAGCAGCGACAAAAGGAGCCAGAGCCACCGGCTCTGTTGTTTTATCTTATCCATTGCTCCCGCTCACTCCTCAAAGTATTCCTGCGCGCGCTGGGCTGCGTGGTTGATGCACTCGCGCAGCTCATCCAGCGTGTCGAACTTTTTGCTGGGGCTGAGGTAGGCGTGGAACTCCACCACCGGGTCGGTGCCGTAAAGGTCGCCGGTAAAGCCCGGGATGAAGGTCTCGCAAGTCACCTTGCTCTCGTCGCTGTTGACGGTGGGCCGGGTGCCAAGGCCGGTGGCCGAGGGGTACCATCTGTCCCCTATCCTGGTGCGGGTGATATAGATGCCGTAGCGGGGCATCTGGAAGCCCGCCGGGTAGATCTGGTTGATGGTGGGCACACCCAGCGTGCGGCCCAGACCCGCCCCGTGCTGCACCGCAAAGCGGATGGCGTAGGGCATCCCCAGCATGGCGTTGGCGGCAGGCACATCGCCGCCCTCCAGTGCCGTGCGGATGCGGGTGGAGGACACCGGCTTTTCCTCAAACTGTGCCATGGGCACCACCACGACCTCCACCCCCAGCGGGGCGCAGAGCTCCTTCAGCAGCTCGGGGGTCCCGGCGGCCTTGGCACCAAAGGTAAAGTTTTCGCCGCAGAACAACGCCTTGGCGTGGCAGTCCTGCACGATGCCGTACACGAACTGCTCCGGGGTCATGGCGCGGATCTCCTCAAACTCGGGGCAGAGGTAATACTCCACTCCCAGGCTTGCGATAAGGGCATGCTTATCCTCGGTGGAGAGCAGACGGCGGCCCTTCATTTTGCTGTCAGCGGGCAGCTTGAAGGTGAACACCGCCGGGGCAGCGCCGTGGGCCTTTGCCCACTCCACTGCTCCCTCAATGACGGCACGGTGGCCGATGTGGATGCCATCGAAGTAGCCCATGGCAACAGCAGTGCCGCCCTCATGTTCCAGCGCCAGCGGCGACAGAGATGAAACGATTTGCATTGGTCGTCAGTTCCTTTCCACGAACAGCTTTTCCACCTTGAGCACACCGTTCACCACATTGGCAAGACCCAGAAACTGCCCTCCGGCGTTCCGCACGCGGTAGCGGCCGTCGGCAGCGGGATAGCGGCTGGTGGGGCACCCGTTGTAAAGGTGCTGCTCCACCCGCTCGTCCGCCACCAGCAGCGGCAGGCTGGCGAACACGCTCTCCACCGGCAGCATCAGAGCCTGCAGGGCCTCCGGCCCCACGTCCTTTGCCGCCTGGATCTCTTCCAGCGTGTGGGCATCGGCTTCGGAATACACCCCGGCGGCCACGCGGCGCAGGGCGCTCATGGTGCCCTTCTGGCCCATGGCTTCGGCGATCTCCTCCAGCAGCACCCGGATATAGGTGCCCTTGGAGCACTTTACGGTCAGGGCATACTCGTTTTCCGCAGGGCTGCCCTCGTACCGGATGTCCAAAATCTCGATCGGCCTGGCCTTGCGCTCCACAGTCTTGCCCTCCCGGGCCAGCTTATAGAGCGGCTGGCCGTTGATCTTGACTGCCGAGTACATGGGCGGGGTCTGCATCCGGGGGCCGAGGAACTGCGGCAGAACGGCCAGCAGCTCCTGCTCCCCTGCCGTTACCGGGGCGGTCTCCAGCACAGTGCCGGTCACATCCCCGGTATCGGTGCGCTGGCCCAGCCTGAGGACAGCGCGGTAGGCCTTGGTGTGGTCGAGCTGCAGATCAACTGCCTTGCTGGCCCCGCCGCAGAACACCGGCAGAACACCGGTCGCCATGGGATCCAGCGTACCGCTGTGGCCCAGTTTCCGGGTGCCCAGAATGCCCCGCAGCTTGGCAATGACATCAAAGCTGGTCCAATCGGTGGGCTTATCAACAATGAGGATCCCCTGCATCATGCTTCCTCCTGCGGTGCATCAAGAACAGCTTCCACCTCAGAGAGGATCGCGCTCTTGGCATTGTCAAGGTTGCCCAGCAGCTCACAGCCCGCCGCACGGGTGTGGCCGCCGCCGCCCAGACGGCGGGCAATGGCACAGGCATCCACACCCTTGGCGGTGCGCACGCTGATGCGGTAGCTGCCGCCGGGCTGCTGGCGCAGGGTCAGGCCGACCTTCACGCCCTCAATGCTGATGGGCAGGCTGGTCAGCTCTTCCAGATCCGCAGGGTCTACCCTGCTCTGCTCGATCTCATCCCGGGTCAGGTAGATGAGGGCGCAGCGGCCATCCAGATGATATTCCAGATGGTTGCGGGCGATCCGCTCGGCTTCCATCCGCTCCCGGGACTTGGTGTCAAACAGCAGGGTGTTCAGCTCCTCCACATGGGCACCGGCCTCCATCAGCTTGGCAGCAGTGATGTGGGTGCTGGCCTTGGTGGAAGAGAACTTGAAGCAGCCGGTATCCGTGGACAGGCCGGTATACAGGCAATCGGCAATGTGGGGGGTGATCTCCACACGCATGGCACAGATCACCTCATACAGCAGCTCTGCCGCAGCGGCGGCGCTGCCGTCCAGCAGCGTGAACTCGGCGTAGCCGCTGTTGCCTGCATGGTGGTCGATGCACAGGTCCACATGGCGCGTGTACTGGGGAACGCCGTTGCCCTCGCCAAACAGCTGAACGCTGGCAACATCCACAGCCACCACGATCTGCGGCTCAAATTCGCCCTTGAACAGGCGGGGGTTGGTAAATGCGTACCGGCCGGGGATGGGGTCGGCGCAGAGCACGGCTGCGTGTTTTTCCAGTGCAAGCAGCGCATAGTAGAGCGCGCTGCCGCAGCCGACCGTATCACCATCCGGGTTTTTGTGGCACAGAATCAAGATGTTATCCGCAGCAAGCAGCTTTTCTGCCATCTGCTGTACATTCAGCTGTTCTGTCATCCCATGTTCCATCCTTTCCGCAAGGCTGATTATTCCTCGGTCTCTTCCGGCTGGCTGGTTTCCTCAGCGTCACCGTTCACGTTCAGCGTGCGGAGCAGCTCATTGATGTGGGCTGCGTAGGCGGCACCGTCGTCCTCCACAAAGATGAAGCGCGGAGCCTTCCGGATGTGCATCTTCTTGCTGACCTCGGTGCGCACATGGCCTGCGGCACGGTTCAGTGCCTCGATGGCGGGCTTGGGGCCGTCCTCGCGGCCCATCACGCTCACATAGACCTTTGCAACATCCAGGTCAGGTGTCACATCCAGACGGGTGACGGTCAGCAGACCGCCCTCCAGGCGGGGGTCCTTCAGCCGTCCGATGATGGCAATGACCTCACGCTTCATATCCTGGGCAAGACGACCCATATTTTTCTGAGACATAAATTTCTCCTATAATAACCTCTCCGTCATTGCTTCGCAATGCCGCCTCTCCTAGGAGAGGCAAGCACACGCCCTGCCTGGCTCCCCTACCAGGGGAGCTGGCGAGCGGATGCGAGCCTGAGAGGTTTTTCAATTAGTCCCGATATTCTTCCATCTTGAAGGCCTCGTATACGTCGCCTTCCTTGACATCGGCAAACTTTGCCAGCGTAACGCCGCACTCGTAGCCCTCGGCCACTTCCTTGGCATCATCCTTGAAGCGCTTCAGAGATGCGATCTCGTCCTCCGTGATGACGATGCCGTCACGGACAACGCGCACCTTGCTGTCGCGGGTGATCTTGCCGCTGGTCACGCGGCAGCCTGCAACGGTGCCCACGTTACTGATCTTGTAGACCTGACGGACCTGCAGCTCGCCCAGAGCCACCTCGCGGAACTTGGGAGCCAGCATACCCTTCATAGCGTCGGTGACATCGTTGATGGCATCGTAGATGACACGGTACATCCGCATCTCGACCTTGGTGGCAGCGGCTTCTTCCTTGGCCACGTTGTCGGGGCGGACATTGAAGCCGATGATGATGGCGTTGGAGGCATCGGCCAGGTCAACGTCGGACTTGCTGATGGCACCGACACCGGCGTGGATGACGCGGACGCGCACCTCATCATTGGAGATCTTCTCCAGGCTCTGCTTGACGGCCTCGGCGGAGCCCTGCACATCAGCCTTGACGACAATGGCCAGCTCCTTCATATCGTTCTGTGCCATCTGGCTGAACAGGTTATCCAGAGTGACCTTCTGGAAGGAGGAGAACTGCTTCTCCTTGGCAGCGGCAATGCGCTGCTCTGCCAGCTCACGGGCCAGACGCTCGTCGGCAACGGCCTCGAACAGGTCGCCTGCCTCGGGCACAGCGGTCAGGCCGGTGATCTCCACGGGGGTGGAGGGGCCTGCATCGTTCAGCAGCATGCCCTTGTCGCTGCGCATGGTACGCACACGGCCCACAGCGGTACCGGCAATGATGACATCACCGGCATGCAGGGTGCCGTTCTGCACCAGAATGGTGGCGATGGGGCCCTGGCCCTTGTCCAGACGGGCCTCAACAACAGCACCCTTGGCGCGGCGGTTGGGGTTGGCCTTGAGCTCCATGACCTCGGCCTCCAGCGCGATCCGCTCCAGCAGGTCGTTGATGCCCATGCCGGTCAGGGCAGACACCGGGATGCAGGCCACATCGCCGCCCCAGTCCTCGGTGATGATGCCGTACTTGGTCAGGCCTTCCATCACGCGCTCGGGGTTTGCAGTGGGCTTATCCATCTTGTTCATGGCCACGATGATCTTGACATTGGCAGCCTTGGCGTGGTTGATGGACTCCACGGTCTGGGGCATGATGCCGTCATCGGCGGCAACGACCAGAACAGCGATATCGGTCATGTTGGCACCGCGGGCACGCATGGAGGTGAATGCCTCGTGGCCCGGCGTATCCAGGAAGGTGATCAGGCTGTCGTTGATCTTGACCTGATATGCACCAATGGCCTGGGTGATGCCGCCAGCCTCGCCTGCGGTGACATTGGTCTTGCGGATGGCATCCAGGATACTGGTCTTACCGTGGTCAACGTGGCCCATGACACAGACAACGGGGGGACGCTCCACCAGATCCTCGGCGGAATCCTCCTCCTGGGTGAACAGGCGCTCCTCGATGGTCACATGCACCTCGTGCTCGACCTTTGCGTGGAACTCCTCAGCCAGCAGGGATGCGGTATCGAAATCGATCACATCGTTGATGGCGTGCATCTCGCCCATCTGCATGAACTTGGCAATGACCTTGCCGGCCTGCTGCTTCAGGCGGGCAGCCAGCTCGCCGACGGTGATCTCATCGGGGATCATCACCTTCAGCTGTGCGTTGCGGGCCTTTTCCAGCTGGATGCGCTGCAGGCGCTCGAACTCGGTCTCGCGCTTGCCCTTCTGGAACTGCTGGCGCTGGCGCTGGCCGCGCTGGGTGAACTTCTGCTTGTTGCCCTGCGGGGTGGGCTTGCGGCGGTTCTCGGTGTTCTTGGTGGAAGCCAGATCGTCGTAGCGTGCATCAAAGCGGTCCACATTCACATCCACAGTGCGGGTATCGACCGTCACCTGGCTGTCCTCGCGGCGGACAGAGACGGACTGAGCGGGGGCAGCAGAGGCCTTGGCACCGGTCTCGCGGGCCAGCTCGCTCAGGGAGACCGTCTTCTCCTCGCGCTTCTTGTGCTGCTCGTTCTTCTTCTCGCCGTGCTTATTGCTGTTATTGTTTGCCTTGGGCTGCTCTGCCTTTGCGGCAGGGGCAGCGGGCTTTGCCTCGGGCTTCTTCTCAGCGGCCTTGGGCTCTGCCTTTTTCTCCGCGGGCTTCTCGGCCTTTTTCTCAGCCTTTTTCTCAGCCTTCTTTTCAGGCTGGGCAGGCTGCTTTGCGCTGTTCAGGTACTCGTCCAGGCTGGCAACGCTGTTGTCCTTGCTGAATTTCTCCAGCAGGTAGTTCAGCTCGTTCTCCTCCAGGGTGGAACTGTTCTTCTTGCCGGTGCTGCCCATGGCAGCCAGCTCATCCAGGACCTTCTTTGCAGAAACATTCAGGTCCTTTGCAAAATCGCTCACTTTATATTTTACGGTCATTCGCTCATATCCTCCTCATTTTTGATTGCCCCGCAGTCCGAAAGACGGTCAAAGCAGAGCTTTGCGAGGTTGCGGTCAGTCACCGCGTAAACAGCCACAGGCTTGCGGCTGATATCGGCCAGGCGGTCCTGGGTCAGCGGCATGGAGATCACGTCCACCAGGTCGCCCACAGCGTAGTTCAGGCGCTGCACGGTCTTGGCGCTGGCATCGGACGCGACCATTACCAGCCACGCCTTGCTCTTGACGCAGGCATCTTCCACGGCATCAAAGCCCATGGTCAGCGCGCCTGCCTTGCGGCAGAGGCTCAGCGCCTGGAACAGCGCTTCTTCCGGAGCCATTTTGGGCTTTTCGGGGGTATTGTTATGCTTCGCCATTCGGCTGGGCCTCCTTTTCCACGTCGGCCAGCTGTGCGGCCAGCGCATCGTAAACCTCGGCGGGAACCGGCTGCTCAAAGCAGCGCTCCAGCGCCTTTTTCTTTTTGGCCTTTGCCAGACAGGCCGGGTCCGGGCAGAGGTAAGCGCCGCGGCCCGGCTTCTTGCCCACGGGGTCGATGCTGATCTCGCCGCTGGGGGCGCGCACCACCCGCACCAGTTCCTTTTTGGGGCGGCTGGTCATGCAGCCGATGCACTGGCGGGCAGGGATTTTTTTTTGTGCCATCCGGTTTCCCTCCTTCAGGTGCGGTCACAGCCGCTCTTACTCAGCGTCCTCGGTCTTGGGCTCGGCAGCCTTGGGCTCCTCGTCCTCGCCGTAGTAGCCGCTCTCGGGGCGGATGTCGATGTTGTAGCCGGTCAGGCGGGCGCACAGGCGGGCGTTCTGGCCCTTGTTGCCAATGGCCAGGCTCAGCTGCTGGTCGGGCACGGTGACGCGGCAGGAGCGGGTCTCGCCGGGCAGCAGCTCGACCTTGAGCACCTTGGCGGGGCTCAGGGCTGCGGAGATGAACTCGGAGACATCCTCGCTCCACTTGACGATATCGATCTTCTCACCGCCCAGCTTCTCGACCACAGCGGCCACACGGTCGCCGTGGGGGCCGATGCAGGCAGAAACGGGGTTGACGTTGGCATCCTTGCTCCAGACAGCCATCTTGGTGCGGGCACCGGCCTCGCGGCTGATGGCCTTGACCTCAACGGTGCCGTCATAGATCTCGGGCACTTCCAGCTCGAACAGGCGCTTGACCAGGCCCGGGTGGGTGCGGCTGATCATCACGCGGGCACCGCGCTCGCCGCTGACCACGTCCACAACGTAGACCTGCAGGGTCTGGCCCTCGGTGTAGGTCTCGCCGGGCACCTGCTCGTTGCGGGGCAGGATGGCCTCGCCGCCCTTGCCCAGGTCCAGGGCCACGATGCCCTTCTCGTTGTCCACGCGGGTAACGGTGGCCTGGATGATATCATGGGCGCGGGACTGGATCTCGCTCAGCTGCTGGCTGCGCTCGGCTTCCCGGATGCCCTGACGGATGACATGCTTTGCGGTCTGGGCGGCAATGCGGCCGAAGTCCTTGGTCTTGAGGGGGGTCACAACGCGGTCGCCGACCTCATAGCTCTTGCGGATCTTCTGGGCCTCGGTGATGCCGATCTCGGCGTGCTCATCGTACCAGTCCTCATCGGCGACAACGTTCTGCACCAGAGCGACGTTGAACTTGCCGCTGTCGGGGTCGATCTCCACCAGAACGTTGTCGTCCTCGACCTCATAGTTCTTCTTGACAGCGATCACGATAGCAGCCTTGATCTTCTCGATCAGGTACTCTGCGGTGATGCCACGCTCATGCTCCAACATGGAGAGAGCTTCAAAAAATTCATTGTTCGCTGCAGCCATTTTTCGGGTTCCTCCTAAATATCATTCTTTCTCTTTTAATCAAACAGGTCCTCGTCGTCACACAGGCGCACCGTGCTGACGGCGGAAAGCTCGAACTGCATGGGGCCGGCCGGGCCTTCGAGCGTGATGGTATTGCCTTCGCGGGAAGTCAGGAGGCCGGAAAACTCCTTAACACCGTTCTCGTTGGCCCGGTACAGCCTGACGCTGACCTTCTGGCCACGAACGGCTTCGTAGTGCTCCGGGCGGGTCAGCTTGCGGCCCAGGCCGGGGCTGCCGACTTCCAGATAATAGCTCTGTTCAATGGGGTCCGCCTCATCCAGGATGGGGTCCAGCGCATGGGAGACATCGGCACAGGTGTCGGTGTCCATGGTGGTGCCGTCCGTTTTGTCGATGAGGACACGGAGATACCAGTCCGGCCCTTCCTTTTCAAAGACCACGTCCCACAGGCGCAGGCCCATGCCCTCCACAGTGGGGCGGACAAGCGCTTCGACTCTCTGGGCGGTATTTCCGCCAGACTGCTTCGCCATAAAAACCTCCAAACAAAC
>ERZ791623.1391-NODE-1391-length-10011-cov-4.227200_pt1 | contig 10011 bp, 14 predicted proteins | sample MGYA00510268_ERZ791623 | MGnify/ENA primary metagenome ERZ791623 (study PRJEB30046, sample SAMN00715216) | human gut metagenome | study: EMG produced TPA metagenomics assembly of the A metagenome-wide association study of gut microbiota in type 2...
TAACATCATGGATTCTTAATTGCTTCGCAACAGCCATGATGGTTAATTAATAGACATGCAGAGGTTATAGGTTGTTGGGAGTCCGAAAGTATAACCCTAATAAATCCTATAACTCATCCTATATGGCCGCATGCCTATGTATCATATCTGCCTCTAAGCTTTTTCTCAAGTATTATAGAAGATATTTCTAATGTACGATTTTAACATCAATTAATTCCCCATTTTCTGTATCAACATTAAACTTTCTTCCCCAAAAATCAGTTGCATATAATTTCCCATCTATAACTTGAATTGCAATATATGGAATTTGCTCTTTACTAACAATATTAGATGGTAATTTATTACTTATTTGCCAACACATTATACCTTGTTCATCATAACACAAAATATTATTTAATTCGTCAACTCCTAATTCCACACGTGGAATCTTTAGTAAAACAATATATTTTCCATTTATTTTTTCAATTTTCTTAATTGGATATTTAACAATAATTTTTGTATGACCAATAGTTAAAGTATTACCTTCCACAATTATTCCATTCATTCTTTTACCTCCAGTCTTCAATTTTTCCAAGTTCAGTAAAATCACCAATCAATTGCTGTTGCAAATCTATTTGTATTCCGCCACCATCATATCCAAAATTAGGTCCAACTTCACCTAAACGTATTGTATCTCCTGCCTTTAATTCTACTTCACCAATAAATATAGGTTCATACTCTAATGCAAATTCAGCTTGAATTTCTTTGGGTGTAAGTCCTTTGATATCCTCAGCTCTCATAACCCATCCACCCTCTAAATTAGAATTTACACCATCGTACACTCGAACAAATTTTGTATCTTCCGTCAGTGTTATATTTTGTACAACCGTTTTTTCTTTATAAGGTGATTTATAACCTCTTGCTTCCCACAAATCATTGACACTTTCTGCCGATTGATATTGATTTATCTTAACTTTATCTTTTAAACTACCTAATTGGTCATCTAAATATTCATATCCGTTTTTACTTGTTTTACCACTCTGGTATCGGAAACGGTTCTCTACTCTTTCCTCACAGCTTATGGTATTACCAAACACATTATATTTATAATGGTAATAAGTCCTGGCATTCTCACTGTCGGAGCTGATCAGTCACAGTCCATGAATGTAGCGAATGACGTTGCCACTGTAGTCCTTCTCTGCTACGACTTCCCTGTTTTCATTATAGAGGAACTGCTAACCTGCCATTTTACTATTTTAATGGGACATGAACATTTCTAATAACCTTGAGTTCATTTTCCCCTACATTTGACGTCCCAAAAAATTCAAAATAAACATAGGCTGTATTGGGAATAAATTCCATATCTGCCAAAGTAATCTGATTCAACCTCTCTGAACTGTCTTGTTCCATCGAAGCTTCTCCATTCAGTCAGATTATTTGCACAATTTGTATTTGTTTTCGAATTTAGCAATAAATCATCTGACATTCTTCCCATGGATTAATATGCTCGTGAAGAATTATCCGCATTCTGAATAAGAATTTAAAATTATAACCAACCGCGTGTTTGCAGATATTTATCTGGAATTCTTAATTCAAGTTCCTCAACAATTCGTCGTATATAAGCTTCCATATCTGTATTTGAATAGCAATTGTGTGTATTCATTACGCTTATTAATCTTCCATTTCCAACTTCTATAGAAAACCCTATAATATCAAGTTCATAAGTGAAAACAACGTAAAAATAATCATAAGCAAAAAAACCTATTTTAAACGACCAATGCCCTGCTTCTTCCACCACATCATAATATTCTATACCTCTAATTTTATTACCAAATATTTTTTTTATTTTTTTACCCGTATCGATTCTAATATCATTAAAATTATTTTGTTGCATACCAAAAATCTCCTTTTTTTTCTAATGCAAAATACCCATGTTTTTCTTGCAAATAATCCCATTCCCATTTCAATGCGCATTCACCATATGCCTCTGGATTATGTGAAAATCGTATCTCTTTACCTGCGTTTATGGCATCATCTAATGCAGGTTTGTTAAAATAGTCAAACATATTTTGACCTGCTACGTCTAAACCATATGTATCCGTAATTTTATCCCACTCCGTTCCCAGACTAAAATATGTTGTATCTCCTGCCTTAACAGTATATGCACCTGGACCTGGAATTGAAAAATCTTTAGTACCATCTGCCCTTATAGTTGGTTCATACTTTCCTAAGGTCATCGTATCCGAATCTATATTATGCACACTATCAACTCGATATTTTTTATACTCTGCTAGTGGTATTTTCCCATCAACTTTCCCATCTATTATATTTAAACCATTAATAGTTTTACTACCACTCTGGTCTCATCCCCAGCTCCTCTTATGTTCACCCCACTTTCTGATATCACATCTTCCGTTAAATTTCCAGCGCCCTCAGTTACTCCATCAATCCCTTTTGGGGCTTTCGCCAGCTTGTTTGCCTCTGCTTCAATTCCATTCAGCCCCTTTGCAGTTACTCCACTTGCAACCATACCGGCAACCATTCCTGCTGTATCATTTCCTGTCACATCTGTGGTTATCTTCTGCGCACCGGCTCCGGCTCCCATTGAGATGCCTTCTTTGGCGACTATTGTTGCTGTGCTTTTGAATGTCAGATTTCCCGCTGTGGATGGCTGACAGGATTGTTATATATACTTCACCAAGATGCAAATTTCGCCATATGTTCTTTTAACTAATCTCCATGTATTTCATCACCTTCGGTGAGAGCCATTCCGATTAATTTAAAGATCGTGATTACGTGATTAATTGTTTAGGTGGCAGGTGTTCTTATGTGAAGACATAATTAAAATTATAACCAACCGCATGTTTGTAAATATTTATCTAAAAACGCATACCAAAAATCTCCCTCACTCGAAATGTCTCTCTGACTTTTTATCATGCCTTGTTGGAACTTACATTTTTATCTATTTCTTCTAATGAATGAAAATGATTATGCAAATAAATATTAAATTCCTCTTCAGTAAAATTGTACTGTTCTTTTACCATTGTAATTGGTAATATCATTGTACAAGCACATATTATTCCGTTTCTACTGTATGGTCCTCCAAATGTGCAAAAATTCTTTTCGTCTATTACGTATGTGTACCAATTTCCATTCCGTTCAAAGCACCCACACTGATTTGGCTTTTCGACAAATTCTCCAAAATGGAAATATTCATAATCGTCTATATTTTCTTGAACAATTCCATATAAATTTTTTTTAATCTCTTCATTTAATATATTACTCATTATTTTCCTTTCCACTAATTAATTACTGCTGTACCTAAATCCGAAATTATTCCTGTATCTTTCAAAGTTCCCCAACTATAAATTGTATTCATCTGCCCTGCTCCACCTTTCATATGAACATCACCAACATCCCATGCCGCAGCCTTTCCATAATATCCATATTTAGATGTTACATTATTTCCCGCAATTTCAACACCATCTGAAATATTGTTTTCTCCTATAATTTCTATTCTTGTTCTCCAACTTTCATAATCACTAATCATTTTAGCAGCGTTTTTATTCGAAAACCCCATTTTTACCAATTTTTGAAGTTTACAAAAATCAGATTTTCCACTGATAACTATATCTACAGTATCCTTATATACATCAACATCAAATGTTCCTGTATTAACCTTGGCAGAACTTTTTGGAATTGATCTTTCAGAATTATTAGCATATGTCCCATCTGCATTTTTTCCATATCCCATAGTAAAACCTCCATCACCACCATCACGGCTTACAGGTATTTTACCGCTCAATTCACCAATACTTGCAATTGTATCTGGTTCATACCCTCCATAATATGGCCAATCAAGATTAAACGTTTTTTCTCCAATGGAATTAGTTGTTAACTTAATGAAATACTTCGCATTATGTGATGTAATTAAATCATATCCTTCAACTGCCCATGATTCTGGACTATTTTTTACAATATTATATATTTCTTCACTATTTAAACTATTGAAAGTCAATACTTTACTATCATCGCTTAATTTTTTATATTCATTATACGCGGACTCTGCATACCATTTATTACCCGAAACATTAAACTTAGTATCAATTCCATTCAGCCCCTTTGCTATCATTCCACTTGCAACCATACCAGCAACCATTCCTGCTGTATCATTTCCTGTCACATCTGTGGTTATCTTCTGCGCACCGGCTCCGGCTCCCATTGAGATGCCTTCTTTGGCGACTATTGTTGCTGTGCTTTTGAATGTCAGATTTCCCGCTGTGGATGCCTGTCCGATTGGAATCATTGCGGATGCCGCAAATGCAAAGGCATTTTCTGTCAGATAATATGCATCCTCGTTTCCCTGAAACAGGTCATCCTTTATGCCGTTTACTGCCGTGCTGTCAATGTCACCTGTGCTTCCATAATAAATATCCTGAGTGCCCTCTATGGCATCTGCAGCTCCGAATACTGCTGTTCCGCTTCCTACTGCTACTGCAACGTCAGCTACTACTGGTGTTGCGGCACCTCCTGTCAGCACTATGCATGCTGCCCCCGTCGCAATTAGTACTGCTCCTCCAACCGTCCTCCAGATTCCCTGTGTCTTTCTCTTTTCGGCTTCATCCTTTATCTTCTGTTCTGTCTCATAGATTTCATCGTATGCTTCTTTATTCTTCTCATGCAGGTCTCCAAATATTTTAATGCCCGTGTTCAGGGCACCTGCGTCTTTGCCTGTGATAAAACTGCCTGTTTCATAGCTCTCAATCGCACCCTGGCTAAGGCCTATTTTTGAAAGACATGACTGCAGATTTTCCAGAAGCAGCTCTACTGAATTTTCAAGCCGTACAACATTTTCCCTCTCGTAGCTGTTTACATTTGAGACAAGCTTTATAAGGTCGCTGTCCATCTGCTCATGGATATCAAATACTCCGTTACTGTCCGGCATGCCCACATCAGATATGTCCGATACTTCTGAAAGTGCACTTCTTATTTTGTCCGTATACTCATCCGTATCCTCATAGTTTGATGCCAGTTTTTTCCTGAATTCCTGTATTGCTTCTTCATCCAGTTTGAAGTTCGTCGAGCTATCAATGGCACGGTATCCATCCTTGTATGCTGCCATATTGTCAAGCAGTGTCTGTGCAGTTACTTTAATGCCTGACAGGATTGTTATATGTGCTTCACCAAAATAACTCTTTACTGCGTCTCCGGTTTTTCCTGTAAATACTGCATTTTCCGTAAACATATTGATTTTTTCTATGCAGTTATCAATATTTTCAATTAGATTGTCGATTTTTCGCTTATATTCCCAGAACAGATCACTGAGATCCGTATAATTTATCTGAAACCCTTCCATTTTCATCTCCTAGTTTTATGGTATCACAGCTGTATCTGATAGTCCAATACCATTTTTAATATAATCTCCCTGTTTTCTGTCATTTTCATTTATTGCATTTATTATCAGGTCTATTTTTGCCAGATCATTATTTAACGTATCTCTGTAATCTTTCACAAAGGCTTTCAGCTGCCTGTGTTTCATGACAGAACCTTGCAAAGGTATACACCTGCCGCACTGAAGCAAATCGATTACAGCTAACGGTATAAACTACATCTCCACTCTGCAGAACCGATGTAAGTGCACCAAGACTTCCAGCATTGTAAATGTTATTGTCCCGAATCTTCTTACTTCTGAAAAACACCTTTGTTGTCTCATCATCAAGTGATGAAATAAAACCATAAATCATAAAAGCCAACCTCCTTTTTCTTGTTGGTTAACTTATGCCTATATGCGTCACTCTGAAAACAGTCTGTAGGTTCCAAAGTTCCTTAAAGTCGACAAGTTATATTTAGAAAAGAAGTTTAACACCCCCACCAGTGGTTCATCTTAATTTTTGGTCGCACACTTTATTCTTCAGAAAATACGCTGGAAATCGAGTATATACAAAAATTCAAATACCATGATAAAAGAAATATTCTGCGGATTTATGGAACTATTCAGTATCGGTGGATGAGCAGGTTATTGAAGATATTAGTTGATTTGATATTTAGAAAATCAGAATGAATCGAAACAGAGATGTGATGTTAGGATGTGGGGATTAAGATTGGAAAATTACCGCTTTTTAGAGACCATTTTTTATGTCTAAAATACCGCTTGTAATACTGACTTTTATAAAATACCCTTACCATTTATAAAAATACCTTCACAGAAAAACGCACCCTTTCGCAACATTTTGTTACTAAGAGTGCGTTACATCAGCATGTCATTTTTCAATGTTCGTTCGTATACCCAACTCGGCAAAATTTCGCTAGCGTCTATTAATTAACATCATGGATTCTTAATTGCTTCTGGGCAGCCATGATGGTTAATTATTAGACGTGCAGGAGTTATAGGTTGTTGGGAGTCTGAAAGAATAAACATATAAATAACCAAGCATCCTCTTTCAACACTACTTTTTTAAATTAGAAAGCATTTTCTCTGCTTTATCCATTTCGCCTAATAAAGGATTCATATAATCACTAAACGCATCTAAATAAGCTCTACACCCACCACTAATCATAATTTTACTAATATCTTCATTACTTGATATAATTTCTTCAGCTTTCATATATCTATCATATAATGTTTTTAGAATAGGTCTGTTAGGCTCAAGTATTATACGTTGTTCCAACAATTCAATTACTTTTCTAACCTGTTTTTTTATTTCAATTACATTTTCATCCATAGCTGGTCTCCTTATGGTTTTACTTCTCTTATACTTTTTATCCAATTCAAATCCCAATTTTGAGGTAACAAAAATTGGTCTGCATCTCCAGCAAGTCTTGTTCCACTCATAGTAAATTGCTCACCTACACGTCCTATATTCAAAGTTGTGCCTTTAGGAATAACAATCTCTGCCTCATATCTAAGTGTATTTTTCCACTCTGGTAATATTGCACTATCAACTTTTGTCTGAATTCTATTTACAGCTGGGCTACTCGTTGCAAATGCACCACCTGCTTCTGCATTATATCCAAAGGAACGGTATACTGTGATATCTTCATTGGTTACTACTGTCCGATAGACACCCTCCTTATATGTATCAATTAACCAACTAGGCAATTCTTGTTTTTCAACCACTGTTACCTTTGAGTCAATTTTAGTACTATAATTTCCAAAAGTATTACTACCACTCTGGTATGCTAAACACATAGGAATCAAAGCAGTCTTTTTCTATCTATTGCTTTTATTTCATTCCTATACCACAATTATCCTGTAATAGATAGAGGTGTGCGTCACCACTCTTGAAGCACTTGTGACTTCGTTCATTGAGACTGCTCCCTCTGCTTTGCAGGATTTTGCGTATTAGCTGGATGTTGACAGCATTTGTGCTGTACTTCGTATATCTAACCAGATTGTAACCCGCATTGAAGTGAGGATTCTACCTGTTACATACCATTTACACAAAAGGAGTTTTCTTATGTACATTATCGGAATTGATATTGGCAAAAATCATCATGAAGCATCCATTGTTTCTCCTGAAGGGAAACAAATCGGACATTCGCTTCGTTTTGCAACTACACACAAAGGTGCTGATTCCCTCAGAAAGATGTATATCCGGCAGACAAAAAACGATTCCATCGATTCTTTTCTGATTGCAGAAGTGATACGATTCGGTCAGTTTACCACCACTTCTATGGCAGACGAAAACATTCTTGCTATGCGGCAGTTATGCCGTTACCGTGATTCTGTGATTTCTTCCAGAACCGAAATAAAACTCCGCATCAGCACGATTATGGAGCAGATCTTCCCAGAGTATGAAAAACAGTTTTCTTCTCTTTGGCTGAGCACATCCATGGGCATTCTTGAAAAATACCTCACCCCTGAGAACATTGAGAATGCACCAATAGATGAGCTCTTTGAAATCATAAAAGATAAGAGCCACAATAAGCTTACCATGAAAAAAGCGATTTCTATCCGGGAAGCTGCATCTGATACCTTTGGTATTAAGATAGCACAGGATGCTTTCTCTTTCCAGTTAAAACAGCTCATTGACAGAATGAATTTTCTTGATAAGCAGATTGAAGCTCTTGACTGCCAGATTCTTGAGTACTACGAGAAGTTTGATTGTTATCTTCATACCATTCCCGGGATAGGCATGATTGCTGCTGCAACCATTCTTGCTGAAATCGGTGATATAAACAGATTTAAGAGTTCATCTGCCTTAGTTGCCTTTGCAGGTATTGATCCAACTGTACGACAATCCGGTGAATTTAGCAGCACTCATAATCACATGTCCAAACGGGGTTCACCTTACCTGAGACATGCAATCTTCCTTGCTGCAACCACCTGTTCTTTCCATAACAGCCCATTGAATGCCTATTATAAAAAGAAACGGGAGCAGGGAAAGCACCACTTAACTGCCACCGGTGCAGTGGCAAGAAAGCTTACCACCGTAATCTATGCCGTATTACGGGATGGTAAGCCTTATGAGCCTAAAAGTTTTTGTTAATGTCTGGTGGTAAGACTATGATTTATGCCTGCCTGTGGGGAGGCTTAGTTGTGATTCTCATTTTTGTTTCCATATTATATTCACGTTTTCCTGCTAAACACTCTAAGAAATACATCCACTCATCTTTGCTAACCTCTTCTTCGCCACTGGCATAATGTTTTAATGTAAAAAAAGCATCTGTTATCAGTTCCTCATCTGAGTCATATATTTTTTCACAATCAAAATCGTCAATTAAATATTCCATTAATACATTTTTATCTATATCACCTTTTACTACTTTTTCTATTATTTTTTCCATTTCATTATGATACATATTAACCTCCTAACTAATGTCCCTTGTTTATCAATTGTCCCGATGAAATTCTTACAGCATCAAAGTCTCTGTGAATAATATATCCCCTGGCATCTGTAACTTCATGAATCAAATATTTTGTTCCTAATTCATCACTATATTTATATACAACAGAAGTTCCTCCTTCAGTAGATGCACGGGAACTCATTATCCTTTTATTCAACGGTGAAAAATCTTCTCCTCTAGCTTCAACCTGTCCAATTTTATCTATTGTGGCTTTATCTGTATAAAATTTTCCATTTCGATTTTCAATATTAGTCAGAAAATCTGCTGTAGTATCATATTTTCCACTTGACTTCCCATAGCTGGTCTCATCAACACTTTCACTAATTTTCCCCTGCGGAGGACAAGCTTTCCTTTTATACCCACTCGGATCATCATACACCACCGGATTATTCCCGCAGTACGCATACAGATTCAGTCCATCTCCCTGATAGACGTCTTCCTGCATGAAACGTCCAGCAACCGGATTGTAATACCTCGCCCGCAGGTAATACTGCTCTGTCAGTTCATCATACTGCTGGCCCGTATAACGGATGCGGTTATTCAGCTTCTCTGTGGTTCCAAGAGACATGCCAAAGGCATCATACTGATAGCTGTTCCGGATTTCTCCCTGTCCATCAGTAACAAATACCGTACTGAGCTGTTCGTCCCTGTGGTAGTAGGACAGTTCCTGTCCTCTGCGGAACGCTTCCATCCCTGCCCCGAGATGGTAACTGGTCTTCTGCTCTTCTCTTCCCTCCTCCTGCAGAAGCTCTCCATCGTGGTATACAAAGCTGGTTCTCCTGCCGTTTTCCAGCAGTTCAAAACGCAGGCCTTCCGCGTCATAGCGGTTCTCCTGCACGCTGCCGGTTTCGGTTTCCACCCTTGTCTGCTGGTGGCGGCTGTTATAGGAGAACAGGCGGATCCCGGCTGCATTTTTCTCCTCTATTATACCGCCCTGACGGTCATAAGAAAACTGTTTTCTATCGGCAGGGCTTTCCTCTTCGACCAGCTGGTTCTTCTCATTATAAAGATAACGGATTTCTCCCTGTGCATCCGTCTTCCGGATTCTGTTCCCGGCTTTGTCATAGGCATAGCAAACAGAAGCGCCGTTCCGCCGCTCTTCCAGAAGCTGTCCCCGGACATCATAAGCATAGGAGAGATCCAACGCATTATTCCCTGGGGTGCTTTCGGCTGTACCGCCACCCA
>ERZ791623.1393-NODE-1393-length-9998-cov-3.056924_pt1 | contig 9998 bp, 11 predicted proteins | sample MGYA00510268_ERZ791623 | MGnify/ENA primary metagenome ERZ791623 (study PRJEB30046, sample SAMN00715216) | human gut metagenome | study: EMG produced TPA metagenomics assembly of the A metagenome-wide association study of gut microbiota in type 2...
GGCCACCGAGCCCATTCTGGTGTTTTTTTTGTTGTAGCCGGTCTGGATGTTGGTGGCAAGGTCGGCAATCTGCGAGATGTCGTTGTCCCCGATGAGCGCGAGGTTCGTAATCGGGCGGATCGATTCGTTGATGGTCTCGATACCCATACCGGCCATACTGAGGAATTTCACCGCACCCGCCACCTCGATGGCCGTAAACTTGGTCTCAACACCGATGCGGCGCACGTACCGGGCCATCCGGTCGAAACGCCCCTCGAAGGTCGCCAGGTCTGAATCGGCAACCCGGAGAATCGAGTGTGCCGACTGCATGATGTTGGAATACTCGACGGCCTCCGTGAATTGTGTGCGAAGGAAGTTGTAGGCCATGTAGGCGTTGAGCATTCCGGCCATCGGGAGGTTCCGCCACGACGGAGCCTTGGAATACTGGATACGGTTGATGGCCGCACGGCGTTTGCTGCCGTACACGGAATCCTCGAAAGCCGCCTGACGGCGCATGGTTGTTACCGCACGGGCTGCGTTGCGCCGCCGCTGGGTATCCTCGGCCTGACGGCGTCGCTTCTCCGCATTGAGTTCCTCGCGGCGGGTGCGCTCGGCAATTTTGCGCAACTCCCGGTCGGTACGCGTACGTTCGCTTTCACGTAAGCGTGCGGCACGCTCGGCGGCACGGATCTCCGACATCTGCCGGAAGGTCTCCACTTGCAAGGCCGCTTTCTCTTTGGCCTGCTGCATGCGCTGACGGTTCATGGCCTCGTCCGCATAGAGACGTTTGTTCAGTCCGGCCTGTTCCTTGTCGGAAAGAACGGCGGCTGCGACTGGGGCATACGGCGGGCGCACGACGGGACCGGCAGGGACGGAGGTCGCGGGAGCTGCCGTATTCAGGTGCAGCGTCATAGTGGCTGCGCCCCGGATATTGCCTAAAAGAATGAGAATTTCCTGCAAGCGTGCCCGGGCCGCGTCGGTCTTGATGTTTACCTCACGCCTTTTCTCTAAATGAGCGAGGGCAGAGTTGATCTTGCCGATGGAACGGGTGACCGTCCGCTGGGTGTCCATGACGCTCTTGACAGCCGAAGCGGCATTCCGTTTCGCCTCGGCCTGCTGCTCGTCCAATTTTTTCTTGCCGACAAGTTTGTTGGTCTGGTTACGGAGCGCACGACCGTCGATTTTCTCGCCGGGATTGATGGTCAGCTTGATGCCCTGCGTCAGTTCTTTGATTTCGGTCAGCAGGTTCTTGACACCTTCCAGTCGCTTTTCCGTTTCGCCGGTTCGGATTTCCAGATCGAAGTTGAAATCCTTCTTCTTGCCGTTCTTTCCCCGGAAGGTCTTTTCCACGGCCTGCATCATCTCGTTGATGTTGGTCACGACCGGTGCAAAACTTATCCGACCCTTGCTCAGCTTCTCGACGGCATTGGCAAAGGCAGTGACCTGCTCGGTTCCCTCCGTGGCATTGACCTTTATATCGTAATAGACTTCGTAATTCTGCGTTTGAGCCATGAATAGCGTGTTTACATCCGTTGAAAGAATAGCCCTTTTCGGGTGCCGGGGACTGAAAAGGAAAGCCCCGCAGTCACAAGGGCTGCGGGGCTTCGGAAAGCGGATCAGGGAGACGGCGGTTGCAAGGTCAGACGGGAGACGAGCACCTGCTGGTGCAGCCACAACGCCTCCTCGGAAAGCATGGCAAACTCTTCGTCCGTGATGCTGTCGAGATGAACACCCGGGAAGTAGTGGCGGATATAGATCAGCCGTTGACGAATCCGCTGGTCGTCACGTACTGCCCAGGTGTCTATCAGTTTACCAGCAGGCTCTGACGGGTGGTGATAATCTCCGAAAGCTGGGACATCAGACCGAAGAGGAACAATGATTCGTTATCCACCAACTCCTTGTCGCCGTCGAGGAAGCAGTCGCGGGCGAGCTGACGCATGGCGTTCACCTCGTCCTTCTTCGATGCCGCCATGAACTTCGAGAACTGCGGGAAGGTCGGCTCGCCCATGTAGGCGACGTAGAACTCCTTCTCGCCGCAGTCCGTGTCGCCGAACACGACCATTGGATAGACCTTGCGGGTTTTCTTTTCGGCCTTCAGCGCGGCCGCCTTCTCCTTAATCTGGGCTTCCTGCTCCAGCGTAAGATTCTTATCTTCCATTTCTGCGTGATATTTGGTTACAAAAAGGAATAGCGGCTTTATCGCTTCAACGGGTGTAATTTCCAGATAAAATTGTCTATCTACTTGTTTATTCGTATCTTGCAACAGGTTTCGGCATAATACGGAGCCTGTTTATATATAGGATAAAACCTGCTTTTGCGGTCATATTCCGTCAGATAACAACGATATTGATATATAGAGAAATGAAGATACAATACGCAAGCGACCTTCATCTGGAATTTGATGAAAACAGCCGTTTTTTGCAGAAACATCCCCTGGCCGTAACGGGAGATATTCTTGTTCTTGCCGGTGACATCGGATACTTGAGTGATAAATACTGCGAGCGACATCCGTTTTGGGATTGGGCAGCCGACCATTACGAACAAGTAATCGCTATTCCGGGCAATCATGAGTTTTACCGGGGATTCGATATGGCAACAACGGTAGACGGATGGAGTTATGCCCTTCGCCCCAATGTTCGTTATTATAACAATCAGGTCATATCGCTGGGGGTAGAAATTGACTTGATTGTGACACCTCTGTGGGCACAGATTCCGTTCGACAAAGCAGCGGAAACCGTTATGCGTGTGAATGATTTTAGGAATATCCGTTGCGAGAACGACATACTAAGGTGGACCCGCTTCAACGAGGAGCATTTTCGCTGTTTCCGGTTTCTGACCGAGGCCGTAAAACAGAGCAAGGCCAAACACATCGTGGTTATGACACATCACGTCCCCTCATCGCTACTGATGGCTCCTGAATTTCAGGACAGTCCGATCAACGGAGCGTTTATGGTGGACCTGACAGACTATATCGAAGCGAGCCCGATTGAATATTGGATATACGGGCACTCTCACCGAAACATCGACGCAACGATCAGAAACACCAGGTGCCTGTCGAATCAATTAGGATATATCGGTGGTAATGAGCACATTTCATTTGATCCGGCTCGATATATGGAGATAGTCGAGGAATAATCTTTGTACAAATGTACCACTGTATTGAAAATTTGTGGTAACTTTGTACGAAAGATAAAAGAAGACATGGAGTATATTGAGAACATCATACGGAACAATGGAGGCTACATTACTGCGAATCAGGCGAAGGCCGTAAATCGCACAACGTATTACAAGGTACTGGAACTGGTCAGAAACGGAGATTTGGTTCGCATACGCCCAGGTGTGTATCTGTTGCCGGATGAAATGGCTAAAACCATGATTGATGTTGAGATAGTCATTCCGGGAGGCGTTCTATGTATGTACTCTGCATGGTCCCATTATGGACTGACCACCCAAATACCGACTGAGTATTATATTGCCATAGCGCGTAACAGAAAAGTAAGGACACCTGAATATCCTCCCATTACGATATATCGATGGGATGAAGTGGCCTATGAAACCGGAATCACACATACCGTCATAGAAGGGATTACCGTTCCTGTTTATGACATCGAAAAATCGGTCTGTGACGCCATAAAACACCGGAATAAAATCGGTATTGATGTCAGCTCCGAGATACTGAAGAACTACCTGAGCCGCAAAACGCGGGACATCGATAAACTGATGAAATACGCCAAAATTATGCGTGTGGCATCAACAATAAAAAAATATCTGGAAATACAGTTATAAAATATGGGAGAAAAGAATTACGGAAAATCCGTCAGGGCAAAACTCCTGAACATATCCAAAGCGGAAAAGCTGGGTTACCAGCTCATAGTAATCCGTTACATTCAGGAACGCCTGTTGTATCGCTTGTCTCAGAGCCGTTTCCGCGAGAAACTGTTTCTGAAAGGAGGCGCGTTGCTATACGCTCTCGAACAGTTCCGGGCACGTCCGACCTTGGACATAGACTTCCTCGGCGATAAAATCAGCAGGGACAAGGAGTTTGTAAAAATGGCATTCGAGGAGATATGTGCCGTGTCTTGTCCGGAGGACGGGATGACATTCGACACGGAAAGCATCTCAGCCGAAGAGATAACGGTAAACAAGGAATATCATGGCATACGGCTTCATGTTACGGCTCGGCTGGATACCATCCGCCAAGTCATTTCGATGGATATCGGGTTCGGAGATGTGATTACGCCGAAACCCGAAGAACTGGATTATCCGGTATTGCTGAAAGAAACTCCGGCTGTCAATATCATGGCCTATTCATTGGAAACGGTCGTGGCGGAGAAATTTCAGGCTATGATTGATCTGGCGGAAGAAAACAGCCGGATGAAAGACTTTTTTGACGTGTACCGCATTCTGGAAAGCAACAAAGTGAATGAAGAGATGTTGCAACAGGCTATTACCGCCACCTTCTCGAATAGAGAAACCGGATACAAGCCGGATCACATTCTGTTTGCGGAAGAGTTCGTGAAAAGTCCGACACGTATTGCTTTCTGGAAAGGTTTCTTGCGAAAAATCAAATACACGGAAGAACTGTCCTTTGAAACAGTAATGACCGTAATAAAAGAGCGACTACAAGGATATTGGGAAAATTTATAATTCGAAATAATATGGACAATAAAAAATTATCTGAAAAGAAACAAGAATTGATGAAGCCTGATTGGACAGAGAATCTTCATCATGAATTGCAAGAACTACCTTTGCAAGAAGCAAAATTATAATCGCAAAATTCATTTGTACCGATTGTAAAATTCAAATGTGCATTTTTTCGTGATTTTTGCACTCCGAACGAAAAGCGTTTAACTCGTGTTCAAACTACCTTTGTACAAAGGAATTAAACGATCGGAATGTTTATGCGGCAACCTTGTCGAGTAACATTATGATGTTTTCTTTTATCTTCCGTTTGTCTCGGTTCCACTCGACCGGTTCGATTCCTTTCTCATATTGCGGATAAGGTTTTTCCGGCTTTATGAATCGAAAATGCTTGCAAAGCGGGTAAATGTAGCGATATGTTTTTATCTGCAGCACTTCCAAATCGCCAATCAAATACGCGATATTCGAGCGTAAATAAGTGGATAACGACGTCGTATCTGTAAGGTTTTGTTCGTGTATGATTTCCTCGGTTCGTTTATTCCGCAGGAACCGCGTATAATGGAATCCGTAATACCGGAAATTCGACGCCTTGTATATCGTTCCGCAGCCGAGGCGACCGTCGGCGAAGCTCTGAACGGCGACGATGTTCGGATCAGCTTTGCGCAGCAGTTTGAGTGATGCGGCAATCAACACGCTTTCGGCGTTCTTCCCCAGCGTGTCGTCGATCCACATGCGATTGAGCTCGCAAACCCACGCTTTCGGGTTCGGGTGCGTAAATATCTTTGCGGCGGGGTTTTTCATGTACCCGTAAACGGCAACGCCGAGGCATTTGTCGGGTTCTTCCGCCCGGAACACTCCGAAATTGTACTTTCCGAAGCCGCCTTCGTTCCACTTGTGCGAGTAGTGGTTCTCTACGATCATACGCTTTGCCTCCTCTTTGGGTACGCCCTTGATAATCAATTTCCCGAGCGTGGAGGTCTCTTTCACGATTGCCAGCCCGTCGATCGGCTGGGCTTCTGCTTGTTTCTTACATGTCATTCAGCATAAAGCAATGTTTTTAGGGATTTATAAAATGGTGTTCAAAATGTTTTCCTATCTTTGTAGTCTCTTACCTCTGCACACCAGCAGGACATAGAACTACAAATGCGAAAACGCCGATACGCGACCAAAGGATTGCCCTCGGTTGTGCGTATCGGCGCATTTATGTTAGTGCAGAGGTAAGAGACTCACTAACGGCCGGGGGCTTTTTCATGCCCCCATGTTATGGATCAGTTTTTCATCATCGGCGGTCGTTTTTCAGGTGGGATGTACGGATATTTTCGGTTGGAGATGTACCGGACCCATGCGAACAGATGCCGCCACCATCGACGGGTATAAGAGGGATCGTGCTGGTTGTAGATCGCCTCGGTTTCAAAACAACTGTTCCCGTAGGCGCGGTTGTAGGGCGGCAGGAGAACTTCTATTGCAACCGAAAGGCCGTAAATCAATAAGGGCGCCGGAACGGTCGTCAGCATCCACCATGCGGAAACCCCGAACAGGAAGTGTGCCGCCACCGTACCCAGCAGACAAACGGCGACGATCTCCAGTTGCTGCCGCATGTGGATTTTCTCGTGATTGAGTAGTCGGGCCGTCAATGCGACGCCCTCTTTCACGAACAGCCAGACCAGCACGGTCAATGCCGTGAAGCGGCCGAACGGAATAAAACGATTATATACGATTTTCATCATATTACGGAAACTCTATAACAGGAATATTTATCGATATGGCCGTTCAACATCATAAAGCTCAAAGTAATCAGTTTCGAGCCTTTGGGGATGGCGATGCTCGAATTGGCGGCATCGCCTGCCAGCAAAAGAGAAATGGTCAGGTTATTCTCCAGTCCCGCTATGCATCTCAATACCAATTCGATAATTTGAAGCGGAGCGGATCCTGCCGGAATCGTACTGTCGATCGCAAACGAGGTTTGGGTTCGTCCTATCTCTCGTATATACGAAACATATCCTCGGCCTTCGAGGTAGCTTACATTGGAACTTAATTTCAATGTACTGCCGAGGGTCATTGTTGAAGATGAAATTAGACCTTGCGTTGGAATGACATCCAATTTCTTTTTGTCGGCTGCCGACATCAGGCCGTTTGCCGACCGGGTGGCTACGGCCGTCGATGCTTTGCCGTTCCAGGTCGTTTTCTCCGCGTCGCTTACGAAGCGGTGGTTCGCGTCTTGTGTGATGTTCGAGGCCGAAACAGGCCCCTCAAAATTCCCCCCCCGGCATATGAGAGGGCGTTCCAGGCAGTGGCGCCATCTCCGATTTTGTGTTTGCGCGTGTCGGATTCATAGACGACCTCTCCTTTCAGCAGGACGGGATTTTTGGCCGTGAGAGTCGCTGCGGTATGTACCGGATGCTGGATCCGGCTCTGTATGGTTTTGTTCATATCGATCAGGTTTCAAAAAAGGTGACGAGTCCGTATATCCGCATCCCCAAAATGAGTGCGCTGTATCATATTTCCCCCCGTAGGAGTTCATACTTTCTGCGTCCCCGTCACCAGAATATTCAGATATGCAAGACTGACGGTGTCAAACCGCAGTTGCTTGCAGCAACTTTGAAATAACTGCGCGGTCCTTCGATGCGTCTTTGGGCATCGCCGACGAAAAGGACTACGCCGGAGTAGAATGATACGTACATTTTTAGTTTTCCGAACTCGTCCTGCCCGGCCCCTCGCCCGCAGATGTTGATTCCTCTGTGCAGATCGAACTTGACCTTCCCGCAATAAGACGTATCGCTGATCCGTGTCACCCACCTGCCGAACAGGGCCTCGACGGAGATCACCGGAAGCCAGCCGCTCTTGTCCGCTTTGTCGGACTCGAACGGGATCGGATCGATGCGTGTCGATGTCCACGACAACTCGTCGCGTGAAAATCTGTCCTGCACGAGTTTGAACCCGCTGCTGGTCGGGCGCAGCTTCGCAGCGCTCGACTTTCGGACTCGTGCATTCTTGTAGTGGAGTATTCCGACGCTGCAGCGTTTAAGAATCGGATCCGCAGGGTCGGTCGCGGGTTTGACGTAAAGCATTCCCCCTTGCACCTTCCACCGCAATGCGGGTACTTTTTCGACATCGGAGGCATAGGCCAGTGTGTTCCAGGCCGTCGTGCCGTCGCCGAGTTTGTGGCGTCCGGTATCGGATTCATAGACGATTTCGCCCTTGAGCAGGACGGGATTCTTGGCGGCAAGTGCCTCCGCCGTATAGACCGGAAGTTGTGTCCGGGTTTGGATTGTCATTTTTGCTGCCATAGCGTCAATTCATTCCGGGGATTGAACATTGGATAATCACCTCGCCGTCCGTCAGGTCGTCGAGTTTCTTCTTGTCGGCCGACGACATCAGACCGTTTGCTGACTGGGTGGCGACGGCCGTCGATGCCTTGCCGTTCCAGGTCGATCGCTCCGTATCGGTTATGAAGCGGTGCGTGGCGTCCTGCTCGATCATCGAAGCCGGATGGGAGGCCGGGTGCCGGTAGTTGTTCGCCCCCGATGAGATTCCCGCCAGCTTGGCCTTCTCCTCGGAGGTGTAGTCCTCGGTGGAAAGGCCCTTGCCCGCGACCTTATCGACCTTTCGGCCGATCTGCGTGGCGACGGTCGTAGCGAAATTCGGATCGTTGCCCAGGGCGGCCGACAGCTCCTTGAGCGTGTCGAGCGCCGCAGGGCTGCCATCGACCAGTTCGGCGATGGCCTTGTCCACATAATCTTTGGCCGACTGGAGCGTCGCGCGGTCGCCGCTCTCGCGGGCGGAGGCCTCCTCAGCGACGGCCGCATCGGTGTGTTCATTGGCTGCTCGAAGGGTCGCGGCATCGCCTTGTTCGCGTTTTTGCGCCTCGTCGTCGATCTTGCGGTCGAGTGTCTCGATGTCGTTTTGCACCTCATTGAACGCCTTCTCGGAGGAGGCGACATGGGCGGAGAGGTCGGTGGTTACTTTCTGCACTCTCTTCTCCAGCTCCCGCCCTTCGGCCGTACTGTATTTCCCGTTGAGCTGGTCGGTAAGTCCCTCGACCCCGCTCATCGGGATTTTGTCCTCGGTCTTATGGAAGAAGCTGTCGAAGAGGTCCGAGAACTGCTCGGCCGTTGGGTACATTCCCCGGCCGAACCATTTGCGCAGCTGCGCACGTACTCTGATTGCCATTCTGTAATCGCGTGATAAGAATTTTACTTCGTCCGCATGACATAGGCCAGCGTGTAATAGGGCGGTCGGTTCTCGTGCGAGCTGCCGCCGCCCGTGCGGTCCGTCGTTCCGAAGGGCGTCGTGCGGTCATGCCACGACACGGCCTCGGGATAGGAGTTGTTGCCGCCGCTGCGCCAGCTGCCGTTACCTCCGGTCCAAAGATTCTCCCCGTGTGCGTGCGAGGGCATCTCATCGACGGTGAGCGTGTGTTTCTTCTCGCCGCCCACCTTGCCGTAGCTGCCGTAGTCGGCATCGCTGACGTTGTAGCCCACCACGAAGCGGCCGCGCAGGTCGGGCAGGCGGAAATAACCGCTCGTGGTCGAGAGCTTCCGGCCGTTGCAGTCGTAGGCATTGTTGTAGGTGCTGCCGATGGCCTTGTAGAGTTCGGGGTACTCCGACTGCTTGAGCTGCTGCCCTTCGCAGAGAGCATAGCCGTCGGGGATGCGGGATCCTGCCCAGATTTCGACCATGCCCAGCGGCGTGCGCTGAATCTTGGCCAGGGCGGTCTGCAACGCCACGATCTGCGCTTCGAGTTCGGGCAGCGACTGCGCCTCGCGGAAGTCCGCCCATTTGTAGTTCTCCTCGCCGACGCCCGGAGCCAGCGACCGCTCGACGTAGGCTTGCGGATATTCGTACCCCTGGGCCTGTACCGGGATCGCGGCTTGTTTGAGGTACATACCGCCCGAAATGGAGCCGCCCTCCCAGTAGAGCACCTCCCCCTCGGGGTGTTCCTTCGTGCGCAGGAACACGTAGCCCTCGTTCCGCTGCGTGCCGCCGCCCGTGAGTGCGCATCCCAGCAGGATCGCCTTGTCGCCCGCCAGGTTGCCGATGATCGACACCACGTGCGCGTTGGTCTGCATATAGTCGAGCATCTCGCAGTCGGCCGGAAAGTCTTTGTTCGATTGCAGGAGGAACCTGCCCTGTATCTGTTTCATCGTCAAATGTAGTTTATGGAGAATCGTTTCGAAGCCAGCTTGTACGCATCCACCACGGCCCGGACCTGCGTGATGTCCAGCTTGTCATAGAGCGCCAGCGGGATATTCACCCAGAAGTCGTAGCCGCTCACCCCGCCGTAGCCGCGGCGGTTGAGAATCAGGATCCGGCCCGATCCGCGGCGCGGGACCAGCACCTCGGCGTCCTCCTCGCGTTTGTGCAGGGTGATGAAGCCC
>ERZ791623.1407-NODE-1407-length-9921-cov-5.712244_pt1 | contig 9921 bp, 9 predicted proteins | sample MGYA00510268_ERZ791623 | MGnify/ENA primary metagenome ERZ791623 (study PRJEB30046, sample SAMN00715216) | human gut metagenome | study: EMG produced TPA metagenomics assembly of the A metagenome-wide association study of gut microbiota in type 2...
AACTAAGGCAGCGCTGTTATATCAAAACCGAAAATCCAAGTCAGTATCACATATGTCCGTAATCAGTCTGAGAGTGAATCTGTGTGCTTAACATCTTAAACCACCAGACAAATGTGGATGTGGATAACAGATTTACAGTCTATGGAAACAGGGACTTATCAAGTGTGGCTCGGTGGTGATTCCGTTTGATAATCAGATTAGCAAGGATACAGATTTGTACAAGCTGTACAATACCAACATTCACGAGATAATTGAGATGAAAAAGCATGCAAATGAAAAATGTTAATTCTTTATGAAGTCATGAATTTTGGATTGACATATTTTCATATGATAGGTAATATAATATTAAAGACAGGCAACTTGAGTGTCTGCCAAGCGGCAAAGTAAGGTGTTGTGCCAGAGAGCAGTGTCTTATGAGCTTTATAAGGGTTTGACATTTACCACAATCTGGCTAGAGGTTAATCCTCGAAAGAAAATGTTAGAAGGGCTCTGCTTATGCAGAGCCTTTCTTAATCTAAGGATGTAGTGGAGAACTGTAATGAGGAATGTTTTAGATTGCATAAATGCATTTATTCCGCTATTATCAACCGAATATGAGCTTGTACTAGGGAGAAAAGGTGTTTCAGTTACATTAAGAATTTCATTTGATAAAAAAGATTGTTTTCATCTTATGGGATTACAATATCTGGTAGACAGACCTGAATTGAGTCGAGACAGAGGCAGAGTATTTGATGAGATAGCAGATGGAACAATTACAATTGAAAAAATAGAGTCATCAGATTTTTATAATAAGATAGAGCAAAGAGTTCATTTCCTGCCATTGCTTGAACAAATGATTGATAATAATGATACTGTGTTTAAGTATAATAAGAAAGCAAATATGTATTCAATGATTGAGGCTGATTATCTTATGGAAAACAACATGGAGAACAGGAATCTATTCTTGTTTTTATCTAATGATGAAGGAGATAATTATTTCTGTCGTTCATTTTTTCCAGAGGAAAAGATGGATTATTCAAAAAATCAAGCATCGTGGACACTTCTTTATAAGAAAAAGATTGATTTATCAACCAGAATAGAGACAGTTCTTTACAATAGAATTAAATAGATTTTTACATAAGCCATTTGGACTAACAATCCAGATGGCTATTTTTTTACCCATTTTTGGGTAATGGATGTAGAAAGAAGGTGAGAACATTGAAGATAAAGAAAGTGGATGACAAACCGATGGTCATTCACACCAAGGAGAAAGCCAAGATTCATGCCCATGAACCAAATGGAGCCAAGATTAAAGGCAGCAACATCTATACAGTAGAGAGAGGTCCGAAGACTATCGGTGTAAAGGTATCTGATGATAAAAAGAAGTCCTATCGCAAGAGTACCATTCATCAGTCAGAGCCAAAGAATAAAGGATTATCAAGATTCAAGCGAAACTATAGAGAATCCAACACTTCTATCAAGACCAAGAATACCAATCTTCACATTGCAGGAAGAACAGGTGCACTTGCAGCCGGGACAGGATTCTATCGGCAGTCAATGCAAAAGAAGAACACACAGTACATCCACATGGGCACTTTTCAGGTTAGCAACGAGAAGTGCCAATAGAGTAAAGGACAGGGGGAAAAAACATGATGGATAAAAATGGGAAAATTATAGGATATTATGTATCTAGATGACAAATATTATATATGTATAAAAAGATGGGCATATAGAGATTGGTATTATACATTAAGAGAGTGGGAATTTAAGGAGAAAAAGTAAAAAAAGAAAATAAAATCCAGTAATACTATATGCTGAATAAATTTAACATATTTTTACGTAATTTTCTCATGACCATGATATTGGATTTTACATAACCTTATTATGATTAATGCGTTTTAATTTTTTAAAGCAATACTAATAAGGAGAATGTCATGAGAAAAAGAAAAAAGCGGATTGTGGCAGGTACTATGGTTGCTATTATGATGGCAGGCAGTATCTTATGCAACATCTCACCACTCAGAGCGAGTGAGACGGGCGGCAATGTAACAGTAAATGAGAAATTTAATAAAGAAGGACTTTGGATTACGGAAATTTATCAGAATGATGTAGACCGCAGTGAGAAAAATAATTCAAGAGAGACAAGTGGATATGAAAGTATCAGATTATACAAAAGCACGACTGATTTAATGGAATTTGTAGAGATTACAAGTACATATGACAAGCCAGTTAATTTTAATGATACATATGAATTTGTATACAATGACACAGCTTTACAGGTTTCAACTATGGATGGAAGTTCAGATGTTGTAATTCAGCCTGAGGAAAAGGTTGTATTGTGGAATTACAGAAGTGATATAAAAACCCCAATTCCTACAGAAGCAGAATTCAGGGAAGAGATGAGAATTCCTGATGATGCAGTTGTTCTTAAAGTAACAAGTGAAGTAAACTGGGGCGTTACATCAACATTTTCATTAAGAACAAAATCAGACCAGAATGTTATTTCTACATTTACGGCTACTGATAAGGTTGATACAATGGACGGATTTTCGGTTGAACTTGCAATCCCTGACATTGGAAATGAAATGCAGGTTTATCGTGAGATGTGCGAGCCTTCACCAGGATATATATATTCAGGGCAGCTTAATGGTCTTGTAAAGGCAAAAGTGCCGGATTCACAGATTGCAGATGGAGTGTTTATTACAGAAGTAAGACCAAATGATGTGAACAGAAAAAGCACATATGGAATTGCCGATGATTTAATGGAATGTGTTGAGATTGTCAATACAACAGACCATGATGTTGATTTGAATAATGAATATCAGTTTGGATATGAAGTTAAAGAGGGCAGCAGAAAAATTCTTGAACTGAATCATTATGATGACAATGCGGAGAATGGCATCGGCTCATCAGATAGTTGCATTATTCCAGCTGGAAAAACTGCTGTAATATGGTTTTACAGAGTTAAATTCCTTAAAGGTTATACAAGTTTTACGACAGAAAAAGAATTCCGGGATGCATATAAGATAAGTGATGATGTTCCGGTTTATCTTGTTACAGGTCAAAATGGCATGAATAATACCAATCGTGCGGTGGAACTTTATAAAAAGAATTCTGATGGAACAAAAAAACTGGTATCTTATTATGCTTATGTTGGCAATTCAGATTGCAAGGATAATAAGTCAGCAGAACTTATGGTCAATCCAGAAGGACCAGAGATGATTCTTAAAACTGCAAATGCAGCGACTTCTATGGGAAGTGTGTCAGAAGCACAGTATACATATGTTAAAGATGATGGCTCAGCATTAGGTTTGGCACTTGATGATGTAGTTCCGTCATCAATTATGCAGGGGGATGAGTTAAGAGTTAATTTCCGTTATGATGTTACAGGCAGTCTTCCAAGAACTGGTATTACAACATATTACAGATTTGATGGAGCAGGGAGCTGGTATAGTACAACAGAGGTAAACAGGCGTGTACCGAATCTTTATGAATCATTAATTCCAGCAGATGAGCTGTTTTCACACGATTATGTAGAATTTTATGTGAGTGCAGACAATAGATACAGAAGCACATATAGTGATATTTACAGAGTAGATATTAAAAAATTAAATGCAGTTGATGGAATCCGTACTAATATTACAGATAATGAACAGGTAAGAGGAATTGTGTCAATAACAGCTAATGACGGAGAAAATAACAGCAATTCAAAGATATATGTTGATGGTGTGCAGCGTCAGACTGAGCCAATGCTTGAAGATGGAGCATATTTTACATTTCATGCTGAAGGAAGAGACAGTTATTTCAAAAATGCCGTTACAACAACAGATAATGAAGTTATTGCTTCGATAGGCAAATGGCAGTATCAGATACTTGATGGACAGGCAATTCACATTGATAACAGATATTTTAAATATAACGAAGAAAAGGCAGCTTATGATGTGACACTCCGTTTCTGGGCTGGTACATATGGTGCAACTGTTGATGAATATCTGCTGCCAGATGCTAACAGAGAAGATTTTACAGTTAAAAATCTTGCATTGAAGCTCATTAATGGAAATATTTATTATCCAAAGGCAATCGGACCAGATAATGAAGATACAAGTACAAAGACAAATCTTAGCACAGATTATGAAACAGTTCATTATATTGGTGATTCAACAGGAATGTGCCCATATATGGATGTAAGTTTTACAATTCCGTCATCAGAAGTTACAGCGGTTGGTACGCAGGTAGACACAACAAAGTTATCAGATGGTGAGCATATATTAAAAGTGACAAATGGAACAAGTACAAAAGAAGTTACATTTATTGTGGATAACAAAGCTCCAGAGATTGAACTTGGTGTAAATGATGGTGATGTTTTAAGAGGAAATATTACATTAAATCCTAAAGTTACGGAAACAAATACACTAGATGAGTTTGTTGTGACACTTGACGGAGAACAGATTAGTGATGTGTATGAGACAACTTCTTATGCACTTGGAGATGGTGTGCATACAATAGCAGCATTTGCGAAGGATGCGGCAGGAAATGAGACAACAAAGAGTGCATCATTTACAGTTGAGGGAGCACAGATAACGATTATTTCCGGCGGTACATCAGATGTAACAGATAATAGTGCATCACTTTATCTCAATGTGAAAAGTGATAATTCAGATACAACGACAACATTTTATAAAGCAGAAAAAATTGATACAGACAGTATAAAAACTAATACATCAGAAGGAATTCTTCCATATATACAATATACAGTTAATGTGCCTGATGTAAAAGATGATGAGATTATAGCTGCGAACTGGAATGGAGAAGCTTCTAACAGCGATGGAACACACGCAGGTACAATGTATGTTTTAAATACCGCTTCAAATAAGTGGGATGAGATTGCAAAGGCAGATGAAAAAGGTAATATAAAAGAGGCATCATTTACAGCTGCTAATCATGTGAAAGATGGAAATGCAACAATTATAGTACAGTGTACTGCTGATTCTGCACTTCCGGAACTTGATACAGTTACAGACAAAAAGAAAGATAATAATGCCAGCTGGGATGGAACAAATGTACCAGAAGATTATGATTTCTGTTTTGCATGGGAAACTGATACACAGTATTATGCAGAAGAGTGGCAGCATCATTTTACTAATATAAATAACTGGATTGTAAATAATAAGGATGAACGTAAAATTAAATATGTTATTCATACAGGCGATATAGTTGATGATGTTGATATGACATATGAGTGGGAAAATGCAGACGCTGCAATGGGAATCCTTGATAAAGCCGGTATGCCATATGGTGTTCTTGGTGGAAATCATGATGTGGCAGCAGGTCTTGCAGATTATGAGAATTATTATAAATATTTTGGTGAAAACCGTTTTGCGTCACAGCCGACATACGGCGGCACATATCAGAATAACAAAGGTCATTATGATTTGATAAGTGAAGGCGGACAGGATTTTATCATTGTATATATGAGCTGGAATATTTACCAGGATGAAATTGACTGGATGAATCAGGTACTTTCCCAGTATAGTGACAGAAAGGCAATCCTTTGCTTCCATACATATACAAATGTCAAGCAGAGCAATGGTACATATCTTGATTATTACGGACAGCTTGTCAATAAATATGTAGTGAAAAAAAATCCTAATGTATTTGCTGTATTAAATGGTCATTATCATGGCTCTTCATATGAAACAGCAATGTTTGATGATGATGGCGATGGCAGAAATGACAGAACAGTATACCAGATTTGTACGGATTATCAGTCAGGTTTTGAGGGTGGTAATGAATATATCAAATTCCTTTATTTTGACCTTGATAACAACAAGATTTATATGAATTCATATTCACCTTGCATGGACGATTTTAATTATTATGATACAGAACTTCATACATTAAATGTGGAGGGTGCATCAGCAACAGGTGTTGACCAGATGGTGCTTGATGTGGATTTTGATACTAAAGAGCAGAAAATTCTTGAAAAGAGTTTTTCAGCTTACGTATATACAAATGAAGAACTTGGAAAGGCTGTAAGCACACAGAATGCAGTTCTTAATATGACAAATCTTAGCGAAAATACAGATTACGCTTGGTATGCGGTTGTTACTAATGAGACGACGGGCATTAAAAAGAGCAGCATTTATGAGTTTACTACTGCAAAGAAAAATGACAGCAATATAGCTGATGGTGAAAATCAAAACGGTGCTGACACTGATAAAACAGGCTCAATAGTAACAGGTGATGTTTCAAAAGCATGGATATTTGCATTGCTTGGACTGACAGTGTCTGCGGCTGGAGCTGTAATTGTTATAAAGAAAAAAGAGGCTTAATTAAATATGGATAACAGAAGAAGTTTATATAAACGGGTTCTGTTTGTACTGCTTCCGATGGTGATTCTTGCGGGAATCATCATCGGAAGTTGTCAGATTAAGAGAACTCATATAAAAGCAAATAATAATGTTGTATATGTAAAAGCAAAGGTCACACAAATTATAGAAGATAATTCGGGCGGACAGCCATTCGGCGGTGCACAGAAAGTATCCGCAAAGATTACCGGCGGTCAGTATAAGGGGCAGAATTGTGAACTTGATAACTCAAATTCATTTCAAAGAGGTGCATTCTGTACGACAGGAACAAAGGTTATTGCGGTAGTAAAAGATATAGATGGTGTGATTACGGGTTCTGTGTACAATTATGACAGGACAATGATGGTATATGTTCTGCTTGGATTGTTTTCGCTGTGTCTTGTGCTTGTCGGAGGCAAAAAAGGAGCAGCGGCACTCTACGCACTGATATTTACATTTATATGTGTAATATGTATGTATGTTCCGCTTCTTTATATAGGTCTGAACGGAATATTTGCGGCACTTCTCACATCGGTTGTGATTCTTGCAGCGTCGATATATATATTAAACGGAATTTCTTCAAAGACGGTCTGTGCAATAATAGGAACAACAGTAGGCATAATTTTGTCGGGCGGTCTTGCAATGATTGCCGGCAGCCTCTCAAATCTCAACGGATATAACATGTCTGATGCAGAATCAATGATATATATAGCCAACAGTTCAAAACTGCATGTTTCGGATATTTTGTATGCGGGAATATTAATATCGTCACTCGGTGCGGTGATGGACGTAAGTGTGTCTATAGTTGCCGCTATAACCGAGATTCATGAAAAGGCACCTGATTTGAAAGCAAAAGAGCTGTTTATGTCAGGTATGCACGTCGGACACGATATGATGGGAACCATGTCAAATACACTCATTCTTGCATACACGGGTTCAGCAACGGGAACACTTCTTACGATATATTCTTATGAGATGCCTTACCTTCAGATTATGGGTTACAATTCCATAATAACAGAAATAGTCTGCGGACTCTGCGGTACAATCGGCGTGATACTGACGGTTCCGATACAGGCATTTATAACGACGGTGGCGTTGAAAATGAAAAAGTAGACATATTTAAAATATAAAAGTGATTGATACGAAAATATTAATCAGTTATGTTTGCACTTGTATAAATACAAAAATATGTGTTTTATTAACAAAAGTACAGGCGTAACTGTTTTCTGTTTTAAATTATGCCTGATGAGTGAATAAGACAAAAGAGGAGAACGATGAAAAAATTAAATGAAAAGTTTTGTTAATCCCCCATTTGAAATGGGAACCGAGGCAAAGCCGTAGCGTTACCTAGAGTGCTAGAAAATAAAACCTTGCGTGTTATAATGATATTGGTTTCGCAGACCATATCAAAACACAGGAGGTATCCAAATGGATAATCAAAGTATAACACACACACGCTGGAATTGCACATATCACATTGTTTTTATTCCAAAGTTTAGAAGAAAAATAATGTATGGTGAAACAAAGAGAGATTTAGTAGAAACAATCAAAAAATTGTGTGAGATGAAATAGGTAACACTAACAGATGGAAAAGTATGTATTGATCATGTACATATGTACATTGCAATTCCACCGAAACTATGTGTTTCAGAGTTTATGTCATATCTGAAGGGAAAAAGCACATTGATGTTGTTTGACCGACATCCGGAATATAGGAGCAAGTGGGGAGATAGACATTTTTGGGCGAGAGGATATTACGTATCGACAGTAGGAAATGTGAATGAAGAAACGGTAAGAAAATACATACAGGAACAGGAAGAAAACGATAAGTAAGAAGATGGAAGGAAGTAATGAGCTTCCTTTAGGAAGCAACAAGTAATTATGGTGTTGCGAAACCCCGCCTTTGGTGGAACCAGTATAATACCCTGGAGGGGGCAAAATTAAACCCCCATTTGAAATAACTTTTTCCGCATTGAATATTAAGAGACTTGTTGGTGTACGTCTTTTGCTGTTTTATTATATTCTTTCAAAAAATGAAAGCTAATCTTTGAATAAATATTTTTTGAATTTAAGTGACGCTTGACACATTTTTCTCGTCTATTAGGGTGAAAGACCTTAATACAAGGGGAAGGAGGAGAAGCTTATGGATGATAAGCAGATATTAGATTTATATTGGGAGCGCTCCGAAGCTGCTATATCCGAAACTTCAAAAAAATACGGAAAGTATTGCAGATATATAGCCTCTAATATTCTTCACAATGACGAAGATAGCGAGGAATGTGTAAATGATACTTATTTAAGAGCTTGGAACAGCATACCGCCTAACCGTCCATCTGTCCTAAAAACTTTTTTAGGGAAGATTACTCGCAACCTATCTTTGGACAGGTACGAACTGCTTAATGCAAAGAAACGTAATGGTGGGCAAATGCCATTGGTTTTTGATGAAATACAAGAGTGCATACCATCGTTGGATAGTACAGAAAACATTGTTGAAGAAATTGCTCTAACGGATATTCTCAACCGCTTTCTTTCTTCCCTGTCATTAGAACAGCGAAAAATCTTTATGAGAAGATATTGGTATTTATCGCCCATTAAAGAAATTGCAACGGAATATGGTATGAGCGAGAGCAAAATCAAGATGTCATTATTTCGTTCAAGGAACGAACTCAAAAAATTGTTAGAGAAAGAAGGTATCTCTGTATGAAAGAAAAGAAACTTTTAAGGGCATTGGGAAATGTCGATAATCAGTATATTAAGGAGGCTGAACCTATGAAAAAAACAAGTAAAATTACTAATCGGCAAAAATGGGTGTCTGTTGCTGCTTGCTTCGTACTCGTTGTTGTGATTGGAGTGGGAGTTTTTCAAAGCAATCTGTTTGGTACAAAAAACGATATTGCCACGCTGAATGATGGAGAAACAATTACTTTTGTTAAAAATGACTTATCACAATCTTCAATTAACTTAAATGTAACAACAAGACCTTTGAGCGATGCTGAAATTGAAATGCTTTTTGCAGACTTGCCTGTTACCGCAGATGCTTATTTTGATGCTGACAATCATAATATTCTGGGTTTTGAGGGAAAAATTAGTGATACAAGAATGGTAGTATCTAAACAGGGTGTAAATCTATTAGATACTATCATTGATGGAAATACAATCACTTCAAGTGTAGACGGCGTTGATATCAACGCAGGATATTTCGTAACAAAGTCAAATAGTCAAGGTGTCAAAACCGTAATATATTATGCAACCTTTGATATGGGAGAGAACACTATTTACGTAGAGTATTCTGGCGTTGAAAATGAAAGTGAAACTGTAAAAAACAACTTGGTAGACACAATTTTGAAGTTGATTGAGAACGGTGCATTTGATTTGAGCCAAATCCAAGAATAATTTGCAAATTTCATATACTAAGAACTTGATGTAACGTCTATACCCTTAAAAATATTTGGCTTCGGTATGTCAATATCGCTATGTTATTATAATGTGTATGCAAATTTGTACGACAAGGCAAAGCTAACAGCATTGTATTATTCATTATCAGGAAGAGTGGCTATCAGGCTTGATGAACTGATTGGGGGCTAAGTTATGAACG